>Ga0213872_10001177_pt1 | contig 17768 bp, 10 predicted proteins | sample VelepicomBERX_R2_FD_160071 | JGI IMG/M metagenome (GOLD analysis project Ga0213872, IMG submission 160071) | Rhizosphere microbial communities from Vellozia epidendroides in rupestrian grasslands, the National Park of Serra do Cipo, Brazil - RX_R2 | ecosystem: Host-associated > Plants > Roots >...
GAATTGCTCGTGGAAGTCCTTCAGTTTGAACTTGTCGCCCAGCGCCTGCTTGCGCTGCTCGCGCAGTTCCATGATCTCGCTGTAGCCGCTGAAATAGCTGGTCAGCTGTACCGAGCTCACCTGCACGCGATGCCATTTCTCCACCGCCTCGCTATGCGTCTGGAAAGCCTGGCGCTCCAGCAGATCCATGGCCTGCTCTTCCGTCATGCCCAGCACATGCACGCTGTAGTCGAGGATGGTATTGGTCACGCTGCGCAGATTCCACTTGGAATACATCAGCCACATTTCCGGCGCGTTATCGCCATAGCCCGACTCCAGCATCATGCGCTCGCCGTACACCGCCCAGCCTTCCACCATTGCGCCATTGCCGAACAAGGACTTGACGATCGAAGGCGAGCGGTTGGCATACACCAGCTGCGCGTAGTGGCCCGGAATCGCCTCGTGAATATTCAGGATCTGCAGGATCCAGTAGTTGTATTCGCGCAGGCTGCTCTCGGTCGCTTCCGCCGTGGCGCCATCCAGCGGCGTCACGTTGTAGTAGGTGCGGTCCTGCGGACGATACGGTCCCGGCGCATCGATACTCGCGCCCGCCACACCCGCCTGATATGCCGGCGTCGCGCGCACCTGCAGCGGCTTGTTCGGATCCAGCGTCAGCAGATCATGGCTGACCACCCAGTCCTGCAGCACCGGCACCTGGCGCTGAATCTCTTTCAAGAAATCCTCGCGCGCCACATGGCGTTCCGACAGCTTGCCGATCACCGCGCCGATCTTGGCAAAACGGTCGGTCGGCTTGGTGGCGCTGCCCATGGTCTTGTCCCACAGCTGGTCGGACAGCTTCTCCATATTGCCCAGCAGTTCTTCACGCGCCGCCAGCGCCTTCTGATAAGTCTGTTCCGCCGTGCTGGCTGACTGCACCTCGTAGGCAAACTTCTGTTCGTACAGGTCTTTGCCCAGTCGGAAGGAGCGGCGGCCGGTGGTATCCATCTGCTTGTCCAGCTCGGTCAGATAGGCCACATAGCCATCGATGGCGGTCAGCGCCGCATTGATGCGCTGGGTGAACAGCTGCTTCTCCACCGAATTCAGAATCGACGCCTGCGCCGTTTTGTCCAGCTCGGTCAGTAGGGACTGCACGCCAGGCGCCTGCGCAATCGCCAGCCGCGTATGCTCGCGGGTCGGATTGGCGATATTGGCGCGCGCCGCATCGTAGTAAGCGGGAATCGCCGCAATGCGCTTCAGCAGCGTACGCAGGCGCTGCGGCTGCGCTGCGTATTCCGTGTTCATGATCAGATCGATCGGCCCGGCCACGTTATAGCTGGCCGGATTCCATTCGAATTCGCGCAGCGTGGTCAGGTTGAAGCGGTCGTCGTTCAGCTTGTTGATCAGCAGGCCCAGGTCGGTGCGCTGCTTGGCTGACAGCTGGCGCTGGTCGACCTTGTTGAACTTGCCCAGCCATTCATCGATAAAGGCCAGCTGGCGCGCTTGCGTGTCGCGGTCCAGTACGGTCAGATTGGCGGCGGTATCGTATTTGCCCGCGTAGATCGCGTCTTCCGGGTCGATGCGCCACAGCGCGTTCAGGAATTGCACGCTCAGCGCGTCCATCGACTTGTCCTGGCGGCGCTCCGGCGCGGCTGGCTTGGCGTGGGAAACGACAGCGGCGGCGGCAACGGTAGTCGCAGCGACGGCGTGGCCCTTTTTGCTGGACTTGGCAGATTTTCCGCTGTGATGGCTGGATTTGCTGGACTTACTACCACCGTGCGTGGAATGCGTGGCATGGGCGGTAGACTTGCTCTTGGCCGAGCTGCTGGCGGCCTTGTGGTGGGCGTGGGTGCTGGCGTCGGCCGGGGTAGCGGCCAGCATTGCCAGCATGACAGCCAGCGCAATCGGGGTCTTGATCATCTTTAGCAGCCTCGTGTTGTTTTGGGCGAGACGCGCATGTTCTCAGGTTTTGAGGCGCGCGCCAAGCCCCGCTCCCTTAAGCCAGGCCGGAGGGCAGCATCCCCTCTTGCAGCATGGCCAGCATCTCGTTGGCCGACATGCGCGCTGAGACATCGCTGCCATCCAGCAGGCTGTCGGCCAGCTCGCGCTTGCGCGCGTGCAGCTCGACGATGCCTTCCTCGATGGTATGGCGCGCCACCAGACGGTAAATGGTCACCGGCCGCAGCTGGCCCAGACGGTGCGCGCGATCGGAAGCCTGGTCTTCCACCGCCGGATTCCACCACGGGTCCATGTGGATCACATAGTCGGCGGCGGTCAGGTTGATGCCGGTGCCGCCCGCCTTCAGGCTGATGAGGAACACATCGCCTTGGCCCGCCTGGAAAGCATCCACCCGCGTCTTGCGGTCCTGCATGGAGGTCGAACCGTCCAGGTATTGGTAAGCCACGCACGCCTGATCCAGGTAAGCACGGATCAGGGTCAGGTGGTCGACGAACTGGCTGAACACCAGCACCTTGTGGCGATTCTCCAGCAGCCCTTCCAGCAGTCGTGCAAAGGCGGTGAGCTTGCTGCTTTCCAGTTTGAGTTCCGGCGCGATCAGGTTCGGATTGCAGCAGGCCCGGCGCAGACGCATGATCTCCGCCAGAATCTGGATCGATTTCTTTTCCGCCGGCCCCTGCACCTGCTCCAGGTTTTCCAGCGCAGCGCGGCGCAGCGATTCGTACAGCGCCGTTTCCTCTTTCGACAGCTCCACTTCCAGCGTGATCTCGGTCCGTGACGGCAGCTCGGACAGCACCTGCGCCTTGGTCCGGCGCAGGATGAAAGGCTGTACCAGCCGCTGCAAGCGCTTGCGTGCCGCCAGTTCGGCGCGGAAGTCCTGCGGCTTCTCGATCGGCGCCGCAAAGCGCAGCGTGAACTGTTCCAGGCTGCCCAGCAGACCCGGATTGATAAAGCGGAACAGGTTCCACAGTTCGCCCAGATGGTTTTCCAGTGGCGTGCCGGTGCACACCGCGCGGAACTCGCCCTTCAGCGCCATCACGGCTTGCGAGCGCTTGGTGGCCGCATTCTTGATCGCCTGCGCCTCGTCCAGCACGATGGTATTCCACTGCACCTTGGCGAACAGCGCCGACTCCAGCTGCAGCAGGCCATAGCTGGCCACCACCACATCGTAAGGCTGCAGATTGGCCAGATGCTCGCTGCGGTCGCCCGTACCGAACATGCGTACGTTCAGTGTCGGCGTAAAGCGCGCCGCCTCGCTGATCCAGTTCAGGCACACCGAAGTCGGTGCGATCACCAGCGTTGGTCCCTGCGGCGCACGCGACAGGATCAGCGCCAGAGCCTGCAGCGTTTTGCCCAGGCCCATATCGTCCGCCAGGCAGGCGCCCACGCCCCAGTGGGCCAGGCGCGACAGCCAGTCGTAGCCCTCGCGCTGATAGTCGCGCAGCTCCGCCTGCAGGGTGCTTGGCAGCTGCGGCACAAAGTCCGCTTGCGCCGCCATGCGTTCCAGATGCGCCGACCAGGTCTTGTCTGCTTTGAGATTGCCCGCACCGCGCGCAAGGTCTTCCAGCGCAAACGAAGCCAGCGGATGCAGCTTGACGCCATCGGCCGTCGTCTCGCCATAAGCGGACAGCTCGCGCAGGCGGCGGTGCAGTTCTTCCGTCAGCGCCAGGAATCGGTTCTCGCCCAGCTCCACAAAGCGGCTCTGGGTTTTGGCGATCATGTCCAGCAAGGTGCGCAGATCGATCACTTCGTTTTCCGCAATCTGCAGCTGGCCGCTGGCGGCAAACCAGTCCTTGTTGCTCTTGATGGCCAGTCGCAGCTGCGGCGTCGAGGCCTTGTGCGTGATACGGAAGCTTTCGCCTTCCGGCCATGCCAGCACGATGCTGTCCGGGTCCAGCGCGTTCACTTCTTCCAGCAGCTGCAGGCACAGGGCGGGCTGGCCCAGCAGCCATTCGCCGTGGTCCTGCTCCGCCTCGGCCAGCACTTCGCACTTGCTGATCAGATGGCGCTCCGCATCGCGTTCGCCGATCAGGTTGCGGCGCGCCTCCACCGGCTTGCCACCCGCATCGGCGATCACGCTGTCGGCGCCGCTGCCGGGCGCATAGTAGGCGCCGCTGGCCAGCGGACGCACCAGCACTTGCATCTTCAGGCCGCGCTGATAGGGCAGCAGATGAATATGCAGGCGCGTATCCGCCTCCACCTGTTCGATTTCGCCGCCCGCGCCGCCGATATCCGACTGCACCGTCACCAGCGAGGAAATGGAGCCGATCGCCTGCAGCACCTGCTGCTCCGCGTGCTCCGGCACCACCAGCCCGTCGCCCACGATCGCGGCAATGCGGCGGTGCTCATCCTGGATGGTGATGACGCGCAGCCGCGTCGGCGTCTCCTTGCGCACGATGACCGTGCTGCTGTCGTCCGGAATACCGGGCAACAGGCTAAGATGCAGATTGCCGCCGTTCTTCTTGATCAGCAGCTCAGGTTCGCCGGCGATCATCTCCACCCGCAGATCCGGCGCATCCTCCCAGAACAGCAGCGGATGGCCGATCAGCAGGGCCGCCGCGCGCTGCGGATCGATCTCGTAAGCCAGGCCGGATGAGTTATAGGTGCGGTGCGCCACGCTGATCGCTTCCGACACCCGCACGTCCTGCGGCGTCAGAAAGTCGAACTGCTCCGACTCAAAGCGCAGCCGTTTCAAGCCCACCGCACGGCCCTTGCTCCAGATGCCACGCGCATCGCGCTTCTGTTCGCGCGGCTCGACGGCGGTCAGGCCGTGGCGCTGCTCATAGCTCAGCATCCATACCAGCCGCGTGGAGCCGGGAGCCTCTGCGGGTGCTGGCGATTGCAGATTGATCAGCGCGGAGAGCTGGCGTTGCCAGGCTTCCTGCCGCTCGAACCATCCCGACAGGTCGGCAAAGCCACCTTTGGAACGCAGCGCGGCGGCACGCGCGCCCTGTTCACCGTCGCCCAGATGGCCGAGCAAAATGCCCGCCTGCGCCGCGATGAAATGGAAGCCTGCTGCTTCCGCCTGCTGCACCAGTTCCTCCAGCAGCGGCTTGCGCTCGCTGAGCTGCGGCAGCGAGTGCCAGTAATACATCAGCCCTTGCAGCATCTGTGCATGCAGCGCTGATTCCCAGCCGCGTTGCAGCAGCATGTCCGGCTGCGCGATACCGGCGCGGATCTGGCGCAGTTGATCCAGCATCTCGTGCACCGCGCTGTCCGGATTGCTCGGCGCCTTCAGGGCCGCTTCCAGATAGGACTCCGCCGCCTTGATCCACTTCGGATCGCCGCTACGCAGCAGCGACAGCACATACAGCAGCCCGCCCGTGCCGACGAACAGCTGCTTGCGCTTGCCCGCCTCGCGTCGCAGCGCCTTCAGCGCATTCTCAAAGCCGACGATGGCCGCTGTGGAAGCGCCGCGCAGCAGTACCACCACGCTGGCCAGAAACTGGCTCAACGCGCCCGCCGTGTGCTCCAGGTAGCGTGAGGCATCATTCAGCCGTCCGCCCAGGATGGCGTCTTCCGCCAGCGCCAGGCGTAGCGAAGCGCTGGGTTCCTCCTTGGCCGCCAGGCGGCGCTGGAACTGCTGCTCCGCGCACACGCGCACTGCGGATGCGGTCTGGTGCTCGCGCTGCGCGTTCTGCAGCAGCATCATCAGCACTTCATCCTGCAGCTGTGGATGCACCATCGCCAGCATCTCCGGCTCGAACGGCCGCGCAAAGATGTCGATGATCGGATGCAGCTGCGCCGCCTCATAACTGCCCTGGCAGAAGTTCAGCAGCGGCAGCACCTGCTGCGGCGATTGCCCGCGCAGCAGCGCCATGCGCAGGCGCGCCACGCCCGCGCGATAGCTGCGCGGCTCCACGCCCGTGTAGGTCTGGCGCAGCGGTACCACCGCATCGTGCGCCTGGCACATATCCTCCAGCGCGTGCGTGCCCCAGGCCGCGCGAATCGCAGGCCAGCGCAGCTTGGGATTGCAGACAAAGCCGCGCCCCATGATCTGCGAGGTAAAGGCCAGCCGTTCCAGCTTACGCAGCGCCTCATCCAGCGAATCGACCGTGTACAGCGCTTCCTGTGCCGTCTCGATCTTCGCCAGTTTCAGATGTTCCAGGATGGCGGCGCGCCCGGTCGGCTCACCCAGCAGGGCGAGCAATGCCAGGACCATTTTTTCACCGAAATCGAGCGAGTCGAATTCGGTTTGCAGCGGGTTCGGCATCATGCGTGGTCAGTCCGCCAGGTTCTCGATCTGCACTGGCGCTTCGCTGGCGGTCGGCGTCAGGCCCGACATGCGCTGGTAGAAGTACAGCTCCGCCTCCAGCGTGCGGATGACGTTCTCCGCCTTGCGGAAGCCGTGGCCTTCGCCTTCCAGCGGCACATAGGCCACCGGCACGCCGCGCTTGCGCAGCGCGTTGACCATCGCCTCCGACTGCTGCGGCGGCACTACCTTGTCGTCCATCCCCTGGAAGAAGATCATCGGGCGCGCCAGCTTGTCGGTGTGATGGCTTGGGGAGCGCTGCAGATAGATCGCATCGGCCTCCGGCTGCGGCGCGATCAGGTAAGCGTTGTAGTGCGACTCGAACTTGTGCGAATCGTCGTCCAAGCCCTTCAGATCAGCCACACCGTAATAGCTGGCGCCCATGGTGAACACATCGTGGAAGGTCAGCGCGCACAAGGTCGTCAAGCCGCCGGCGCTGCCGCCACGGATGATCAGGCGCTTGCCATCGGCCAGACCGCGCGCCACCAGCGCTTGCGCACCGGCGATACAGTCTTCCACGTCGACGATGCCCCACTGGCCTTTCAGCGCATCGCGGTAGGCGCGGCCGAAGCCGTAGCTGCCACCGTAATTCACGTCCAGCACGCCGAAGCCGCGGCTGGTCCAGTATTGCGTCTTCAGGTTCAAGGTATTGACCGCCATGCCGGTCGGGCCGCCGTGGCTGATCACGATCACCGGCGGCAGCGTGCCTTGCGGCCCATGCACGTCCTGGTTATGCGGCGGATAGTAGAAGGCATACGAGGTGCGGCCATTGGCGCTCGGGTAGCTGATATTCTGCGGCACCGACAGATAGCTCACCTCCGGCAGATCGCTGATCGACTTCGCCAGTACTTCAATCTCGCCATTGGACAGGTCGATGCGCGCCAGTTCCTGCGGAATGGTGGGCGCGCCGCCCAGCACCGCCACGTAGCCGGGACCGGCGTGCAGCTCGCGGATTTCTTCGTAAGGATTGGCGATGGTCTCCAGCTGGCCGCTGCCGACCTTCAGGCGCGCCAGCTTGCTCACGCCCTGCTCGATATAGGTGCAGACAATGGTGTCCGCCGCGCAGAAGCCGTACATCGAACCGCCAAAGGTCCAATGCGGAATGGCGAATTCCGCTGACATCGGGCACAGCGCCTGCGCCTGGCCGTTCTGCAGGCGATACAGATTCCACCAGCCGCTGCGATCCGACACAAAGAACAGCTCACCCGCAGGCGACCATTCCGGCTGGCAGACCGATTCCTCCGCGCTGCCCGCCACGCATACCGGCGTCTCCAGCGAGCCGTCCGCGCGGATATTGGCCAGCCACAGCTGCGTACCTTGCCACGGCATGCGCGGATGGTCCCACGACAGCCACGCCAGCTGGCGGCCGTCCGGCGACAGGCGCGGCGCGGCGTAGAAGTCCGCACCCTGCACCAGCACCGTCTCGCCGCCGTCGGCGCTGATCGCGCACACCGTGTTGACCGGATGGGCATGCGCATCATCGCCATGCAGCTCGCGGATGCCGATCAGGCGCTGGCGCGGGCGGTCCACCACAAAGTCGGCGAAACGCTGCTTTCCCGGCTTGGTCAGCGCCACCGGCGCCGCATCCTCGTCGAGGCGATACACCACATTGTCGGCAAAGTGCGAGAACCACACCGTGCCGCCGTCCACCGCATAGGCGCCGCCGCCGTATTCATGCACGCGGGTACGCACGTTGAAGGGCATCGGCGTCAGTTCGGCGCTCTGGTTGCCGCGCAGGCGCATCAAGGTATTGCGTCCCGCCTCCGCCGCACGCCCCGCCAGCCAGTACAGATCATGGCCGTCGATGGCCACGCCGCTCAGCGGCACAGAGCCGGCCGCCACGCGCGCGGCGCTGATCGGCGAAGGCCAGGCGCCAAAGGGCGCGGTAATGGTCGGGGTAGTCATAAAAGCTCCAGGAATGGCCGGCGGAAGCTAGGCATCATAGAGAAACGGAGCGCAATCTTCCAGCAAAAAATAGTGCTGCTTGACGTAGCGATATGGTTCAAACCGCAGGGAATGCGATAATGAACCTTTATTCCGCCACTTATTGTCACCCATGCCACAATTCGCCCCGCTCCAGAACGATACCTTCTTGCGCGCGTTGCTGCGCCAGCCAACTGACTACACCCCGGTGTGGCTGATGCGCCAGGCGGGCCGATATCTGCCGGAATACCGCGCCACGCGCCAGAAGGCAGGCTCCTTCATGGGCCTGGCCACCAATCCCGACTACGCCACGGAAGTCACCCTGCAGCCGCTCGACCGCTTCCCGCTGGACGCCGCCATCCTGTTCTCCGACATCCTGACCGTGCCGGACGCCATGGGCCTGGGCCTGCACTTTGTCGAAGGCGAAGGCCCCAAGTTCGAGCGCCCGCTGAAAACAGAAGCCGACGTGCTGGCCCTGCGCGAACCGGCGCTGGAGTCGCTGGACTACGTGTTCAAGGCCGTCACCCAGATCCGCACCGAGCTGAATGGCCGCGCCCCGCTGATCGGCTTCTCCGGCAGCCCCTGGACTCTGGCCTGCTACATGGTTGAAGGCGAAGGCTCGCGCGAGTTCCACACCATCAAAAAGATGCTGTACAACCGCCCGGACCTGATGCACCACATCCTCAAGATCAACGCCAAGTCGGTGGCCGACTACCTGAACGCCCAGATCGACGCTGGCGCCCAGGCCGTGATGATCTTCGACTCCTGGGGCGGCGCGCTGGCCGACGGCGCCTATCAGCAGTTCTCGCTCAAGTACATGCAGGACGTGGTGTCCCAGCTCAAGCGTGAAAAAGATGGCGTCAAGATTCCCGCCATCGTCTTCACCAAGGGCGGCGGCCACTGGATCGAACAGATCGCCGCGATCGGCGCCGACGCCGTGGGCCTGGACTGGACCGCCAACCTGGGCCAGGCGCGCGCTCTGGTGGGCGATAAAGTGGCCCTGCAGGGCAATCTGGATCCAGCCATCCTGTTTGCCAGCCCGGACCAGATCCGCGCCGAAGTCCACAAGGTGCTGGACGCCTACGGCAAGCCGAGCGCCGGCAATGGCCATGTATTCAACCTGGGCCACGGTATTTCGCAGTTCACCCCGCCGGAGAACGTGGCGGCCATGGTCGATGCAGTGCACAGCTACAGCAAGGCCCAGCGCGCCTGAGTAAAATCGCCTGTAGTATGACGACAAAGGGTAGGTTTCGGTCGAAACCTGCCCTTTTTTCATAGTGCCCGCTAGTCACCATATGCGACTTATGCACAATTTTATTTGCTGCGGAAATAACAGGCAGTGATTTTTGGACAGCTAAGTAGTCAGTAGTAACTAACTGATTTAAAAGGTTTTATTTTTTGATCTGTACGGCAACATTTAGCAAGCGGTAAACCTTATCCCCGCTGAGTAACAAGCTTGTTTTCTCATTGTTCACAAAGTTGTCCACAGAATCTGTGGATAAAAAATAAAAGTACTTAGTAAACCGTAACTTAGCCATAATGTTGCTGTTTTGGCCGAGGTTTATGTTGCGCTGCGCAATTTTTGAGCAGATTTTGAGTGGTGGTCACTTCGTTGTTGGTGGACAAACCTTGTAGTTACGGCATGTTTAGAATTTCAGCCCTGGCTGGTCTGTTTGTGCTTCGCAGTATCGGTGGATAAGCCATCAAAAGTGGCTTGGAATCGTTAAAAATGGCTCCTGAATACTTCACTTATGCACAGCGGAAGGAAAACCGGTCCCATTTTGCCCCCACTGGGAAGCATTTTCCAAGTGACTGATTTTAAAGAACAAAATTTGTGAATTTTTACCCTGTTTTCGAGGATTGCATGCTGGATGTGACTGGTTTCTGGACATTAAGATTCCTTTTTCCACAAAGTTATCCACAAAAACTGTGGATACTTTAAATAGCCCTTGATATGGCAGGTCTTTTTCCGCATTGCATACTTCAGATCGCGCTTGATACGCCGCTGAATGCCGTTTTCGACTATCGCTGGCAGTGCGAGGCCGACCAGCGCCCGCAAGTCGGCCAGCTGGCCCTGGTGACGTTTGGCCGCCGCGAGGTGGTGGGCCTGGTCGTCGCTGTGCTGGACCAGACCGATGTGCCAGCCGATAAGCTGAAAGACGTGCTGGCCGTGCGCAGCCAGTTATCCCCGCTGTCGAGCCAGTGGCTGGCGCTGGCCGGCTTTGCCGCCGACTACTACCAGCGTCCGCTGGGCGAGGTGGCCTTGCCCGGCCTGCCCAAGAATCTGCGCGTGCTGACCACGGTGGCGCTCGACCGTGCCCTGAAAAAGCTGGCCAAGCTGGATGCACCGCACGACGGCACCCCGGCCAACCCGCCCCAGCTCAACGCCAGCCAGCAGGAGGCGGCTGACGCCATCGGCGGTGCGCAAGGCTTCAAACCCACACTGCTGTACGGCGTGACCGGCAGCGGCAAGACCGAAGTCTATCTGCAGGCCTGTGCACAAGTGCTGGCGCGCGAGCCGGATGGCCAGATCCTGATCCTGGTCCCCGAGATCAACCTCACGCCCCAGCTGGAAGGGAATATCCGCGCGCGCTTCCCCGGCGTGATGCTGGCGACTTTGCACAGCAGCCTGTCCGAGGGGGAGCGCATGCTGCACTGGCTGGCCGCCCATGAAGGCAAGGCCCGCATCGTGCTGGGCACCCGGCTGGCGATTCTGTCCTCGCTGCCGAACCTCAAGCTGATCGTCATCGACGAAGAGCACGACCCTTCGTACAAGCAGCAGGAAGGCTTGCGCTATTCCGCACGCGATCTGGCCGTGTGGCGCGCCTGGCAGCTGAGCATCCCGATCGTGCTGGGTTCCGCCACGCCTTCGCTGGAAAGCTGGCACCACGCCCAATCGGGCCGCTACCGCAAGCTGGAGCTGCGCGAACGCGCCGTGCGCAACGCCGTGCTGCCGGACGTGAAGCTGATCGACATGGAGCGCGACAAGCCCAAGGACGGCCTTACTTCGCGCCTGGTCAACGCCATCCGCGAGCGCATGGAGCGCGGTGAACAATCGCTGCTATTCCTGAACCGGCGCGGCTATTCGCCGGTGATCTGCTGCGAGTCCTGCGGCTGGATCAGCGAGTGCGTGCGCTGTACTTCCTTCATGGTGCTGCACAAGCCTGAGCATCGCCTGCGCTGCCACCATTGCAGCCTGGAGATGCGCATTCCGCGCCACTGCCCCACCTGCGGCAACGTCGACCTGCAGCCGCTGGGACGCGGCACCCAGCGCGTGGAAGAGGGCTTGCAGGCGCTGTTCCCGGAGGCCCGCGTGCTGCGCATCGACGCCGATTCCACCCGCCGCAAAGGCAGCGCGCAGGAAGCATTCGATACCGTGCACCGTGGTGAAGTGGATATCTTGATCGGCACGCAGATGGTCGCTAAAGGCCACGACTTCAAGCGCCTGACGCTGGTGGGTATTCTCAATCCCGATACGGCCTTGTTCTCGCAGGACTACCGCGCCAGCGAGCGCCTGTTCGCGCAGCTGATGCAGGTGGCAGGCCGCGCCGGCCGCGCCGGCAGTCCCAGCGAAGTGCTGGTGCAGACCCGCTACCCGCAGCATCCCTTGTACGGCGCGGTGGTCAATCACGACTACGACCACTTCGCCACCGCGCTGCTGGATGAGCGCAAGCAGGCCGCGCTGCCGCCCTATCTGTTCCAGGCCATGCTGCGCGCCGAGGCCCCGCAGCTGGCCACTGCGCTGGAGTTCCTGACGCTGGCGCGCGACTGCCTGGCACACGACGGCATCACCATCAACGATCCGATCCCGATGAGCATGACCCGCGTGCACAACGTCGAACGCGCCCAGTTGCTGGTGGAATCGCCGTCAAGGCCCGCTCTGCAAGCCTTCCTGCGTGAATGGATGGCGACCCTGCGCGAGTTGAAGAGCCGCGTGAAGTGGTCGCTGGAAGTCGACCCGCTGGATATTTAATGACTGAGCGCGCGCATCGTCGCTATCGCCTCGTCGCGCCATGGCCCGCCAAGATCGATGGCCGTCTGTGCTGCGACGCGCGCCTGTTCCACTTGTCCCAGTTCGCCCAGCACCACTGCCAGATTATTGAACGCCGCGCCGTTTTCCGGATGTGCTACGGTGGCACTGCGATAAGCCTCTGCAGCGGCCTTGCGGTCACCGCTGGCATAGGCGCTATTGCCAACGCCTAGCTGTAAAGCCAGCGTATTCGGCCAGCGCGCCAGGGCGGCGCGATAGGCCAGCTGCGCTGATTGCGGTGGCGCGGCCTTTTCATAATCCACCAGCGCAGTCTGCATCTCTGCGAGGCCGGTCGTGGCGGGCAGCTGGCCCGGCGCCAGCGCCACCATGCCCCAGAAACCGCTACGCGCCCAGGTATGTTCAAACGTTGACAGCGGCATGGCCAGGCGCTGCGTCGTGCCGGAGCGCAGGATCACATCGCCGCTGTCGATGTCATAGCCGATGGCCACCGCGTAGTGCCACATCGGCATAATCGGCAGACTCAGATTCTGTAGCACCAGCACAGGATGGCCCGCGTCCAGTTCCGCCAGCAGCCCTTCCATGCGCGGCTGGATCGGCGCCACCAGGGCGCCATTACGGCGTCCGGCGGCCTGCAGTTCGATTTGCAGACTACCTTCACGGCCCGGAATATAAACCTCCGGCACCAGAGCCTCGGGCGAGGCTTCGATCCCGGCGGACCCCAGCAGCATCGCCAGCGCGGCCGGGCCGCACTGGTAACGTTCCTGCGCATAGAACGGTGTCGAGCTGAGCTCCTGCTGATGCGGACCGCTGCGCGGCGTTGCCAGCAGCGCGCGGGTCTGGGTCGCGCAGCCTGCCATCAGCAGCAGCGCAGCCCCCATCGCAAGCAGGCGCTGCAGCATCAGTGACGCACGGAGCGGGTGAACGGGAATACCTTGGTCAGGCCGAGAATGTCGGTCACCAGCAGTACCACGAAGATGAAGACCAGCGCGCCGACGACGCCATCGCCGCCAGCCGGCAGCGAGTCGACCTGCTGCGCCAGTGCCGAGGCTTCATCATCGCTCAGCGCGGCAACGCGGGCCTGCGCTGCTTCCGGAGCGATGCCGTTATGTTCCAGCGCCGCCTGCACGTCAGCACGCTGCAGGGTGCTGCTCAGGCGCGCGCGGGCTTGCGCTCCGGCTTCTGCCGACACCACCTGCGCAGTGCTGACGATCGCCGCCTGCGTGCTTTGTGCAAAGCCGACCATCACGAAAGCCGTCAGCAGGAAGTGGACGAAGAGTTTTTTCATGCTATTTCTCCTTGGTAAATAGCCAAAGTTTATCCAAAGAGAAGTTTCTATGACGCACGATTGCCGCGACTTAGATTCTCCCCAGCAGGAAGAGAATCAGCACGATGATCAGGACCAGGCCGACTCCGCCGCTTGGTGCGTAGCCCCATTCCCTGCTGTGGGGCCAGGTTGGAATCACGCCCACCAGGGCCAGTATCAGGATAATCAGAAGTATCATACCGAGGCTCATTTTTCGCTCCCTGTGGATGTTCTTGCATCCAATTTAAACAGGGAAGCAGCGCGCCTCAGTGCGCGGACACACGCACCCGCTTTATTCCTGCACCAGATGGCGGCGCGCGGTCGTCACCACCTGTTCCGTCAGCGCGCGCGTGAACGGCGTGTCGAGGTTCCAGGCATGCCATTCCAGCGCTACGTCGATGCTGCGGCCGGGTGCGATATCCAGCAGCTTGCCGCTGTTAAGCGCGCTGGTCACCTGAATCTGCGGCATCAGCCCATACGCCAGGCTGCCGTATATGCACTCGTTGAGCGCCGCGCCATGCGGCATGCGGTGATGCGGATAAGGGCCGTTGAAGTCCAGCGTATTGCTCAGGAACTGGGTCAGCAAGGCATGATCGCTAGCCACGGCCGGCGCCAGCCGCACCGCATCGGCGGAAAAGCCATCGCCAAACCAATGCGCCACGAAGGCTGGCGTCGCCACGCAGACGTAGCGCAGGCGGCCCAGCGGCGTGATGTCCGGGCCATTGTTCTGCAGCGGCGCCTGCGGCTGCGCGGCCATCACGCAGCCGAACACGCTGCCTTCATTGACCAGATGCAGCGCCAGGTCGGACGGCGCCTGCTGCACATCCAGCTGGCAGCGGGGCGGCGACAGCAAGGGTTGCAAGCTCATGGGGAACCAGGTGGCCAGGCTGGCCGCATCCACGGCCAGCGCCAGTTCCGGCATGCTGACGCGGTTGCCCAGGTCGATATCCAGCGCCGCTTCCATCAGCCGCACATTGCGGTGATGCGAGATCAGACGCTGGCCCAGGCCGGTCGGCACGGCAGGCTGGCCGCGCACGATCAGCAGGCGGCCGCTGGCATCTTCCAATGCCTTGATGCGCTGGGACACGGCCGACTGGCTGATGCCCAGAGCCAGCGCAGCCTTTTCAAAGCTGCCATGGCTGGCGACGGCGTCCAGCACGGCGAGGGCTTTATAGTCCAGGGATCCCATAAGCTGCACTTATAAAAATTTAAAACGATAAGTAATACTAATGGTATTTCCGCCGCATGTACAACACTGTTGTAGAAAGCGGAGTAGTATCGCTTGATCTTCGTCTACCTCCGGAGCGTCAATGCCGACTTTACACACTGATGTTGCCATCATCGGCGCCGGAACGGCCGGTATGACTGCCTATCGTGCGGCCCGAAATGAAAGCAAAAGCGTGCTGCTGATCGAAAGTCACGTCTATGGCACCACCTGTGCCCGGGTTGGCTGCATGCCCAGCAAGCTGCTGATCGCGGCGGCCGAGGCTGCCCATGCCGCCCAGAGCGCCTCCGCCTTTGGCGTCCACGCCGCCCCGCTGCATATCGATGGCAAAGCCGTGATGGCGCGTGTGCGCAGCGAGCGCGACCGTTTTGTCGGCTTCGTCGTGTCCGACGTCGACGCCTTCCCCGCCGAAACCAAGCTGATGGGCCGCGCCGCCTTCACCAGTCCCAATACCTTGCAGGTGGGCGATACCCAAGTCCAGGCCAAGTCCATCGTCATCGCCACCGGTTCGACGCCAAAAGTAGCGGATGAGTGGAAGATCGCCGGAGATCGCGTCATTACCAGCGACGACGTGTTTGACTGGACCGACCTGCCCGAATCGGTGGCTGTGGTCGGCACCGGCGTCATCGGCCTGGAGCTGGGCCAGGCTTTGCACCGCCTGGGTGTGCGCGTCGCCCTGTTCGCACGCGGCAACAGCCTGGCTCAGATCAGCGATCCCAGCTTGCTGGAAGTAGCCGACCGCACCCTCAGCGAAGAGCTGGACATCCGCTTCCAGACCTCGGTCACCTCGGTGGAGCGTGACGGCGACGGCGTCATCGTCCGCAGCCGCGACGGCGAAGGCCATGAGCGCAGCGAACGCTTCACCTACCTGCTGTCCGCTGCGGGCCGCAGCCCCAATGTGCACCAGCTGGGTCTGGAACATACCGGGCTGGCGCTGGACCGCTTTGGCATCCCGCATTACGACCAGCACACCATGCAATGCGGCGACAGCAGCATCTTCATCGCTGGCGACGCCGACAATGAACGCCCCCTGCTGCCGGAAGCGGCCGACCAGGGCCGCATCGCCGGCCGCAACGCCGCCCGCTTCCCCGATGTGCAGCCCGGCCTGCGCCGCACGCCCCTGGTCATCGCCTTCACCGAACCGCAGATCGCCACCGCCGGCGCCAGCTACAAAGAGCTATGCGCCGGGCGCGAAGGCAAGTTCGCGGTGGGCAAAGTCTCATTTGAAAACCAGGGCCGCAGCCGCGTCATGCTGCAAAACAAGGGCATGCTGCGCGTCTATGGCGAATTCGGCAGTGGCCGTTTCCTGGGCGCGGAAATGATCGGTCCCCGCGCCGAGCACATCGGCCACCTGCTGGCCTGGGCGCAACAGGCCGGCATGACGGTGGAACAGATGCTGGACATGCCCTTCTACCACCCGGTGGTGGAGGAAGGCTTGCGCACCGCCCTGCGCGACCTGCTCAGCCAGCTGAAGAATCCGCCCAGCCTGGCGGAAGACTGCCTGAAAGCGATTCCCGCTCCATGACGGCTGGAACAAAAATACAACATTGTCTTGAATGAATCTCACACTGCTCTAGGGAAAACCCGTAAGCTGCTGGCTTGACGTTTTTTCATTAATGCTGGGCAATGACGATTCGCAGAGTGAAACAATCTGACCTGAAGCTGGGCATGCTTGTCCCGTGGAATGTCTATGCCGATAACGGCATGCTGCTGGTCCGCAAAGGTCACATGATCGTCAAGCCCAGCCAGATCGACTACCTGGCCGAGCTGGGTTCCTACGAAGACATCAGCGACCAGGTCGAAGCCCGTCAGCCTGCTTCGGTCCTACGCAAGCTCAACCAGGCTCTGCTGCAGCTGGAACCCTTGCTGAACGCCGTGGCGTCCCGCCACGCCCCAGCCGATACGCGCCGGATGCTGGAAGATATCGCCGGATTGGTCACAGAAGCGGTGGAATTGAATGCCGATGTGGCAGTTGCCTGCGTGCTGCACAATCAGCACGCAGCGCCTTATCCGGTGCGCCACTGCGTCGATACCGCCGTGGTGGCCCAGATCGCCGGCCGGGCCCGCCGCATGCTTCCCGCCGAAATCAACATCCTCACCCTGGCCGCACTGACCATGAACGTGGGCATGCTGGAGCAGCACGAGCACCTGCACGGCCGCCAAGCCGCCTTGGGCGACGCGGAGATGGATCGCCTGCGCAGCCATCCCCAGCGCGGCGTGGACTTGCTGCGCGGGGCAGGCATCACCAATCCGGACTGGCTCGACGCCGTCCTGCTCCATCACGAAAACGAAGACGGCAGCGGCTATCCGCGCGGCGCGGCGGGCGGTCATATTCCCGCCACCGCCAAGCTGATCGCCCTGGCCGACCGCTACTGCGCGCGCGTCTCGCGCCGTGGCTACCGCAAGCCCATGCTGCCGAATGCGGCGCTGCGCGACATCCTGCTGGAAAAACAGACTTTCGACGGCCAATTGGCAGCCGTGCTGATCCGCGAACTGGGCATCTATCCGGTCGGAACCTACGTCAAGCTGGTGAACGGAGAAATCGGCGTGGTCGCCCGCAAGGGACTGAACAGCACCATGCCGCACGTGGAATCCATCATTGGCCCACGCGGCGCGCCGCTGGACGTCTATCTACAGCGCGATACCCGGGGAGCATTGAACGGCATCAAAGCCGTCTTGTCGCTGGAAGAAGTGGGCGCCCTGACGGCCCCGCTGCGCATGGAGCGCGTCTGGGGCCGGGTGGCGAGTCTCTGATTAATTGAGCGTGGCGCCCAGCCGGCCTTCAGTGGCCAGTTCGCGCACGATGCGGATGGTGTCGATGTCCGATTCCTGGTAGGCCGAGCGGCGGAATTCGTCGTACATCTTGTTCGCCTCGTCGGTCGCCTCGTCATTGCTGTCTTCGTAACGGAAGCGCACCCACAGCACTTCCGGCTGCGGCGATTCGATCGTCATGGTCAGGCTGGACGCAGGGATCTCATCCTGCGCCGGCACCTCGTACACCACCTGGCGCATCGGTTGCAGCAGCACCCGGTCGGCCACCACCAGCTTGCCGTAGCGCAGACGGCGCTTGAAGCTGTGTTCGCCACGCTCCTCAATCACGCACTCGTCCAGATGCGGCACGAACAGCTTGGGCGACTCGGCG
>Ga0213872_10001178_pt1 | contig 17754 bp, 11 predicted proteins | sample VelepicomBERX_R2_FD_160071 | JGI IMG/M metagenome (GOLD analysis project Ga0213872, IMG submission 160071) | Rhizosphere microbial communities from Vellozia epidendroides in rupestrian grasslands, the National Park of Serra do Cipo, Brazil - RX_R2 | ecosystem: Host-associated > Plants > Roots >...
CAATCCGTCGCTGCGCGTCTGCGCCCTATCAATGCACCCGCAACCCGACCTCTTGCAGTACTGCTTGTCCGCCGGTGCGGACGCGTACATCGTCAAAGACTCCTCGCTGCAAGAGCTGGTAACAGCCATTCATAGCGTCGCACGGGGCACTAGTTACGTAGATCCTCGTGTCGCCGCAACGTACTTCCGCCGCCGCGGTTCCTCGCGCAGAGACGGTGTTGCGGAACTCTCGCCGCGTGAAATGGAAATCATCCGTTTGATCGCGCAGGGACTCTCGAATCGCGACATCGGCAAACGTCTTGCTCTCTCGGAGAAGACGGTGAAGAACCACGTGAGTCACATCTTCTCGAAACTTCACATCACGACACGTTCGCAAGCCGCGGTTCACGCCATACGCAGCGGGCTCGCCTAAGCCCCACCACCGAACGCACGGCCGGCGAGGCATCCGCCGGCCGTCGTGTTTTCCGTGACGGTCAGACGAGCTCCATATGTCGCCGGCGCTCGAATGGACGTCCCAGGGTGTAACAATCGAATCCGGCCTTGCGCCACTGCGCAGTGTCGAAGAAATTTCTCGTGTCGACGAGGCGGCGCGCGCGCATTAGCGGACCGACGCTGCTCGGCGTAATGCGCGAGAAGACGTGATGCGCCGCCAGCAGCACGAGCGCATGCGCATCAGCGACCGTTTCACGCAACGTATCGCACAGCGGGAGCGAGTGCGTTCGCACGATGGGATCGTAGATCGCCGCCTCGTATCCTCGTTCGCGAAGCAACGCATCGATGGCCATCGCGGGCGCACCGAGGATCGCGATTTTCTGTCCCGTACCGGGTCCGACCAATTCGCCGATTTGCGCGACGAGATGATAGGGCATGCGTTCGTTCACGCGACGCGCCGCCTGAATGACATCCGTGACGATCGGGTTCAAATCCGAGCGTACGTCCGGAGCGGGAGAAAGAACGTCGACGCAGGGATGCGCGTTTGCAAGCGAGATTGTCTCCCAGACGTCGACGCCGAATTCTTCACAGAAGATCGCCAGTTCGTTTGCAAAGGCGATGTTGACCTCGCGGTACGCATTCTCGACGTTTTTCACGACTTCGGCAACGATCGTCGTCGTCAATGAGATCGGCGCCGTGCAAAAGCTCGCATAAAGATCGCGGACGATGAGCGCGTCTTCTCTCGTGCGCCCCCCGATAATGCGCGGATTGGATCGAAGTTCCCGAATGAACGCGCCGGGTGTGACACGTTGCGGGCAGTACGCCACATGATAGCCATCGATCGAGCGGTGCGCGCCGCGCAGCGCCGCTTCGAAGATGCGTTCGGTCGTTCCGGGCGCGACGATCGATTCGAGCGCGAGGATCGAGCCCGGCGGGGCTGCGCGTGCAACCACGCCCGCGGTTTCTTCGAGATGTTCGGCCGGCACACCGATGATGTACGCGTCTGCCGCCGGAATCCGTTCGACAAACCGCAGGTCGCCGAGCGCGAGTGCCTGTTCCACGGCGCGATACACGCACGGTTCGCCGCTAAACCCTGTCACGGCGCGCAAAGTTCGGCGCACGTTTGAACTCGTATCGTACGCGCACACGGCGTGCCCGCCCGCGGCGAGAAGCGCGGCAGTTGAGAGGCCGCTGAAGCCGAGACCGACGACGGCGACATTCATCCAGCACCGCCCGACACGAGAAATGCCGACGCGAGTTTACGCATTTGCGTGTGCACGTCGTGGAGCGCTTTGACGCGATAATATGCGCGGGTCGCGCGTTGATACGCGGTGCGCGGATCCATGTGCACGCGTGCGAGCGCAACGGCGATCGCTTCCGGCGAATTCGAACGGACGAGATAGCCGCATGAATCATCCATCAATTCGCAGATGCTTCCCGAGTCGGTCACGACGGCCGGAACGCCGTACGCCATCGCGTCGATGAGCGCCGAGGGAAGACCCTCCATCATCATCTCGCCGTCGGCGCGGCTCGCGAGCACGACCGCGTCGACGGTTCCGCTGCGATACCAGCGGTGTAAGACGCGCTGTGGAACGTGTCCCGCAAATTGCACGACGCCGCCCAGACCCAATTTGCGCGCCCGCGCTTCGAGCATGGGACGTAACGGGCCGCTTCCGGCGAAGATGCAGTGCACGGTGATACCGCGCGAGCGAAGCAATGTAATTGCCTGCAGCACATCGTCGTGCCCTTTGACGGGGACGAGTGCCGCGGGGCATACGATGCGCAGCACGACGCGTGAGGATCGCCATCCGGTCGTTGGGAGCGTCGGCACCCGCGCGCCGAGGCGAATCTCGACGATGCGCGATCCGAGCGAGGGAATGCGCGCGCGAAGATCGCGCGTCGCGCGGTCGGAAATCGTACGAACGAACGTTGCGGCGCGTGCTTTAACATCGAATGCGTTCTTCTCGTAGATGTCCCAGCGGTGCGCGGTGGCGCTCCACGGAAGCTCCGCAACGGACCCGGCAATAAATGCGACGCTCGCCGGCGTCGACATCCAATACGCATGCACGTGCGTAACGCGGTGCTCGCACGCCCACTGCCCGAGGGCGAGTCCTTTGGCAACGATCGCCGCGTTTTTCGTCTTGCCCGGATCGTGAGAAGCGAACAGTTGCGCAAGCGCGCTGCAGCATCCGATGGGCCGAAGTACCAGTGCCGCGCTCGCGCGCACGGCGACTTCCGTATCAAAAAGCGGCCATTCGAGAACGTTGATGCCTTCCGGAACGGCATGACGGCGGATGCCGTCGGGCGCACGAACCGGCACGATCGTGATCTGACCGAAATACTGTTTCAATTCTTGCAGTTCGGTGTTCAGATACGACTCTTGATGACCGAACGGATAGCGCGACGTAACGGCCAGCAAGTGTGACATGGTGGAGCAATGATACGCCTGCCGCTTATGCGTAATGCAGAGGCGTTCGTCCCTACATGCGTGCCGATGCGCATGGTGAAAACGGTCCCCTTATTTTGGTGGATCGCTTATTGCGGGGAGCCGGACGTAGAGCGTCGTCCCGATACCCGGAAGACTGATCACGTCGATCGATCCGTTGTGCGCGTCGATGATTTTTCGAACGATGAAGAGTCCGACACCCGCGCCGACTGCGCCGGTTGCATGCGGACTTCGCCAGTACTCTTCGAAGATGTGCGGTAGATCCTCAGGATCGATTCCCTGGCCGCGATCGCGAACGAGGACTTCGATTTCACTGCCGTCGCGTTTGACCTCGATATCGACGGGTTGAAACGGCGCCGAGTATTTCGTTGCGTTGCTGATGACGTTGTCGAACGCGCGCAGTAAATAGGCTTCGTCCCCTTCGACCGCTTCGTCTTTGGCCTGCACGCGGATCGGGTGCAGCTGATGGTAGCGCGCGGCGACGCTATGGAGGACCGGCGCGAGTTCGACCCGCTCGTGTTTGATCTTGAGCGCGTCACTTGCGATACGCGCCATCAGGAGCGCTTCATCGGTCATCTCGGAGAGTTGCTCGACGGATTCGTGGATGCCGCGATATGGCCCGGGGTCGTCACGCTTTTCCGGAAACTCTTGGAGCACGTCGGCGCACGCCGATATGACGGCGAGTGCCGATTTAAAATCATGCGCGAGCATGGCAATGACTTTCATGCGCCATTCGCCGATGCGCGTTGCCGTGTGGCTCGACTCCGTGATTTCCGCAAATGCCCGCGCTTGGACGTCGACGGACCGTCGCTCGTAAACGAGCGCAAGAACGCCGATGATCGCGATTACCGCGATGATCGCTAACGCCTCTAAGTATTGCACGAGGTGCGTGAGTCGGGTATTTTCTTGCGCGTCCTGAGCCGCCATGGCGTCGAGCGCAGCAAGGTCCGCGCGCATGGAATCCACTAACTCCTTCCCATTCATCTCGAGCCCAACGTCGCGACCTGCGACGGGATCGCGCAGGACCGGTTGGGCGACATTGTTCTCCCATTGGTTGTGCAGCGCCGTAAAATGCGTAACGGTCGCGGCTTCAGCGCCACGCGCGCGCCGTTCAGTCGCCATCCGGTTAGCGGAGCCTTCGAGTTGCGCTTTCCCGTCGAAGTACGGCCCCAGGAAACGCCGGTCGCCGGTTACGGCGTACCCGCGGATGGCTGTCTCCTCGTTGATCTGCGCTTCCAACAGGCGGTTTGCTTCCAGGCGCAGGTTGCCGGCGCGATCGTCGCTGATTTCGAGCACGCGCAGCTCGTAAAAGGCAATGAGGATCGCGGCAATGACTGCCAGGGTCAAAATGAGGTACCGGGCAACAAGCCGCCACAGGCGCCGCTCGCGGTGCCAGTCGCTCAGCCCGGGGCCGTTAGACTGCATTGAGATGTTGCCAGTATATGTCGATTATTTACACCGATGGTTGCAACCAATCCTGACAGAAGAGCACCAAAACAATGATATTTGCTGCATTACTTCTCGCTGCGGCACTCGCGCCGGCCGCAGGTACGAACGCGATGGTCGCCACGGAACAGCATCTGGCAACACAAACCGGCGTCGACATCCTAAAAGTTGGAGGTAATGCGGTCGATGCGGCGGTGGCCGTCGGGTATGCACTTGCAGTCGTAGACCCATGTTGCGGCAACATCGGTGGCGGCGGGTTCATGCTCATCCGAATGCACGACGGACGCGAGCGGTTCATTGACTTTCGAGAAAAGGCACCAGAGCGCGCGTCTCGCGACATGTATCTCGACGCGCGCGGCAACGTCGATCCGGAGAAATCGCGCAAGGGCTGGCTCGCTATCGGCGTGCCCGGAACCGTGATGGGCTTGGATCGCGCGTTGCGCGAATACGGAACGATGTCGCGATCGCGCGTAATGTCGAGCGCGATCGATCTTGCGCGAAACGGGTACGTCGTCGAACCCGGCGACATGATCCCGTTCGAAGGCTCGCCCGCGGAAGGCTATAGCGGATGGGCCTTCGGTGAAAAACCGCACGTCGGCGAACGCATCGTGCAGCGCGATCTCGGTGCTTCGCTTGATTCAATTGCGCGCGACGGCGACGGCGCCTTCTATCGAGGTGCGATCGCGCGCAACATCGTCGACGCATCGCAGCGCAACGGCGGCCTGCTGACGATGCGTGATTTCGCAGATTACACCGTTGACGAATCGCAGCCAGTGCATTGCACGTATCACGATCTTGACGTCGTCTCGGCGCCACCGCCGAGTTCGGGCGGCGTGACGCTCTGCGAAATACTCAACATCATCTCGCCGTATCCGCTCGCGCAGTGGGGCTGGCACAGCCCGCGAGAGACGCACTACGTCGTGGAAGCGGAACGCCGCGCCTATGCCGACCGCAACGCGTATCTCGGCGATCCGGCGTTCGTTCACGATCCTATCGCGCAGCTTCTCGATCCGCGCTACGCCGCGTCATTGCGTAAGTCGATCGCTCCCGTTGATCCGACGCCGTCGAAACAAGTGAAGCCCGGTCTTCACATAACCGTGCACGAAAACGACGATACGACGCACTACTCGATCGTCGACAAAGACGGAAATGCGGTCGCCGTCACGTACACGATCAACGACTGGTTCGGCTCGGGTGTCGTCGCGCCGCACACGGGATTCTTTCTCAACGACGAGATGGACGATTTCACGTCGAAACCCGGCGTGCCGAACATGTTCGGTCTCGTGCAAGGCGAACGCAACGACATTCAACCCGGAAAACGTCCGCTCTCGTCGATGACGCCGACGATGGTGTTGCGCGACGGGAAACTTGCGATGGTCACCGGCAGCCCCGGCGGATCGCGCATCATCACCATCGCGCTCGAAACAATCCTGAACGTCTTTGACTTCGGAATGAACGTACAACAGGCCGTCGATGCGCCGCGCATGCATATGCAGTGGCTACCCGATCAAATTCAGTATGAGCCAAATGCCTTTACGGCAACAACGATGAACGCGTTACGCACGGACGGCTACGCATTTTCGGAAGTTCCGTTCTGGGGTTCCGCGCAAGCGATCGTTATCGATCCAAAAACCGGTATGCGTTATGGCGGGACGGACCGTCGTCATCCCGCAGGAGCCGCGATAGGCTACTGATAAACCGGGCAGGCAGAGGGAGGCAGATGCGGGTCCCTGCCATCCTGCCGCTTGCTGTGGCGAAGGGAGAGCTCCGGCGATGCCGCCAGAGCGACAACCGCTGCCGGCCGTCGTGCTGGTGACGGATCGCATGTTGCGCCTTGCGACCGCGTTTGGTCCGCCGGGCATGAGCGAAGAATTAGACGCGCTTCGCTCCTCCGCACAACCGCTTGATTCGGCGTGGCCGAAAGCCGGTCGATTATTGCGCGCATTGCGCGCAGCGTTACGCGGAAAACGCATGAATTTTTCCGTGGATCTCGGTTCCGCGCATATCGATGGACAAGCGATGCCGCTGCATTCTACGGATGGTGAGATAGACGGCGCAATTGCCGTCGGAATCGATACGACCGACCACGCGCGGCTACGACACGAGATCGATGAGTTGCGCGAAGCCTTGCGTCACGCGCAGAGCGTATCGAGCTTCGCATATTACGTCGTCGATATTCCAAATCAAAAAGTCAACGTGTCGCCGCCGTTTGCGCAGATTTGGGGACTTCCCGAAGGAACCACGGAACTGCGCTACGCGGAATTGCTCGAACGCGTCCATCCTGAGGATCGCACTTCATTCGACGTCTTCGGGCGCGAATCGCTGCAATGCCGCATCGTGCGCCCGAGCGGCGAGGTGCGCCACATTCGGACCTTTGGGACCTATTTTCCGAGCTCGAACGGAACGGCAGCGCGCAGCGTCGGCAGCGTCTTTGACTTCACGGAGTTCGCGCAAGCGCAAAACGCCGTCCAGTTCCTCAGCACGCACGATCCTTTGACGGGTCTGCTCAACCGGCACCAATTGATCGAAGCGCTCAACGCGTACCTGGATCAGGCGCGAACCGGCGCACTCGTCGTCTTCGACATCGACCGGTTTGCGCAAGTGAACGAGCTTGCCGGCCACGCCGTCGGCGATCAACTTTTGCGCGCGATCGCGGAGCGCATGCGTTTTCTCGAAGATGAGGGCCACTACATCGCGCGCTTGGGATCCGACGAATTCGCGTGTTTTCTGATCGAACCGGCGGATCGACCCGTCGTCGATCGCGACGTGGAGCGCCTGCGCGACGCACTCGACGCACCGTTTACGGCAGGGCATACGGAGATCGTGGTACGCGCGACGATGGGTCTCGCGCGTCATCCCGATCACGGCACCGGCGAAACGCTGCTGCAAAATGCCGGCATCGCGTTGTACACCGCAAAAGCGACGATGCGCGGCGGCACGATGTCGTACGATCCCGCGCTCGACCGAAAGATGAGCGTGCGCAGCCGGCTCGAGCGCGATCTTGCAAATGCGGTGCGCCGTAATGAATTTGCGATGTACTATCAGCCGCTCATAGATGCAGCGAGCGGTGAGGTCATAGCAACCGAAGCACTGCTGCGGTGGCAGCATCCGGATCTTGGACTGCTGACGCCGGACGTGTTTCTCAATATCGCCGAAGAAAGCGACGCCGTCGTCGACATCGGCCGTTGGGCGATCGATCGCGCGTGCCGCGACGCGCGCGCCATTCGCAAAGAAATGCAGTCGAAGTTGCGGCTCAACGTCAATGTCTCGCCGCGTCACGTGCAATCGAACAAGTTGGTCGGCCACGTCAACGACGCGCTCGACGAAACGGGTTGGGAGCCCGACGCGCTGCAGCTCGAGGTTACGGAACAACTCCTGATCGAGGACATTCCGAGTGCCGTTGCCACGCTGCAGCGGTTGCGCGATTCCGGCATTTCGATCGCGATCGACGATTTCGGCACGGGCTACAATACGTTGTCGTATTTAAAATCGTACCCGGTGACGTGTTTGAAAATCGACCGCGCGTTTGTGAAAGACGCCGAGAGCGATAACTACAGTCGTGCCATCTGCCGATCGGTGGCGGCACTCGCGGATTCGCTCGAAATGAACGTAATCGGCGAAGGCGTCGAGACCGACGGACAGGCCGATTTTCTACGCGGGATCGGGTGCCGCGAGCTTCAGGGGTATAAGTTTGGGCGTCCCGTCACGGCATGGGACTTTATGACTGCCTATACATGAAGTTCGCCTTGAGCGGCGAAACAGGCGGAGCGGTGTTTGACGATATCTTCGGACTCGTTCAGTCTATACTGGGCGACGCTGGTAGCGTTGTACCATCGGAAGATCGCGCCCTCGCATTCGCGCGGATTGCTGCAATGCGGGCATTTCTCGCGCGCCTTGAAACAGAATTGCCACAGGTTATTGCCGAAGCGTTATTAGAAGCTGCTCGCGTGACCGGCGCCGACGTGGCTGCGATTCTCGAAATGCAGACGTCCGGGATGAGATTCGTCTGCTCTACCGATCCGACGCTGCTCGATGAAACCGTGGAATGGGAGAACGACCGCAAAGAGCTCGGCGACCGCGGATCTGGTGTCCTGCGCAAGGCTGCGGCCGTGAAAGACGCGCTCTGCTCGACCTTCACCGCCGACGACCGGCGTTGGGCGTTGCTCCTGGGTGAACGGACGGGCCGCCTGCAGCGCGATGCCTTTGAAGCGCAGGCGCAAGTCATCCTCGACGTGCTTACGCACCTGCTGCGCTTCCGCTCTGCGCGAGCCGAAGGGCGTGCGATGTTGGACCATCTGACGGGCCTTCCGGATCGCTGGTCGACGATGAGCCGCCTGACGGAGACCGTCATCGCCGCCAACCGCAACGAAACGCGTTCGGCGCTACTCTTCATCGATTTGAACGGTTTCAAGAACGTCAACGATCGCTACGGTCACGCGCACGGCGACGCGGCGCTGAAGTCCATTGCAACGAAGATGCGCGACGCACTGCGTTCCAACGAATTCGTCGGCCGCATCGGCGGCGATGAATTCGCTGTCGTGCTGCCGATGGTGCGTAGTTACGAGGAAGCCACTGCGGCGGCAGCGCGTTTGGCCGAGGGCGTGCGCGATTTACATATCAGCTACGGCGAGGAAAGCGTGTCGGTGAGCATCGGCATCGCGTTCTTCCCCGAACACGCGTCGAACGAAGACGAGTGGCTGCATCACGCCGATCTCGCGATGTATCAAGCCAAGCGCCAGCGGCAAAGCTACTGCGTTTTCGTGCCGGGCGCCACGCCGAGCGACGTCCGTGCAATGAGCATCGATGTCGAAGAAGCGTACGACCGCGAGTTTCTGCTGTGCTTCCAGCCGATCTTCGACGTGCAATCCGGAGAAGTCGTTGCGGCCGAAGCGCTGTTACGGTCGCTTCATCCCCGAAGCGGCGTGCAATCCGCGCTCACGACCATGGAAGCGGCGCGCGCGCGCAAGTCACTCGAGCACCTCGATGCGTGGGTGACGCGTCGCGCGTTACGCTACGCGAACGAGTGGCGCGATCAAGGCGTCATGCGCATTCACGTGAACATCGGCGTTGCGAGTGAGGAGATACTCAACGGCGTGTTGCGAGCGATCGATGCAAGCGGAACCGACGCATCAATGCTCGCCGTGGAACTGGACTGGAGGCGATTCAGCGACGACCTGGACGCGCACCGTTCGTTTGCAGAGGCGGCTGAACGCTGCGGTTTATATGTCGGACTCGATGGGTTCGGCGATAGCCCGCTCGATCTCGCGATGCTCGAAACGCTCGCCGTTCGTTTCGTGAAACCGTCGAAAGTGCTTCTACCATCCGGCGGTGCGACCGGACGCGGTATGGAAGCGATCGTTGCGATTTCTCAGGTCTATGGGTGGGACGTCATCGCGACGCGTGTCGCAACTGCTGACGACCGTGCAGCGATCCGAACGGCCGGCGTCAAATACATGCAAGGATTCGCGGCCGCACAGCCCATGACCGCAATCGATTTCGAACAATGGATAGAAAGCAGCCCGCGTATCGCTCTCGTGAGTTGATGGAGACCTGTTCGCTCGTGCAACTCGCGAGCGACGGTTGCAAGTGGTGCGCATCCGAGCTGCCGAAACGGCGGCGAACGTGGTGCAGCGACAAATGTGCAAACGCCTTCTGGAACAATCATTGGTGGACACTCGCGCGCCGCGCCGCAAAACGCCGCGACAAATATCGCTGTAAACGCTGCGGCGAACGCGCACCCAAACGCGGCACGCCGAACTATAGCGCGCTACGCAAGACCCACCGCGTCGAAGTCAATCACATCGAACAAGCCCGCGGCGCGCACGTCCGACTCAGCTGCTTGCACCACCTGAGCAATCTCGAGACTCTATGCCTGTCGTGCCATAAAGCACACACAGCCGCAATGAGAAAAGCTAACCGACCTAGCCGCTAGGTCCGGGCACGCGTGCTCTGGTATAACAGGGGCCGTATGCAATCCGTCACTGCCGAGCGCCTCAAGGAGCTCAAACTCAAGGCGAATGACGTCCGACAGGGGATCATTCGCTCGCTTTTGTCGGCGGGCTCCGGGCATTCAGCCGGGTCGCTGGACATGGCCGACATTTTTACCGCGCTGTACGGCGCCGTGATGAACCACGACCCGAAGCGTCCGGAGTGGGAAGACCGCGACCGGCTGCTGCTCTCTTGCGGACACATCGCACCGGTTCGCTACTCGGCGATGGCCAATTTCGGATACTTTCCGGTCGAAGAATTGCTGACGCTTCGGAAGTTTGGTTCGCGTTTGCAAGGCCATCCGGAGCGGGTGAAGTTGCCGGCGCTGGAAACGACCTCCGGTCCGCTCGGTGAAGGGCTCGCGCAAGGCGTCGGGATGGCGGTCGGTGCGAAGCTCGACAAAAAGAACTGGCGCGTCTTCGTCGTCACCTCCGATGCGGAACATCAGTGTGGATTGCACTGGGAAGCAATGATGACGGCCGGCAAGTTCAAACTCGACAACCTGACCTGCATCATCGATCGCAACTTCATTCAAATCGACGGCAGCACCGAAGACGTGATGCCGCTCGAGCCGCTCGCGGATAAGTATCGCGCGTTCAATTGGGAAGTGTTCGAATGCGACGGGAACGATATCGAAGCGTTCATCGACACGGTCGAACGAGCGAAGCGCGTCGAAGGCAAACCGCAAATCATCATTGCGAACACGGTTCCGGGCAAGGGCGTGAGTTATATGGAAGGCGATTACACGTGGCACGGAAAGCCGCCGAATAAGGCGCAAGCCGACGAAGCACTTGCCGAACTGGAATCGCAACGCGAAAGGATTCTCGCCAATGTCTAGCACCGATGTGATGGATGCGGCGGCTCGCGCGATGCATCTGGTCGACTACCGCAACACTGCGGAAGTCAAGCAACTGCCGACGCGCAACGGCTTCGGCGAAGGCTTGATCGAGGCGGGAAACCGCAACAAGAACGTGCTCGCGATTTGCGCCGATCTCGCGGAATCGACGCGCATGGAAGGGTTCAAAAAAGCGCATCCGGCGCAATATCTCGAGATCGGCGTTGCCGAGCAGATGCTCGTCGCGATGGCGGGCGGTCTCGCCGCGGCCGGAAAAATTCCGTGGATTGCTTCGTACGCGATGTTCAATCCGGGACGCTCGTGGGAGCAAGTGCGCACGATCATGGCGCTCAACGAAACGAACGTGAAGATCGCGGGCGCGCACGCCGGCGTTTCGGTCGGACCGGACGGCGCGACGCACCAGGCGATCGAAGATATCGCGATCATGCGCGTGATTCCGCACATGTTCGTCGTCGTGCCGTGCGATTCGGTACAAACGAAGAAAGCAACGCTCGCGCTCTCGGAAACGTTCGGCCCGACGTACTTACGCTTTGCGCGTGAGAAATCGCCGATCGTGACGACGGAAGAGACGCCGTTCGAAATCGGCAAGGCGCAGACGTTCCGCGAGGGCAGCGACGTCGCCATCGTTGCGTGCGGAATTCTCGTCTATAATGCGCTCATCGCAGCGGACGAACTCGCGCGCGAAGACGGCATCGAGTGCCGCGTGGTGAACAACCATACGATCAAGCCGATGGACGAGCCGGCGATTGTCGATGCAGCAAAGCACTGCAGTGCGGTCGTTACGGTGGAGGAACACCAAGTGCACGGCGGCATGGGGTCGCGCGTTTCGGAGATCCTCGCGGAACGTCAGCCTGTCCCGATCGAGTTCATCGGCGTGCGCGATCAATTCGGTCAATCGGGCGATCCGGTTGAATTGATCGAGTACTACGGCATGGGAACGGCCGCCATCAAAGAAGCCGCGAGGCGCGCGTATGCGCGTAAACGCTCGTAACAGGAAACTAGCAGCCGGTTTTGAGAAGGGATCATCGTGGCGGTGATCCCTTCGTGATTCCCAAGTTCCGCGATGAATTCGACCTCGACGCGATTGCGGCATTCGCCGACGGCTTGCGTCAGATCGTCTGGGTCGTCGGAGACGGCCTTTCATGCGAATATTTTAATCCCGCGTGGACCGCGTTTACGGGGCTCACCCTCGAACAGTCCGTGGGTTTGGGGTGGCAACTCGCGCTGCATCCGGCGGAGTTGCACCTCGTAGAAAACCGGTTTAAGGAAAACACCGCGCACGGACTGCCGTACCTCGTCAGTTACCGTTTGCGCTCGGTCGACGACCGCTACCGCCTCTTTACGGGTGCAATGTTTCCGGTGCGCGATACGAGCGGTGCCGTTCGGAAATGGATCGGCATCGTCGACGAGCCCGATCCGATGGAACGCGCAAACGACCGCTTCAAAGTGCTCGCCGACGCGCTGCCCATGCTCGTCTGGACCACCGATCGCGAAGACCGGCTCACCTTTGTCAATCACGCTTGGTATGAATACACGGGTCTCGGCGTGGGGTCGCTGATCGAAGAGCGCAACGCGCTCGTACATCCCGAAGACCTCGGGCGTTTGATGCATGCACTGCGCAGCGGTGCGGTGGAAGTGGAGTTTCGGTTCCGGCGCCGCAGCGACGGTACGTATCGTTGGCATTTGCTGCGATGGGTGCGCACGGAAATGGGCGATGAAATGCCGTTTTCACGAATCGGTACCGCGGTCGACATTCAAGACCGGCATGTCGCGCAGATCGAGCGCGAACGGCAGTTGCGCGTTATTGCCGAAGCCGTTCCCAACATCGTCTGGTCGACGCGTGCGGACGGCGTACAAGATTACGTCAACAGCGCGATGGCCGAGTACGTCGGGAGAAAACCCGAAGAGACGATGGATCAGTCGTTCACGACCTTCGTCCACCCCGACGATCTCGCAGCGACGGTAGAACGCTGGAAGCGGTCGTTCGAAACCGGCGAGGCGTACGAGCACCGTTACCGCTTGCGTCGTCACGACGGCGCCTATCGATGGTTTCTCGCACGCGGGTCCGCATTACGCGATGCATCCGGGCAGATCACGCGTTGGTTCGGTACGGCGACCGATATCGACGACGAGATGCGGAGTAACGCGATTCTCGCGGCGAGCGAATCGCACTATCGCATGCTCGCCGAAGCAATGCCGAATATCGCCTGGTCCGTGCGAGGCGACGGCGTTCAAGATTACGTGAACGACGCGTGGTACCGTTATACAGGTCTGCGCACCTTCAGTTCCGATGCGTACGCACCCGAGGATCGCGAGGCGATTCGCGTAGATTGGGAGCGTTCGTTTCAAAGCGGCGAACCGTTCGAGCGCGAGATGCGCATCCGCCGCAGAGACGGCGTCTTCCGATGGTTTCTTTCGCGTGCGCTTCCGCTGCGCGATCAGCAAGGCCGCGTCGTCCGGTGGTTTGGGACGGCAACGGATATCGACGATCAAAAACGCGCCGAACTTCAACAGTCGTATCTCGCGGCGCTCGGAAACATCATCAACGAGACGTGGTCGGTGGACGTTATGATCGAACGCATTACAAAGTCCGCCGTGCCGCAAATGGCGCAGTGGTGCGCGATCGAACTGAACGAAGGCAAACGCACGGCGCAATCGAGCGCCGGCGCGGTCGATCTTGACGCGGCGCAGCGTTTCCGCGCCCCGCTTTCCGTCCGCGGCGAAACGATCGGCACGCTTTTGGTTGCGCGCACCGCGGAGTTCGGCACATTCGACGAAGGGGACGCCGCATTTTTCGCCGAGGTGGCGCATCGAACGGCGTTGGCCATCAAGAACGCCGAGTTGTACGAACGCGAACACCGCGTTTCACAGGCGCTTCAATCGGCGTCGCTTCCGAAGACATTGCCGGCCGTGCCGTGGATGGAGACCGATGCAGTCTACGTCCCCGGCAGTGGTGAAGCGCAAATCGGCGGCGATTGGTACGACGCATTCCGGTTACCCGACGGGCGTCTGGTCTTCTCGATCGGTGACGTCGCGGGAAGCGGTCTCGCTGCGGCGGTCACGATGAGCAATATGCGTCAAATTATTCGGGGCACGGCGCAAGTGCATGCCGACCCCGTCTTGATGCTCAATGCTGCCGATCGGGCGCTGCGCATCGAAGATCCCGAGCGATTCGTCACTGCGTTCGTCGCCGTATTGAGCCCGGTGACCGGCATCATGACCTACGCGAGCGCCGGGCATCCGCCGCCGTATATTCGTCACGCATCCGGTGAGATCGATGAACTCATCTTCAGCGATCTCCCGCTCGGCTTGCGCGAGCGACATTATCTCGACGCGGGACAGATCCAAGTGCGTGCTGATGACGTCATCGTCTTTTACACCGACGGGTTGACGGAATCGACGCGCGATTTAGAAGCCGGCGTTGCGGCATTGCGCGAGGCGATCGCCGATCCGGACTTTGCGCGCGCCGCACGTCCCGCCGAGTATTTGCAGGCACGTTTGCTTCCGCAAGGCGCGCGAGACGACGTCGCGATTATGACGGTTCGAATGTTGAGCGACGATCTGCGGGCGCGGGGACTGCGCCGATGGATATTCCCGCATCTCGATTCCAGTGCGGCGCAACGGCTCCGTCGCGAATTTCGCGAGGCGTTGCATTCACGCGGCGCGACGAGCGAGCGAATAGAATTCGCGGAACTCGTCCTCGGAGAATTGGTCGGCAATGCTGCTCGCCATGCGCCGGGATCGCTCGAAGTCATTCTCGATTTCAGCAACCGGCGCCCAGTGCTGCACGTGATCGACGAAGGGCCCGGTTTCGAACGTGCGCCGATGTTGCCGCTGGACTTGATGAGCGAATCCGGCCGGGGCCTCTACATCGTCGCGCAAGCTACGATGGAGTTCAGCGTAATGCGACGCCGCCCGCACGGTAGTCACGCCCGGGCAGTACTGCTGTAAAAAAAGCGCTGATTTTGTGCATCTCGTCGTCGCCTCGGGCCTCATTTACCGCAGTAAACTTCGGCCCTCGGCTCCTAGAGCTGCACGAAAATCAGAGCTTTTTTAGGTTGATCTTTTGTTAGCGGCGCAGACCGAGGTCTGAGATCAGTGCGCGGTAGCGCTCGAGGTCCTTCGCTTGCAAGTAGTTGAGCAAACGGCGACGCTGGCCGACCTGGAGCAAGAGGCCCCGGCGGCTGTGGTGGTCTTTCTTATGGACCTTGAGATGATCGGTGAGCTGGTTGATCGACGCGGTGAGGATCGCGATCTGGACTTCGGCCGAACCGGTGTCGTTCGATCCGCGGCCGTACTTGGCGGCGATTTCCGCCTTTTGTTCCTTGGTGAGAGGCACGAATTGCTCCTTAAGCAGGATGGCCTCGCTCGAATGCAGGGCCCGCTCCGCAAGCTCCGCCTCGGCGACCGGGAGAGTGTATCAGAGACTCTCCCCCGTCGCAAGCCTCTTTTACGCCTTGCCCATGCCTTGCCGTCCTAGCCCCTGACGGGGGTCGGCTTGCCCTCCGGCGTCACGGCCACGTAGATGAACTTCCCTACGGTCGCAAGGCGTCGCTCGCCGCTGGTCGGATGCTCGCCCCATAGCTCAACCTCGACAGTAATCGACGTACGGCCGATCTTTACGACGTGCGCCACCGTTTCGACAAACTCGCCGGCGCGGATCGGCTCTTTGAAGTCGATCCGGTCGATGGAAACGGTCACGACCGGTTTGCGGCAAGCGCGCATGGCAGCAATGCCTCCGACTACGTCCATCATGGAGACGGCCTTGCCGCCGAAGAGGTTCCCGTAAGCGTTCGTGTCCTGAGGGAAGACAATCTCGGTACGGCGTTCGGTAATGATGTGGGAATCGCTCTGGGTCATGGCGGCAAGGGATTCTTGATCCGGGGCAAAGCTCCGCCGCCGGCATCGCGATCATTGTATTATGAAGGCGATGAACCCGTTGCGCGCGTTCGTAGCCATCGGATTCGCAGCGATTTGTTTTGCATGCGTTGCGCCGCCGATGTTTATGACGCCGCCGCGAATTTATAGCGGCGTTCATCTAGTCGCAACCGGAAAGCTCGTTGAACCAAATCGCGTCAGCATCGACGCGGACTCGCCGGCGTTTCGCGCCGGCCTGCGAACCGGCGACGTGCTGCGATGCCTCAACGTGCGCGATCACGCACTCCTAATTCGCGACAGCTTACGGTTGCACTACGGCTACCAACCCGGAACCGCGCTATCAACGTGCGCGGAGCGAAATGACGGCATGCATATCGTTACGTTCGTGGCCGGCACGCGTGGAATCGTTCCGCTCGCACACGGTTCGGTCGGACTTGCGATCGTACGGCTCGCGGTCGTCCTCGTGTTTTTGACCGCAGGTATTGCGCTCGTTATCGTTCGTCCGTCCCCGATGACGTGGGCTTTTTACTGCTACTGTCTGGGAAGCATGCCGTCGAGTGCCCCGCTCGAAGTCTGGACGATCCTTGCGCCGCGGCAATATGAGCTCGCGTCCGGAATACCGTTCACGCTCGCGTGGACAGCCTCACCGTGTTTGCTGTTGTTTTCCGTCCTCGTACCCGACTTCGGCGTACCGAACGGTTGGCGCCGGATCGCCTTCATCGTAACTACGGCACTCACCGGCTTGTGGTCGGCGGCTGTTGTTTTTCGTTTTCTCTTCACAAGTGCCGTCATCGATCCGCGTCTGCTCAATGCCGGCGACACAGCCTTTAGCAGCTTGGCACTAATCGTCATCGTCACGCGATTGGTGTTGATGGAGCGCGAGGGCCGCGCGCGTTTCGCTTGGGCGGCTGCTGCGATCATCTTCGGCATCGTGGCAAACGACGCGCGAAACATCCTCTCGCAGATTCCGATGCTGCAGCAACTGAGTACGGCGGTCGCAATCTCAACGGTATTCATGCCGCTCGCGCTCGCATACGCAATTCTAAAAGTGCACGTGATCGACGTCCGCTTTGTCATCAGCCGCACCCTTGTGTACGGTGCCTTGACCACCGCCCTCGTAGCTGCAATCGGACTGATCGATTGGATAAGTTCATCCTTTCTGAAACAGGTTCGCGCTGCAGTTCTCGTTGACGCGGTACTAACGATCGCGTTGGCGTTCGCGCTGCATCGAATCTACGGCTGGCTCGAGCACGCAGTTGACTTTATCGTGTACCGGCGCAAGCACGACGCGGAGTCGTCTCTCTCGCGACTAGCACGCACGCTTCAGAACGCCGAACGCGAAGAGATGATTGATAACGCTGTGGTTTATGCACCGTACGAGAAGCTGGATCTCACGATGGCGGCTTTGTTTCGGGCGCACGGGCCTGTATTTCCGGTAAGCGTCGCCGCGGGAGTGAATCTCCTCGGCTCTCAGCTGCTCGACCCCGCTGACGAACTGCTGCGCGTACTTGCCGCCGAGCGCCGAACGAAAAACGTTCGAGACTTGAGCGTACATATACCGGCCGAGTTTCAGGCCTTTGGGGCAGCGCCTGGCGTCGCCGTCCCGATCGTAGACGGCAGCGACGTTATAGCGATTGCCGTCTACGGTATCCATCGCGACGGCACGAAGCTCGATCCCGATGAGGTTGAAACACTAGAAGACCTCTGC
>Ga0213872_10001179_pt1 | contig 17738 bp, 19 predicted proteins | sample VelepicomBERX_R2_FD_160071 | JGI IMG/M metagenome (GOLD analysis project Ga0213872, IMG submission 160071) | Rhizosphere microbial communities from Vellozia epidendroides in rupestrian grasslands, the National Park of Serra do Cipo, Brazil - RX_R2 | ecosystem: Host-associated > Plants > Roots >...
TGGAAGAACTCGAAGGTCAGCACTACGAGCGCGCAATTCAGTTGTTTGAGAAGCTGGAATCGAGCTACCCCTTCGGTACTTACGCCCAGCAGGCGCAGATGGAAATCGCCTACGCCTACTACAAATCGCAGGACCAGGCCCAGGCACTGGCAGCGGTGGAGCGCTTCATCAAGCTGCACCCGAACCATGCCAACGTGGACTATATGTACTACCTGCGCGGCCTGATCAACTTTAACGACCAGGTCAGCTTCCTGAACTTCATTTACGAGCAGGATCCGACCGAGCGCGACCCGAAAGCGACCCGCGAAGCGTTTACCGCCTTCAAGCAGCTAGTGGATAAGTTCCCTAACAGCAAGTATGCGCCCGATTCGATCGACCGCATGCGCTACCTGGTGAACGCCATGGCCTCGTACGAAGTGCACGTGGCGCGCTACTACTTCCGCCGCGGCGCCTATCTGGCCGCTGTGAACCGCGCCACCGGCGTGCTGAAGGAGTTCAACGAGTCGCCATCGCGTGAAGAAGCCCTGTTCATCATGATCCGCGGCTACGACAAGCTGGGCATGGTGGAACTGCGCGACGACTCCGAGCGCGTGTTCAAGCTGAACTACCCGAACAGCAAGTTCCTCAATGAAGGTCCGAAAGAGGAACAGCACTGGTGGAAATTCTGGGCCGCCAGCAGCGGCGCCTACGCCAAGTAAGGAAAACGGGGCCTCGGCCCCGTTTTTTTATAGCCGGCTTACAACTTCCTGCGGAAGATCCAGGTCTTTTCATCCGAAGCGGATGGCTCGAAAGCGTAGCCATCGACGTCAAATTTCTTCAGCTTCTGTGGATCGGTGATGCCTTTCACCGCCGCATAGCGCGCCATCAGGCCACGGGCCCGCTTGGCGTAGAAGGAAATGATCTTGTACTTGCCGTTCTTCCAGTCCTCGAACAGGGGCGTGATGACCGGCATGGCCAGTTTCTTCGGCTTGACCGACTTGAAATATTCTTCCGAGGCCAGGTTGACCAGCACCTCGGCGCTCTGCTCTTCCGCCGTGCGGTTGAGCGCATTGGTGATAGTGTCGCCCCAGAACTCGTACAGGCTCTTGCCACGCGCCGTGTTCAGGCGGGTGCCCATTTCCAGGCGGTGCGGGTGAATCAGGTCCAGCGGGCGCAGCATGCCATACAGGCCGGACAGGATGCGGATGCGCGACTGGGCATAGTCCAGCTGCTTGGCCGTCAGCGAACGGGCCGACAGGCCATCGTAGACGTCGCCGTCAAAAGTCATGACAGCCTGGCGCGCCTCGCTGGTGTCCTTGGTCCAGGAGGCGTAGCGGGCCACGTTGAGGGTCGAGAGCGCGTCGGACAGTTCCATCAGCTCGCCCAGCTCGGCGGGCGAAAAGTCGCGCAGGCGGTGGATCAGCAGTTCGGAGTGGTCCAAAAAATCCGGCTGGGACGTCAGTTTGGTGGTCGGCGGAGTCTCCAGGTCGAGACTTTTTGCGGGCGAAAGCACAATCAGCATAAGATTCCAGATAAAACATTTTTACAGATTGCCGACATGATACCTGTTTTACCCAAGCGCATTGTTTTGGACACCAATGTCTGCCTCGACCTGTTCGTCTTCCAGGATCCGCGCCGCGCCGATCTGCTGGCGGCCATCGAGAGCGGCGCGGTGGAAGCCGTCACCCGCGCCGACTGCCGCAAAGAATTCCTGTTTGTGCTGAACTACCCTCACCTCAAGCTGACCGAGGAAACCCGACCGCTCAGCGCGGCCCGCTTCGACCAGCTGATCAAGCTGGTGGCGCCGCCGGTATCGGAAGTGCTGCTGCCCGTCTGCAGCGACCGCGAGGACCAGAAATTCCTCGAGCTGGCGCGCGATGCGGAGGCGGACATCCTCATCACCAAGGACAAGGCCCTGCTCAAGCTGGCCAAGCGCCTGAGCAAGGCGGGCATGTTCCGCGTGATCCAGCCGGAAGCCTGGCCCGGTGTCGTGGCCCAGCATCCCGCCAATACTTAGCCAGGCTGCAACACCAAACCGAGGCGGCTGCGCTAGAATAGGCTATCCGTCTTCACTTTCATTCCGCCATGAACGACCGTCTGCAATCCCCTGCCACGCCTACGCCGACCACCCGCCTGCCCGCTGTCGGCACGACGGTGTTCTCGCGCATGTCCAGCCTGGCGGCGGAGTTCGGCGCGGTCAACCTGGGCCAGGGCTTTCCCGACTTTGGCTGCGCGCCGGAACTGCTCGACAGCGTCAGCCAGGCCATGCGCGAGGGCCACAACCAGTACGCCATGATGCCGGGCGCGCCGGCCTTGCGTGAAGCCATCGCCAGCAAGATCGCCGCGCTGTACGGCCACCAGTACCATGCGGGACTGGAGATCACCGTGACGGCCGGCGCCACCGAAGGCCTGACTTCGGCCATCCTGTGCAGCGTGCATCCGGGCGATGAAGTGATCGTGATCGAACCGGCCTACGACAGCTACGTGCCCGCCATTACCCTGGCCGGCGGCGTGCCGGTGTTTGTGCAGATGGAAGTGGGCGCGGACGGCTACCACGTGCCCTGGCACAAGGTGCAGGCTGCAGTCACCAGCAAGACGCGGCTGATCGTGCTGAACACGCCGCACAATCCGACCGGCTCGGTGCTGCGCGCGCAGGACATGCAAGCCCTGGCCGATATTGTGCGCGGCACCAGCGTGCTGCTGCTGTCGGACGAAGTGTATGAACACATGGTCTACGACGGCGCCCGCCACGAATCGGTCAGCCGCTATCCGGAGCTGGCGGCGCGCGCCTTTGTCGTCTCCAGCTTCGGCAAGACTTACCACGTCACCGGCTGGAAGATCGGCTACGTGGCCGCGCCCGCATCGCTGACGGCGGAGCTGCGCAAGGTTCACCAGTACAACGTGTTTTCCGTGAATACGCCCATGCAGCATGGCCTTGCCAGCTATATGGCCGATCCACGGCCTTACCTGGAACTGCCCGCCTTCTACCAGCGCAAGCGCGACTACTTCCGCGCCGGCCTGCAGGGCAGCCGCTTTGAACTGCTGCCGGCCGACGGCACCTACTTCCAGTGCGTGCGCTACGAGCGCATCTCCACGCAGACGGAAGCGGAGTTCGCCGAATGGCTGACCAGTGAAATCAAGGTGGCGGCGATTCCGGTATCGGCGTTTTACCAGCAGGCGCAGGAGTCCGGCATCGTCCGCTTCTGCTTTGCCAAGAAAGAGGAAACTCTGGCTCTCGCTCTGGAGCGTCTGTCCAAGGTATAAGAATAAACCCGCAATTCGGGGACAATCATGGCCTTTAGCTTCACCTGGAATCCCTTTGCCAACAAGGGAGCGAACAAGTCCGCGCCGACCGCAGCGGCGGCTGCCAAACCTGAGCAGCCACCCGGCCCCGGCCACTTTGCCGAGCCCGACGCGGCGCCTTCCGTGCTGCACCAGCTCAACCTGTGCAACCGCCGCCTGGAACGCCTGCTGCAAAACCTGCGCAACGAACACAATGCGGAAGCCGAGCTGCGCGACATCGCGCGCGACGTCATCGCCGCCGTCGACCTGAATCCCGATATCGCGCTGGCCTGCATCTTCCTCAGCCAGATCGCCGGCAGCTACGCCGTGCGCCATTGCATCGAGACGGCCGTGGTGGGCGTGGTGGTGGCCCGCTCAGCCGGCGCGCAGGACAAGGAAATCCTCACAGTGACGGCGGCGGCGCTGACCATGAACGTGGGCATGCTGCGCCATCAGGAAACCTTCCAGAACAAGTGCGCCCCGCTGTCGCACGAGGAAATGAGCATCGTCCGGCGCCACCCGGAAGAAAGCGCTGGCCTGCTGCAGTCGGCCGGCATCGAGGATGAGGAGTGGATTTCCTGCGTCCTGCTGCACCACGAAAACGACAACGGCACCGGCTACCCGGCCGGCATCGCCAGTCCTGAGGTGACGCGCAACGCCAAGCTGCTCAGCATGGCCGACCGCTACTGCGCCCAGGTGGCGGCGCGCAACTACCGCTGCTCGGTGCTGCCGGACCAAGCGCTGCACAGCCTGCTCAACGACCAGCACATCCCGGCCGACCAGGATCTGGCCGGGCACTTCCGCCGCGAGCTGGGCGACTATCCACCCGGCACCCTGGTGCGCATGGAAGATGGCGTCCTGGGCGTGGTGACGCAGCGCAGCAGCGACGATGGCGCCTTGTCGGTACACTGCCTGCGCGGCGCCGACGGCGCCCTTCTGACGCCCGCCTTAGCGCGCCGCACCAGCGACAGCGGCTGCGCGATTACGGAAGCCGTGGGCGAAGACCAGATCGGCATGCGCTTCAGCATGAAGCAAATTTGGGGAAATCTGGCGAGCTTGTGACAATTGATGAATTTTGCGCATGGAATTTCAGTTTATATTCGGAAAATTCCTACACACAAAATATAACCACCATCCATGTCCGAACAGCCGCAGCGCCCCTTCATCACCCGCCTGTCGCACGAACTACGCACGCCTTTGAATGCGATCATCAGCTTTTCCGAGCTGCTGCGCACGGGCATGGTGCAGTACGATTCCGCCGACTATCACAAATTCCTCAAGCACATCAGCACCAACGGCAAGCACTTGCTGAACCTGGTCAATGACCTGCTCGACCAGGCGGCGCTGGAGAGCGGCGAGATCGTGTTCAGCGCCGATCCGGCCAATCTGAACCGGCTGGTGCGCGAAGTGACGGCCATTGCCGACGGCATCCAGCCGCATAAAAAGGTGCGTATCGAAGTGGAAGAGAATCCGGCGCTGGACGCGGTGGTGCTGGATGCGGTGCGCTTCAAGCAGGTGCTGTATAACTTCCTGTCCAATGCGGTCAAGTTCACCGCGCCCAACGGACGCGTGCGCGTGCACATGCATGAGGAAGGCGCGACGCATTTCAAACTAGTGGTGGAAGACGATGGCGTCGGCATCCCGCCGGAAGAGCAGCCGCGCCTGTTCGACCAGGGCAACAGCCTGGCGCTGGTGCGGCGGCTGGTGGAAATTCAGGGCGGCTATGTGGGTGTGCGCAGCGTGCAAGGTTGCGGCAGCACCTTTCATGCAGTGCTGCCGCGCCGGCCGTTGGATGCGGCTTAGCGCTCTTTAGCGGGCCAGCAGCTCCAGCTTACGGTCGATAAAGGCTTGCAGCTCGGCCGACAAGCCCGGCAAGGCGCGCGCACGGGTGAAGGCGGCGCGCGCTTCGGGATTGTGATGCTCCGCTTGCAGCGAGATGCCCAGGCCCATCCACCAGACCGCGTTCTGCGGCGCCAGCTTCAGGGCAACATCGTAATGCTCGATGGCGTCGGCATGGCGCTGCAGGCGTTGCAGCACGCCTGCCAGCAGGGCCTGGTAATCGGCGCTATTTTCCGCATAGGGCAAGCTGCGCTGCAGCGTTTCCAGCGCGGGGCCGTTGCGCTCCAGCTGCAGGCGGGCCAGCACCATGGCCAGTCCAGGCTGGCGAGGATCGATGCCCAGCGCCAGACGCAGCTGACGAATGGCGTCATCGGTGCGCTTGTTTTCCAGCAGCAGGCTGATGAAGGTCTGGCGGGCGGCGTCGTTGCGCGGGTTGATGTCGAGCGAGCGCTCCAGATCGGCCAGCGCTTCGCTGACGCGGCCTTCCTGCAGCGCGACCAGGGCGCGGCGATAGGTGTTTTCGGACAGCTGGGCGGGACTCAGCTCGTGGATGATCTCGCCGTCGGATGATGCGGGCGGCTTGTTGCCGACCTTGGCGGCAGCCTGCGCACGCGCAGCAGCCTTGCCGCCGTGCGCCGCCTCGCGCTCCGCCCGCGCCGTATGCTTGTCGCGTTTGCCGCGTGCGTGCTCCTGCTCAGAAGCGCTGCCACTGCCTTCTACCGCCGCCGCTGGCATCACAGGCGCCGCTGGCTGATTCTGCCGCGGCTGTGGCGGTGGAGCCGCTTGCGGCGGGACAGCGGTCGCAGCTTGCTGCACGGGCGCTTGCGCGACTATCGCCGCTGGCGCCTGGACCGGCGCTACGGGCGCTGCGGCCACCGGCATTGGCGCCGCCGAACGCGCCGCTACCCTGCCCTGCCAAACCTTCCAGCCAAACCATCCACCTGCTGCCAGCACCAGTACTGCCAGCGCGCCGCCAGCCGCCAGCAGCGCGGTCTTGCTATCGCGCTCGACGCCGGGCACGGCTTTCACTTCCGGCTGATGCAGCTGTTCGCCCGCGCCGCCGCGTGCGTCCAGATCCTGCAGCATTTTATTAATCAGGCTCATTTGGTCAGCGCCCAGGTCAGACCGCAAGCGGCGATCAGCGCGCTGACACCCACGGCCAGCCAGCCCCAGCGCATGCGGCTGCCGCTCAGGGTGTCGCCTGCCGCCAGTTTGACGTGGCGTCCGCTGACTTGCTGCTTGCCTTCACCATACGCCAGCATCAGCGCCTTGTTGGACATGATGTTGATCAGGCGCGGAATCCCGCCGCTGGCTTTGTACAGGCCCTTGATGGCGACGCGGCTGAACAGGCGCCCGCCCGCATAGCCCGCCACCCGCAGACGGTGCGCCAGGTAATACTCCATATCGTCGCGCGACAGCGGCCCCAGGTGGTAGTGGAAGGTGATGCGCTGCGCCAGCTGGCGGATGGAATTCTGCTCCAGGTGCGCGTTCAGCTCAGGCTGGCCGAACAGGACGATCTGCAGCAGCTTGCGCTTCTCCGTTTCGAGGTTGGTCAGCAGGCGTAAGGCTTCCAGGCTTTCCACCGGAATCGCCTGGGCCTCATCCAGGCACAGCACCACCTGCTTGCCCTGGCCGGCCAGCTCCAGCAGGCGGTAGGTGATCGACTTCAGCAGCTGATGCTGATCGACGTCTTTGGCCAGAGTCACTTCCAGCTCATCGGCCAGCGCCAGCATCAGGGTGCGCGGCTCCAGATAGGGATTGGGGATATAGGCGGTAACGAAGTTCTCGCCCAGCGTGGTGATGAATTTACGGCACAGCAGCGTCTTGCCGGTACCCACTTCGCCCGTGATCTTGATGAAGCCTTCGCCGCTCTTGGCCGCCACCAGCAAGGTATTGAGCGCCTCCTGCGAGTGCGGGCTGGTAAAGAAATAGCTGGTGTCCGGCGTAATGCCGAACGGCGCCTCGCGGAGTCCGAAGTACTGTTGGTACATTATCGCAACTCCCTGCTGCGCGGATCGAGCTCCTTGATGCGGCGGCTGGTGTCGAGCAGATCCTGGTTCCAGTCGGCGCCCGCTTCCACCACGGTCGGCTTGATCAGCACCACCAGCTCGCGTTTCTGCATGACCTGGTTGGTGTTGCCGAACAGCGCGCCGATGACGGGAATGCTGCCCGCGCCCGGCATCTGAGAACGGTCATTGGTGGTGGCCTGGCGCATCAGGCCGCCGATCGCCACCACCTTGCCATCCTGGCCGCGCACCATGCTGTCCATTTCCGAGGTGGCCGAGGCGGCCAGCGGCAGCTGCAGATTGCCCGCAGTGCCCAGATTAACACCCTTGTTCACGGTCGAGACCTGGCTTACCGACGGATGCACATGCAAAGTGACATTGCCATGCTCGTCGATCTGCGGCGTCACATCCAGCACCACGCCCGAGAAGAATGGCTGCAGGGTCACGCTGGGTGAGACCGTACCGGCGCCGGAACCATTGGTGGTCGTGGTGGTGCTAACGCCCGTCACATAGAACTCGTCGGTGCCGATTTTCAGCACCGCTTTCTGGTTGTTCAAGGTCGCGATACGCGGACTCGACAGCACATGGACCGTGCCCTGCGACTCCAGGAAGGAAATCAGCGCGGCGAAATTACTGGTCTGGAAAGCCAGGCCGAACATGGTGCCCGCCGCATCGCTGGCCGACGCCAGCGACTGTCCGGTGAGCGCGCCCAAGGCACCCTTGCCGCCGCCAGCGATCGCGCTTTGCGGATTATCCAGGCCATTCAAGCTGGTGCCCGGTTGCAGCACGCCGGTCGAAAAGCGATTATTGCCACCGCTGGCAAACTTGCCAAAGCCCGCCCAGTTGACGCCGCTCTGGTAGCTGCTATTCAGCTCCACTTCCAGAATCTTGGCTTCCAGGATCACTTGGCGCTCCACCGACAGCTGGGTCGCTTTCAGGTACATTTCAACGTTGCGCAGTTCGTCCGGCATGGCGCGGATCACGATCACGCCCGACTGTGGGCTGATCACGACGCTGCGGCCAGCCTTGCTGACATCGACCAGCGCTTCCAGCGCCGTTTTCAGTTCAGTCCAGAAGTCGCTTTGCGAGGTGGTCTGCACGTTACTGGAATCGCGCTGGCGATTACCGCTGCCGCCATTGGGGTCCGAACCGTTGTTATTGTTGCCGCCGCTGTTATCGCCGCCGTTACTATTGTTGTTATTGTTGTTGTTCTGGCCGTTCTGGCTTCCGCTGTTGCTGACACCGGCATTGGCGACCGAGGTCGACGACACGCGCAGACTGGACGTCCCTTTTCGCACTGCCGTCAGGTAGTTCACCTGGAACATGCGGCTCTGCAGGGTCAGCGGGCGGATATAGATACGCGTACCTTCCACCTTGTAGTCGTAGCCATACAGTTCGCGGATCGCGTCGAGCGCCTCAAACAGGGTGACGTCCTTCAGGTTGGCCGTGATCGTGCCCGAGACTTCCGGATTGATCAGCATGTTGTAGCGTGTGCCCGCCACCAGCGAGTTATAAAACTGCTGCACCGGGACATTGTTAAACGAGACGTTAAAGCGCTCCTCCATTACGGCACGGGCCTTGGGCAGCTGTTCGGTCAACTGGCTCACTGGCGGCAGCAAAGCACTGTCCACTGCCGCGTTCTGTTCTGCGGTAGAAGGCTTGCGCGCGGCGGTGGCGACTTCGCCGCTGATCTGGTCGTAGGTATCGTGGACGCCCTTGGTGGCGCATCCATTCAGGAACAAACCCAGGCTGGCGATGAGGAGTATTTTCTGCATAGCGGTCTCAATTCTTCGTCTTGTCTTGGTCCGGCGCGGGGAACAAGGTCAGTACCTGATCCTTGCCGCCACGGCGCAATACCACGCGATCCTTGCTGACCTTGACCAGCACGGCGCCATTGATTTTTTCACCCTTGCGGACGGTCTGGCCGTCAATCACGGCAACTTCGCGGCCGTGCGAACCGATCAGCACCGACTGCAGTTGCGGCAGCAGCGACGCTTTCGGCAGGTCCGACTCCGCGCCGCCAACAGGCTGCCCCGCCTCTGGTGGCGGACGGGTCGGATCGGGCAGTTCCTGGGCCCGGACTGGCGACAGCGCCGTGACAGCCCAGAGCAGGCACAGGGTCAGGCAGCGCTTCATATTTGCATCCATTTCTGGTCGAGGCTCAGGGTGTACAGCGTCAGCTTGAGGCGGGCATTGGGATACTGCCCGGCCGCCAATTCCGCCTTGCCCCAGAACAGCTGGGCGGGCAAGGCTTCCAGCGCGTCCATATAATTGACCATGTCGAGATAACTGCCTTGCAGGACAATCTCCACGCCGTGCCGGTACAGCAGCTCGCGCGGCTTGTGTGCGGCCGCAGCGGCGCCTTGCGCGGACGGCGCGGCCACTCCGGCTTGCGCGGTCTGCACCGCCGTTGCCACCATCGAGGCGGCAGACGCCGTCGCGACAGGCGGCACCGCAGCGGTCTCCGGCACCTTGCTGTCGAAGGCAATCGCTTCGCTCATGCCGGCCACCGGCAAGGTACGCAGCGCAACCAGCTTGAGCCTGCCATTACCATGCAGGATTTTTTCCAGCAGCGGCGCGATCTTATCCGGCGCGACCAGGCCCTTCTGCACCGACATCAGTGCCTGGGTACTCTTTTCAATCTGATGACGCACATCCGACACCTGAGCCCGGACAGGCGCATCAGGATCATTGGCAAAGGCTTGCACCTTGGCCTGGATTTCCATATCGATGCCCGACACCTGACTATTCTGCTGATGAATTTGCTCCAGCAGCAGCTTCTGCTTGCGCAGCATCGGATCGATGGCAGACTGATAGGCCAGGAACAGCAGTACACCGACCGCAGCGGCAAACACCATGGCGCGCTCGCGCAGGCTCATGGCGTCGAGGCGGTTGGTCAAGCGTTCCCACAGCAACTGGATGCGATTCATTTGCCGCCCTCCGCTGCCACTGACTGCAGGCTGAATTCCACGTACGGCGACATCAGCGCAGGCTGTACTGACGGCGCGCCAGCTACGGATGCCGATGCAGGCGCGGGTGCAAGCGCAGCCGTGCCCGCAGGCGTACCGTCTGGCGCCAGCACCGCTGGCCGTTCGATCTTGAGGCTGGCAAAGGTCTTGCCGCGCATGACCTTCTCAGCGGTCAAGCGCGACACATAGTTGGGAATCATGGTCGGCTGCATGGCCCGGCCCTGCACACCAATGTCATTGCCAGCGCCAACGATAGTCAGGCCGGTCAGCCACAGGCCTTGCACGTTTTGCCGTGCAAAGGCGCGGAAATACTCCGCGTAGCCGCGCGTATTGCCCAGCGCACCACCTTGCAGCACGACTTCCACCTGATGCAGCGAAGCCAGTTCGGCCTGTGCCTCGGCCAGTTCCGCGCCAAGCGCGGCGCTGCGCTGGCGCGGGGCAAACTGCGTGTTCACGCTGCTGAGCTTGGTCTGCCGCCCGGACAAGGTGGCCGCGCCGCGATCCGCCTCGGCTTGCAGCTCGGCCACGCGGTGCCCGGCAAACCAGGTCAAGCCCAGCACGCCCACCAGAATCACAGCCAGCGCCTGCAGCATGGGCTTGGCGCCAAAAATCTTCTTCTGCTTGAGGAAGATGGGGTTGAAAAGATTGAGCTGCTGGCTCACAGGCCCACCTCTTCCACGCGCAGCGCCGCGCCCAAGGTGAGGAAGTAGCGCTGCTGCTCAGCCTCGTCCTGCAATGCGGGCGCCTTGCTGAGATCGAACACATCGCCCAGCTCCATCGCCTCCACCGGCATGTACAGATTGCTGGCCAGGTATTCATGCAGGCCGGGCGAGCCGGTTGGCGCCAGCAGCAGCTTGAGCACGTTCACGTAATGGAACTGGCGGTCGAAGTGGTCCAGCGAGCGTTGCAGCTCCAGGGTGATCTTGTCGTAGCACAGCTGCTGCTTGTCGGAATCCGGTTCCAGCAGCTGCGACAGGGTGACTTCGATACGGCGCGACAGATAGAGTTCGCCGCGAAAGGTCACGGTCAGCAAGCCGCCATCGCCATCAAAGGACAGCAAGGCCAGGCCGCGTCCTTCCGTTTCCAGCGCGGCGGAGATATTCCGTTGCGCCATCTCCGGCAAATCGATCACGCTCAGCCGGATATCGGCATCGGCAAACAATTCCTGGCGCGACTGGATCAGCGCATTGCGCGCGGCTGCGGCGAACATGAAGTGGCCGCGCGAGGCGCCATTGCTGTCGACGGGAATATCGACCACGTCGATGGTGGCATCGTCGACGTGAAAATCCAGCATATCCTTCAGGCGCCAGCGCACGGCCGTCTTGAGTTCTTCCGGTGGCACATTGGGCGCCTCCACCGACAGCAGCTGATATTCGCCGCCCGTGAGCATGGTGCCGCAGCGGAAATCGTCGGCGTGCAGATCCTTGCCGATCCGGGCCAGGGTCTCAGGAGAATGTACCGGTTGTGCGGGATAGAACGCCGCCAGCTCCACTACCGCTTTACCATCGCGCACACGCTGGACGCTGCCGACGCAAATGCCGTCGCCCCGGAAGGCAACTGTCAGCCAGCCTTTGCTTTTTTTCGCTCTTGAGAAGAATCCCATGCCAACGGTCTAAATGGTTATTCACGCGAAGTTATCGCGCTAGATGATTGATTATATTCAAGTTACATTGCAAATTCGTGTGTATTTGGCCATAACGATGCAAAAATACACAGATTTCCACACAGCTTGCTCCATTAAAGCTGCACCTCCACCACACGCTGCACGTAATTCACACTCGGCGAGGTCGTATTCGGGCACCCGGCGGCGGCCGGCTCATTGCAGGCGGTGGCCCGGATCGGGTAGTGGCTGACGCCATTCAGCGAGGTCGGCGCGCCGCAGCTGACCGTCACGGTAAAACCCGACAGGGAAGTCAGCGCCTGGAAGCCGAAGGTATAAGTGTTGGGGCAATTCAGCCCGGCTGGCACCGGCGTGGCGGTCGGCTGGGCGATATACAGCGCCCATTCGATCCCGGCCCGCGCGGCCTGGTAGGCGCGCGCGCCCTGCTCGTCCTGCAGCGCCGTCGCTTGCTGGGTGCTGAAGATGGAGACCATGGCAGTCGCCAGTCCGGCAATCGCCACCAGCAGGAAGATCGCCGTCACGATGCCGATCCCGGCCATGCGGCGGCGCGCGCGATGGATGGTCTTCATGGCGTGTTCTCCACATTGACTTGCTGCGACAGCGTCACGCTTTCATTGGCGCTGGCAGTGGCCCGGTTCAGCGTCAGGATCAGTCCCACCAGGCCGTGCTGGATATTCGCCGCCGATGCATAGTTGAAGGTACAGGCGCTGACATTGCTGGCCAGCAGTGCTGAGCTGCCGGTGCCCAGCGGATCGCTGACTACAGGATTGAAGCCATAATTCCAGTGGCGTGTCAGCAGCACCGGGCCGGCGGGCGACTGGCGGGCGCAGCGGAAAGTCACCGGCTGCGTCACCACCTGGAAGCGGTGCGAGGGCGATGTGTTAGGCACTGCGCCAGCCGCCACTGCAAAGGGATTGCTGGCCAAATTGATGCGGATCGCGGTGGTCGCAACGCCGTTCCAGGTCAGGTTATCAGTCGTGGTAGGCGCCGTCGGCAACTGGGCAATGGCGGCGCGGTTCATGCTCCCCGCCGTGTTGGAATACGCATCGGCGCGCTGATAGCCCGAGCCCAGGTTGTAGACCACGATATAGTCGGTCGCGGTGGGCAGCACGGAGAGATTGCCCACTACATTGAACTGAGTACTGGCAGTCGGCGTAAAGTCCAGCGGCGATCCGCTGCCCGCATCGTCGGCAGCATCGAGATAGATACCGCCGGATTTGGTGGGGATGAATTCAATCATGACACCGCTGCCCAGCGCCAGCACGCGGATGCTGTTGGGCAGCGCGCCGCGCAACTCGCGCGCCATGCGCCGCAGTGCCAGGTCGGCCACATCGGTCATGTCGCTGCGCTCGGCCGCGTCGACGTACTGCTGCACGGGGCGGCGGATGAACAGCACCATCACGCCCGCAAGAATGGAGGTGATCAGCATGACCACCACGGCCTCGATCAGCGTGAAACCAGCCTGGCGACGGGACAGGAAAACAGGCCTCATGGCACGGCCCTCGGTGCGTAGCGGGTACGGTAGCCATCCAGGGTCACGGTCTCGTTGGCGCTGCCGCCGCCGTACTTGACCTGGACGGTGATGCGCAGCGCGTTCATCCCCGCCGGGGTGCCGTTGGAGGTGACGGCCAGAGCGGCCGGCCCCAGCGGCGAAACAGCCGGCACCACGTTCAGCGCCACCGTGACGGTGTAGCCTGCCAGGCGAGCGGCGTCAATCACATTGCCGTTCACATCGGTCAGCGCGCCCGCGCCGTTGGTGAAGTTTTGCTGCGCCACACCGAAGGCCGTCGCATAGTCACTGACGTTGTCAAAGGGCCGCCCCACCGCGCCCGCAACCGCTTCCTGGCCAATGGCTTCCTGATGCGCGACATCAGTACAACCCGCCGCCGAGTTGGCCGTGGCCGCCAGCGGATCGGTCGGGTCGCAATAGGTGAAGCGCGCCAGCTCCACCTCTTCCAGATAGGCTTCGGCCAGCAGCAGGGCTTGCTTGCGCAGTACCGGATCGACACTGTTCTTGGTCGTGAAATTCATCACCTGCAAAATAACGGCCGCACCAATGCCCATGACCACCATGAAGATGATCAGCTCGATCAGGCTCAGGCCCTGCTGGCGCCTTGGCTGATTAGTGGACATAGCCGGTTTCCGCTTCAATCGTAATGGTGTAACTGACGCCGCTGCCGCTAAAGGTCAGCACCAGCTGGGTAAAGGTCGAGCTGGCCGGGGAACCGACGGCGGGCACGTTGTCGATGGCATTGTAGGGCCGTCCCATGGCGTCGAAAGCGAAGAAGCTGTTGGCGCCGCCCGCTTCCGTGCCGCGCCCGGCCGGGACGGTCAAACTCACGCTGCTGGGCTGGCCTTCACACATCCAGCTGCTGACATAGCTGCCGCCGGAAACGCAGGCTGCCGTGGTGGCGGAGCCACCGCTATTGGCGCCGGCCGGCGAAACGACCAAGGTACCAGCGGCACAATTCGACGCCGTGCACACCGCAAAGCGGCCCGCATTGGCGTTGACATAGATGGCGCGGTTCTGGGCAATGGCCAGCTTCTGGGCGTAGCGGATCACGGTCCTGGCCTGGTCCGCATATTCGCGGGCCTGGATGGTGTTGTTATCGAAAAAGTGTTCGATCGCCACCAGGCTCAGGATGCCCATAATGACCATCACCACGATCAGTTCGACCATGGTGAAGCCCGCCGCGCGGCTGAAATGCCGCCTCACAGTGAATTTGCAGTCGCGGCTCACGCCGGACCATCAACAGCTTAGTGACAGTTGGCCGCTGTGCCATTCACCACGACGGTGGGTGGCACGGTGGTGCTGGTCGCAGCGGTATAGATTACATAGCAATTCGCCGCCAGCGCCGAACCGGTCAGGCTGGCCGGAATCGCGGCAAACTGCGTCGCCGACGTGGCAGGATTGTGGTTGCTGTTGACGCTATTGGCGGCGGTACCGGCTGGCACAATCACCCAGTCGGTGGCCAACAGGCCTGCCGCCGTCGAGGTATTGGCGCCAGCGTCCGGGTAGGTATTGGACAAAGTTACTGCCGTGCCTTCGTTGGTGATGGTGGTCGCAGATGGGTTGAGCAGTGCCTGCCCATGGATGGTCGCGGTGGTGGACCGCAACGCACCAGCGGCGGCGTTCAGCGCGGCAAAGCGGGCATCGCCGCTCATGTCGGCGAATTTCGGCAGCGCGGTCGCCGCCAGGATGCCCAGGATCACAATCACCACGATCAGCTCAATCAGCGTGAAACCCTGCTGGGCTTGCTGGCGGATCGAACGGATAGTTTGCTTGTTCATTACATTCTCCAAATCGTCATGTCTTGCTGAATATGGAAGAGCATCGCGCGGGCTTCTGGCGGCGTTAGCCATTCACTTGTTCAAAGGCCACTCCATCGGGTTCGGTAGTGCCGGTCGGCTTGACTAGATTCTTGGGCAAGCGCAACAATTTTACCTTGAATTTCAAGCGTTTCAATTGGGCACTTCCAAAAGAACTTCGCTTATTTAACAAATACACCAAGCTATGATCACCCAGATCAAAATACCAATTACCAGAAGTCACTATCAAATCGGAAGGATGCTCCAATTCACCCAAGTAATTGGCCGGCTTTTCGGTTAGCCAATCCAGTGGATTTTGCTGGGGCAAGATCGTTAAATCGGCCACCTGGCCCGGCAATTTCCCCTGCGCGGCCTTGATTTTCAAGGCGGCGCGGACGTTCGCAACGACTTGCTGAACAGCAACCTGCTCTGCTTCATCCTGATAGAACCACAGGCGCTGTAGCAAGATTGTGGCCATGATTGCCAGCACCGCCGCGACAACACCGAATTCAAATAGTTTAAATCCTTGTTGCAAACGGCGTTGCTTAAGAGAGACAAAGCTTGCCAAACGAGTAGCCATCAATGGCGCAAGGCAACCTTGCCCAGATCCCAGATTGGTAGGAAGATACCCAACGCCAGCACCAGCACCATCACACCGAGGAAGGTAATCAGGATTGGTTCGATCTGGGCCGACAGGGTTTTCAGCTCGTAATCGACCTCGCGCTCGTACATCTGGGCGATCTCGTCCATCAAATCGTCCAGCGAGCCGGATTCCTCGCCCACCGCCACCATCTGCAACACCACGGGCGTGAATACCCCGGCCGCAGCGGCGGTGCGCAGGATACTGTCGCCGCGCTCGACGCCGTCGCGCATCTGCTCGACCCGCGCGGTCAGATAAGCGTTGTCCACCGTCTGCGCCACCACCGTCAGCGCCTGCACAATCGGCACACCGCTACGGCTAGACAGCGCAAAACTGCGCGCGAAGCGCGCCATGGTTCCCTTCAAAATGATCTTGCCGGCGATGGGGATGCGCAGCTTGATGCGGTCCCACTCGTAGCGTCCCTTGCTGGTGCCGATCCAGCTGCGGAAAGCCCAGAAGGCCGCCACCGCCAGCACCAGGATGGCAGGCCAGAAGCGCACAGTAAAACTGGAACTGGCGATCAAAATGCGCGTCATCAGCGGCAATTCGGCGCCCAGGCGCGAAAACACGCCCTGGAAGGCCGGGATCACGAAGATATTCACGATCACCATCGCCGTCACCATGGCAAAGATCACGAAGCTGGGATAGCGCGTGGCGCTCTTGACGCGCTGGCGCATATCGCGGTCGAACTCCAGGTGGTCGAAGAGGCGCAGAAAGACTTCTTCCAGCCGGCCGGTCATCTCGCCGACCCGGATCATGGACAGGTAAAACGGAGTGAACACGTCGGGATGGCGACGCATGGCGGCCGACAGCTCGCGGCCGGAGTCCAGCGATTCGCGCAGGTCGCGAATCACCTTGCCGAAAGCCTTGTTGACAGCGGACTCCTGCAGCCCGGCCAGGCCGCGCATGATGGGCACGCCCGCTTTCAGCAGCGTGAACATCTGGCGGCTGAACAGTTGCACGTCCATGGGATTGACCTTCTTTTCAAACAGCTTGACCCACCACTGTTCGTCATCACCGGTGGTCGCCGCCTTTTTCGTGACCGTGATCTCGATCGGCGTCACCCCGGTGTTGAACAGCTGGTCGGCCACGGCGCCGCTGTCGGCGGCTTCCAGCACGCCTTGCATCAGCTCACCGCGCGCGTTGCGGCCCTTGTAGGCGAAAAATGGCACCGTCAATCCTCAATCTGGTTACTGATGCGCATGGCTTCCGCGACGGTGGTTCTGCCCTGCACCACCAACTGCACCGCATGGCGGCGCAGACTCATGCCGGCCATCTGCGCGCTGGCGGCCTTGAGGAAGACGGCCGGATCCGGATCGTTGGCGGCATCGACCACGGCGGCGTTCATCTCCAGCAACTCGTACACGCCAGTTCGGCCGCGATAGCCCATGCCATTGCAATGCGAGCAGCCCTTGCCGTGGAAATACTTGGCCATGTCGACCTTGTCGTGCAGTTCCAGGCGCAGCCATTCGTGTTCGGTGGCGGTCGGCGTGTACGGCGTGACGCAGCTTTCGCAGATCACCCGCACCAGGCGCTGGGCCAGCACGGCCTGCAGCGAGCTGCCCACCATATAACGCGGCACGCCCATGTCCATCAGGCGCAGCGGGGTGCTGGCGGCGTCGTTGGTGTGCAGGGTCGACAGCACCAAGTGACCGGTCATGGCGGCGCGCAGGCCGATCTGGGCGGTTTCCTGGTCGCGCATCTCGCCCACCAGCACGATGTCCGGATCCTGACGAAGGGCCGAACGCAGCACGCGGGCGAAGTCCAGCTCGATCTTTTCATTGACCTGCACCTGGTTGATGCCGGGCAGGCGGTATTCCACCGGGTCTTCCACGGTGATCAGCTTTTTCTCCACCGAGTTCAGCTCGGCCAGGGCGCAGTACAAGGTGGTGGTCTTGCCGGAACCGGTCGGCCCCGTCACCAGCACCAGGCCGTTGGGGCGCTGCACGATGGCGCGGAACTTGTCCAGGATGTGCGCCGGCATGCCGATCGCATCCAGCCGCAAGGTGGTGCCGCTCTGGCTCAGCAGACGCATCACCACCGATTCGCCGTACTGGGTCGGCATGGTCGAGATACGCACGTCGATGCGCTGG
>Ga0213872_10001180_pt1 | contig 17725 bp, 13 predicted proteins | sample VelepicomBERX_R2_FD_160071 | JGI IMG/M metagenome (GOLD analysis project Ga0213872, IMG submission 160071) | Rhizosphere microbial communities from Vellozia epidendroides in rupestrian grasslands, the National Park of Serra do Cipo, Brazil - RX_R2 | ecosystem: Host-associated > Plants > Roots >...
GATTTCGAAAACTCGGAAGGCAATCTCGGCATGGCCAATGCCGTGCTCAAGCATATGGCGGAAAAGCTGCCGCTGTCGCGCTGGCAGCGCGACTTGACCGATTCCACCGTGCTGCGCAATATCGGCGTCGGCCTCGGTTATGCCGTGCTGGCCTACGATAGCTGCCTGCGCGGCCTGAACAAGCTCGAAGTCAATCCCGAGCGTCTGCACGAAGACCTCGACGCCACCTGGGAAGTGCTGGCCGAGCCGGTGCAAACCGTGATGCGCCGCTACGGCATCGAAAATCCCTACGAGCAGCTGAAAGAACTGACGCGCGGCAAAGGCATTTCAAAGGAGGCGCTGCAAACCTTCGTCAACAGCCTGGCGATTCCGCAAGACGCCAAGGACCGCCTGCTGGCGATGACGCCGGCCAGCTATACCGGCGCGGCAGCGCAACTGGCGCGCAAGATCTAAACGCCAAATCCTTGCGCGTATGGGCCGCCGAGTGCGGCCCATTTTTTTGCAATCAGCAGCATCCGGGCGACTTTGTTATAGTTGTTCCCCAAACTTTCTGTCACGACCTCATGCTGCGTTATACCAAAACCGCAATCGCCCTGCATTGGCTGATCGCCCTGCTCATCATTTGCGCGTTCACGCTCGGCCTTACCATGGTCGACATTCATGGGATCACGCCGACCAAGCTCAAGTACTACTCTTGGCACAAGTGGATGGGCTGCACCGTGTTCGGCCTGGCTTGTCTGCGCCTGCTATGGCGGCTGTTCCATCAGGCCCCGCCCTATCCTGCCACCATGAGCCGGCTGCAGCAACGTGCGGCAACCGGGGTACATGGCTTACTCTACTTACTGATTTTCGCGGTGCCGGTATCCGGTTACTGCTACAGCCTGGCGGCGGGCATTCCCGTGGTTTATCTGGGCCTGATTCCCATGCCGGTATTCATGGACCCGAATCCAGAGTGGAAACCGGTTCTCAAACTCGTCCATTACTGGCTCAACATGACGCTGCTGGCGGCGGTCAGCCTGCACGTGCTGGCCGCACTCAAACATCAATTCATTGACCGCGACGGCATTTTCAGACGGATTTTGCCCAATTTCTCCTGAACTGATCTGCAAAGGAAACCCATGTCCAACTATTCGAGTGTTCGTTTCAGCCTGATCGGCTTGCTGATCGGCGCTACCGTAATCGCCAGCGCGGCGACCCTGCTCAAGCCCGATCCGGCAAAAAGCACGATAGGCATAGTATTCAAGCAGGAGAATGTGCCGGTCGAAGCGAAGTTCAAGAAATTCTCGGCGCAGATCGATTACGACGCCGCCAAGCCGGAAAATTCCAAGGCCAGCGTCGACATCGACGTCACCAGCTTCGATCTCGGCGATCCCGAATACAACGGCGAAGTCATGAAAAAGGCCTGGTTCAACGCACCGCAATTTCCCAAGGCCAGCTTCATTTCCACCGGAATGAAAGCAGGCGCCAACGGCCGGCTCGACGTCAGCGGCAAGCTCACCATCAAGGGCAGGGTCGCCGACGTCAGTTTCCCTTTAAGCGTCAGGAAAGACGGCAACAACACCGTCTTCGACGGAGCCTTGCCGATCAAGCGCCTAGCCTACAACATCGGCGAAGGCGAGTGGCGCGACACCGGCACCGTGGCCGACGAGGTGATCATCAAGTTCCACGTGGTTGCCCTGCCGTGATTTGAATCGCTCCTTCCAAACAAAAAGCCGGCTATGCCGGCTTTTTGTTGAAGCATTGCTGCTGAGAGAGGGGTTAAACCACAGCGCCGCCGGTCGTATCTTTTTCCTTGACCGGCTTGATCAAGTCTTCGCGCTTGACGCCCAGCCACATGGCAACCGCAGCTGCAACGAACACCGAGGAGTAGATGCCGAAGCAGATGCCGATGGTCAGGGCAATGGCGAAATTGTGGATGGTCTGACCGCCGAACAGCAGCATGGACAAGACCATCATCTGGGTGCAGCCGTGGGTGATGATGGTACGCGAAATGGTGCTGGTGATAGCGTTGTTGATGGCTTCGACCACGGTGGCCTTGCGCAGCTTGCGGAAGTTTTCGCGGATACGGTCGAAGATAACCACGGATTCGTTGACCGAGTAGCCGAGTACCGCCAGCACGCCGGCCAATACCGATAGCGAGAACTCCCAGCGGAAGAAAGCGAAGAAGCCGAGGATGATGACGACGTCGTGCAGGTTGGCGATGATGGCCGACACCGCGAACTTCCATTCGAAACGGAAGGCCAGATAGAGCATCACCCCGGCCACCACAGCCGCCAGCGCCTTCAAGCCGTCGCTGGCCAATTCCTCGCCGACCTGCTTGCCGACCAGTTCCACGCTTTGCAGCGCCACCGGCTCGTTGTTGGCGGCGTCGCGGCAGGCAAAGCCTTTATCGCCCTTGTCGGAGGCGATCTGGTCGACTTTGCCGGCTTCGGCAGAACACAGGGCGGTAAACACCGTTTGCGTGATCGTATCCTTGGCCTTGCCTTCCTGCGCAGGCAGGCGGATCAGCACGTTTTCGGCAGTGCCGAACTGCTGCACCACGGCGTCTTCGATACCGACGCTGGCCACCGCCTTGCGGATTGCTTCACTGTCGGCCGGCTTCTTGTAGGCCACTTCCATGGCCGTTCCGCCTGTGAATTCGATCGAATAATTCAAGCCGTTTTTCCACAGGAAGAACACCGCAGCCACGAATGTGATCGCCGAGATCACATTGAAGACCAGCGCGTGCTTCATGAACGGAATATCTTTTTTGATGCGGAAAAATTCCATGTTCGTTCCAGTTTTACTAGCGGTATTACGTTAGGTTCTGAGCAAAGTCACAGGTACGGCAAGCTTCACGCTTCCGTCGGCTTCCAGATCTGGCCAATCTTGACGCTGGTCAGCTTCTTCTGGCGGCCATACCAGAGATTGACCACGCCGCGCGACACGAATACCGCTGAGAAGATCGAAGTCAGGATGCCGAGGCAGTGCACGATGGCAAAGCCGCGAATCGGCCCGGAGCCGAAACTGAGCAAGGCCAGGCCGACGATCAGCGTGGTGATGTTGGAGTCCAGGATCGTCGCCCAGGCGCGGTCGAAGCCCATGGCGATCGAGGCTTGCGGCGTATTGCCGTTGCGCAGTTCTTCGCGCACGCGTTCGTTGATCAGCACGTTGGCGTCGATCGCCATACCGAGCGCCAGCGCAATCGCCGCCATGCCGGGCAGCGTCAACGTCACGTGCATGCCTGACAGCAAGCCGACCAGCAGCAGCAGGTTGATCGCCAAAGCCAGCACGCTGAAAAAGCCGAATACCATGTAGTAAATGATCATGAAGGCGGCAATCGCGGCAAAGCCGTAGAGCGTCGAATCGAAGCCTTTCTTGATGTTTTCGGCGCCGAGCTGCGGACCGACCGTGCGTTCGCCGATGATATCCATCGGCGCCGCCAGCGAACCGGCACGCAACAGCAAGGCCAGGTCGTTGGCGGTTTCCATGGTGCGCTCGCCGGTGATCTGGAAGTTGGCGCCGAGTTCTTGCTGGATGCGCGCCACGGTCAGGACTTCGCCCTTGCCCTTTTCAAACAGCACGACGGCCATCAGCTTGCCGACCTTGCCGCGCGTGCCCTCGAACATCTTGTGTCCGCCTTCGCTGTTCAGGCTGATCGACACCACCGGCAGACCGTTCTGCTGATCGGGCCGCGCATCGGCCGAGGAAATGTAGTCGCCGGTGACAACGGCATCCTTGTACAGGATGACCGGCGCGTCGCGGCCGGTGGTGAACAATTCCGAACCGGCGGGCACCTCCGACGTCAGTTCAGTGCCGCGCACAATGGATTCGTCGACCATGCGGATTTCCAGTGTCGCTGTACGGCCGATGATGTCTTTGGCGCGCGCCACGTCGACCACGCCCGGCAATTCCACCACGATGCGGTCCAGGCCCTGGCGCTGGATGATGGGTTCGGACAAGCCGAGTTCATTGACGCGCTTGGACAGCGTGACGATGTTTTGCACCACGGCTTCGTCGATGGCTTCCTTGGTCTTTTGCGGGTTCATGCTGGCCTGCAGGACCAGGTCGGAACCGCTGCCAGCCATGACAAAGGTCAATTCGCGCATCTGGCCGGACAGCACGTCCTTGGCCTTTTGGCGCGTCTCTTCGTCGCGGAACTTGATCTCAAGGCCGTTAGCGCCGGCCGCAATGCCGGCATGGCGTATGCTCTTGTCGCGCAACAGCGTACGGATGCTTGCTTCCTGACCCTGCTGACGCTTTTTCAAATAACCGGCAGTGTCGACCTGCATCAGGAAGTGCACACCGCCGCGCAAATCGAGGCCGAGGTACATAGGCAAGGCATGCAGGGACTGCAACCAGGCGGGACTGCTGGGGAGCGAATTGAACGTGACGCTATAGGTGTGGTCATTCTGGTCGGGATTCAATTCCTTTTCCAGCAGACTCTTGGCAGAAAATTGCGCATCGACAGTGGCAAAACGCACCCGCACCGAACCCTGGCTGCCGTTCAAATCGAAGCGCGCATCGTCGGCCTTGATCCCACCTTTTTTCAGGATATCGTCGACACGAGCCGTCATGCTTGTGTCTACCTTGATGGTGGCCTTGGCGCTCGTGACCTGCACGGCCGGCGCTTCCGGGAAGAAGTTCGGCGCGGTATACAAGGTGCCGAGCAGGACGGCAACGGCTATCAGTATGTATTTCCAGAGAGCGTAACGATTCATAGGAGTCAGCGTTCAATGATGGGCTTCGCGGGCGAAGCCCCGGGTCTTGCGAAAGAGCGTCTATCGGTTACCAAAAGCGCTTTTAAAGCGCCTTGATCGTGCCCTTCGGCAACAACATGGTCACCGCGCTGCGCTGTACCAGGATTTCGGTCTGGTTGGCGATTTCCAGCGTGATGTAGGCGTCAGTCAATTTCACGACACGGCCCACAACGCCGCCGGCGGTCACCACTTCGTCGCCCTTGGTCAAGGCGTCGAGCATGGACTTGATTTCCTTCTGGCGCTTCATTTGCGGGCGGATCATCACGAAATACATGATGACGACCATGGCAATAATAAAGATGAAATTCATCGAGTCGGGGCGCATCAAAGTGTCCACAAAAGGGCTCCTGGTAGGTCAAATAACCGGGCATTTTAGCATTGCCCGTTCAAATTCCGGCTTTTGGCAGGGAAGTTCAGTTAAATGCCATGAATTCGCTATACGCCGCGGCTGCGTTCGCTGTGAAAGCGAATCACAAAGGCCTGGAATTCGCCGGCATCGATGGCCGCGCGCATTTCGCGCATCAGTTGCAGGTAATAGTGCAGGTTATGGATGGTATTGAGGCGCGCACCGAGGATTTCGCCGGCGCGATGCAAATGATGCAGGTAGGCGCGCGAAAAATGGCGGCAGGCATAGCAATCGCAGCTTTCATCCAGCGGTCGCGTGTCGTCGCGGAAGCGGGCGTTCTTGATCTTCAGGTCACCGAAGCGTGTGAACAGCCAGCCGTTGCGTGCATTCCGGGTCGGCATCACGCAGTCGAACATGTCGACACCGTTGGCGACACCGGCCACAAGATCTTCCGGCGTGCCCACGCCCATCAGGTAATGCGGCTTGTGCGCGGGCAGGCGCGGACCGACGTGCTCGAGGATGCGCATCATGTCTTCTTTCGGTTCGCCGACCGAGAGGCCGCCGATGGCGACGCCGTGGAAGTCGAGTTCTTCCAATCCTGCCAGCGATTCGTCGCGCAAATGCTCGAACATGCCGCCCTGCACGATGCCGAACAAGGCGTTCGGATTTTCGCCGGCATTGAACTCGTCTTGCGAACGTTTGGCCCAGCGCAGCGACATGCGCATCGAACGCGCAGCCTCTTCTTCAGTAGCCGGACGGCCGTCGATTTCGTAGGGCGTGCATTCGTCGAACTGCATGACAACATCGGAATTCAATGCGCGCTGGATCTGCATGGAAATCTCGGGCGACAGGAACAGCTTGTCGCCGTTAATGGGTGAGGCGAACTTGACGCCTTCCTCGGTGATTTTGCGCATTGCGCCCAGTGAAAACACCTGGAAACCGCCGGAATCAGTGAGGATGGGTTTGTCCCAGCCGATGAAGTTGTGCAAGCCGCCGAATTTGCCGACGATGTCGGTGCCGGGGCGCAGCCACAGGTGGAAGGTATTGCCCAGAATGATTTGTGCGTCGATGTCGACCAGTTCCTCGGGCGACATGGCCTTGACCGAACCATAGGTGCCGACCGGCATGAAGATAGGCGTTTCCACCACGCCGTGATTGAGCGTCAGGCGCCCGCGGCGCGCTTTGCCGTCGGTTTTCAGCAATTCATATTTCATACGGTCGGTCCGGTCGAATTCGTGAGCAGCATGGCGTCGCCATAGCTGAAGAAACGGTAGCGTTGGGCGATCGCATGCGCATAGGCATGGCGGATCGCGTCGTAGCCGGCAAACGCCGACACCAGCATCAAAAGCGTCGATTTTGGCAAATGGAAATTCGTCACCAGCCGGTTTACGGTCTTGAAGCTATAGCCGGGTGTAATAAACAGATTGGTATCGCCGCTGCCGGCTTGCAGCTCACCGCTTTGCGATGCCGATTCGAGCGCGCGCAGACTGGTGGTGCCGACCGCGACCACGTGGCGGCCGGCCGCACGCGTGGTGCGTACCGCGTCGACGGTCTCTTGAGCAATGGTGTACCACTCGCTATGCATCTTGTGCTCGGCCAGGTTTTCGTTGCGCACCGGCTGGAAGGTACCGGCCCCCACGTGCAGGGTGACATAGGCGAAGCGCACGCCCTTGGCAGTCAGCTTGGCCAGCAGGTTCTGGTCGAAATGCAGGCCGGCGGTCGGCGCGGCCACCGCGCCAGGCGTCTTCGCATAGACCGTCTGATAACGCTGCTCGTCGAAGGAATCGGCGCTGTGCTCGATATAGGGCGGCAATGGCAGGCGGCCATGCGCGTTGATCAATTCGAACACGTTGCCGGGAAAGCGCAAGGTATAGAACTCGCCGACGCGCTCGCCCACCACCACGTCGAAACTCTCGGCCAGCGTCATGACTGTGCCAGACGGCGGCGACTTGGAAGCGCGCACCTGCGCATGCACAGTTTGCTGGTCGATCACGCGCTCGACCAGCACTTCGACCTTGCCGCCGGTTTCCTTGACACCGAAGAAGCGCGCTTTCAGTACGCGCGTATCGTTAAACACCAGCAAATCGCCGGGCGACAGCAAATCGACAAGGTCGGAAAACGCCCGGTCCGTCACGGACAGGCCCTGGACTTGCAACAGGCGCGAGGCGCTACGCTCGGGCAGCGGCGTTTGCGCGATCAGCTCGGGCGGCAAGTCGAAATCGAAGTCGGACAGCGAATACATAGAAGAAGAAAGGAGAGACCAAGTCGAAGCAAACCGGAATCGACGAAAAACCCGGTATTTTACGCCTTGGGCACAGTACAGCCATCCTATTCCCGATTTTGATCGCGGTTTGAGTCATGGATGGTGTAATTAATGACAATACTGTATTTATAAACAGTATAATTGCGCGCATGGCCAAACCTGCAAAAGCCGCAAGCTCAGCCCCCCTGCCGCCACGCACCCGCGCGGAAAACAACGCCAATAAGCTCGTCAAACTTGGCCTGCGCACCGACATGGACCTGGTGCTGCACCTGCCGACGCGCTACGAGGATGAAACCCAGGTGTTCAGCATCCAGCAAGCCGCTGCCATGCCGAACGCACAGGTTGAAGGGGTGGTCACGGCTTGCGAAGTGCAATACCGGCCGCGCCGGCAATTGGTGGTGACCATCGCCGACGACTCCAGCCAGCTGACCATGCGTTTCCTGAATTTTTACGGAAGCCAGGCCAAGCAATTGGCCGAAGGCACGCGCGTGCGCGCACGCGGCGAGGTAAGGCATGGCTTTTTCGGCGCCGAAATGGTGCACCCGAACTACAAGGTGGTGCTCGAAGGTGCGCCGCTGCCGACTGCGCTGACTCCGGTCTACCCGTCCGGAGAAGGTTTATCGCAGGCTTTCTTGCGCAAGGCGATTGCAGACGCCATGGCGCGCGCAGTCTGGCACGATACGCTGCCGGAAACGCTGCGTGCCTCGCTCAAGCTGGCCGCCTTCGAACCGGCCGTGCGCCTGCTGCACAATCCGCCTGCCGACGTTGATGAAGGCGCTCTCGAAGACCGTTCGCACCCGGCCTGGGTACGCATGAAGTTCGATGAATTGCTGGCGCAGCAGCTGTCGCTGAAACGCGCTCAGGCGGCGCGGCGCGCCAAGGTCGCCAACCCCTTGGCGCAAATCGGCGCGCTGTCGCAGAAATTTCTGCAAGGCCTGCCGTTTTCGCTGACCGGTGCACAGCAACGCGTGTTGGCGGAAATTCGCGCCGACTTGCGTGCCGTCCACCCCATGCAGCGGCTGCTGCAAGGCGACGTCGGCAGTGGCAAGACCGTGGTGGCGGCGCTGGCCGCCGCGCAGGCCATCGACAGCGGTTTCCAGGCGGCGTTGATGGCGCCCACCGAAATCCTGGCCGACCAGCATTTCCGCAAGATCGCCGCCTGGATGGAACCCTTGGGCGTCAAGGTCGCCTGGCTGACTGGCAGCCTGAAGAAAAAGGAAAAGGCCGAAGCGCAGGCGCGCATCGAATCGGGCGAAGCGCAACTGGTGATCGGCACCCACGCATTGATCCAGGAAGCGGTGCAATTCGCCAGGCTGGGCCTGGTGATCGTCGACGAGCAGCATCGCTTCGGCGTCGGCCAGCGGCTGGCCCTACGCAATAAAGGCAACAAGGTGGTGGGCCTGGACGCCCTGCATACCCGGGGAACGGTGCCGCATCAGCTGATGATGTCGGCCACGCCCATCCCGCGCACGCTGGCCATGACTTACTACGCCGACCTCGAAGTGTCGGTCATCGACGAGTTGCCGCCGGGCCGCACACCCATCCTCACACGCGTGATCGACCAGGAAAGGCGTGACGAAGTGATTGCGCGCGTGCATGCCGCCGCACTCGAAGGGCGGCAAGTCTACTGGGTCTGCCCGCTGATCGAGGAATCTGAAGCGCTGCAACTGCAGACCGCCACCGATACCCACGCGACGCTGGCGGCGGCCTTGCCCGACCTGCGGGTCGGCCTGGTGCACGGCCGCCTGAAGCCGGCCGAAAAGCAGCAAGTCATGGATGCTTTTGCGCGCGGCGACACCCACGTTCTGGTCGCCACCACGGTGATCGAAGTCGGTGTCGACGTGCCGAATGCCTCGCTGATGGTGATCGAACACGCAGAGCGCTTCGGTCTTTCGCAGCTGCATCAGTTGCGTGGGCGGGTCGGGCGCGGAGCGGCTGCCAGCGCCTGCCTGCTGCTGTACCAGGGCCCGCTCGGTCCGACCGCCAAGCAGCGCCTGCACACCATGCGCGAATACACCGACGGTTTCGAGATCGCCCGCATCGACCTGCAAATCCGCGGGCCCGGCGAATTCCTCGGCGCGCGCCAGTCCGGACAGGCCATGCTGCGCTTCGCCGATCTCGAAACCGACCAATGGCTGGTGGAACGCGCCCGTGACGCCGCACAGACCTTGCTGCGCACCGACCCGGCCACGGTGGAAGCCCACTTGGCGCGCTGGCTCGGTGTGCGCGAAGATTACCTCAAAGTCTGACGGCCGCCGAGGCTCACCGCCCGGCTTTCGCTCGCCCGATTACCGATCTTGCTGCCAAAGTCGCGTAGAGCGGGTGTGAACCATATACAATGTTTTCCGCAAGAGCTATCGCGCCCCGATAACGAGTCGGTCGTCGACAATACGGGCAGCACTTTCATCAGGATTGAACAAAAACTCTCTAGGAACGGGACATGGCATATACGGCGCAGATTCAGGCACTTTACGTGGCGTACTTCAACCGCCCGGCGGACGTCGCCGGCTTGAACTATTGGAACGGCGTATTAAGCAGCAACGGGGGCGATACCTCCGTCGTTTCGACCGCCTTTTCCCAGAGCGCCGAGTACCTTTCCAAATACGCCGGCATGACGCCGCAACAGGTCGTCAACCAGGTTTACCTGAACCTGTTCGGTCATGCGGCCGACACGGCCGGACTCCAATACTGGAGCAATCTGCTCGCCAACGGCGCCTTGCACATTGCCGACATCGTCACCGACGTGTCTGCCGGCGCTCAGGGCACCGACCTGACCGTTTATCAAAACCAGATTGCCGCCGCAACGCAATTCACACTGGCTTTGCAAAGCGGCAGCACAACGCAAGCCAACGGCTATAGCGGCGCCGCAGCCAATCTGGCGGCGTCGCAATTCCTGCAATCCGTGGTTGCCAATCCTTCCGGCGCGACCGGCCCCGCACTGTCGACCGTGCTGACCGGCGATCTCACCAACGCTCTCAGCCCCGCCAGCCTTCAAGCCAGCGTTGCCGCAGTCGACGCGGCCGGCAGCTCGGCAACCACTTATCTCCTGACCACCAAGGCCGACTCCTTGTTTGCTTCGGGCACCGGTCCGAACGTCTTCCATGGCGTCATCGACAATTATTTTGGCAGCCCGGAGCTGACTGCCACACTTGGCGCCGGAGACACGATAGTCGGTGCCGGCGCCTTCAATACCTTGTCGCTGACCGACAGCGACCCCACCGGCCTCGACACGATTCCAGCATTGGCCAGCATTAACGCCATTCAGAATCTGACGCTGAAGACTGTCGGCAATGCGGGTAACGGCGCAAGCTATTTCGATATTTCCAGCCTGCCCAGCATCACTAGCGTGGTGGTGACATCATCCGGTTCCGGCACCGACGAAGTCAAGGCTGCAGCAACCGCCAACATCGCCGACACCGCGCTCGGAACCGGCGCCGGGGTCACCATTGGCGGCGGCGACAACGTTGTCGTGAGCAACGGCAGCGGCAATGTGACGGTCGGAGGAACGACAACCTCTCCGGTCGGCGCCATATCGGTCAACACGGCGTCTTCCGGAACAGTCTCCATCGACGGCGGCAGCTCGGTCAGCCTGAATCTCGTCGGGCCCGGCTCGGTTGTCGTCGACCGGCACGCATCCACGGCCGGCTCCATCGTCGTAAACGATAGCGGCGTGACGAACACGACCACCATCGCCATAGGCACTGCCACGGTCGCCGCTGGCGGCACCATCACAGTCAATGAATCGGGTGCCATGACTGCAAGCGGCTTGATGGGCGGTGTCACAACCCATGGCGGCTCGACCGTCGCGATCAATGAAACCGCGAACGTAACCGTAGCCGAAGCGGCGACGATTGCCGCCAACTCTCAGGCCGGCAGTGACGTTACGGTGGCACAAGGCAATAACCTCATCGTAGGCGGCACGGCCACCACTTCGGTCACGGTAAATCAAACTGCCACTGCGACTGCCGCACCTGCCGTTGCCGCCGTTGCGGCCACTGCAAACTCGGCGGCAGTCCCCGCTCAGGCCGGCACGCTCGGCGTGGCCGAAGGCAGCGTGACCGTCAATGATGCCAACGGTTTCAGTTCCACGGCTGCCAGCACGATCACCAGCATTGCGTTGACAAACGCTGCCAACGCAACGATCAACGACAGCGCGCTCGCCAGCCTGTCCGTGGCAGGCGACACCGGCACGGTCGTGCTCGCCAACTACAATACGGCCGCACAGACTGCCGCCGCTTCGACCCTGAACCTGGCTGTCAACAGCCTGTCCGGCCTGACGTTCACTGATGCCAGCGGCGAAATCGGCACGCTGAACGTGACCACATCAGGCAAGACCTCGGTTTTGAATGCCATCAACGACACGAACCTGACGACGCTCAACGCCAGTGGCAGCGCCGTGCTCAACCTGGCCACGGTCAACACCACATTAAAGACGATTGCGATCAGCGGCGGCGCCGGTTTTACCGGCGATGTCAGCGCGCTCGGCAGCACGTTGAAATCCTTCACCAGTTCGGCCAGCGGCGCCATCACGACCACGCTGGACGGCACGACCCAAAGTTTCATCAGCACCGGCTCGGGGCGCGACATCGTTACCCTTACCGCCGATGCCGACAAGGTCATCAAGGCCGGCAGCGCCAGCAACAATGAACTGATATTGAATGCCCCTGCCGCCACCTTCACCGCTGCAGGCACCGGGGCCGACGTCAGCGGTTTCACTATCCTGGGCGTCAGCGCCGCGTCCTATGGTGTTTACGATCTTTCTGTTCTGACCGGGTTCAACTCCATCGATGTGCAGAACGTGCAAACATCGGCGTCCGATAGCTTCATCCATGTAAAGACCGGCAGCGCGCTGTCCATCGACGCTTCTTCCCTCACCACCGGCTCCGTCATCTACCAGACCGCCGATAGCACGGGCAGCACCGATAGCGTCAGTCTCACGCTCGGCAGCGGCGGCAAGGGCATTACGGTCGGCACCTCCGGCGGCCTGACGCTGGAGGATGCCAATCAGGTTGGCATCGCCACGATCAATCTCAACAGCAATAGCACGACGACCAATGCAATCGGCATATTGACCGACCACGGCCTGGGGACATTGAATGTGAGCGGTACCGCCGGTTTGTCCATAGGCAACCTGAGCGAATCAAGTTCGCCTTCGGCATCCTTCACACTCAACAACACCAGCGCCGGTGCACTCTCTCTCGCGGCCTTTTCTGACGGAAATCTCGGGACGCTGTATCTGACCGGAACGGGGGCAGAGGCAATCGGCGTACTCAATGACGATGCCGCCAGCCTCGCAATCAACAATAGCAACAGCGCAGGCGCAACTTTCGTTACCGTGAGCGACTACGCCGGTTCGTTCGCCTTATCCATCACCGGCGCCGGCAGCACGACGATCGGCACCCTTAACGACAGCGGCACCGGCGCCGCAGCGCTGACCTTGAACGATAGCGCATCGACCAACGTCACTGTTTCCGAGATTACTATCGGCACCTCCGTAACGGCCACAAGCGAAACGCTCACTAATACCGGATCCGGCACATTCACCATCGTGGGCGAAAGCAGCGCTTTTACAACGGTCACCGTCAGTGGCAACGTCGCACTCGGCATCAACAATCTCAATCCCATCGGCCTGAGCGCGCCAGCCGCCATTGCCGACACGTTTACCGCCGGCACCCTGGCACCCACCGCTACCGACGCTACCGCCACCTACGCGATGACAGCCCTGAAGGCTGGACAGGCCTATACGATCGATGGCCTGACTGTCGTCGCCACTTCCCCCATGACGGCCCAGCAAGTCGCCGACGCCTTCGTCGCCGGCGTGAACGGCGCAAACTACGTGGTCTCCGGTTCCTATGTAACGCCGGCCGACTGGGTCGGCGTGACGGCATCCGACAGCAACAAGGCTATTCTGACCCTCACCAGTTCCGCCACCAACGCCAGCAGTGACCCCGGAAGCGCCAACGGCGGCACCAGCGGCGTCTTCACGCTGACTTCGACCGCGGGCACCACCTTCAGCGCCGGCACCGACAATGCGCACATCAGTCTCTCGCTCGCGGGTGCGGCGAAGGGCAACACCGACACCATTACGGTCGGCAACGGCAACAACATCATCGTCGATGCCAGCACGCTGGGCACGGTCAACGTAACCGTCGGCGGCGGTTCGAACCTGATCCTGCTCGGCAGTGCAAACGCCAACACCACCGCGACCTTCAACGTCACCCTGGGCGCGCATACTGCCGCCGGCGGAGGCGACCAGATCAGTGTCGGCACTGCCGGCGATCACTACAACTCGGCCCCTGATCTCGTTGTCACGGGCGCTGCGATCGGCGATATCATCACCCTCGCCGCGGACAGCGCCTCCAGTGCCGCCGCCTTGACTGCAACCAGCCTGGCGTCGGCCACTACGGTCGCCCAAGCAGTCACGGCCCTCGAGACGGCGCTCGGAACGACGGGGCATACGGTGGTCTACGGCATCTATGCCGGCAACACCTACATTGCCGAAACCTCGGTCGGCATCCCGGTTGAGTCGGACACCTCGATCGTCGAATTGGTGGGGGTGCATACCGTGACCGCCGCGGCCGGACACATTGTCGTTGCCTCCTAGTTCCCTGGTCCGGATGCCCTTGCCTCCCGCATATGGAGGCGAGGGCAACGTAAAATTGCCATGAGCGATAAAATACGGCTATTGATTTCCTCTTCCCAATTTGTCGCCAGGCAAGTCTTTTGAATCCGTCCGGTACGACCCAATTTGCATGACCCTAACCGAACTCAAATATATTGTCGCCGTCGCCCGCGAAAGGCATTTCGGGCACGCTGCCGAAGCCTGCTTCGTCGCACAGCCGACCCTATCGGTGGCAATCAAGAAACTTGAGGACGAGCTGGGGGTCGTGATTTTCGAGCGGGGCGGCACCGAAATTTCGACCACGCCGCTCGGTGCGCAAATTGTCGCCCAAGCTGAACGCGTGCTCGAGCAAACTGCCGCCATCAAGGAGATCGCGCGGCAGAACAAGGATCCGCTGGCTGGCCAGTTCCGGCTCGGCATCATTTACACCATTGCGCCCTACCTGTTGCCGCAGCTGGTCAAGAACATGATCGAGCGCGTGCCGCAAATGCCGCTGATCCTGCAAGAGAATTTCACGGTGCGGCTGGTGGAAGCCTTGCGCCAGGGCGAATTGGACGCGGCCATCATGGCCTTGCCGTTTCCCGAACAAGGCTTGATGGTGCAAGCCCTGTACGACGAACCCTTCGTAGTGGCCCTGCCCAAGGATCATCCCTGGGCCGGCCGCGCAGCCATCGACGCCCAGGAATTGAAGTCGCAGACCATGCTCCTGCTCGGCAACGGCCATTGCTTCCGCGATCAGGTGCTGGAACTATGTCCTGAAATGTCGCGTTTCTCGACCTCGGGTGACGGCATCGCCCGCACCTTCGAGGGTTCGTCGCTGGAAACCATACGCCACATGGTGGCGTCAGGCATAGGCATCACGGTCTTGCCGCGCGCTTCTGTGCCTGACATGCAAGCCGACAGCGGCATGCTGCGCTATGTACCGTTTTCCGACCCGGTTCCCTCGCGCCGCGTGGTCGTCGCCTGGCGCAAGAGCTTTACGCGCCACAGCGCCATCGAGGCCTTGCGGCAGGCGGTACTGGCATGTACGCTGCCGGGCGTCGCCATGCTCGACCATGCACCGGTCGAAGGTTAATTTTCACATCTCAATGAATCGTCTTAGCCTGTACTTCAAGTTGATCCGCCTGGATAAACCGATCGGCATCCTGCTGCTGCTGTGGCCGACGCTGGGCGCCCTCTGGCTGGCCTCGAGTGGCCACCCGGACTGGCGTTTGTTGGCCATCTTCACGCTCGGCACGGTATTGATGCGTTCGGCGGGTTGCGCCATCAACGATTTTGCTGATCGCGATTTCGACAAACACGTAAAACGCACCGCTGAACGTCCGCTGACCAGCGGCCGCATCGCGGGCTGGGAAGCCGTAGCCGTGGCCGTAGTGCTGGCGCTGGTTTCCTTTGCCCTGATTCTGCCGCTCAACCTGCTGACCAAACAGCTCTCAGTGATAGCCGTCATCATCGCCGCCAGCTATCCCTACTTCAAGCGCTTCTTCGCTATTCCGCAGGCCTACCTCGGCATCGCCTTCGGTTTCGGTATTCCGATGGCATTCGCGGCCGTACAAAACACGGTGCCCGCCGGTGCGTGGATACTGCTGGCGGCGAATATCCTGTGGGCAGTGGCCTACGACACCGAGTATGCGATGGTTGACCGTGACGACGATTTGAAGATAGGTATCAAAACCTCGGCCATCACCTTCGGCCGCTTCGACGTCGGCGCCGTCATGCTGTGTTATGCGCTGAGCGGTTTGATCACGCTGTGGGTAGGCTGGCAGTTCGGGCTGCACACCTGGTTCGTGGGCGGCCTGTTGCTGGCGGCCAGCTGCGCACTGTATCACTACACGCTGATACGCGAACGCGAGCGTATGCCTTGCCTCGCAGCCTTTCGCCACAACAATTGGCTGGGGGCGTCGGTGTTTGCTGGGATTGCTGCGAATTACGTTTTCGGAACCTAAAGCACTCTATGCCAATCCCCGTCGTTCCCGCGAAGGCGGGAACCCAGATAATTTTTTGCTCTTAGCGTCAGACAACTTCAACCTGGGTTCCCGCCTTCGCGGGAACGACAGATGTAGTGGAACTTGCCAATAGTGGTGAGGACATCCAACCGCATTAGTCCTGGCCGAATTCCTCGCCGAGTTCTTTGCCGCGCGCTGCCGCGGCATGCAGCGCACGCACGATGGCTTGCTTGACGCCGTCGCCATCCATGCTGGTCAACGCCGCGTAAGTCGTACCGCCCTTGGAAGTCACGCGCTCGCGCAACACCGATACCGGCTCCACCGATTGCGCAGCCAGCTGGGCAGCGCCGGTGAAGGTGGCGATGGCCAATTGCGTACCCTGCTCCGCACTGAGCCCCATTTCCTGCGCCGCCTGCTGCATCGCTTCGATGAAATAAAACACATAGGCCGGGCCGCTGCCCGACACTGCCGTCACCGGATCGATCAGGCTTTCGTCATCGAGCCAGACCGTGCCGCCCACCGCGCGCAATACCGTATCAGCCATCTCGCGCTGCGCGGCGGTCACGCCGCTCAGGGCTGCCATGCCGGTAATGCCCTTGCCTATCAATGCCGGCGTATTCGGCATGCAGCGCACGATGGAGATATGGCCGTTCAGCCAGCGCGACAAATCCACGGCGCGGATACCGGCCGCAATCGACACCACCAGTTGCCCGTTCATGAAAGCAGCCAGAGCGGCGGCCGCCTCGCGCATCTGCTGCGGCTTGACCGCCAGCACGATCACATCAGCCTGGGCGACCTTGGCATCGATTGCCTCAGCCGTGACTACGCCAAAACGCTGAACCAGCTTGTGCAGCGCTTCGGCATTCGGGTCGACCACGTGGATATCCTGCGCCTGCGCGCATTTGCCGATCAGGCCGCCGATCAAGGCGGTAGCCATATTGCCGCCGCCGATAAAGCTGATTTTCAACGCGTCCATATTGATATTCATGTGTAATCCCGTTTTCCAAAAATCGCCGTGCCGACCCTGACGATGGTCGCCCCTTCCGCAATCGCCGCATCAAGGTCGGCTGACATGCCCATCGACAAGGTGTCGAGCGCATGGCCCTGGCTGCGCAACGCATCGAACAATGCGCGCAAACGGTGAAACGGCTCGCGCTGCTGCTCAAAGTCGCCGGCTGGCTCAGGAATCGCCATCAAGCCGCGCAACTTCAGGCGCGACATACTCGCCACTGCCCGCGCCAGCGCGCCCGCCTGTTCAGGCGCCACCCCGCTCTTGCTCGCCTCGCCGCTGATATTCACCTGCAGGCAAATATTCAGCGGCGGCAGCCCTTCAGGTCTTTGTTCATTCAAACGCTGCGCAATCTTCTCACGCTCGACCGAATGCACCCAGTCGAAATGCTCAGCAATCGGGCGCGTCTTATTGCTCTGGATCGGTCCAATGAAGTGCCATTTCAGCAACAAATCCGGCCGCGCCGTCCGTATGGCAAGCTGCTTATCCAAGGCTTCCTGCAGATAATTCTCGCCAAACGCCGTTTGCCCTGCTTGCGCCGCTTCGATCACGGCGTCGGCGCCGAAGGTTTTGGAAACCGCCAACAATTCAATCGCAGACGCATCGCGCCCTGCCTTTTTTGCGGCAATTCCGATACGATTCTGTACAGCTTGCAAGTTGTCGGAGATTGAGGACATAATCGAAAAACTTACGGCAAGACAACTAATTTAATCAATCAATTCAATAGACGTGGCCTCAGAAGTCGTAGCGAGCGGGGCTAGCTTGCGTTAAGGAGCACAGCTGTATTGAAGTACAGCGAA
>Ga0213872_10001181_pt1 | contig 17724 bp, 16 predicted proteins | sample VelepicomBERX_R2_FD_160071 | JGI IMG/M metagenome (GOLD analysis project Ga0213872, IMG submission 160071) | Rhizosphere microbial communities from Vellozia epidendroides in rupestrian grasslands, the National Park of Serra do Cipo, Brazil - RX_R2 | ecosystem: Host-associated > Plants > Roots >...
GCGGCGATCCCGTTGGTGCGCTGGTTAATTCCTTCGATCATCTGCACGATCGCGCCGATCGCTTCGGCCGTTGACCGGGTTTCTCCCTGGATGGCGTCGACTTGGGACCTGATTTCTTCGGTCGCCCTCGAGGTCTGGTTGGCCAGATGCTTGACCTCATTGGCCACCACGGCGAATCCTTTGCCGGCTTCGCCGGCCCGCGCGGCCTCTATCGTCGCATTGAGAGCCAGCAGGTTGGTCTGGGCGGCAATGTCGTTGATGAGATTGACGACCGTGCCGATCTGTTCCGCGCTCGCGGCCAAAGCTCCCACATCATCGGCGATCCGCTTGGCTCGATCGACACCTGCTCCCGACTCGGCGGCCGCTTCACCGGCTTGTCGGCTGATTTCCCGAATTGACGCACCCAGCTGCTCGGTAGCGGCGGCGACGGTCGCAACATTGGAGGACGTGGTTTCCGAGGTCGCCGATGCGGTCGTGCATTGGCTTTGGGTCGCTCCGGCAGAGCCCGTCAGCTTGGTGGCGGCGCCCTTGAGATCGCCGGACGAGGCGGCCAGGTCCGCGACGACCTCGTCCATCTCATGTACGAACCGTTCAATCAGCCCGTCTTGGCGATGCCGGCGCTCCTCCCGGGCCGCTCCCTCACGGCGCCGCGCTTCGGCCAGCTCGTCATTTTCGACCTTGGTGCTGCGAAAGACCTCCACCGCCCTCGCCATGTCGCCCAGCTCGTCCGCGCGGATTCGATCTCTCGAAAGATCGATCGTGGTGTCGTCATGGGCGAGCCGTCCCATGGCGCCCAGCAGCCGCGCCAGCGGTCCGGTCACGCCACGCTTCGTCACCGCCAGGGACAAGGTCAGACCGACTGCGATTCCAAAGAGAACGGATGCGACGAGGATGATGAGCGACATCCTCTGACTCGACTCGAACTCCTCGGCCATCTGCTTGGAATGCTCAATTCCCTGTTCGATCAACGGATCCGTCAGTTTCGACGCTTCGCGTTCGGCCGGTCGCACCGAGCCTACGAACTCTTTCCAGGCCGCGTCACGATTTCCGCCGAGGGCTGTCTCCTTGACCCGGAGGGCGGCATTGAGGACTTGATCCTCGAGCGGCATCAGCTTATCGAAACCTGTCATGCCAGTCGCGCGAAGGCGGCCGTCCAGCCTTTCGGTCAGAGTGCGCATCGCGGTGATTCGCGTCATGAAACGCTCGGTGATCGCGGTGCGCCCCGCTTCATCCTCGAGGATGAGATTGAGCGCGTCGCGCTGGATCGCTCGGCTCGTCGCGCGGAGTTCCGAAGCATTCATGACCGTCGCATCGAGCTGCTGCACGCTCTGCGCCGCCCGGGCGAGCCGCTGCTGCACGATGGTGGCTTCGACTCCGATTCCAGCGGCCACACAGGAAAGAAGGCCGACGGGCAGAAGTATCCGTATCGCAAGACGCATCGCCTTCCCCCCCCGAGTTGGACTCCCGCATTGCCATCAATCTTGTGCCCCCGCGGGATTCGCACATTGATTCAGGTCAAAGATGGCCGGCAGCACAAGGCCGCGGCTTGCGCTTCTCGAAGAAACGGGCCCCGGTAACTATCTCGAAGCGGTTTCCAGCTGCGCTTCGCGGGCAATATCCAGCAGGCGGGCGATGATTTCCGGTTCCTGGGCGCCAGCGATGGCGTATTGCTCTTCGAAAATGTAGCAGGGCACGCCCGAGACGCCGAGGCGGTGCATGCGGGCATTCTCGGTCTCGACCTGCAGGATGCCGGCGCCGCTATGCAGGTAAGAATCCACTTCCCTGGGATTCAGCCCGTGCTCGGCGGCGATGCGGACCAGATTGGAGATCTCGCCGATATCGACGGCTTCGACGAAATAGGCCTGGAACAATGCCTCGACGATATCGCTCTGATGACTGCCGGCGGAATCGGGGACGGGCGCGGAAGCGGCCAAATTGATCAGTCGGTGGGCATTCATGCTGTTGGGCATGCGGCGGATGGCATCGAAATTGAAGGCGATACCCTCGCCCTGACCGGCCTGCAAAGCCGCCGCGTGGATGCGCTGGATGCGGTAATTGCTGCCGAATTTGCGTTCAAGATAGGCTTGGCGGTCGATTCCGCCCGGCGGCAGCTCGGGGTTCAGCAGGAAGGGACGCCAGCGTATTTCGGCGGCGACGTCGGGACGCTGGGCGAGCGCGCGCTCGATCCGGTGCTTGCCGATGAAGCACCAGGGGCAGACGGCATCGAAAACCACATCGATGCGCATGAGAGCCGCTCCCCTACTTGTAAGATCAGGCGATCATCGCCTGCCGCGCCCGCGCGATCAAGCTTTCCACCGTGTCGCCAACTTCCAATTCGGCGCTGCCGACCCGGACCCAGACCTTGACCGGCTCATAGACGTCGCGCACGGCGAAATCGGTGTAGGCCAGCACGCCGGCGATACGGTTGATCACCAGCGACGCCTCGGATTCCGGGCTGTCCGGCAAGAGCACGCAGAACTCGTTCTCCTCATAGCGCGCCGTCATATCCTCGACGCGCAGCAGGCCGGAGATCCATTGAGAAACCTGGAGGCGCAAATGATTGGCCTGCTCCTCGCCGAAACGCTGGCGGATATTCTCGACGTCAGGCACGCGGAAAAACGCGATGGAGAGCGACCTTCCGTGATTGAGGGCGTAGGTGACGCGCTGCGCCACATAGGCGTCGAAGAAGGCGCGGCTGAATACGTCGGTGGCCGGGTCCTTGACCGAGGGAGTCTCGGCGTCGCCGAAGGCTTCACGAATCAGCCAGCGCTGCTTCTGGCGTCGCACCAGGAAGGCCGCGGCATTGTTCAGCGCAAAGGGATCGGCGGGATCCTGGAAATAGCCCGAAGCGCCATGTTGATAAGCGGTATCCTCGTCGATCTCCTTGGCGTCGGCCACCAGGATCACCGGAAGATTGAACAGGCGCGGATTGTTGCGGATCTGCACGCAGAGATCGAGGTAACGCGCCGGGTCGCCATTGGGGCGCATGATGGCGGCGTCATAGGAGCGGTTTTCCAGCTCGTCCTCGGCCTGATAGGGGTCGTCGACATGCGACAGATGGGCGTTGGGCAGATGCTTGGCCAAAGCCTCGGTTTCCCTGCCGATCAAGAGGATGCGGTCGGCCGCCCGGTCGTCTTTGCGCCGGCGGTGCGGTTCTATCGAAATGCCGAATTTCTGCGCCACTTGAGCACGCTGCAGCAGTTCGGTTTGCATCGAGGCGAGGCGAACCAGGGGACGCAGGCGGGAAATCAGCTTGGTTTCCGAGATCGGCGGTGTCAGTACATCGGAGATGCCGACGCCGAGCGCGCGGGTCTGCAACTCGGAGGAACTGTCGCTGGCCAGCAGGCAGACCGGAATGTCGGCGGTTTTGGACGAAGCCCGCAGCATGCGGGTGAGGGTCATCGGATCACCGCCCCGGATCGAGCTGCCCAGCAGAACGATGTCGGGTCTCTCTTGCTCGGCTTCGGCGACCGCCTCTTCCTGACTGGAGACGACCTGTCCCTGATATCGGTGTCGCCGCAGCTTGCCGAGCAGGTCATCGCCGAAACCGGCATCGTCTGTAGCGATCAGTATATTCGCCAGGTGGATCATATGGCCAGGATCCTGCCAAAAATTGCGCTGCACCAAAGGTCAGCATAGCAAGTTTCTTTGGGATCAGGGAGGGGGGTTGCTGCGGCCATCAATCACTATCCTATGATTTTCCTATGATAAAATTAAGTTACACAGAATTTACCTTCTATTGCGGTGCGGTGCCTCACAGGCTATTTGGAGGAGTTATGGACTATACCGCTTCCAAATTGCTCGGCTTGCTCACCACCAGCGGCTCAGTGCTGACCTTGGCGCTGCTGGCCGGCACCCTTCTGCTTTGGAGCCGTCGCTGGCGTCTGGGGCGGGCGCTGCTCTCCTGCATCGTGCTGGTGCTGGCGGCCCTGATCTTCCTGCCGATCCAGCCCATGGTGACCGGCAGGCTGGAAAACCGTTTTCCGGCGGCCCCGGCCTTGCCCGATCATATCGACGGAATCATCGTGCTGGGCGGCATGGTGCGCCCCGAAACCAGCCGGGCGCGCGGCCGCCTGACCTTGAACGACGCGGCCGAAAGGCTGTTGGAGGGTGCCCATCTCGCTCATTTGCATCCGGAAGCGAAGGTACTGTTCACCGGGGGCAGCCCGAACCCCTGGGATCCAGAGGCGCGCGAATCGGATTACGCCGGACAGGCGCTGATCGAAATGGGCATAGAACCTGCACGCCTGATCATCGAGGACCGCTCGCGCAATACTTACGAGAACGCCGTTTTCAGCCTGAAGCTGACGCCCGACGGCGGGAAGGGTACCTGGATCCTGGTGACCTCGGCCCTCCATATGCCGCGCTCGGTCGGCGTGTTCCGCAAGGCCGGCTGGACCGTCATTCCATGGCCCTGCAATTACCTGACCGGTGGCGAGCCGGAATGGGCCAATGAGGATGTGACGATCTCGCGCCTCTATTTTCTCAGCCGCACCGTCCACGAGATGGTCGGGCTGGTTTATTACCGACTGCGCGGCTGGAGCGATTCGTTGTTCCCTGCGCCCAACTGACTGGTGGTGCGTTTTTGAAGTGCCGACCCCTTTGCCATCGGCGGCTTTCGGCACTTCAAAAACATCAAGCACCACTAACTTATCGTAAAAGCTAGTGTTCTGATCGTTTTCCGAATTTCGGTCGCTGCCGGGCCATACTGGTTCGAAATTCGGAAACGGAACACTAGTTGCCAGCTGGGGGCGGGGCATGGCAAAACCAAGCCCATGCGTACCGTCCTTGCTCTGCTTTTCGCCGCCCTGCTGGGCACTACCCAATTCTCCGCCTCTGCCGCCGACATCTCGTTCTCCGACTGGCTGGCGGCCTTCAAGGCAGAGGCGGTGGCGAACGGAATCGACCAGGCGGTGGCCGATCAGGCCCTGAACGATGTGCAGCCGATCGACAAGGTGATCGAGCTGGACCGCAGACAGGCCGAATTCACCATGACCTTCGACCAATATCTGTCGCATACGGCCAGCCCGGAACGGGTCGCCGACGGCAAGAAGCTCTATCAGCAGAACCGCAAGCTACTCAGGCGCATTGGCCATGAGCATGGCGTGCCGGCCCAGCAACTGGTGGCGATGTGGGGCATCGAGAGCAATTACGGCCGCAATATGGGCAGTTTCTCGGTGATCTCGGCGCTGGCCACCTTGGCCTATGACGGAAGACGCTCGGCCTATTTCCGCGGCGAGCTGATGAAGGCGCTCACCATGGCGTCGCGAGGAGTTCCGCCGCAAAATATGCGCGGCTCCTGGGCCGGCGCGATGGGGCAGTGCCAGTTCATGCCCTCGACCTATCTGAATTATGCCGTCTCGGCCTCGGGACAGGGACAGGCCGACATCTGGAGCAAGCCGGAGGATGTCTGGGCCTCGACGGGCAATTACCTGTCCGGGCTCGGCTGGCATGAGAACGAGACCTGGGGAATGGCCGTGAAACTGCCCAAGCGCGGTATCGCGGCACCTCTGTTCGGTCTCGACAAGCCGCGCGCGCTATCCGATTGGAAGCGGCTCGGCGTAAAGCGCGCCAATGGCAAGGCACTGACCGGTCCGGCTTCGATGAAGCTGGCGCTGATGCATGCCGACGCGGCCAAGGACGGCAGCGGCGGGGAGGGGCCGGTCTATCTGGTCGGCGATAATTTCCGCGCCTTGCTGCACTGGAACCGGTCGTTCTTTTTCGCTCTTGCGGCGGGAACACTTGCCGATCGTGTCGCGAGCCGATAATCTACCACATATGCTAATTTTTATTTGGGTATGCCCTAGATGATGCGGTCGCCGCGCTCCGTCGCCGTTCCGCTTTGGTTGTTGGCCGGTTGTCTTGTGTTGACCGGCTGCGGCGGCAACCAGAGAACCGCTCCCGACTCCTATCAGGTCAAGGACAACACGCCGGCTCCGGCCACCGGCTACAAGGTGGGCAAGCCCTATCAGATCAACGGCGTCTGGTATTATCCGTCCGAAGATTATTCCTATGACGAGACCGGCATCGCCTCCTGGTACGGCCCGGATTTCCACGGAAAATACACCGCCAATGGCGATATTTTCGATCAGAACGGCATCTCGGCGGCGCACCGCACCCTGCCGATGCCTTCCGTGGTGCGGGTCACCAATCTCGAAAATGGCCGCTCCATCGAGGTGAAGATCAATGACCGCGGGCCCTTCGCCCATGGCCGCATCCTCGACCTCTCCAAGCACGCCGCCGAAATGCTCGGCATGGATCTGCAAGGCACGGCGCGCGTGCGCGTGCAGATCATGGCCGATGAGAGCCGCCAGCTCGCCCTGCAATTGAAGGGCAGCGATACCGCTCCGATCGAGGCGGCGCCGCGTGTCGCCGTGCAGGCCGAAAGCCTGCCGCCGCCCAAGGGAAAGACCGAGGAGGCGCCCAGGAAGGGGCATGCCGCGAAGCCCCTGCCGCCGCCCGCACCCGTAGTGGCCGCCGTTCCGGTCGATGAGGATCAGGTGTTGGCCAATCAGACCGTGCAGCAGGTCGCGCCGCACAGCACCCAGATCTATATCCAGGCCGGCGCTTTCCAGCGCTTCGACAACGCCAACCGCGTCAATGCCGCTCTGATGGGAGTCGGCAGTTCCACCATTTCCCAGGTGCAGACGGCCAAAGGCGCCATGTTCCGGGTGCGATTGGGGCCGCTGGCCAGTGTCGTCGACGCCGACGCGCTGCTGGAAAGGGTCATCGCCTCCGGCTATCCCGACGCCCGCGTGGTGGTCGATTAAATGTTCTCTCGTTCAAGGTATCTTCCCATGCTTAACTCCAATCTTTTCATGGTTCTTCCCCTGCTGGCCGCGGCCTTCGGCGCGTCGGCGGAAACCATGGAGACCGCGGCCAAAGAGGCCATCATCGTCGATTACAACACCGGCTCCACCCTGCTGGAAAAGAATGCCGACGAGCTGATGACGCCGAGTTCGATGAGCAAGCTGATGACGGTGTATCTCACCTTCGACGCTTTGAAGCAGGGCCGCATCAAGATGACCGACACCATGCCGGTCACCGAAACCGCCTGGAAAAGGCATTACAAGACCGACGAATCGTTGATGTTCCTGCCGCTCGGTTCGAACCCGACGGTCGAGGATCTGCTCAAGGGCGTGATCATCCAGTCGGGCAACGACGCCTGTTCGGTGCTGGCCGAGGGTCTGGCCGGCAGCGAAGAAGCATTCGCCGAGCAGGAAACCAAGAAGGGCCGCGAGATCGGCCTGCAGAACTCCAGCTTCCGCAACGCCAGCGGCGTCCCCGATCCGGGCCACAAGATGACGGCGCGGGATTTGTCGATCCTGGCCAAGCGCTTGATCGACGATTTCCCGGATTATTATCCGATCTTCTCGGAAAAGACCTTCACCTATAACAACATCAAGCAGGACAACCGCAACCCGCTGATATGGGGTGAAGTCGCGGGCGCCGACGGTCTCAAGACCGGCCACACGGAAGAGGCCGGTTACGGCGAAGTCGGTTCCGTGCTGCGGAATGGGCGGCGGATCATCATGGTGCTGAACGGCCTCTCCAGCATCAAAGCGCGCGCCGAGGAATCGCAGAAGCTGGCCGAATGGGCCTTCCGCGAGTTCGACGACTACCATGTCTACAAGGCCGGCGAAGTCCTGGGCGAAGTGCCGGTGGCCGACGGCGTGACGCTGACCGTGCCGATGCAGACGGAGAAGGCGGTCGATCTGACCCTGCCGCGCATCGCCCACAATGACATGAAGCAGAGCGTCACCCATTTGGATCAGGTCAGCGCGCCGATCAAGAAGGGCCAGGAAATCGGCAAGGCCGTGATCAGCGTCCCCGGCCGTCCCGACATGGTGGTGCCGCTGGTCGCCGCCGCCGACGTCCAGCCGCTCGGCCTGTGGGGCAAGCTGCGGCGCAAGCTCGGCCATCTGATCGGTGGCTAAGGGCCGGTTCATCACGTTCGAAGGGGGCGAAGGGGCGGGGAAGAGCACCCAGCTCAAACGTCTCGCCGCCACTCTGCGTGACCGCGGCCTCGATGTGGTGACCACGCGTGAACCGGGCGGCTCTCCGGGCGCCGAGCAAATCCGCGGCCTGCTGGTCTCGGGCGATCCCGACCGCTGGGATGGGACGACCGAAGCCCTGCTGCATTTCGCGGCGCGACGCGATCATCTGCGCCAGACCGTCTGGCCGGCGCTGGAGGCGGGGAAGTGGGTGCTGTGCGACCGTTTCGCCGATTCGACCTTGGCTTACCAAGGCTACGGCCACGGCCTGCCGCATGAGACGATCCGCGATCTCTACCGTGTGGCTGTGGGCGAGTTCGCACCCGACCTGACCCTGATCCTCGATCTCCCGGTCGAAACCGGCCTGAAGCGCGCCGCTTCGCGCGGCGGGGCCGAGGACCGCTACGAGAAAATGGACCGCGCCTTCCACCAGCGCCTGCGGGACGGCTTCCTTTCCATTGCCACCGCTGAACCACGACGCTGCGTCGTGGTGCCGGCGGATCAGGGAGAGGATGAGGTGGCGAAGGCGATCCTCGCCGCCATCGATGAGCGGTTGAAATGATTTTTTCACCGCCAAGACGCCAAGACGCCAAGAAAAACGCCAAGAGAAGGATGAAGGCCGCCTTTGGCGGCAATAATTTCTTGGCGACCTCCTTGGCGTCTTGGCGCCTTGGCGGTAAATCAGCCGGCGGAGCCAAGAACGTCCGATGAGCGAGGCCCCGCTCGACCCCCGCGACAATACCGAGCTGATCGGACAGGCAGCCGCCGAGAAGGCTTTCCTGCAGGCCTGGGAGTCCGGCCGCCTCGCCCATGCCTGGCTGCTGACCGGACCCAAGGGTATCGGCAAGGCGACCCTGGCCTTCCGCATCGCCCGTTTTGTCCTCTCAGGCGGCAATGATCAGGGCGGCGGTGGGCTGTTCGGCGATGCCGCGCCGGCCACTTTGCAGATGGCCCCCGACCATCCTGTGTTCCGCCGTATCGCCTCGGGCGGTCATGCCGATTTCAAGCTGATCGAGCGTGGCTGGGCCGACGATAAGCAGAGCAAGCGCAAGACCGAGATCACCGTCGACGATGTGCGCGATGTCGGTTCCTTCATGTCGCTGACGCCGGCCGAAGGCGGTTGGCGCGTCGTGATCGTCGATGCCGCCGACGAGATGAACCGCAACAGCGCCAACGCCATCCTCAAAGTGCTGGAAGAGCCGCCGAAGCGGGCCCTGATGCTGCTGATCGGCCACAGCCCGGGACGCCTCCTGCCGACCATTCGCTCGCGCTGCCGGCGCCTGACCTTGCCGCCGCTCGAAAGCGATGTGGTGATCGAGCTGCTGCGCCGCCATCACCCCGATCTGTCGCCTGCGGAATTGCAGGGTTTGGCCGCTTTGGGCGAAGGCAGCATCGGCCGCGCCTTGGCTCTGCATGAACAGGGCGGCATGGATCTCTATGGCGGCATGGTCGGGTTGCTCGGCAGCCTGCCTAAATTGCCGGTCGCGGCATTGCACGATTTCGCCGAGCGCATCGGCCGGCAGGCCGACAGCGTATCGCTATTTGGCGAGCTATTCTCCGGATGGCTGGCCCAGAGTGCCTGTCGCGCGGCGGGCGGGCGGGGAACGGAGGTGGTGAGCGGCGAAGCCGATCTGCAGCGCCGCCTGGTGGCGCGAGCCGGATTGGAGCGTTGGACCGCGCTTTGGGAACGGATATCTTCCTTGTTCGAGCGCGCCGATGCGGTCAATCTCGACGGCAAGCAGGTTGTCCTGAGTGCGTTTCTTGCCGTGGAGAAGACTTGCCGCTGATCGGGGTGCGGAGCCTGGAATAGTACTAAAATGTTTATTTTAGTCCATTCCAGTAATTTATACTTTCTATATAGTGAACCGCGTCAAGCTGGGAGGTCCTCGATGAGCGAGAAGAACCTTCAGAATTCGATAATGCGGATCCGCAAGGCCAAGGGCCGCGACGAACTTTCCTCGGCCGTGCAGGCCGCTTTGAAGCAGTGTCTGCGACAACCAGGCGACCAGAAACTTCTGGCCTCGCTGCTCGCGCAGGCTGAAAGCATCACGGCTCCGCTTCCCCCCGGTGTTCACGACCAACAGCCCCCCGAAATCCGCCAGGCCGCGGTGCGCTGCGCGCTTTTGCTGGACTCTCTCAAAGGGCGAAAGCCAGACGCCGGTTGGTTCAAGGATCGCAGAATAATCGTCGTGGCTGGCGCCGCCTTTGCCGTGATCATCTTTTACGTAGTATTGCTGTCTCAGCGCTAGCGGCTTGCGATCCATTTGGAACGCCGCGCCGGTCGTCCAGCGGAACCGCCGAGCCGGAGGCGAGGTATCATGCAGAATCTAGACTGCTTTGCGACCCTAATATCGTGAATTGTCGACCGAAGTCATATTGACGACCTTCTTCACGCCGGGCGTGGCTTTCGCCACCTGTTCGGCCTCGGTCTGTTCGACATAATTGGCAACCAGTCCGGAAAGATAGACCACGCCGTTCTCGCTGTGGATGGTAAGATTGTCGACGGCCAGCCCTGGATGCTGGCGCAGACCGGCCCTCACCGCTTCTTCGAGCTTCTCGTCCACCGGGCTCGCGGCGCAGGCGGCGAGCGAAAGCAGGACGGCAATGGTCAGGAAACGGCGCATGGACGCGATGTTACCCGCCCATGCAAGCCGCGTTCAAGATGCCGATGGTCACCGCGATGCCGGCCACGAAGATACCGGCGGCCGTCTCGCCGCGTTCGATCGGCTTGACCAGCCCATGCATGATCCGCGTCGCCGTCCACAAGCCGAGAAGCTGGGCGATCAGGGCGATGGCGCTCCACGGCAGCACTTCCCAGATCGAACTCGAAGCCCGCACCACGCCCGCCACCGGGATGGCGAAGCCGATCAGAGCGCCGGCGAAGGAAATGGCCGAGGCCGCGTTGCCCTGGCGGATAAGGCCGATATCGTCGAACGGTGTCGCCCACAGCCACAGGCCGGCAAAGATCACCAGCATGCCGATCACGACGGCGAAATGGATTGCGAAAGAAATAAGATTATCCATTGGGATCAAGCCTGAAATCATGATGTCTCAAGTCCTTTGTCAGGAAAATACATGCGGGACGAAATGACACATGTCGGTGGTAATCAAACCTTCGGCCTCGCGGACGCCCAAGCCGCGCGCCTCGTCGCCGATGATCCACACGCCCAGGACCGCCGAACCATTGGCGCCAGCGCGAGCGAGAGGGGCGCGGGCCTGCCAGACATAGCCTTCCGATCCGTATATGCCGTCCTGGCTTTCCATCACCGAGCCTTGGGCGTCATAGATCGTGACATTGGCGCCTTCGCGGCCGAGCAGAGCTTTGCGGACCACGCCGAGCGGCGATTGGGCCACGATCCGCTCGCGCTCGAAAGCGGCGGGCAGCAGGTAATCATGCTGCGGGAACATTTCCCATAATTGAGCCAGGATCGCCTTGTTCGACAGCAGCATCTTCCAGGCCGGCTCGATGAATTGCGTCCCGGCGATCGGGATGTTCATGCCGAAGCTTTCCTTGACCATCCATTCCCACGGATAGAGCTTGAACAGCCGGCCAATCACCTTTTCATCGAGATCGACGAATTTCCGCGATCCTGGATCCCAGCCGATATCGGCGATATCGATGCGGGTGGTGGTGAAGCCGGCATCGATGGCGCAGGCCTCGATATATTTGAGATTTCCCTCATCCTCGATATTGGGCATCACGCAGGACAGATGCAGATGGCGCCTGGGATCCTGGCTGGGAATGCCTCGCAACAGGGCCCGTAACCGTTCGATCAGCCCTTCTTCAAGGCTGTTGAACTGGTCGGATCCGGGGAAACAGGCCTCCTTCCAATACCATTGCACGATCGCCGCCTCGAACAGCGAGGTCGGGGTGTCGGCGTTATATTCCAGCAGTTTGGGCGGCCCCGAACCGTCATAGGCGAGATCGATCCGGCCATAAAGATGCGGATCGCGCCGTTCCCAGCTTGTCTTGATCAGCTCTTCGGCCAGACCGGAAATGCCGAACAAGGGCAGGCGGCGATCGTCGATGATGGCCTGGACCGCTTCCATGCACATGCGGTGCAGTTCGTTGCCGGCAGCTTCCAGACCGTCGATCTCGGCGCCGGTGAAGCTCCAGCAGCTTTCCTCGGACCAATAGGGCGCGGCGTCGAACGTGTGGAAATCGAACCCGACCGCCTCGACGGACGCCTGCCAATCGGGGCGGGCGGTGATGATTTGGCGCTGCATGGGGGCTCAGCCTCCGGAGGAGCGGGAAGCGCTGGCCATGGCGGTGCTGCCGAAGCCGCCGCGCACGACCGAGGAAGAGGGGGCGGCCGCCGCCGCGGCCGGCGCGCCGCCATGCCAGGAAGGTGCATTGACGATGGTGGTGTTGCTGCCGCCATAGCCGCCGGCGAAGGTAGTGCCGCCGCGATCGACGAAGACCGGATAATAGGAATAGGAGCGGCCGAACCCGCCGCCGATCATATAACCCATCATGTAAGGAATGAACCAGCCGCCGCCATCATGCACCACGCTGCCGCGCGGCACGCAATTGCCTGGACCATAGACATCCTCGCAGGTTGCCTGGGTCTGGTATTTCGGCGCCTCGGCCATCTTTTCCATGGCTTGGGCGTAGCCGTCCCGGCAGGCCTGGACCATGGTCATGTCGGCGGCTTGCGCCAGGCAGGCGTCGAGATTGCGATAGACGGTCTGCTGCTGTTGCCCTTGCGGGACGCCGGCCTGCGACTGCCGTCGCGGGGCATGGTCGTCGCAGGCGGAGAGCAGGGCGACAGCCGAGATCGCGAGAGCGGCGGCCAGGGAACGTCCCATTTTTCCGCCATTCCCGCGTAGGCGAAAATCCAGAGCGGCAGAGCCCGTGGATCCCCGGGTCAAGCCCGGGGATGACGATGGGAGGGGGAGGAACATGATGGTTACTTCTTCAGCGCAGCCAGACGGTCGGCCACCGACAGGGCCGGCCTGGCCCCGCTGCCGGCCTCGGCCAGCGCCTCGGCGACAAACTGGTTCTCCGAGGGCGGGGTCTGGGATTTGGCCAGGACCTGCGCCTTCAGTCGGTTGGCTTCGGCATTGGTCTTCAGCTTGGCGGCTTCGTCATTCATGGCGTTGAGCGCCACATTGACTCCGCTGGCCTGGTCGTTGGAGCGCAGGCCGGCCACGCGTGCGGCGTTCTCGGCCTGGTCGCGGGCGCGGTCGCTGTCGATCTTGGCCCGCGCCAGATTGCGCTGCGCCTCGTCGAGCTGCGATTTGGCGTTCTTGAGTTCCGCGGCCTTCTCTTCATAGGCGGCGGTCGCCTCCTTCAGCAGGCTGTCGGAATCCTCGACATCATGGCGATGCTGCTCCAGCTCGGGCGCCATCTTTTCCAGCTTGTCGACCAACTCGTTCAAGCCGGCCTCGATTTGCCTCTTGTCGGCGTCCGACAGGGCAGGGTCCTGCTGGCGACCCTGCAGCTTTTCGGCGGCGGCCAGATATTGCTTATAGAGCTTGTCGAGCTTTTCGAACTCCTCGACCTCATGGGCATGCGAGCTGCGCAGCTCCATCAGCAGTTTGCCGGCCTGATCGAGGGTCTTTTCCTTGACCGCGAGATCGGCTTGACCGGCCGCGTCCTTGTCGGTCATGGCCAGAAGACCGGCGAGGTCCTTGGCGATCTTCTTGGTCTTGATCAAGCCAAACGCGGCGAAGAACTCAAACATGGGGGATCTCCTCTTGCCACTGGACGTGGCTCTCCACGCCTTCAATTCGGGAATCTCGCGATCGATCTGGGCATCTATGGCATCGCGCAGCCATTCGGCCTGGCTTTTGCCGCTTTCCTCGACGGCGACGTCGAGGGCCGCCTTATCGCGTGGAACGACATACACCGCCCCGCCGCTTTCCAACCTTTTGCGGCGATTATAGAGGGCCTGTCTCGATAGTTTCTGATCTTCCGTCATTAGTACACTAGTGTACAAAAATCCGGACGAATGTCAACTAGTGTACATCGGTCGGGCTTGGATTGATGCAAATCAAGGTCCATGCGGTGCGTCCGGCTTATTGAGAATAGCAGTTTCGTAAGCTTGGTGGAGTGCCTTCTGGGTATCGGCAGCCTTGCTGGCCGTCTTGCTCGCGGCTTGCGGTGAACCGCCACGCCCTGCGGTCAACACGGAACTCCCCGCCAAACCGGCTGACCAGAGCTGCTGCGTGTTCGGAAAGGCGGGACAGGACGAAGACGCATTTGCGCATGCGGGCGACAGGGTCTTTTTCTCCTTCGACCGGCGCGCGGCGGGCCAATTCCGTGCGCGAGTTCATGGTCGCCCATGGGATCGATCCGTCGCGGCTGGAGATGACTTCCTACGGCAAGGAGCGCCCCGCCATCGTCGGATCGGATGAAGCGGTCTGGGATCGGGCTCCCTATCAAGCCGCCGGCGTCGCCGTTCTCGATCCATGGGCTGCAACTCCAGACCATTGATGGCCTGACCAAGTCTTTCATCTCCTCTCATTGCAATCGTTCACCGCCGTTCTAACTCATTGGGTAGGGAGGGGCGTATGGGTTTCATACGGTGTTGCCTTCTCGTTGTAGCGATTGTCGCCGCAACCGCCTGTTTGGCACAGGACGGAGGGGGAACCGTCACGTTCGAAAACGCCTCTGCCAGAGTTACCTTCTCTGGCACTTTTTATCCAGGAACAGCACAACCGCCTTATCCCGTCATTCTTATACTTTCCGGCCATGGACCACATGGCACTTCACCCCAATCCGCGCTCGGCCGCCTCTTGAACGACAGCGGGTATGCCACCCTGAGCTACGACGAAAAGCGAGCAGATGTGCTGACCTTCGATCGAGCAGGCCGAGTCGATATGGTCTCGGACACCGAGGCTGCGATCGCGTATCTAAAGGGCCGGCCCGACGTCGATCCGAAACGTATCGGCCTTTTCGGATCAAGTGCCGGAGCCGTGGTAGCTTCTGCGGTCGCGGCGCAGGATCCGTCCGTGGCCTTTCTCATCCTCACCGGTATGCCAGCTGAGGGTGCAGCTAAGGCGAGGGGCCGGTTGATCGCCGAGTTGGCCCGAAAAAAGGGATGCGAACAGGAGGAAATAGACGCGCTGGCTGCGGATTTCCGGGCGGTGATTGCGGATGACGGCGGACCGGCCGACATGCGACGGCTGGCGGCAAGAATGGTCTCAGACAAGCTGATTACCAGAGAGACCGCGGACAACCTGCTTGAGCAATACGATACTCCGGGCGCCCGCGCTCTTTTGACCTATGATTCCGCCGCCGATCTGCGGAACCTCGGTGTCCCGATCCTCGCCCTTTATGGATCACTCGACATGCAGGCGCCGCCGGACGCCAATATTCCGGCATTGTTGACAGCTGTCGAAGGTAAACCGGCGGTCAGCGTGATCGTACTGCCGGGCTTGGATCATAGCCTCCGTGACGCCGGAACCGACGACACACCGGCAGGGAACCGCTCGAGAGGAGAGCCTTTCACTGGAACCGGAGTTTTCCAGGCCATTACCCATTGGCTAGCCGCGAAGGGACCTTGATCAGGGACGGCCACTATGGGACAAAGCCGCTCTGGGATTTGGAGATCTTCAAATGAGCGGGCGCGGCCCTTTTTACGTTACCACGCCGATCTATTATGTGAATGACAGCCCGCATATCGGTCATGCCTACACGACGCTCGCCTGCGACGTGCTGGCGCGCTTCAAGCGGCTGGACGGCTATGAGGTGAAATTCCTCACCGGCACCGACGAGCATGGTCAAAAGGTCGAGAAATCGGCCCAAGCCGCCGGCATCGATCCGCAAGCCTTCACCGACAAGGTGTCGCAGAATTTCCGCGACCTCGCCGGTTTCATGAAGTTCTCCAACGATGATTTCATCCGCACCACGGAAGAGCGCCACAAGAAGTCGGTGCAGGCCCTGTGGGACCGCCTGGTCGAACGCGGCGCCATCTATCTCGGCGCTTATGAAGGCTGGTATTCGGTGCGCGACGAGGCTTTCTGGGGCGAGGACGAGCTGCAGACCGCCCCTGACGGCAGCAAGCTGGCCCCGACCGGCGCTCCGGTCGAATGGGTGAAAGAGCCCAGCTATTTCTTCAAGCTGTCGGAATGGGGGGACAAGCTGCTGGCCTTCTACGAGGCCAATCCCGATTTCATCGCGCCCGCCAGCCGCCGCAATGAGGTGGTGAGCTTCGTCAAAGGCGGGCTGCAGGATCTGTCCATCTCGCGCACCTCCTTCACCTGGGGTGTCAAGGTGCCGAACGATCCGGCCCATATCATGTATGTCTGGCTGGATGCGCTGACCAATTACATTACCGCGCTGGGCTTCCCCGATCAGAGCGGTGATTTCGCCAAATTCTGGCCGGCCGATCTGCATATGGTCGGCAAGGACATTCTGCGTTTCCACGCCGTCTATTGGCCGGCCTTCCTGATGGCGGCCGATCTGGCGCCGCCCAAGCGCGTCTTCGCCCATGGCTGGTGGACCAATGAAGGCCAGAAAATCTCCAAAAGCTTGGGCAACGCGATCGATCCGGTGAAGCTGGTGGAGCGCTACGGCCTCGACCAGACGCGCTATTTCCTGCTGCGCGAAGTGCCGTTCGGCAATGACGGCGATTTCTCCAACCGCGCCATGATCAACCGGATCAATGCCGAACTGGCCAATGGCCTCGGTAATCTGGCGCAGCGCTCGCTCTCGATCATCGCCAAGAATTGCGAGGGCAAGCTGCCGGTCCCAGAGACATTCACCGCCGAAGACACCGCGCTGCTCGATCAGGCCAAGGCGCTGCTGGCCACAGTGCGCGAGGCCCTCGACAAGCAGCAATTCCACGATGGGCTGGAAGCCATCATGGTGGTGGTGCGCGCCGCCAACGGCTATATCGACGTCCAGGCGCCGTGGGCGCTGAAGAAAACCGATCTGGCCCGCATGGGCACCGTCCTCTATGTGCTGGCGGAAACGGTGCGCCGCGTGGCCTTGCTGCTGCAGCCGGTGATGCCCACATCCATCGGCAAGATGCTCGATCAGCTCTCCGTTCCTGCCGATAAGCGCAGCTTCGATGCCTTCGAGGAAGTCTTGGTCGGCGGCGTGGAACTGCCGGCTCCCCAAGGCGTGTTCCCTCGTCATGTGGAGAGCGAGGAGTAATGCTGGTCGATAGCCACTGCCATCTCGATTTCCCCGAATTCGCCGAGGATTTCGACCAGATCATGAGCCGCGCCGCGGACTCCGGTGTCGGGCTGATGCTGACCATCTGCACCCATCTGTCGCGCTTTCCCCGCGTGTTGGCCCTGGCTGAGAAGTTCGACAATGTGTTCTGCACCGTCGGCATTCATCCGCATGAGGCGGCGGAAGAGACCGAAGTCACCGCCGAACAGCTGATCAAGCTGGCCGAGCACCCGAAAGTGGTCGGGTTCGGCGAAACCGGCCTCGACTATTATTACGAGCACAGCCCGCGCGAGGCGCAGAAGAAGAGCTTCCGCGCCCATATCCAGGCGGCGCGGCAGGCCCGGCTGCCGATCATCATCCATACCCGCGACGCCGACGAGGACACCGCCGCCATCCTCGAAGAGGAAATGGCCAAAGGCAGGTTTCCCGGTCTGGTCCACTGCTTCAGCTCGGGGCGCGCCCTCGGTAAGAAGGCGGTCGATCTCGGGCTCTATCTGTCGCTGTCGGGCATCCTCACCTTCAAAAAATCCGAGGAATTGCGCGACATCGCCAGGGACATCCCGCTAGACCGCCTGCTGGTCGAAACCGATTCGCCGTTCCTGG
>Ga0213872_10001182_pt1 | contig 17723 bp, 8 predicted proteins | sample VelepicomBERX_R2_FD_160071 | JGI IMG/M metagenome (GOLD analysis project Ga0213872, IMG submission 160071) | Rhizosphere microbial communities from Vellozia epidendroides in rupestrian grasslands, the National Park of Serra do Cipo, Brazil - RX_R2 | ecosystem: Host-associated > Plants > Roots >...
CAGCAGATGGTCGTTTTCGCCACCTCGAACCGGATGCGCTCGCACACCTGAAGCGCCTCTTCGGGTCCGACACCCGACAGAATGGCCAGGAACTCCTCGCCGCCAAAGCGCCCCACCGCGTCGTTCGGCCGCAGCCATCGCCTGAGGCGCTCCGCGACGGAGCGCAGCACCTCGTCGCCGGCGGGATGGCCGAAGGTGTCGTTGATCTTCTTGAAGTGATCGATGTCGATCATGACGATCGCGATCGAATTGTTGGCTCCGGCGGCGAGTTCGCCTTCCGCCAATTCCAGGATGGCGCGGCGGTTCCACAGGTGAGTCAGCACGTCGATCCGCGCCTTCATTTCCAGCTCTTCGTTGGAATGCGCCAGAATGACCTGCGCTTCCGACAGGGCCGCGACCTCGAGCTCGTGCTCGGCCATGGCCCCCAGATCATGCAGGGCTTCCAGCTGGTCGGAATCGAAGTCGCGCGGCTTGCCGTCGCCGATGCACAGCACCCCTACCCGCTCGCCGTTGAAATGCAGCGGCACCCCGGCATAGAAGACCCAGATTTGGGCGAGGCAGCTGTCATGAAACCGCGGGTCCGCGCGCGCATCCCGAACCATGCAGATCTGATCGTTGAGGACGGCGTAGTGGCAGTAGGAATCCTTGCGCATTCCTTCGAGACCGTCGAAGCCCTGGACGCTTTTCAGCCAGACCAGCTTCTCGCCGACGATATCGAGGCACGCCATGGGTACGTCGAACATCCGGCGGGCCAACCGGGTGATCCGGTCGAACCGCTCTTCCGCAGGCGTCCCAAGCAGGCGAGTCCGATGGACCGCCGCCATGCGCCTCAGCTCAAATGGCGCAACCGGGGCTTCCGGCATCTCTCCCTCTCAAGCCAGCGTATTCCGCTGTGCCGGCGCGATCCGCTTGAGCGGCTTTGCGTTTGCCGACAGAGGCACTTTACTCTCGCGTTACTGCGATCGAAAGAAATACTTGCGGAATATCGAGAAAGCGACCGCGCAGTTTACTGCGCGTTTACGTCGCGTTGCTTTCCATGAACATGACGACGGCGCCCTTTTCATGGAACTTGGCAAGCAGCTCCTCGATCGGCAGCGACATCTTCTCGTCCCGCTGCGGGTCGGGCGGCAGCATGACCGTGACGCCATGCTGTTCCAGGATCTTCGCGATCGCGGCTTCGAGGATGGTCTTCCCCGAATGCTCGGGCGCTACGAAGCTGACGATGATGCGATGGTTCTGCATGGGCCCCCCTTCCCTTGGCTGTTGGACGTTACCCCTTCTTCGGTTCCGCCACCTTGACCGGCGTGCCGCTGACCAGCGAGTCCGAAGGATCGAGCACCACCTGGTCCTCGGCTTTGAGGCCCGACAGCACTTCGACCTTGTCGCCATAATCACGGCCGATGGTGATCGGGGTCAACTCGGCTTTGCCGTCGCGGATCACCGCGACGCGCAGACCCTCGCTGCGGAACAGCAGGGTGTTGGCAGGAATGACCAGGCTGGTGCGGGTGCCCGCCAGGCTGAAATGCACGAACCCGTAGGCGCCCGGCAGAATCTCGCCCTTGTCGTTGTCGAGGTCGACCTCGACATTGAGGGTGCGCGAGGTGGCGTCGATGGCACTGGCGTTGCGCACCACCTTGCCGGAGAACTTCTCGCCCGGGAAACTGTCGAAGGTGACGTTGACCGGTGCCTCGACGCTGGCCAGCTTGGCGAAGGTCTCGGGCACCGAGACATAGATACGCAAGGTGTGCGTCGCCGTCATATGGAACAATTCGCGCGGGCCGCCGCCGGCCGCGATCAGCGTGCCGACGTCTATATTGCGCGCCGTCACCACGCCGTCGAAGGGGGCGATCACCTTCTCGAAGGATTGCAGCTGCTCGAGACGCGCGACATCGGCCTGGCGCGACTGCACGGTCGCCTTGTTCGCCTCGAGCGAGCCCGCGGCATTGTCGCGGTCCTGCTTGGTGACGCTGTCGGTCTTCAAGAGCAGCTCATAGCGCTCGGCGGTGATCTGGGCCAAGCGTTGATTGGCCTCGGCGGTGGCGAGGTCGGCGCGGGCCTGGCGCAGCTGTTGGTCGATCTCGGGCGTCGAGATGTCGGCCAGCACCGCGCCCTGCTTCACCGAGGCGCCGATGTCGAAATACCACTTGGTCACATAGCCGCTGGTGCGGGCATAGATCGGCGCGTCGCTGAAGGGCTGGGTGCTGCCCGGCAGGCGAAGTTCCTGCGACGGCGCGTTGCCCTCGGGATTGATGACGTGCACCGCCGGAACGGCCGCTTCCTTGGTGGCCGTGGCCAATTTCGCGTCGGCATGCAGGCGCCCGGAAATCTCGATGCCGATGCCCAGCAGGAGCACCACGGCAACGCCTCCGATAACCACCTGACCGCGCGTAGTCATATTTTGTCCCTCAAGTGCCGGGCGCGGCTTCCAGCCGCTGGGCTACCGCGCCAAGCTATGTTGCCTGTGTGACCGCGGCTGTTGGCAGCGCGGGCCTGCAGTCGCAGGCCTGCAACGAATTTTCCAGAAAATTCGTTACTCATGATGCTCCTGCGTAACGTGTTTACTCTTCTTTTTGCTACCGCCATGCAGCAGCGCGAACACCGACGGAACGAATATCAGGGTCGCCATGGTCGCCATCAAGAGGCCGCCGATCACCGCGCGGCCCAAGGGCGCGTTCTGCTCGCCGCCCTCGCCCAGGCCCAGCGACATCGGAATCATGCCGACGATCATCGCGATCGCCGTCATCAGCACCGGGCGGAACCGGGTGAAGCCGGCGTCGATGGCGGCCTGCACGGCATCGCCATGGCGGGCCAGCTCGTCCTTGGCGAAGGATACCACAAGGATCGAGTTCGCGGTGGCGACACCCATGCACATGATGGCGCCCATCAGCGCCGGCACCGACAGCGGCGTATGCACGAAGAACAGCATCAGCACGATGCCGGCCAGCGCCGCCGGCAGCGCGGTGATGATGATGAAGGGGTCGAGCCAGGACTGGAAATTGACCACGATCAGCAGATAGATCAGCAGTACCGAGAAGCCCAATCCGCCCAGCAGGCTGGTATAGGAATGGCGCATGGTGTCGATCTGGCCGCGCACTGTGATGAAGCTGCCGCGCGGCAGAAGCTTGCTGTCCTCGGCGACGACGCGGTCGATGTCGGCCGCCACCGAGCCGAGATCGCGGTCCTGCACCCCGGCATAGAGATCCAGCACGCGGCGGATATTGTAGTGCCGCACCACGCCCATGATGCTGGTGCGCTTGATGTCGGCGACGTCGGCCAGGATCGCCGGACGCACCGCCCCCGCCGCGGTGATCGGGATGTTCTGGATGTCCTGCAGCGACTGGATGTCGTACTGCGGCGCCTGGGTCACCATGCTGTAATTGACGCCGTTGCTCCAGTTCAGGAAGAACATCGGCGAGACGATCGAGCTGCCCGACAGGATGTTCAGCACGCTGCCCGAAATGTCCTGCTCGGTGAAGCCGCCCTGCGCCGCCTTGGTACGGTCCACCGCGACGTTGAAGGTCGGATAGTCGAACGGCTCGTGCACATGGGCGTCGACGATGCCGGGGATCTGCCTGAGGTCGGCCAGCAGCTTCTCGGCCACCGGGCGATTGGCCCGGATGTCGTTGCCCTCGACCTGGATGTCGATCGGCGCCGGCTGCCCGAAATTCAGGATCTGCGTCACCATGTCGGCGGGCAGGAAATAGAACATCTCGGCCGGGAACTGGCCGTTCAGCTCGGCGCGCAGATCGCGGACGTAATCGGCGGTCGGGCGATGCCCTTCCCGCAGCGATACCATGATGTCGGCATCGGCCGGGCCGATCAGGCCGCTCGAGGAATACATGGTGTTGAGGCCCGAATAAGGCAGGCCGATGATGTCGATGATGTTGTCGAGATCGTCGGCCGGCACCTTGGTGCGGATGAATTGCTCGACCAAGTCCGCTATGCGCGCGGTTTCCTCGGCGCGGGTGCCGGTCTTGGCGCGCATATGCAGGATGAACTGGCCGCCATCGGTGCTGGGGAAGAAATCGTTGCCGAGGAACGGCGCCAGCCCGAACACCAGGACGCAGGCGGCGAGGAAGCTCGGAATGAAGGTCTTGCGCCGGTGCACCAGCCGCGCCAGCAGGCCGTGATAGGCCTCGCGCACCTGCTCGAAGCGTTTCTCGAAGCCGCGCTGGAATTTGAGGAAGGGATTGCTGGTCGGCTTGGGGTCATGGTCATGGGCGCGCAGCAGATACATCGCCATCGTCGGAACCAGCGTGCGCGACAGGATGTAGGAGGCGATCATCGCGAACACCACCGCCTCGGCCAGCGGTACGAACAGATAGCGCGCCACCCCGCCCAGCAGGAACATCGGCACGAAGACGATGCAGATGCACAGCGTGGAGACCAACGCCGGCACCGCAATCTGCGAGGCGCCTTCTAGGATGGCGTCCCTGAGGCCATGCCCCTCCTCCAGATAGCGCTCCATGTTTTCGATGGTAACGGTGGCGTCGTCGACTAGAATGCCCACAGCCAAGGCGAGGCCGCCCAGGGTCATGATGTTGAAGGTCTGGCCGACCAGGCTCAGCGTGATGATCGAGGAGAGGATCGACAGCGGGATCGACACCGCGATAATCAGGGTCGAACGCCAGGAACCGAGGAACAGCAGGATCATCAGGGCGGTCAAGGCGGCGGCGATGATCGCCTCGCGGATCACGCCGCCGACGGCGGCGGCGACGAACACCGACTGGTCCGATACCGGCTTGATGCGGAATTCCGGCGGCAGGGTCTGCAGCGCCGGCCCCAGCTTCTTGCGGATGCCGGCCACCACGTCGAGCGTCGAGGCGGTGCCGGCCTTGATCACCGTCATCAGCACGCCGCGACGGCCATCCTGGCGTTCGATGTTGGTCTGCGGCGCGAAGCCGTTCGCGACGGTGGCGACGTCGCGCAGGTAGATGGTCGATTCGCCGACCTGCTTGATCGGCAGGTCGTTCAGCTCTTCGATGGTGCGCGGCGCGGTGTTGAGGGCTACGTCATACTCGAACTCACCGATCTTGGCGGTGCCCGAGGGCTGAACGATGTTCTGGCGGTTCAGCGCCGTCAGGAGGTCGGTCGGCGCCAGCCCCTTCGACTGCATCAGCTTGGGATTGATGTTCACCATCACCTGGCGCTGCTTGCCGCCATAGGGATAGGGAACCACCGCGCCCGGCACGCTGATCAGCTGGGTGCGCAGGAAATTGAGGCCGAGATCGTTCAGCGTCGCCTCGGACAGTCCCTCGCCCGACAGGCCGAGCTGCAAGACGGGCAATGCGGTGGCGCTGTAATTGATGATCTGCGGCGGCTGGGTGCCGGCCGGCATCTGCCTGAGGATGAATTGCGAAACGGCGGTTACCTGGGCGTTGGCGGTATCCAGGCTGGCATTGGGCTGGAGGAAGATCTTGACCACCGCGGAGCCGTTATAGGTGGTCGATTCGATATGCTCGATATTGTCGACCAGCGCGGTCAGGGTGCGTTCGTAGGTCGTGGTCAGCCGCCCCTCGAACTGTTCGGGATCGAGGCCGGTATAGGTGAAATCGACGGCGATGACCGGAATGTCGATGTTGGGGAACAGATCGGCGGGGGTGCGCGCCACCACCACCGGGCTCAGGATCAGGATGAGAGCCGCCAGCACCACGAAGGTGTAGGGGCGATCCAGAGCAAGCTTCACAATCCACATGGCGTACAGATCCGCTGGCCGGGGTTCCTCCTCCCCGGACGAGGTACTGCAATAGCACGGGGGGACCTTGCGCTAAAGCTTGAGTCTTGCTCGGGAAGGCAACATTAACAAGACTTAATCAAAACTCCATTACCTGTGAGATTAAGCATCCAGGGTGCGTCAGATCAGCACCAGGAAGTGTTGAGCGCTGGCCGGAGTCTGGGCCGTCACCTGCACATTGGAGAGATATTCCGGCGACTGGCTGAAATAGGTCAGCACCAGCGCATGGGCCTGGGCCTGCGCGCCGGCATAAGCGGAGGTTCCCGGGGTCAGGTTCTGGATGAACGGGGCGATATCGCCTTGATAATAGGCGACCTCGCTGGCGCCTGGGGTCCGGTGCAGCAGGTTCTGGTAGCTGTCGGTGATGAATTGCGCGTCGCCGGCCGTGGTCTGGGCATAATTATGCGCGGGGTTGGATGCGTATTCCGGCGAGGCGAGGAAATCCTGCGCGAACTGGGACAAGGGGGTATTGGGATGGCTGGCCAGCGAGGCTTGATAATAGGCCAGTCCGCCGACATCGGGCTCGCGGTCCAAGACCGCAGCATAGAGTTCGGTGATGTTGCCGGTGGTGACCGCCCCGTTCACCCCAGGATGCTGCGCCACGATCAGCGTCATGTCGCTGAATTGCAGGGCCTGCACATTGCCGAGATGGTCGGTGGCGCCCGATGACGCGACCGTGAAGTTCACCCCGTCGCCGGCGGGGGTGATCGTGCAATTGGCGGACGCGCCGCTGAACTGCACGATATTTCCCAATGCGGCCGAAAGCCCCTGGATCGTCGTGCTGCCGGCCGGCGCGGTCTGCTCGACCGAGAAAAGGCCGGAAATGTCCTTCAGCGCGGCTCCATCGGCCGCCGCCTGCGCCACGGTCAGCGACAGGGCCGGAACACCGCCATCGGTCAGCGCGATCGAGGAAATGCCGCCCGACTTCGCCAATGTCGCCAAGGCATCCAGATTGGCGGAGACATTCGCGGCGCTGTCGCTGACGGCCAGCGCCCCCAGGGAATGCGAGCCGAACAGCGCGGCATTTGCCGCGGAAACGGTGCCTCCGGAAACGTGCAGAGTGTAGGGCGACGTCACGAGCTTCAGAGTCGCCGCATCATCGGCCAGCTGGGTCGCGCTGAGGTTCAGGGTCGGCGTCACACCGTCCGTGAACGTGATGCTCTGGATGCCGGTGCTCCCCGCATGCTGCGCGATCAGATCGCTGTACATCAGCACGGCCCCCGACGAACCCTGCAGCGTCGTCACCGGAATCGGAACACCGATCTGCGTTAGGTGCAGAAGATCGTCCAGGCTGATTGAACTGCCGACAAAAACATAGATGTCCTCCCCTCCGACCGATCCGTTGCTGTCGGTCGCGGTGAGCTGCAGATGATAGAGATTGGATCCCGACGAAGGAGCCGTTCCGCTGATGGTGCCCGTCGCGGCATTGAAACTGGTCCAGGGCAGCGGCGGCGGGCTCGAATATTGCGTGCTGGCGTAAAAATCCTGCCCGCCCAGCGTAATGGTGGTGATCGACGCCGATGAATCGGTAAAGACCGGATTGGGAAGCTGGATAGTGAAATTCTGTCCCGGGGCAACCGTCTGGCTGACAGCCGGCTTGACGGCCACCGGCAGCGAAATCGTCGACAGATTGAAGGAGGCCGTCGTCAGTCCGAGAAGAAGTGTATTGGCGCCGCCCAACGCCAAATTTCCATCCGCGTTCCAGGCGCCGACCTCCAGATCATAGAGGCCGCCCTGGGTGGGCATGGTGCCCGACAGAATATGCGTCGTGGCGTCGAAATGGAGCCACGAGGGCAAGTCGGTCTGGTTCCAGAGGTTGTAGGCCGAGCCGACAGATTGGGCCAAGCTGATATAGAACTGCGTTTGCGACCCGACCGGCCCGGTAAAATAATTGTTCAAATTCAACGAGAAGGACGCCCCGGGCGTCAGATGCTCGTTTGTCACGGAATTGGTCGAAACCCGGATAGGCGTTCCCGCGTCGAAGATCTCGGACGCACTGCCGAGAGAGTTGGACGCGGTCAATTTCACCGCGACGGTCGAGACCCCGCTCGGCAGTGTGCCCGAGAAAGTCTCCGTGGCCGCATTGAAGGTGAGCCAGGACGGCAGGGCCGATCCATCGGCCAAGGTAGCGCTGTAGGTCACAGGTTGAGCGCTGTGGAAGAAATCCGCGCTGATTTGGTCGGTGAACGAACCGCCCGTGCTCCAATTCTGGAAAGGAATCTGCGAGGTTACCGCAGGCGCGGAGCTGAGGCGGAACCCGAGCGCCGTCAAGAGGTCCCAGTCCGTCGCACCGCCGGTATAGGTGGAATTGGTGAGATCACCCCAATCGGAAACATCCGCAGGTTGGTAGGTCGCCAAGCTGGTCTTTCCGCCATCGATCGAGAAGTAAGCCGCCGAACTCTGGTCTCCCGCGAGAACGCCCGGCGCGCTGTAGCTGTAGAGAGACATCAAGCTATCCTCGCGGACCCGTCCCAAGGCATGGGTTAATTCGTGCAGATACAGCGCCAATTGCCCATCCACCGGGATGTCGTCGCGGAAGCCGACATAGCCGTCCACAGCCCCCGCGGCGGGTGTGGCGAGGCCCAGGGCATAGGCTTGGGCCGGAAACAGCTCGATGAGGGCGCCGGCCTGGGATTGCGAAGGCAGAGCGGCGGCAATCTGCTGGGCCAGCGGCGTGTTGGCATGAGCCTGCAATGCGCTCACGACCTGCGCATAGCTGTAACTCTGCAGCCCGGTGGGAAGATCGGCGCCGAGGGCGCCCAAAGGAAGTTTGACGCCCCCCACCTCGTCGAATCCCACGTCGATGGTCACCGTGATGGGGTCGGTGATGAGCGCATCCAAAATGGACGCCGCCTGCTTAATGGCGGTTAGCTCGGCGGGAGAGGCATTGGCGACGCTGGAATCGAACTGAAGAACAATCTGCATTTTTACCCATCGGCCGGAAAATCAACCGACGATATGTCAGCCTCCGGCACGCGACAAGGCGGGACGCGCTATCGTCTCTAATCCGGAAAGAAGCCGTCGCGCAGATCGGCGCTGAGCGCGCCGAGGCGGGTCTGCACCCAGTCGAGGAATTCGTGCAGGCCGGTTTCGATGATGCGATCGATGGTCTGGTCGGACAGCACAGCGCGCAGCTCGTCCAGCTTGTCCTCGGCCGCGGTTCCGCCCGACAGGCGATAGCGGCTGCGCAGCTGGGTCAGCATGTAGGAGATCTGGCGCACGCAGTGGGTCACCGAGCGCGGGAAGCTGTCCGAGAACAGCAAGAACCCCGCCACCGCCGCCGGCGACAGCCGCCCCTGATAGACGCGGCGGAACGCCTGATAGCCGTTGGCGGCGCGCAGCAGCGCGTTCCATTGGCTGGCATCGAGCGCCGATCCCACCGCGTCCACGCTGGGCAGCAGCAGGTGATATTTGATGTCGAGCAAACGCGTGATCTGGTCGGCGCGCTCGATGTTCTTGCCGATGCGGTAATAGTGCCAGCCCTCGTCATGCGAGAAGCTGCCCTCGACGATGCCCTCGGCGATCTGGCACTGGTCGCGCAGGCGACGACACAGGCGAGCCAGGCCGGGGCCGGTCAAATCGCTGGCCGAGACCGAGCGCCAGTGATTGCGCATCACATTGACCTGTTCCCACATCTCGATCGACAGGATCGGCCTCAGGGCGCGGGCATTCTGGTGCGCCGCCTGCAGCGAGGCCGGCACCGAGGTCGAATTGTCGCCGTCCAGCATGTAGAAGCCGATCACCGAAGGAGCGTCGGCGATCGTGTGCTTTTTGAAGAAGCTCTTTTCGTCGGCATTGATCTGCACCACCGACATCCAGTTGCGCGCCGAGGAATCGCGGGCGAAGGTCTCGGTGATTTCGACGATGCGGGCCAGGTTCTCGACCCGTTCGAGATAACGGGCGAGCCAGAACAAATTCCCCGCGGAGCGCGACAGAAGATTTCCCATGTCAGGCTCCCAAAACCCAAGAGTCCTTCGACCCACCGCCCTGCGACGAATTGACCACGATCGACCCCTCGCGCAAGGCAACCCGCGTCAGCCCGCCGGGCAGCACCCAGGTGGTCTGGCCGGTCACCGCGAAGGGGCGCAGATCGACATGGCGCGGGGCGACGCTGGTGGTGTTCAGCGTCGGCGCCACCGACAGGCCGATCATCGGCTGGCTGATATAATTGGCCGGATCGGCCTTCAGCTTGGCGCGGAATTCGTCGCGCTCGGCCTGGGTCGCCTTGGGGCCGATCAGCAGGCCGTAACCGCCCGACTCGCCCACCGGCTTGACCACCAGCTCGTCGAGGCGGTCCAGCGTGTAGTCCAGCCCCTCCTTTTCGCGGCAGATGAAGGTCTCGACATTGGGCAGGATCGCGTCCTCGCCCAGGTAATAGCGAATGATGCGCGGCATATAGGCATAGACCGCCTTGTCGTCGGCGACGCCGGTCCCCACCGCGTTGGCCAGCGCCACATTGCCGGCGCGATAGGCGCGCATCAGGCCGGGCACGCCGAGCAGGCTGTCGGAGCGGAACACCTCGGGGTCGATGAATTCGTCATTGAGGCGGCGATAGATGGTGTGCACCCGCTCCAGCCCGCCGGTGGTCCGCATGAACACCTTGTCGTCATCGACCACCAGATCCGAGCCGACCACCAAGGGCACGCCCATTTCGCGAGCCAGGAACACATGCTCGAAGAAGGCGGAGTTGTAGATGCCGGGCGACAGTAGAACGACCTGGGGGTCGCTATTGTCCTTCGGCGCCACCGAGGCCATGGCGGCGTGCAGGCGGATGCCGTAATCGTCGACCGGGCGGATCCTGAGATCGGCCATCAGGTCCGGGAAAGCCCGCATCATCAAGGTGCGGTTCTCGACCACATAGGACACGCCGGACGGCGTGCGGGCATTGTCCTCCAGCACGCGGAACAGGCCCTGCTGGTCGCGGATCAGATCGATGCCGGCGACGTGGGCATAGGTGCCGTGGGCGACGTCGAGCCCCTGCATTTCGGGCCGGTAATTGGGATTTCCAAGTACCAGCTCGGCCGGGACGATGCCGTCCTTCAGGATTTTCTGGCCGTGATAGACGTCGTCGAGGAACAGATTGATCGCCTGCACGCGCTGGATCACGCCGGCCTCGATCACCTGCCATTCATCGGCGGTGATGACGCGCGGGATCACGTCGAAGGGCAGGATGCGATCGATCGAATCGCGTTCGGAATAGACGGTGAAGGTAATGCCGAGATTGAACAGCTCGCGTTCGGCGTCGGCGGAGCGGCGCGACAAATCGGCGAAATCGAGGGCGCCGAGGCGTTGCAGGACTGTCGCGATCTCGGCTTCGTTACTGGTTCTTTGACTCGTCAGTTCACAGAAGAACGCGCCGCGGTCATAGCCTGCCATCAATCCGCCGATTCCGCGCTCCGCCATGCTTCCTCCTGACCAGAGTTCTTCGATCCTGACTAAGCAACACCTATGCCAACAATGTACTCCGCGAGAAATCAGGGAAATAGAGCGTAGAAATACTGTTCTTTGCCCTAAAAAGAACCGATAGCGCCCAAAAATCAGGCAGTTACAGGCTCTACGTCAACCCCGACCTTCAACCGATGTTCCCCTCCCCCGAGCACGACGCCGCGCAATGGACTGACATCGTCGAAATCGCGGCCCCAGCCCAGGGTGACGTGTTCCTCGTTGGGCAGGCAGTCATTGGTCGGATCGAAATCGACCCAGCCGAATTCCGGCACGAACACCGAGACCCAGGCGTGCGAGGCGTCGGAGCCGCGCAGCTTTTCCTTGCCCGGCGGCGGCTTGGTCAGCAGATAGCCCGAGACATAGCGCGCCGGCAGACCCATCGAACGGGCGCAGGCGATGAACAAATGGGCGAAGTCCTGGCAGACGCCGCGCTTCTGCGCCAGCACTTGCGACAAGGGCGTCGCAACGGTGGTGGCGGCCGGATCATAGGAGAATTCGTTGCGGATGCGCGTGTTCAGATCGCGCAGGCAGCCGACCAGCGGACGGCCCGGCGCGAAACTCGCCTCGGCATAAGCGCGCACATCGGGTGCCGCGGCGACGAACGGGCTGTCGACGCAGAAATCGGCCACTTCGACCAGGGTCTCGCCGGCCAGATCGGCCAACGGATCGCTGGGGCCGTTCCACGGCGCGCCGCGCTCGGCGCCGGGCAATTCGCGCGTCCGCACCTCGACCTTGCTGTTGACCTGCACCGTCAGCGTCGCGTGCGGATCGCGCATGCCGAAGAAAGCGGTCGGATTGCCGTAATAATCCATCCCGCTCTCGTCGATCTCGGAGGGCTGCGGGGTGATGCGCAATTGGGCGCGCAAACAGGTCTGATGCGGCGTCTGGCGCGGCACCAGATGGGCAAGATGATGCGCGAGCAGCACGGGTTCGCCATAGCGGTACGAGGTGACGTGCTTTACGCGGTACATCATCGTTTGGTGGCCCGGGCTAATTGAACCGCAGAGGCGCAGAGGCGCAGAGGGGGCTGAGCGCGCGCAGCGCAATTCCTCTTTTGCCCAGGTGGTTGGTCAAGATTCTGGATGCCTGCGGCGCTCAATCCCCTCTGCGCCTCTGCGCCTCTGCGGTTCCAATAAACCTTCATGGCCAGTTCTCCGGCGACGCCCTGACGACACTGCTGCGCCCGGCGGAGTGGGTGAAGTACTGCTTGGTCACTTCCTCGGACAATTCCCACAGCTTCGAGCGCAAAGTCTCCATGAAGCGGGCCAATTGCCGCGCCGCGCCCTCCTCGTCGGGCGTACAGAGGCGTTCGATCTCGGCGGTGCGCACAGCCCCCGTCAGCCACACGGTCAGGCGCTGTTCGGGGCCGAGGAAAGCGCTGCGGCGATGGGCCGCCAGCATGTCCATATGATTGCCCAGGCTGGTCAGCTGGAAACCGAGCGAGCGCGGATTGCTCTCATCCACCATCAGCAGATCCCAGACGGGTGCGAACTGCGGCGCCGACAGATAGCGCGAGCGATAGGTCATCGAGCTGTCCGAGATTTCCAGCAGCAGATCGAGCACCTGGCCGTTGGGCGCCTCGCCACCCGGCAAAGCGCCGGCCAGCAGATCGAGCATATGGACCGAACGTTCCAGCCGGCGGCCGAAATCGAGGAAGCGCCAGGCCAGGCCGCGCGTCATATTTTCCATGACCAGCCCGTTCAGCGCCTCGCACGCCAGGATCAGCGTGTTGAGCATGGCCATCGCATCCTCGACCAGGAGTCCCTGCCCGCCCACGGTCTGGACCGAGCGCACCAGATGGTTCACCGCCCGCCAGGTGTCGGGCGACAGGCGGTCGCGCGCCAGCGACGCCATGCGGTGGATCCGTTCGGCGGTGAAGCGCAGCCCGTCATTGTGGGCGGGGTCGAAGGCCATGGCCAGGATCGAGGCCAGCTTTGCCTCGTCGCTGTCGCCGGTGGGGGCGAACACATGCGACAGCAGGCGCAGCGCCAAGGGCAGTTCCTCGGCGGCGCCGAAACCGGCCATGGCGCCGGTGCGGGCCAAACCGGCGCGCAGCAGGCGGGCGGTGTCTTCGAGGCGTTCGGCATAGCGGCCGAACCAATAGAGATTGTCGGCCACGCGCGAAGGCATGTCGCGCGCGCCGCGCATCAGCCGCGCCGCCGGACCTTGGCCGGTACGAACCACCACCGGCGCCTTCTCCGCCTTGTCAGCCAGCACCCAGGTATCCTTGCTGCCGCCGCCGGCCTGCAGCGACACCATCGAGCCGCCGCGCTCGGAGGCGACTCGCACCAATCCGCCCGGCATCGCGGCATAGCCCGCCCCGTCGGCGACCAGGAAGACACGCAGCATCATCGGCCGGGCGTCGAGCGCGGTGCCGGTCCAAACCGGCGTGGTGGACAGGCGGATGCGCGCCTGGGCGATGAAGTCGCGCGGGCGCTCGCGAATCTGCGCCGCCAGCTCGGCGCGCTTGGTGGAACTCAGCCGGTCGCCGAAAATCGTCCCCGCCTTGCCGGGCCGCGGGAAGGACGGCTTGATCACCAGATTTTCGAGATTATCCAGCACGTAAGCCAGCTCGTCGGGCCGGCCGCACCACCAGGACTGGACCGATCCCATCATCAGGTCTTCGCCGAGCAGATGGCGCGACACCGCCGGCAGGAAGGGCGACAAGGTGCCGCCCTCGATGACGCCGCTGCCCAGCGAATTGGCCACCACCACCGTGCCCTGGCGCACCGCCTGGCTGAGGCCGGCGACGCCGAGGATCGAATCGCTGCGCAGCTCCAGCGGATCGCAGAAGGGCGCCGTGGTGCGCCGCAGGATCACGTCGATCGGCTGTAACCCTTCCAGCGTCTTCAGCCAGACCCGGCCGTCGCGCATGGTCAGGTCCTCGCCCTCGACCAGCGTGTAACCCAGCTGGCGGGCCAGATAGGCATGCTCGAAATAGGTCTCGTTATAGGGCCCGGGGGTCAGCAGCACGATGCGCGGCGTCTCGCGCGAGCGCGGGCTCAGTTCCAGCAGGCTGTCGCGCATCTTCTGGAAGAAGGGCGCGATCGAGCGGACCCTCTGGTCGCGCATCGCATCGGCCAGCACGCGGGCGATGATGCCGCGGTTTTCCAGGGCATAGCCGGCGCCCGACGGCGCCTCGCAGCGGTCGCTGACCACCTGCCAGGAGCCGTCCGGCAGGCGGGCCAGATCGGCGGCATAGAGATGCAGATGGAGGCCGCGCGGCAGGGGCACGTCCTTCAGCGGGCGCAGATAGCCGGGATGCGACAGAACCGGCATCGGCGGAACCACGCCGCGCGCCAGCAATTCCTGGCCGCCATAGAGATCGGCCAGCACCAGATTGAGCAAGGTGGCACGCTGGATCAGCGCGGCTTCGAGGCGGCGCCATTCGTCGGGCGGGATCATCAGCGGCAGCGGGTCGAGCTGCCATTGCCGGTCCAGCCCCTCATTGCCGCTATAGACGTTGTAGGTGACGCCGTTCTCGCGGATCAGCCGCATCCCGAGGTCCCAGCGGCGGCCGATTTCCTCGCGCGGCATGTGCGACAGCAGATTGAAGAAATTCTCGGCATGCGGCCTCGGCATGCCGTCGGGGCCGAACATCTCGTCCCACGAACCGCGCGGCAGCGGATAGCCCATGCGGAACGCCCCGGGCAACGTTCCTTGCTCGGGGCCTAGAATGTCCACACTCATGCGCCGTTCGTCCATGTAGACAGGCTAAACTTTAGCAAGGCGCAAATCCAGGGTCGCCGGGAAGTGGCGGTTGTAATCGGGCTGCGGCGGATCGAGCGGGCCGACATGGTGGCCGAAGGGCACGAAGCGCGACAAACGCCGCCCCTCCGCCTCGTTGGAATTGACCGGATAGGTCTCGTAATTGCGACCGCCCGGATGGGCGACGTGATAGGTGCAGCCGCCCAGCGAGCGCTTGTTCCAGCGGTCGACCAGATCGAACACCAGGGGAGTCTGGATGCCAATGGTGGGATGCAGCGCCGATGCCGGCTGCCAGGCGCGGAACCGCACGCCGGCGACCGCTTCGCCCGGCGTGCCGGTCGGAGTCAGCGGCAAGGCGCGGCCGTTGCAGGTCACCCAATGCCGCTCGCCCGACAGGCCGGAAACCCGCACCTGCACGCGCTCGACCGAACTGTCGACATAGCGCACCGTGCCGCCCGCGCCCGGCTCCTCGCCCAACACATGCCAGGGCTCTAGCGCGGCGCGCAGTTCGATCTCGACCGCGTCGTAGCGCACCTTGCCGAACAGCGGAAAGCGGAACTCGACATGGGGCGCGAACCAGCTTTCGTCGAAGCGGAAGCCATGCTGCGCAAGGTCGGCCAGCACATCCTTGAAATCGGCCCAGACGAAATGCGGCAGCATGAAGCGGTCGCGCAAGGCATTGCCCCAATGCACCAGCGGCGCCTGATAGGGCGTGTGCCAGAAGCGGGCGATCAAGGCGCGGATGAGAAGCTGTTGGACGCAGCTCATCTCGGCATGCGGCGGCATCTCGAAGCCGCGGAACTCGACTAGGCCCAAACGACCGGTCGGGCCGTCGGGCGAATAGAGCTTGTCGATACAGATCTCGGTGCGGTGCGTATTGCCGGTCACGTCGATCAGCACATTGCGCAGGATTCGGTCGATCAGCCACGGAGGAACATTCGTTCCGGCCGGCGGAATCTGTTGGAGGGCGATTTCCAGCTCGTACAGCGTGTCGTCGCGCGCTTCGTCGATGCGCGGCGCCTGGCTGGTCGGGCCGATGAACAGGCCCGAGAACAGATAGGACAGCGACGGATGGTTCTGCCAGAAGCGCAGGATGCTGCCCAGCAGATCGGGGCGGCGCAGGAACGGGCTGTCGGCCGGCTCGGCACCGCCGACCACGATGTGATTGCCGCCGCCGGTGCCGACATGGCGCCCGTCGATCATGAATTTCTCGGAGGTCAGGCGCGATTCGCGCGCCGACTGGTAGAGCGCCAGGGTGTTGTCGCGCAAACTCGGCCAGTCGCGGACGGGCTGGATGTTGACCTCGATGACGCCGGGATCGGGGGTCACCTTGATCGAGTTCAGGCGCACGTCGCCGGGCGGGGGATAGCCCTCGATCGAGACCGGTTGCCCCAGTTCCCCGGCGACGTCCTCGATGGCATGGATCAGGGTGACGTAGCCCTCGGCCGTTTCGGTCGGCGGCAGGAAGAGGCAGAGCTTGCCGTCACGCAGTTCGAGGCCCAGCGCAGTGCGGACATTGTCGGAAATCGGCCGCCCCGACGGGCTGGAGCGGGTCGGCGCAACACCGCCCGAGCCTTGCTCGCGATGGCCGGCATTGCTGGGCGCGCGTTGCACTTCGATATGGGCCTGAGGACGGCGCGGCAGCGAACCGCGCGGAGCGAAGGGATCGGCGGGGGTGAAATAGGGATAATCGGACGGGCCGATATAAGGCAGGCTGGCGAGCGGCAGGCGGAAACCGAGCGGGCTGTCGCCGGCCAGCAGATAAAGCCGTTCGCGCCGCAGCGGCCAGGGTCCGGAAATCCAGCGCGGGCCGTCCTTGCCCTGCCATTGCTGGATCGGCAGCACGAACCCGACCGGACGGGCCAGGCCATGGCGGAACACGCGCAGCATGCGCTCGCGCTCCTGCGGGTCCTCGAGCTTGCTGTCGAACGGATCGACATTGACCGGCAGCTTCTGCTCCGCCAGGGCGAAATAAACCGGATCCTCATAGGCCGGCATCAGATAGGCGCCGTCGATGTCGAGCTTTTCCGCCAATTTCTCGCCGAACAGCTGGGCGATTTCCTCATCGGGCTCTCCGGCGCCCGGCTCCTTGGCGATCAGCGACAGGTCCCGCCACAAAGGCTCGTTGTCGCCGCGCCAGGTCAAAGCGAAGGCCCAGCGCGGCAAAGGCTCGCCGGGATACCATTTGCCCTGGCCGAAGGTCAGCAGCCCCTCGGGCGCGTAGCGTTCGCGCAGGCGGCCGATCAGGTCGAAGGCGCGCTCGCGCTTGGTCGGGCCGACCGCGTCGGTGTTCCATTCGGCGCCTTGCGGATCGTCCAGCGACACGAAGGTCGGCTCGCCGCCCATGGTCAGGCGCACGTCGCCGGCTGTCAGACTGTCGTCGACCTGATGGCCGAGCCGGTCGATGGCCCGCCACTGCGCCTCGTCATAGGGCTTGGTGACTCGCGGCGTCTCGAAGACGCGGCGGATCTCCATGCGATAATCGAACGCCACCTCGCACATCTCGACCGCGCCCGAGATCGCCGCGGCGCTAGCCGGTTCCGGTGTGCAGGCCAGCGGAATATGTCCCTCGCCGGTCAGCAGGCCCGACGTGGCGTCGAGGCCGATCCAGCCGGCGCCGGGCAGATAGACCTCGGCCCAGGCGTGCAGGTCGGTGAAGTCGGCGGACGGCCCTTCCGGACCTTCCAGCGGTTTCTGGTCGGCCACCAACTGGATCAGATAGCCCGACACGAAACGGGCGGCGAGGCCGAGATGGCGCAGGATCTGCACCAGCAGCCAGGCGCTGTCGCGGCACGAACCGCTGCCGCGTTCCAGCGTTTCCTCGGGCGTCTGCACG
>Ga0213872_10001183_pt1 | contig 17718 bp, 15 predicted proteins | sample VelepicomBERX_R2_FD_160071 | JGI IMG/M metagenome (GOLD analysis project Ga0213872, IMG submission 160071) | Rhizosphere microbial communities from Vellozia epidendroides in rupestrian grasslands, the National Park of Serra do Cipo, Brazil - RX_R2 | ecosystem: Host-associated > Plants > Roots >...
GGCATCGCGCCCGACTCGGCCCCCCTCTTCATTCTCGGCCAGCTCGCCGCGGTCGCCGTGGCGGCGCCGCTGTTCGGCTGGCTGTTCAAACAGGATCGACCCGCATGACCGATTTCCCGATCACCCTCTATCACAACCCGGATTGCGGCACCTCGCGCAATGTCCTGGCGATGATCCGCACCGTCGGCTACGAGCCCCGGGTGGTGGAATACAGGACTGCCGGCTGGACGCAGGAACTGCTCCGCCAGCTGCTCGACGCCATGGGAGCCAAGCCTCGCGACATACTCAGGGAGAAGGGTACGCCGGCTGAAGAACTGGGGCTGCTGGAACCGGGCCGGAGCGACGAGGAGATTTTGGCAGCCATGGTCGCTCACCCGATCCTGGTCAACCGCCCCATCGTCGTGACGCCGCTTGGAACCAAGCTGTGCCGGCCGTCCGAAACGGTCTTGGCGCTGCTCGACCGGCGCCCGGCATCGTTCACCAAGGAAGACGGAGGCGTGGTCTAACCCATCACGCGGCGCTCGGCGTCGCGCATCAGGTCGAGGCCCTTCATCATCTCGTTCTGGATGAAATCGGCGCGCTTGACCGGGCCGCCGGCATTGTCGTGCGGGAACTGGCGGGCGAAGATGTTCATCTTGACCGTCAGGCCGCACAGGATGGCGCCGATCGCCACATGCTGCTGTTCGATCATGGCGCGGACGGAGCGGAACTCTTCCTGCGTCATGTTCTCGAACAATTTCTTGGTGCGGGCCTCGATCAGGTTCAGGCGCTTGGCCAATCCGCCGCGCAGCGACAGCAAGGCCTGCTCGACCACGTCGCAGGTCCGCATCAGATTCGCGTTCTGCTTCAGCTGAAAGCTGCTGCGGACCATTTTCATCGCCCCGATGACGCTGTCGAAATAGGGCGCCAGCCGATCCAGGCAATGGCGGAAATAGGACAGGGACAGGAAGGTGTCGCCGTAATCCTCGAGGAATTTCGGCACCTCGTGGACCTCGACGTTCAAGGTCCTGGCCATGGCGAACAGACGTTCGCGCACCTTCTTGACGTCGGGATCCTGGAACAGCTTCAGCACGTCCTGGAAATTGGTGAGCTCGACCTCTTCGCCGGCGAACAGGACCTTCACCAGCGGACGGGTGAAGGCCACCATATATTTGCCGAGCTCGGCCTGCTTCTGGTCGGACAGGCGCAGGGCACTGATGTCGTTGACCGCGATTCCCTGGTCGCGCAGCGCGATGCGCAGCGAATAGACGTCGAAGCTGGGAAGCAGGGCGAGTTTGCGCAGCAGCGCATGATCGGGGTGGAGCTCGCCGTCCGGCCAGCCGAATTTCAGGGGCAACGCTTCGATGTCGAGCTGGCCCGATCCGGTGACGTTGTCGCGAAAGACCTCGACCACGCTCTGCAGGTGATGATTCTTGATCATCCGCGCTTCCTGCAGGATCGGCGTCTGGATCGGCATGATGTTCAGAGGCAGCATGAACAGCGAGTCCATGTCGCTGTCCTCGATGGGTTCCAGAAAATCAACCATCGCCCCGGCCTTACCCCCCAGTTGGCTGCTGTGCCATTCTCTGCGGAAAGAGGCGGTCTGTCCATGCTTAGCGCATGAAACTAGAGAGGAATCTCCATTTCGACCTTCCAGCGGACGGTGCCGGACGGGCTGGCGTCGGTGGCGCCAAACAGATAGCCCGCCTCGTAGCGCAGGCGGCCCAGCGGCCCCAACAGGAAGGTGCCGGTGGCGACGGGGCCCGCGATCAACTGGCCCCGCTCGAACCGATCCGGCTGGTCGACGCGGCCCGCCTGCCCGAACACTTCGATGGCTGGAGCGAACTGGCGCCAGATGTTCCAGCGGCTCTGCCAGGCATAGGAGAACCGCACGCCGGACACGTCCTCGTCGGGGCTGAAGGCCTTGTTGAAAAACAGGTCCAGCGTGTGGGTGGTGCGGCCGATATCCTTGAGGAACACGCCGCCGACCAGCACCCCATCCGGATTTTCCCGGCTATGCAGCGCGGAACGGTCATATTCGGCATAAAGGCCGGCATCGACCCAGCCCTCGCCCGGCTCGGTGAGGCGGACCAGCGTCTCCAGCTGGGCGCCGTTGATCTGCGTCGGCCTGTCCGGCCCGGCCTCGCGCTCATAGTCGAGTTCGGCGCCGACATGCCACCAACGGGTGATTCCGGTGCCGACATCCAGCGAATAGATCCGCCCGCCATCACGGCCCGGCGAATGGTCGAAGGCGGCCAGGCCCTCATGCTCGATTTCGATCTCGCGGTAGTCGATCTCGTTGGGCGAAATCAGCCGCAATTCGTCGGCGCGGGCAGCGCCGGCGAACAGCAGGGCCGCCGTAATGATCCGCTTCATTTGACGATCAGCGTGCCCTTGGTCGCCTGATGGCGATCATCATAGAAGCGATATTTTCCCGGTTCCAGCGGCCCCAGAAAGACGCCCCGCTCCTCGCCCGGCTCGACCATTTCCTCGCGGTCGAGCTCGTCGATTTCCCATTCGATGGCGCTGTCGCCCTCGTTCTTGATCAGCAGCCGGAATTTGACGTGGGCCGGCGCCTCGATCTGCTCGGGCACGAATTTGTGGTCGCGCAAGGTCAGGTGCAGCGGCTCGTCGGCGACCAGCGGCGAGGCGGTAGCGACGAACAGAAAAAGGGCGAATAGCGTTTTCATCTCAATGCGCTTCGGAGGCCGGCTTCTGGCGGAACACCAGCAGTAGCACGACGATGAAGGCGAGCAGGATGCCGCTGGCCACGAAGCGGTCGAGCTCGAGCCCGCCTTTCTCAGCCGGCTTGTCGAAGAAATCGCCGACCACCGCGCCCAGCGGGCGGGTCAGCACGAAGGCGGCCCAGAACAGCGCGGTACGCGAGACCTTGGTCCAGACGAAGAGAACGGCCAGGACCGCCAACGCTCCGCCGAACACGCCGATGCTGCCGACATAGCCGAAGCCGGCGTCGTCGGCCATCCAGTCGCCCAGCGCGGTGCCGAGGGTCTGCGAGAACATGATCGTCACCCAGTAGAAGGCCTCGGCCTTGGGCGAGCTGACGGTATCGATCGAGACCGAGCCCATGACCTTGTACCAGACGGCGAAGGAGGCCAGCAGCAGGGCCAGCAGCAGCGAGGAACCGCCGGCATAGCCGATGCCCAAGGAACGGTCGGCGAAATCGGCCAACGTGGTGCCGACGGTGGTGGTGGCGATGATGGTCAGCCAATAGAGCGCGGGATTGAACGCGCGCGCCTTGATCTGCGCCGCCACGGCGGCGATGAAGATCACCGCGAAGATGCCGGTGCCGACCAGATAGCCGAGATCCAGCGACATCGAGACGGCGTCACCGCCGGTCTCGCCCAGGGTGGTGGCGGCGATCTTGATCAGCCAGAAGACGAAAGTGACTGCGGGTACCTTGGCGACAGCGCTCTGCATGGATTGCTCTCTACTGCGAATCGGTTTCAACACGGCGACTATCCGGATTTCAGGAAAGCGAAGCCATTAACTATTGCGTTAGCGATCGTAATCGAAATCGCCCTTGCTCTTCTTGCCGGACCCGAAGCTGTAAACCAGCCCGAGATAGAACAGTTGCCCATATTGCCGGCGCTGATAGGTGTCCTGCAGGGTCGGCGTCGTCACCACCCGGCGCAGAACCTGCCCGTCGAGCGCGTCGGACAGGGTGGCGACGGCGGCGAGATCCGGGCGGATCTGGCGCTTGTAGCCGAGATTGACCAGATCGATCTCGCCCAGATAGCCCTGCGGCGTCAGGCGCTTGTCCGAGCGGCTGAAAGAGATTTGCGCCGTATCGGCAGCGGTCGGGCGCCAATCCAGGCTGGCCTTGGCGTTGAGCCCCACCGTCGACTGCATGCCCGCCCCGCCATAAGCACCGGAATCGATCTGGTTGTAGAAGAGATTGCCGCTGACCGCATAAGTCAGCTCGGGCAGCAGCGCGCCATTGGCGGTGAATTCGACGCCGCCCGAGCGGCTTTCCGGCAGATTGACCTTGGTCACCAGCACCACGTCGGAACTGACCACCTGGGTCACGGTGGTTACGGCGTCGTGGCTGTCGCGACCGTAAAGGGTCAGGCCATAGCCGCTTTTCTTGCCCTCGATCCCATAGCCGGCCTCGACCGACCAGGTATCCTGGGCCCGCAAGTCTGCGTTGCCGGCCCGCAAATTGTGGATGTCCTGATAATCGACCAGCGGGTCGAGATCCTCGGGGTCCGGGCGGTTGACGCGGCGGCTGAACCCGAGCGAAAGGCGCTGTTCCTCGTCGAGCTGGTAATCGGCGTGCAGACTGGGATAGGCACGGAAATAGGAATGGCTGTTTTGCAGGCCGCCGACGATCTGGTCGCTATGAATGTCGGTCTGTTCGACCCGCACGCCCGATTGCAGCGTCCAGGCATCCCAGGCCGCCAGATAGCTGCCATAGGCCGCCTCGATCTGCTGGTGATAACGGAAATGGTTGGTTATCGCGGGATTGTTCAGCGGCAGGCCGGTGGCGGGATCCAGGCTGTCGCCGGCATTGTCGAAGGCGTTCGATTGATCGTCGAAATCATAGCCGGCCTTCAGCGTCTGGTCGTCGCCCAGCGGCCGCGCATAATCGGCCGAGACCTCGTTCTTCACCAGATCCATGCTGAGATGCAGATGGTCGATGCCGGGCGGCGCCTCCGGCAAAGGCAGGGGATAGGTGTCGACATATTGGTAATGCTCCCGCTCGCGCTGGGTGCTGCGCTGCCAGGACAATTTCAGCGTCTCGTCGGGATGCCACAATTTCTGCTCGAACTCGACGCTCTGGCCGCCGGCCATGTTCCATTCGCGGCCGTCGCTGGCGCGCAAGGCAATGCTGTCGATGCCCTCGTCGCTCTGGGTAAAGGTGCGATGGCCGATCAGTTCCTTGTGGTTGACCGATACGCTCAGCCGCTCGCCGTCATTGATCCTGTAATCCAGCCCGGCTTTGACCAGCGGGCTCAGCCTCTGCAAATTCTCGTGCAGGTTTTCGGCGCTGCGCACCCATTCGCCCGATTGCGGATCGACCGCCTGGCGCTGGTCGGTGACCAGGCGCTGCTTGACGTCGCGCCGCAGGGTGGCCCCGCCGGTCAGGGTCAAATCGCCGGTCGAATAAGCGACGCTGCCGCTGGTCAGAAAGCGCTCGCGCTGGGCGGCGCTGGCCTGCAGCGAGCCTGACAATCCAGGTGAGCGGTTCTTCTTGGTGACGATGTTGATGGCGCCGCCCGAGCCGTCCACCTTGTACTGGGGCGGCGGCGTGGTCATCACTTCGATCTTCTCGATGTCGTTGGCGGGGAATTGCTGCAGCCAGGTTCCCGCCGTCGAGCCGGTCAATTGCGCGACCGGCTTGCCGTCGACCAGGATCAGCACATTGGTGTCGCCGCGCAAAGTGAGGTTGCCGTCGCCATCGACCTCGACCGAGGGAATGCGGTCGAGAATGTCGGCGGCCGAGCCGGTCACGCTCTGCAGGTCCTCGGTGACGCTGTAGACCTTGCGGTCGATCAGATTTTGCACCGGCAGCTTGCGTTCGGTGATGTCGATGGATTGCGCCGGCTCCTCGCCGCGAGCCGCGGAAAAGATCAGGATAATCAGCAGGGAAATCGGACGAATTGGAAAGCGCATGCCCCTCTATCCGGGCTGGGCGCCGCAAATTCCACTAACTAATCGGTTAAACAACGGACTAGCAAATGACAGCGCTCGACACCACACTCTTGGCAACCACCCGGGAGGACTGAAATGACGCGCGCGAAATCGACCTTTCCGCTTCTGGCGGGCCTGTTCACCACGATCCTGCCGCTGGCGGCGATGGCCGAGACGCCCGGCGCCGTCTCGTTCGGCGAGCATTGCGCCGCCTGCCACGGCGATCGGGGCCAGGGCGGCGCCAATATTCCCGCCTTGACCACGCCCCATGCGCAACAGCAGAGCGAACAGGCTTTGTTCGATTTCATCACCAAGGGAAACCCGTCGAACGGCATGCCGTCCTGGGCGCAGCTTCCCGAGGCGGAACGGCGCCAGCTCGTTACCTTCATCAAGGCCCTGCCCGCCGGCGCGGTCGCCGCCGCGGCGCCGACGGGCACTTCGGTCGCAGCACCCCTTAACGCGCCGCCGCCCACGCCGCCCTTCACCGATTTCCGCTATGAAGCGCCGGGCACGATCCACAAGGTAACGGTGGCCGACCTGCCGCAGCCTTACGCCACCCAATCGGCCGGCAATCCGCCCAAAGTGGTGCCGCGCCCCGAGGGCGCCTGGCCCAAGGCCCTGCCCGGCTTCAAGGTCGAGCTCTATGCCGAGGGCCTGACCAATCCGCGGCTGGCCCGCACGGCACCCAATGGCGACGTCTTCCTGGCCGAGACCGGCGCCGGCCGCGTCCGCGTCTTCCACGGCATCACCGCCGGCGGCAAGCCCGAGCAAATCGAGATCTTCGCCGACGGCATCGCCAAGCCGTTCGGCATCGCCTTCTATCCGGCCGACAAGCCGCAATGGGTCTATGTCGCCGGCTTCGACCGGGTGATGCGCTTCCCCTATCAGGCCGGCGACATGAAGGCGCGCGGCGCTGCGGAAGTGCTGGCCGAGATCCCCGGCGGGACCGGCCATACGACCCGGGACGTGCAGTTCTCGAAGGACGGCAAGACCATGTTCGTTTCGGTCGGCTCGAAGTCGAACGTCGACGATACCGACACCAACGCCGACGAAAAGGACCGCGCCGACATCCTGCAATTCACCCCCGACGGCAAGGACAAGAAGATCTTCGCCTATGGCATCAGAAATGCCGTGGGCCTGGCGGTCGATCCCAAGACCGGCGAGCTGTGGTGTTCGGTCAATGAGCGCGACGGATTGGGCGACAATCTGGTGCCCGACTACATCACCCATGTCGAGCCGGGCGGCTTCTATGGCTGGCCCTGGTGGTATATGGGCAAGCATCAGGATCCCCGCCACGAAGGCAAGCATCCCGAATTGAAGGACAAGGTGATCACCCCGGACGTCGTGCTTCAGCCGCACAACGCTTCGCTGGAGATGACTTTCTATGACGGCAAGCAATTCCCCGCCGAGTATCAGGGCGACATCTTCGCCTCCGAGCATGGCTCGTGGAACAAGGCGGTGCGCGTCGGCTACGAGGTGATCCGCGTACCGCGCCACCAGACCGGCAAAGCCAGCGGCGAGTATGAGGACTTCCTGACCGGTTTCGTCGTCGACAACGAGCATGTCTGGGGCCGCCCGGTCGGCATCACGGTCGCCAAGGACGGCTCGCTGCTGGTCACCGACGACGCCTCGGGGTCGATCTGGCGGGTGAGTTATGTGGGGAAGTGACGCCGAAAGGCGTCATCCCCGGGCTTGACCCGGGGATCTACGAAGATCAGGTGGCGGGCTTGCCCGCGGCCTGATCCAAAGCCTGCAACACCGCATCGTCGGTCAGCAGTTCAGGCAGCACCACGCCATTCGGCGCGCCCGGCCCATAGACCACATCGAACGGAATGCCGTAACGGCCGAAGCCCGCCAGGTAATTGGCGATGGTTTCGTCCGGGCGGGTCCAATCCGCCTGCATCGCCACCACGTTCGGAGCGTGCATGCGCTTGGCCACTTCACCGCGATAGACCACCGTCGCCTTGTTGACCTGGCAGGTCAGGCACCATTCGGCGGTGACATCGACGAACACCACATGGCCGGCCGCCACTTCGGATGCCACGGCAGCCTGGTCGAAGGGCTTCCACAGCCCTTTCGCCGCCGCATGACGATCCTCGGAGGCCGGAGCGTCGCCGATCGACGACAGGCCGATCGCGGCAACCAGCGTCGCCACCATCACCAGCCCACGCGGAATGGCCGGAACGCGGTGCGCCAGGGCCAGCAGCACCAGGGACAGCGCCATCGCCGCAGCGACCGCCAGGCCGATCTGCAAACCGATCACGATCGCCAGCACCGACAGCAGCCAGACGCCCGTGGCCAGCAGGACCAGGCCGAGGATCATGCGCGCAACGATCATCCAATTGCCGGGGCGCGGCAGCTTCTGCGCCAGCTGCGGCCAGGCGGCAACAGCGAGATAGGGCGCAGCCATGCCGACACCCAACAGTAGGAAGATCGAGAAGATCTCGAACGTGCCGTGCGCCAGGGCGAAGCCGACGGCGGTGCCGAGAAACGGCGCCGAACAGGGCGTGGCCAGCAGGGTGGCGAAAGCGCCGGTGGCGAAATGACCGGCCCAGCCCTTGCTCGGCCCGGCATTGGCGCCGATGTCGGCCAGGAATTGCGGCAGCGGAATCTCGAACCAACCGAACAGATTGGCGGCGAACAGGGTCACCAGCGCGATCATCACGCCCAGGAACAGAGGTTGCTGGAACTGGATGCCCCAGCCGACCGCCGAACCGGCCAGCTTCACCACGCTGGTCACCGCGGCCAGGGCCAGGAAGGAGACGACGATGCCTGCGGCGGTGGCCAGGAAGCTGGAGCGCACCTGGGTCTTTTCCGCGCCGCCATGGCTGATCAGGGCCAGCACCTTCAGCGACAGCACCGGCAGCACGCAGGGCATAAGATTGAGGATCAGGCCGCCCAGCAGCGCCACGCCCAGCATGGCGAACAAGCGGGGCAAACGGATTCCCGGCTGCGGCGCGGCGGGATCGACCTCGACTTCCATGCCGCGGTCGCCATCGACCATGGTCAGCACGACGGGTTTGCCGAGCAGCCCGCCCTCGCCGGTATTCTCGACCGGCCTGACATGGAACACCGCCTTCCTGCCGCTCTGCTGCAACTCGACGCGCGGACGCGAGAACTGCATCTGGTCCGAGCGCTCGAGGAACAGATCAGGGTCCTTCAGCGCCGGATTGGCGGTGACCGTCACCACCAGCTCGCCCGCCTCGGTCGCCTCGGCCGACACCAGCGACAAGCCGGCGCGCGGGCCGTCGCCCGGCACGTTGGCCGCAAAGCGGTTGATGTCATGGGCAAACGGCGTCGCCGAAGCGGGGCCGCTGGGCAGCGCCATCGACAGATCGGCATGCTGCGGCACGCAGACCACGGCGCAGGTCAGGTAATCAACGGCGGCACGCAGGGTCAAAGGCTGCGACGAATCGGTGACCCGCGCCGCCAGCGGCAGGATCACCTGGCCCTTATAGCCCATCGTTTCGAGGCCCGAGATGCTGAAACGATGCGGCGCTGGCCAGGAAATCACCGTGTCGGCCAGATTGTCCGAGCCCTTCCAATCGATGGCGGGCGGATAGCCGGCATCGCCGGGCGAGCGCCAGTAAATCTTCCAATCGGGCTTCAACTCGAACTCCAGCCCCAATTGGACGGAGCCGGCGTCACCGACCGCCGAGACGGCCGAGACCAGACGGACCCGCCCCTGCTCGGTGGTGACCCAGTTCGAGGCCGCCGGTTCGGCCATTGCCGCCTGCGCCGAAATCAAGCCGATCAGAAGCGCGGCCAACCATTTAACCATCCGTCTCACCCTTGCTCTAACCTTGCGTTAAGCCCCGCAGGAGCATATCTGATGGATATGTCGACACTCATCAACCCCTCAGGCTATCTGGCCGGCCAAATGTTGATCGCGATGCCCCAGATGCGCGACGCGCGCTTCTCGCGGGCAGTGGTCTATATGTGCGCCCATACGGCCGAAGGCGCCATGGGTCTGGTGATCAACCGCATGTTCAACGGCCTCTCCTTCCCCGACCTGCTGGAACAGCTCAACATCGAGCCGACGCCGCTGTGCGAGCCGATCAAGATCCATTTCGGCGGCCCGGTCGAGGCCGGCCGCGGCTTCGTGCTGCATTCCACCGACTATGTCCAGGAAACCACGCTGGTGGTCAATGACGACGTCGGCCTGACCGCCACCATCGACGTGCTGAAGGCGATCGCCAACGGCCAGGGCCCGGCCCGCAGCCTGCTGGCGCTGGGCTATGCCGGCTGGAGCGCCGGCCAGCTCGACAACGAGATCCGCGACAATGCCTGGCTGAGCGTCGAGCCCGACAATGAATTGCTGTTCGACGCCGACATCGACCACAAATGGGAACGCGCGATAGCGAAAATCGGCGTCGATTTCAGCATGTTGTCCGGCGACGCGGGACACGCGTGAGTTTCTGAGAGGACCTTTCCCCATGTCGCATGATGTCACCACCGACGAGCTGTTTTTCCAGCGCGCGGGTCTCGATCGGGACGCCACGAACAAGCTGGTGGCCGATGCCCTGACCGGTGCCGACGATGGCGAGCTGTTCCTGGAATATCGCCAGTCGGAAAGCATCAGCCTCGATGACGGCAAGATCAAAGCGGCCAGCTTCGACACCTCGATGGGCTTCGGCCTGCGCGCCGTGTCGGGCGAAGCGACCGGCTTCGCTCATGCCAGCGAATTCTCGGAAGGGGCGCTCAAGCGCGCCGCCGACACCGTCAAGGCGGTGCGCTCGGGCCGCGGCGGCGAGGCCGCGGTGGGGCCAAGCGGCACCAATACCCAGCTTTATACCGACGCCAATCCGATCAATCTGATCCCGTTCGAGACCAAGGTCGCGCTGCTCCAGAAGATCGACGCCTATGCCCGCGCCAAGGATCCGTCCGTGGTGCAGGTGATGGCCTCGATCCTCGGCTCTTGGCAGGCAGTTCGCATCATCCGCGCCGACGGCCAGTTCGCCTCGGACGTCCGTCCGATGGTGCGCCTCAACGTCTCGGTCATGACCGAGCGCGACGGCCGCCGCGAAACCGGCAGCCATGGCATGGGCGGCCGCGTCACCTATGACGGGCTGATCGACGAAACCGCCTGGAAGGCCGCGGCCGACGAAGCGCTGCGTCAGTCGCTGCTCAACCTCGATTCGATCCCCGCCCCGGCCGGCGACATGACCGTGGTGCTGGGGCCGGGCTGGCCCGGCGTGCTGCTGCACGAAGCGATCGGTCACGGCCTGGAAGGCGACTTCAACCGCAAGGGCACCTCGGCCTTTTCGGGCCGCATCGGCGAGCGCGTCGCCTCGCCGGGCGTCACCGTGGTCGATGACGGCACCCTGCCCGACCGCCGCGGCTCGATCTCGATCGACGATGAAGGCACCGCCTCGTCGCGCACCGTGCTGATCGAGGACGGCATCCTGAAGGGCTATATCTTCGATCGCCTCAATGCCCGCCTGATGGGCGTGCGTCCGACCGGCAACGGCCGTCGCCAATCCTATGGCAGCCAGCCGATGCCGCGCATGACCAACACCTTCATGCTGTCCGGATCATCGGACCCGGGCGAGATCATCGCCTCGGTGAAAAAGGGCATCTACGCCGTCAATTTCGGCGGCGGCCAGGTCGACATCACCAGCGGTAAGTTCGTCTTCTCGGCGACCGAGGCCTATCTGGTCGAGGACGGCAAGCTGGGCCCCGCCGTCAAGGGCGCCACCCTGATCGGCAACGGCCCCGACGTGTTGACCCGCGTCTCGATGATCGGCAACGATCTGGCGCTCGATGACGGCGTCGGCACCTGCGGCAAGGACGGCCAGAGCGTACCGGTCGGCGTCGGCCAGCCGACCCTTCGCATCGACGGCCTGACCGTGGGCGGCACCGCCTGACGCCTGTTGTCCTGCCTTTGCTCGATCAGGCCGTAGAGCATCACCGGGCCGGCCGGCTGGGTGACGCCGAGCGGCTTTACCGGGAAATCCTGGCGCAGGACTCCCGCCATGCCGATGCCCTGCATCTGCTGGGGCTGATCGCCCATCAGGTCGCGCGGCACGACATCGCCGTCGAGTTGATCGGACAGGCGATCGCCGTCAATCCCAACGTCGCCGCGTACCATGCCAACCAGGCCGCCGCGCTGATGAAACTCGGCCGCACCGCGGAGTCCCTGACGGCCAGCGATGCGGCACTGCGGATTTCCCCCGACTATCTCGACGCATGGTACAATCGCGGCCTCGCGCTCCATGAGCTTGGCCGCCTGGACGACGCCCTGGCCGCCTATGACGGCCTCATCGCCATCAAGCCCGATCACGCCCAGGCGCGGGCCAGCCGTGGAACCGTGCTCTACGCCCTGGGCCGCCTCGACGAAGCCTTGGCGGCCTATGACGCGGCGCTGGCGATCGAACCCAATCACGCCTCCGCGCTATCGAACCGCGGCATCGTCCTCTATCTGCAAGGCCGCGCCGAAGACGCCCTGGCCTCCTATGACGCGGCGCTGTGTCTCGTCCCCAGCCATGCCGACACGCTCTCCAACCGAGGGCCCGCGCTCTGCGACCTGGGCCGCCACGCCGAAGCCATGGCCTCCTACGAGGCGGCGATCCGCATCAGGCCGGACCATGCCCAGGCCCATTACAACAGCGGCACCGCTTTCTATGAGCTGGGCCATGTCGGCGAGGCGCGCGCCGCCTTCGAGGCCGCCCTGCGCCTCAAGCCCGATTATGTCGAAGTGGCCAGCCAGCTGATCCATTGCCTGCAAAGCCTCTGCGACTGGGACGGGCTGGACCAGCGCCACCGGGAGCTGCTGCGCCGGCTTCCCGCCAGCGACGAAAAGATTCCGCAATTTCCGTTGCTCTCATACGACCTCAGCGCCGCGCAATTGTTCGACGCCGCGAGGAAATATGCCAAGCATCTGGGCGGTTCGGCCGCACCGCCGCCCAACGACAATGCGAAGATCCGCATCGGCTATCTGTCCTCGGATTTCCGCATCCATCCGACCAGCTATTTGATGGCCGAATTGATCGAGCGGCACGATCGGCAGGATTTCGAGATCATCGGCTATTCCTATGGCCCGGACGACGGCAGCCCGATCAGGCAGAGGCTGATCGACGGCTTCGACCGCTTCGTCGACATCCGCGCCACCACCTATGCCGAGGCCGCGCGGATCATTCGCCGGGACAGGATCGACATCCTGGTCGACCTCAACGGCTATACGCGCATCGCCAGGCCGCAGATTCTGGCGCACCGGCCGGCACCCGTTCAGGTGAATTTCCTCGGCTATCCGGGAACGATGGGCGCCGATTTCATCGATTACGTCATCGCCGACGCAATCTGCATTCCGCCGGGCGACGAAGCCCATTTCAGCGAAAAGATCATCCGCCTGCCCGATTGCTACCAGCCGAACGACCGCCGACGCGAGATCGCGGCCGAGACGCCGTCGCGGGAAGCGGCGGGACTGCCCGCCCGGGGTTTCGTCTTTTGCTGTTTCAACAACAGCTTCAAGATCACGCCCGCCACGTTCGGGATCTGGATGCGCCTGCTGGCCCAGGTGCCGGATAGCGTGCTGTGGCTGCTGGACGGACTGGGCACCGAGAATTTGCGGCGGGAGGCCGTCAAGGCTGGAATCGGCCCGAACCGGCTGGTCTTTGCGCCCAAGGCGCCGCTGCCCGAACATCTGGCGCGGCATCGTCTGGCCGATCTGTTCCTCGACACCCTGCCCTACAATGCCCACACCACCACCAGCGACGCGCTGTGGGCGGGTCTGCCGGTGCTGACCTGCCTGGGGAAAACCTTCGCCGGAAGGGTCGCCGCCAGCCTGCTCACGGCGGTGGGGCTGCCCGAGCTGATCACCCGGTCGCCAAAAGAGTATGAGGCGATGGCCCTCGCTTTGGCGGGTGACCCGGCCCGGCTGGCGGACCTGAAGCGGAAACTTGCGGACAATCGCGATACGGCGCCGTTGTTCGACACCGATCGCTTCGCCCGCAATCTCGAAGACGCCTATCGGCGCATCGCTCAATAGCAGTGCTCGCGGAACACTTCGTCTATGTCGCCGTTCCAGCGGCCGGCGAAATCGGCCAGCATCTCGTCCGCCGGCGACATCCCGGTTTCGACCATGCGGTCGAGCGTCTCCAGGAAGATCGATTCCGTGCGGCCGAACTGATCATGCTCCGCGCGGCGGTCGAGGCCGTCGCGGGCGATCTTCAGCGACTGGCGGGCGATGTCGAGCACGGTGCCCTTGCGGAACGGCGTCTTGAGACCCTGGCGCGGGACACCGGCGCGTAAGGCCGCACGCTCCTCCATCGACCAATCCTTGACCAAGTCCCAGGCGGCATCCAGCGCCACCGTGTCATAGAGCAGTCCGGTCCAATAGGCCGGCAGCGCGCACAGACGGCGCCACGGCCCGCCATCGGCCCCGCGCATTTCGAGATAACGCTTGAGGCGCACTTCGGGGAAGACGGTGGTCAAATGGTCGGCCCAATCCCCCATGGTCGGCAATTCGCCGGGCAAGGCCGCCAGCTTGCCCTGCATGAAGTCGCGGAACGAAGAGCCGGCCACGTCGATATATTTGCCGTCGCGATAGACGAAATACATCGGCACATCGAGCACGTAATCGACATGGCGCTCGAAGCTCATGCCGTCCTCGAACACGAAGGGCAGCAGGCCGGTGCGGTCGGGATCGGTGTCGGTCCAGATATTGGCGCGGAAGGACTCGAAGCCCGAGGGCTTGCCGTCGACGAAGGGCGAATTGGCCCACAGCGCGGTCGCGATCGGCTGAAGCGCCAGGGCGACGCGGTACTTCTTCACCATGTCGGCTTCGGAGGCGAAGTCGAGATTGACCTGCACGGTACAGGTCCGCAGCATCATGTCGAGGCCGAGATTGCCCTTGAGCGGCATGTAGCGGCGCATGATGGCGTAGCGGCCCTTGGGCATCCAGGGGATGTCCTCGCGCTTCCATTTCGGATTGAAGCCCAGGCCCAGGAAGCCGACGCCCAGCTTCTGCCCGATCTCCTTGACTTGGGTCAGATGCTCGTTGGTCTCGCGGCAGGTCTGGTGAACATTAACCAGCGGCGCACCCGACAGCTCGAACTGCCCGCCCGGCTCCAGGGTGATGTTGGCGCCGTCCTGGGTCAGGGCGATCACGTGCCCGCTTTCCTCGATCGGCTCCCAGCCGAACTGGGTCAGGCCCTGCAGCAAAGCGCGAATGCCGTTCTCGCCCTCATAGGCAACCGGACGGTTGTCGGCCAGATGGAAGACGAATTTCTCGTGCTCGGTACCGATCCGCCATTTCTCGCGCGGCTTCGATCCCTCGGCGATGTACTCGACCAGCTGGGCCTTGCAGTGGATGGGCTCGACGTTCGATTTGGCCGGCGCGGACATGCAGACGGGAGCTCCTGGCAGAATTGGCTATAAAATTTAAGAGGGAGGCGCGCGCCAGTCGCCGCGGATGGCCTGATAGCAGGTCAAGGCGGCTATGGCGGCGGTATCGGCCCGCAGAATGCGCGGTCCCAATCCGACGCGGACAGCAAACGTGAGACGCGAAAAACCGTCAAGTTCGGATTTCGCGAAGCCCCCCTCCGGGCCGATCAGCACGGCGGCGGGGCCCGGCGGAAGACCAGCCAGCGCGTCGGCAATCGGCTTGCCGGCGCCGGTCTCGTCCATCAACAGCAGAACGCGTCCCTCGGGCCATTTGGTGAGTGCCGCCTGCAAAGACAAGGGGGCGCGCAGTTCGGGGACGGTCAGACGCTCGCACTGCTCGGCCGCCTCGATAGCGATGGCGGCCAGGCGGTCCTCGCCGACACGGCTCATCACGGTGCGCTCGGTGAACACCGGCTGCAGGACGGAGACGCCCAGCTCGGTCGCCTTTTCGACGATCAGATCGATGCGGGCGCGCTTGACGGCGGCGAACAGCAGCCAGAGATCGGGCTCGGGCGCCTGGGTCCGCAGCTGTTCGGCGACGGAGAGGCGGACTTTCTTCTTGCCGGTCTCGGCGATGACGCCCCGCCATTCGCCGTCGCGGCCATTGAACAGGGCGACCTCGCCGCCGACGGCGAAGCGCATGACGTTCAGCAGGTAATGCGCCTGCTGTTCGCTAACCCAGATGTCGGCGCCGGCCGCCAAGCCCGCCTCGACGAAGAGGCGATGACGAGGTGCCGGCTCCGTCATTGCTTAGGCGGCGCGGGTCGCGCGCGGACGGCCCTGGCCGCCGCTACGGCCGCCACGGCCCTGCTGGGAACCGCGGTTCTGGCCCTGGCCACCATGACCCTGACCTTGGCGCTTCTGGCCGCCGGTGGACTGACCGCCATGGCCGCCGCGTCCCTTGTTGCCGCCGCGCTGCAGCTGCGGCGGCTTGATGTGCGGCGAATTGCGCTGCTCGGCAATGGCGGCGTCATGGAAGGCGTGCTCCTCGTCGCCCGGAACGGCCTGGCGGATCACCTTCTCGATGGCGCGGAGATAGGGAATCTCCTCCATCTCGCAGAAGGACAAAGCGACGCCATCGGCGCCGGCGCGCGCGGTGCGGCCGATGCGGTGGACGTAGCTTTCCGGCTCATTGGGCAGCTCGTAATTGACGACGTGGCTGACGCCCTCGACGTCGATGCCGCGCGCCGCGATGTCGGTGGCGACCAAAGCGCGCACCTTGCCCGACTGGAACTCGGAGAGAGCGCGCTGGCGGGCGCCCTGCGACTTGTTGCCGTGGATCGCCTCGGACGGGATGCCCTGCTTGCCGAGCTGCTCGGCCAGGCGGTTGGCGCCGTGCTTGGTACGGGTGAAGATGATGACGCGGTTGATGTCCTGCTCTTTCAGCACGGACACCAGCAGGTCCTTCTTCTTGTCCTTCTGGACGAACATCACCTTCTGCTCGATGCGCTCGACCGTCGACGAGGCCGGAGTGACCTCGATGCGCTTGTGGTTCTTGAGGGTCTGCTCGGCCAGCTGCGCCACCGCCGGCGGCATGGTGGCCGAGAACAAGAGGTTCAGCCGCTCCTTGGGGAGCATGGCGATGATCTTCTTGATGTCGTTGATGAAGCCCATGTCGAACATGCGGTCGGCCTCGTCGAGGACGAAGCACTCGACCTGGTCGAGCTGGGCATAGCCGCGCTGGGCCAGGTCCAAGAGGCGGCCCGGGGTGGCGACGACGATGTCGAGGCCGCCAGCCAGGGCGTTCATCTGGGGGGTGAAGCCGACGCCGCCGGTGATGACGGTGCGCTTGAAGCGCAGATGCACGCCATAGGTGGCGAACGAAGCGCCGACCTGCACGGCCAGTTCACGGGTCGGGGTCAGGACCAGGCAGCGCACCTTCTTCGGGCCGGGGCGCTTCTTGCTCTCGGCCAGGCGGTGCAGGATCGGCAGGCTGAACGCGGCGGTCTTGCCGGTGCCGGTCTGGGCCAGGCCCAGAACGTCCTGGCCGGACAGCACGACGGGAATCGCCTGCTCCTGGATCGGGGTGGCGGTCTCGTAACCCTCGGCTGCCACTGCTTGGCAGATCGGCGCCATAAGGCCGAGATCGGTAAAAGTAGTCATGGGATATGATCTTTCATATGAAAGACGGCCGCCGGGTCGAATACCCAACAGCGGCCGTTAAAGTAGAATAGTTTCCCCCTTTGAGCGGGCGGGGATTGCCCGGCGGTCGATGCGACCGATATCGCTTTTTTAGCGAGGGCGGCGGGGCGGCCCGCCCCGCTGCGCGCCCGGCGTCGGAGCGCGATCATCCCGGTGACGGAAATTGATGCGCCCCTTGGTGAGGTCGTACGGGGTCATCTCGACGGTGACCCGATCACCCGCCAAAATGCGGATGCGATTCTTTTTCATACGGCCAGAGGTGTACGCCAACACCTCATGCCCACTTTCCAAGGCGACACGAAAACGGGCGTCCGGCAGGACTTCGCTGACGACACCTTCGAATTCGACGAGATCTTCCTTGGCCAAAGCAGGCTCTTCCTTCTTATCTTACAGAGGCTTCAGATTGGTCGCTTCGGACTTGCCGGTGCGGCCCTTCTGCAGGTCGAACTCGACCTTCTGACCTTCGGCCAGGCTATCGAGGCCCGAACGCTGAACGGCCGAGATGTGCACGAAGGCATCCTGCCCGCCCTCATCCGGCGTGATGAACCCGAAACCCTTGGT
>Ga0213872_10001184_pt1 | contig 17716 bp, 10 predicted proteins | sample VelepicomBERX_R2_FD_160071 | JGI IMG/M metagenome (GOLD analysis project Ga0213872, IMG submission 160071) | Rhizosphere microbial communities from Vellozia epidendroides in rupestrian grasslands, the National Park of Serra do Cipo, Brazil - RX_R2 | ecosystem: Host-associated > Plants > Roots >...
GAATTCGCCGCCGGTCATGCGCGATGACGAAGTGGTAAAGGACACCGAAGGTCAGCGTGGGCACAGTGAAAAAATCCATCGCGGCAATCGCTTCGCGGTGGTTGCTGAGAAAAGCTGCCCATCGCTTTGCCGGCTCAGCATTGCGCGGGGCTTTACGCATCCAGCGGAGAACCGTTCGCTCGGAGATGTCGTATCCGAGCATCTTGAGTTCGCCGTGGATGCGCGGCGCGCCCCAGGTTGGGTTCTCCACGACCATTTGGAAGATGAGGTTGCGCAGCGTCTTCTGTGTCGGCCTTCTGCCAGCTCGAACGCGTCCGCGCGAGATCCATTTCCAGTACAGCTTGAATCCCGATCGGTGCCAGCGGACCACAGTCTCGGGCTGCACAATGAGCAGCGCCCCTTTCCATGCTGTCCAGAAACGGCGCAAGATGACCCAGAACAATCGATCATGGGCGGCAAGCCGCGGGCGCGGACGCATCGCCGCCAAGAGAGCAAGCTGCTGACGAAGTGCGAGGTTCTCTAAAACCAGCTCATAGCGGGACCGAAAACCACGAGTTAGCGCTACAAAAAGAGCCCTCATTATGGCCAGCATGCACGGGGTTATACCATAGAAAACACACGGGCCGATCGAGTTTTGGCGAGGCACAACCGGAAATCTGCCAACGATCTGCGGGAGAAGATCAGGCGGGAACTCGGCCGAACTACGTCGGACAGGATGGCTCACACGTGGTTCGTATGGGCTGACGAGATGTCCAAGAAATAAGCGTCCGGTGGAGTTTCTCGACCACAATATTTTCGAACTCTTAGGGCATGTCGTCCGCGCCAGGCTCGCGAAACAGCCTGCTAAGCTCGGCGCCGAACATTCAGGTGATAGCGTCGTCTTTCGCTCTGGAATCAATACTAATAATATTGTTGGCTCTGAACTGCATTGCGTCTACGGCAATTTAGCCAGCCATCGTCGACGCGCGGTAGAGGACCTCCTGCTGGGCGATGTATTCCTGCTGCCATGGCGTGGACACGTACGGCGGCAAAGCACGTCGAAACGTTCGATTGCCGGCGGCCGTACGAACTGCTTAAAAAATTTGTTGGGCGGCCGGCTGCAAAGGGCCAGAAGAAGTGGAGGTTGGCAGCACTCACAAGCGTTAACACCCCATGAGTGTCGCAATGAGGTGCTGATGACGCTGAGGAGCGTTATCGGTGTAATGCTGGCCGAAGAGCAGTTGCTTAACGGCAACAGAACGGCCGGGGGCTCACGCAGTCAATCTCATAGACGCATGGTTTGCAGCTCGCGCAACCCAGCCATTAGGTGAGGTGAGCTAGGGTCGGGCAGATCTCTTATCTGAGTAGCCAGCCGGGGGAGCTAATCGTCCACGCGCGACAGAGCCCTTGTCGATAAAACTCAAGTCTCTTCAAAGACCCGACTACCACTCCCTTGTATGGAGGAGATTTGCGCCGGAACTTTGGTCGCACTTCCCTCTCACATTCGAATTTTCTTGAGGTCACAATGCCTGATTTACCCGACAACATCAACCCAGCGGGGGGCAGTAGCCATGCAAACCCGCCGGCAGAGGTTGATTGTGACGAATACTTTGCCCCGCCGGTTCCGCAAGTATCAGTAGCCCCAGCACTTAAGCCGGCGCCGAGGTCGCGGACGCTCGGCACTCTCGTTGACGAATGCCTCGGCATCGTCCGCACTCCGGCTGAGACTAACGCGACCGCAGAAGCTCCTACTTCGGCCGCCGCCGCAGACGGAAGCAACTCGGGCTCTGGCGGCTCCTCATCGCCCAGCGCCGTGTCGTCAGGTCCGGAAACAAAGCCAGCGGCTGCGCCAGTTCCGCAGCGGAAGGCGACCGCTGCTGAGATTTTCGGCTGGATTAAGAGGAGTGTCGTGGAGCAGACACACCTGCCCGAGGCCGACGCCGAGCTTGTCACCTACTGGATCATTTCGACCTGGTTCTACGATGTATTGCGTGTCTTGCCATGCCTGGTAATCACCGGCCCTATGCACCATGCGATGCTCGTGCTTGACTGCCTGCGCGACTACTGTCGGGCACCGGCACGGGTAGCGGGAATTCGGCGCAGCGACCTCGGGGCACTCAATAGTGCTTGTTGCACCTATCTTTTGTCAGAGCCCGATCTCGATAAGCGAACAGCCGCCTTATTGAACAGTCTTACTGATCGGAAGTGCCGGATGGTCGAAGGGGGTTACATAAGCTGTTTCGCTAAGCCGACGGCGATCTACGCCGGTGAGCACCCTGGGGTACATAAGATCCAATATTCCGTCCAGGTCCATATCACTCCCACGCTTATCGAAGCGGCGAGCCGTCCTGCCTGGCTGCAGAAGTACATCGAGTACGTGCCGGAGTACCTCACAAAATACCGCGATGCGCATCGGGAAACGGTACGTCACATTGAATTCGTCGCTCACGGTCTCCCGCTGGAAGCTGCCGCCATCGCATCGGCCCTCGGGAGCTGTATCGTGGATGAACCGGAACTGCTCAACAGATTAGTTCTTCGGCTGAAAGGGCAGAATCGTGAAGACCGCTACCGGACATTAGACCCGACTGAAGCCATCGTTGTAGAAGCAGCACTCGCACTCAGTCGCGCCGACCGGGAGAGCGTCTACGTCTCCGAGGTAGCGGTTGAAGCGAATCGCCTCCTCGAGCTTCGTGGTGAACAGGTAAAGCTGAGCCCAGAAAAGGTGGGCCATCGCCTGAAAAAACTGGGCCTGCGTTCTCACCGCCTCAGCCAGGCCGGCAATGGTCTGATCTTCGATAAGACCACAATCGCCGTCATTCACCAGCTTGCAAGCGTGTATCTTGAGGAGGATTTCCTTCCGAACGACGAAAACCTCCCTAACCAACAATCTACAGAAAACAAACAGCTTGAGGAGGTTATGTAGGTTATGTAGGTTATGTAGGTTTTTTGTAGGGATCGCAACGTCGCGGCTTCTTGCTCTTTTTCACTCTCGAAGAAGAAGGCCCGCTTCCGGGCCTTCTTCTTCACTTCAGACTTATGGGGTCTCGACTTCAGGCTTATGGGGTCTCGACTTCAGACTTATGGGGTCTCGACTTCAGGCTTATGGGGTCAAACTTTAGACTTATGGGTAAACCCACAACGATAAAAAACACGACCCGACCCACAACAACGCACACTCATGGCTAACTGCAGCCACTTGTCGAGCCGCAGCTCATGCAACGATAGCAGCTGCCGTTGCGGACCATAATCGCTCCGCAGGTGTGGCAGCTTGGGGCGTCTCCCATGTCGTAGAGTCCCTTCATTGCGTCAGCCGCGTGGTAGATCCCGCGATCTTCCACACTATGCATTGTCGATGCCTCTTGTCTGCCGGCATGAAGCTCCGGCAGAATTCCGCCCTGTGGCGCGCTGGTCGCTCCCATGCCTCGCATAGACGAGTGCTGCTCAGGAGAGAGCTCGCCCGCCTCATCCCCGCCTGCACACGCCGAAGGAGCCGCCGAAGTACCCAGCCCGGCAAAGAGCGACAGCTGCTGGCCTGACAGAAAGCGCAGCTGCAACCACCGGAAAATGTAATCCATGATCGACTTTGCGAAGCCGATCTGCTCATTGCCGGTCCAGCCCGACGGCTCAAAGCGGCTGTGCGCGAACTTCTCGCACAGAACCTTAAGCGGTACACCATGCTGCAGAGCAAGGGAAACAGCCGTCGCGAAGCTGTCCATCAGACCTGAAACCGTCGAGCCTTCCTTGGCCATCTTGATAAAGATCTCGCCCGGCTGTCCGTTGGGATAAAGTCCCACGGTGATATAGCCTTCGTGCCCGGCAATTCCGAACTTGTGTGTGAGCGAAGCGCGCTCCTCGGGCAAGCGATGGCGCACGGCCTTTGGAGGCGCGTTAAGATCCTGGTTCTCAGTCGAGGGCACGTAGCTGCGTGCGATCGAGCCGAGAGCCGCGGTGAAGGCATTCGTGGCATCGACCAGGGACTTTGCTGTGACTTCGACCTTCTCGGCAACGTTGCCTTCGAGCGTCTTCACATCGCCTTCCGGAGCATGCTTGCCCGACGCCAATGCAGTCAGGACACGCTCTGCGGCTGCATTCACGGTCTCGTCCGCAGTTGCGCCCTTGATGGCCTTGGCGCCTTTGCCGTCAGAGACGTTCAGCGGCTGCGCGCCCTTCGATCCGTCGCGATAGATCGCCACTGCCTTGAGGCCCTGGCGCCAGGATTCGAGATACGCCTCGGCTATGTCCTCGATGGTGCAGTCATGCGGCAGATTGACAGTCTTCGAGATCGCTCCCGAAAGGAATGGCTGCGTTGCAGCCATCATCTTTACGTGGCCCATGTAGTGGATCGAGCGGGTCCCCTTCGACGGCTTGAAGGAGCAGTCGAAGACCGGCAGGTGCTGTGGCTTGATGCCTGGCGCGCCTTCGATCGTACCCGTCGCGTCGATGTAGCTGACTATGGCGTCGACCTCATTGTTGTTGTAGCCCAGTTTAAACAGTGCCGCCGGTACGGTGTTGTTCACAATCTTGATCATGCCGCCGCCGACCAGTTTCTTGTACTTCACTAGCGCGAGGTCCGGCTCGATTCCGGTCGTGTCACAGTCCATCATGAAGCCGATCGTTCCCGTAGGCGCGAGCACCGTCACCTGAGAGTTGCGATAGCCGTGCTTCTCGCCATGCGCCAGCGCCTTGTCCCAGCAGTCGCGGCTGGCTTCTATCAGGGTATCGAGTTGCGGAACCGTAAACGGTTCCGAGGAGCTGCGGGATTTGCCAATGTTGTTGACCTCGGCGCGGTGCATGCGGATCACGTCCAGGAACGGCTCGCGGTTCACGTAGAAGCCCGGGCATGCCCCGCCTTCGTGGTCCACGCTTGCAGTAAGGGGAGTCGCAGAAGCAAGCGGCGGACACTTCTCGGCTATTCGGGATGACTGCAGATACGCCTCGCCGCACATGATTGCCGTCAGAGTGGCTGCGAAGTCGCGTCCTGCGTCGCTGTCGTAAGGTAGTCCAAACGACATCAGCAGCGCACCCAGGTTCGCGTAGCCTAGCCCCAGCGGCCGGTAGTCGTGCGAGTTACGGGAGATCGATTCAGTTGGATATCCGGAATTGTCAACCAGGATATCCATCGCCGTAATCATAACGTCGACCGCATAGCGATAGGCTTGAATATCAAATGTGCCCGCCGGCGTTACGAATTTCAACAGGTTGAAGCTGGCCAGGTTGCAGGCCGAGTTGTCGAGGAACATGTACTCCGAGCACGGATTCGACGCATTGATCCGCGCCGTGTTCTTCGACGTGTGCCACCTATTGATCGTCGTATCGTACTGCATGCCCGGATCACCGCACTGCCAGGTCGCCTCGGCGATCTTGTACATGATCTCGCGCGCCTTGTAGGTCTTGACGGGCTTGTGGTCCTTCACCGTGTAGGTTGTAAAGTCGGCGCCGCGCTCCACCGCGCGCATGAACTCGTCCGTCACGCGCACAGAGTTATTCGCATTCTGGAAGAAGATTGAGCTGTATGCCTCCGAGTCCGGACCGGAAGACCCGTCATAGCCCTCGCGCATCAGCGCCCAGGCCTTCGCCTCCTCCTTCATCTTGCACTCGACGAAATCTAGAATGTCCGGATGTTCAACATTCAGGATGACCATTTTGGCCGCGCGACGCGTCTTGCCACCCGACTTGATAACGCCGGCAAAGGCATCAAATCCACGCATGAAGCTCAGCGGACCCGATGCCGTGCCGCCTCCGGAAAGCTGCTCCATCGAGCCCCGCAGGGTGGAAAGGTTCGTCCCCGTGCCCGATCCCCACTTAAAGAGCATGCCTTCGGTCTTGGCCAAGGTCAGAATCGAGTCCAGAGAATCCTCAACGGCATTAATGAAGCACGCCGAGCACTGCGGCGTCCGATAGCCGGTCACCGAGAACTCGACTGCACAGGTGTGCGGATTCCAGTGCCAGTTCTGCGCGTCGGACTCCGGCTCCAGCCGGTCGCATCCCACGTTGAACCACACCGGCGAGTTGAACGCCGCTTTCTGCGTGACCAGCAGGTGGACAAGCTCGTCATGGAAGATCGCCGCGTCCTCAGGGGTCGCGAAATATCCACCGGCCAACCCCCAGTCCCGGACCGTCTCGGCAACGCGGCCAATCAACTGCCGGACCCCTGTCTCGCGCTGCGGCGTTCCGAGAGGCCCGTGAAGATACTTGCTGGCCACAATGTTGGTCGCCGTCATCGACCAGTCGATCGGCACCTCGACGTCCTTCTGCTCGAAGATCGTTTTGCCTGAAGCGTCGCTAATCAGCGCGGTCCGGCGTTCCCACTGCACCTCGTCATAGGGCGAGGTGCCGGCTTTCGAGAAGAACCGCTCAAAGCGCAGGGCCGGCTTTCCGGCGTTTCGGGTGCTGGGGGAGGCGGCGCCGGCCGCGTGCGCGGGGGCGGGGAGGGTAGATTTCCGGGTGGCCTCGGCCATGTTGCTCCTTTTCGGTACTTCGAATTGGGATGCCCGCGTGTGCGGGTCTTGCCTGAATTCCTAGCGGTGGAGGGCCGAACCGGGTGCCCGGCGCCGCTCAAAACTCCTCTAATTGAGGTTCGCGGGACGTTCTTTTCTGCTCAACGCGAGGGGAGAGGCCGGCTGAGGCTGGAAATCTGTTCGTTTTTCCCGTGAACCTGCGGTAAATTTCTGCGCCGCAATTGGGAAAGTACCGCTCTTAGTTGTGGGTGTCAAGCAACAACCCCAACATCTTGTATTTTAGATGCGAATTGGTAACCGAGTGGTTCAAAACTAGAAATTTGCCTGTGGAGAACCCCGGAAACCCTTGTTTGGAGCGAGATGAGCGATCCCAAAAACCTCAGTCAGAAACCAGCCGTATTCACCTTCACGAGACTACAGCCGTGCAACAGCCGCGACAAGCCTCAGGAAAGGTGCAAACGCTGTGGACATATGTGATAGCTGTGGAGAAGACGTCCTGGCCGATGACTCTTTCTGTCACCGGCTCGCAGCCTCGTCGGGGACTCTTAGATCGGCTCCCACCTCCTCCGAAACCGCTACTAGCCCTGTTATCATCTACGTGCAGCGCCGCGCGCAATCAGCGACATACCTGTCTCTCCTTTTGCTGTCGGGGAACCGTTTGTCCCGATTTCGCGTATTTATCCCCCATGGAGGCGCTGCTGGCAAATCTCCGCCTTCAGGAAAACTCCGTTGAAGAAGATTCTTATTGCCGTTGTTGTCATTCTGACTGTGGCTGCCATTGTCGTTTTCACCGTGGTCCGAGCACAATCCGGATACACCAAAGTGATTACCGCAAAGGCGGTCCGGAAAGACCTCGTCTCGATGGTCAGCGGAACCGGCCAGATCAAGCCGAAGACCTACGTCAACCTGGGAGCCACGGCCTTTGGCCGCATCACCCACCTGTACGTGAAAGAAGGCGACAAGGTCCACCGGGGGGAGGAGGTCGCGAGTATCGAAAGCGTGCAGCAGGGAGCCAATGTGGAGGGCCAGAGGGCCCAGATTGCCGCTGCGCAGACCGACATTGCTGCCGACGTTGCAGCCGAAAAAACGCAGGAAGCCAATGTCGAGCACGCCAAGGCAGACCTCGAACAAAAACGACTGGACTTCGACCGGGCCAAGGGACTCTACGAGGCCCAGGTCATGTCGAAGCAGGACTACGACGCTAAAAAGGCTGGTTACGATCTCGCGGTCGCAGCCCTTTCGCAGGCAAGTGCTGCCTTGGCGCAGGCGAAGGCCCAGACGCAATCCGCACGAGGCCATCTGAGCACTCAGGAAGCCACCCTCCGAGCGAATCTCGACCTGCTGGGACGCACAGTGGCTATTGCCCCGTTCGACGGTATCGTGACCAATTTGCCCGTTCGTGAAGGGGAGACTGTCGTCGAAGGCATTCAGAACGCCCAGGGTTCGACTCTCATGACTCTCGCCGATATGTCCGTGATTACCGCCGAGGTCAAGGTCGACGAGACGGACATTGTGAGCGTCAGGCTCGGCCAGACGGCCGACGTAACGGTCGACGCGCTTCCCGGCAAGGTCTTCAAAGGCCACGTGACCGAAGTTGGAGACCAAGCCCTGCTGCGCTCCACCGGCGTCGCCACAAGTCAGACCACCAGCGGTCAGGAGGAAGCCAAAGACTTCAAGGTTGTGATTACGCTCGACAGCCCTTCCGACGACCTTCGTCCCGGTCTTTCAACCACGGCAAAGATAGAGACCGCACAAAAATCCGACGTCGTTGCCATTCCCATTCAGTCCCTCGCAATGCGGGTTCCGGACCCCCCGGGCGCGAAGCCTGGAACGCCGCCTGACCCGTCGCAAAAGCCGGTACAGGGCGTCTTTGTCGTCTCCTATGAGAAAGGCAAGCTGCGCGCCCGCTTCGTTCCAGTCACGACCGGCATTACCGGAACTACTGACATTGAAGTGATGAGTGGGGTGAAATCCGGAGACGAAATTGTCACCGGGACCTTCCACGTGTTGCGCGATCTCAAGGATAATGCTCTTGTGAAGCGCGATACGGCTCCACTTGCTCCAGCTAAGGACAGCGAGTCCTCGGGCTCTTAGTGGTCATATCAAGGCGCGCGTGGAAGCGGAACTGCGCCGGACCGCAATTCGTATATCCGAGCGCGGCGCACATCACGCGCTCTTTTTCTGCTGGCGGAACAGGAGTTCTGAATGACAACCGAAGCGAGCTTCAAGACGGATGCCGTCTCCCATGGGGATGTGAACCATTCCTCGGTGCCGCAGGGCGATGTCATCGTCGTCGACGATCTCTGGAAGACCTACGACATGGGGTCCGAGCAGCAGGTGCATGCTCTACAGGGCATCTCCCTGACAATCAAGCACAACGAATACGTGGCCATCATGGGCCCTTCGGGCTCCGGTAAATCGACCTTTATGAACCTGATCGGATGCCTCGATACTCCCAGCCAGGGAAAATACTGGCTCAACGGGCACCTGGTCAGCGAGCTAAATGATGACGAGTTGGCTCGGATCCGGAACAAGGAAATCGGCTTCGTTTTTCAGACCTTCAACCTGCTGGCTCGCGCCACGGCTCTTCACAATGTCGAGCTGCCTCTGATTTACAACGGCACGCCGGCCGCCGAGCGCATCGAGCGGGCGCAGGCCGCGCTTCGTGCCGTTGATCTCGAAAGCCGCATGAATCACAAGCCGAATGAGCTCTCCGGCGGGCAGCGCCAGCGCGTCGCCATTGCTCGCGCTCTCATCAACCGGCCGTCGATCATCCTCGCCGACGAGCCTACCGGCAATCTCGACTCTAAGACCGGCGACGAGATCATGGCTCTGTTCGATGACCTGCATGCCCGCGGCAACACCATCGTGCTGGTCACTCATGAGCCGGATATCGCCGAATACGCGCACCGGGTTGTTCATATCAAGGACGGAAAGATCTTTTCCGACGAGCCGTCTACGCGCGTTCGACATCCAGCTGCGCGCCACACCAAGACCGGACACGCACTCGAAGAGCAGGCCTGATGTCCTAAACGTTCCGCCCTCCCGTGCCGATAAGCCCCTTGTATCGATAGAGGACAAGGGATTGTATCCAGCCGGAAAAATTCATGAGAACCTGCCGGACCCGGTAACCATCGATCCGCATCCGCTCGAGGGGCATCCGGAGTGGCTTCTTGGCTCCATTATCGGGCGCAGTCCGGCCATGCAGAGGCTCTTTTCGCAGATCCGCTGCACCGCCCGGCATCTGCGCATCGCGACGATCGAGGGCGAGAGCGGCACCGGCAAGACGCTCGCCGCGCGAACCCTCCATGACCTTGGGCCGGCCGCTTCAGGCCCCTTCGTTCCGTGCCCGGCCACGCAGTTCTTCCAGCATGGTCCGTCTCTGGCCTCCTTGACCCCATTGGCAGCGGACGCACGCGAGGGAACGCTCTTCCTGAGCCACGTGGAAGAGCTTACGCTCGACCAGCAGGCAAGGCTCATCGCCTTCCTGCAATGGATCGATCACCAGCAGTCGCGCCACACGCCGGAGTCAGCGCCCCGCCAGGTATTTTTCAGCTCGAGCTCGCCGCTGCGCAAACTGGCAGCCTCACCGCAGTTCCGCGCTGACCTCTGCCACCGGCTCACCGCGATCCGCTTCATCATGCCGCCGCTGCAGGAGCGCCGGGACGATCTTGCCGTGCTGGCCGATTCCTTTGTCCGGCATTTCTCTTCGACCCACGGCAAACTCGTCTTTGGCATCAGCCCTCAAACAATCGAGCGCCTCGCCGCGCACAATTGGCCAGGCAACGTTCGCGAATTGCAGAGCGTGATTCAAACCGCTGCCCTCGATTGCGAAGGCCGATGGATTCGCCCAATCGATCTTCCAGCCCTCTCCCCCCCGGCACCGGAAAGCGGCTGGGAGATTTCCGCCGAGGACGATGCCAATCTCGACCGCGCCATCATGCGGCACGTTGATCGTGTGCTGTCCCGTGCAGACGGCAACAAGCTCCGGGCCGCAAAGATGCTCGGCATCAGCCGCTCCACGCTGTACCGGCTGCTCGATGCAGCGAGCGTAAGCCGTACTGCCGTCGAGGCTGGTCGCGTCAATTCCCAGACCTAGTCTCTCCTTGCCCGATCGTCTACACTGCCCTCAGCGGCCTTCCGCCGTCCCCGCTTCATGAAGAATCTCTGTTCTCTTGGCCTTATCGCCGTCACTTCACTTCCTCTTTTCGCGCAGACATTCCCGAAATCAGTCACGCAGTCTGCCGGAACACAGAAGCTGCCCAGCGTTTCCTCGCCCGGCGTTCCGGTGACGCTCGAAGACCGCCGCGCGGCCCTGAAAGCTCTATTTGCGGAAATCTGGGAAGATCAGCTCCGCCAGTCGCCCGAATTCGCCTCCTCTATTGGCGACAAACGCTACAACGATCAGCTTTCCGATTACTCGGTTGCAGCCTTTAACGAGCGGATCGCGAGAGAACGGGACTATATCTTCCGCCTGGCGGCAATCGATACCGCCGGGCTCAGCGATCAGGAGATTCTAAGTAAAGACCTCATGGCGCGCCGCCTCGCTGAGGAGCAGGAAGAGGCCGAATACAAGCCGTGGGAGATGCCGGTCACACAGATGTCCGGGCCGCACATTGAGCTGCCCGCTCTTGTCCCGCAACTCAGCTTCGATACAGTCAAGGATTACGACGACTACACCGCGCGCCTGACAAAAATTACCACGGCCTTCCAGCAGATTAGCGCCAACATGATGACCGGCATCGACGATCGTCGGGTTCCGCCGAAATACATCCTAGAAAAGGTGCTCGTGCAGGTGAACGCGATCGCAAACCAGAAGCCTGAAGACAGCCCCTTTGCCCACCCCTTGCAGAAATTCCCGCCCGCAATCAACGCTGACGACCAGGCTCGGTTAAAGGCGAGTGTGCTCGAGGCCATCAGGAAACAGGTGCTTCCGGCATATGCAAAATTCGCCCGTTTTCTTACCGCAACCTACATCCCTGCCGGACGCTCCGAACCTGGTTTGTGGTCCATCTCTGATGGCGACAGGTACTACGCATTCCTGGTCCGCCAAGCCACGACCACTGATCTGACACCCACAGCAATTCATCAGATGGGGCTCGATGAGGTTAAACGCGACGAGGCCGAAATGCTGGTCATCGCGCAGAAGCTTGGCTTCAAGGATCTCGCCTCCCTTCGTGCGTCGATCCCTTCGAACCCCAAACTGCACGCGCAATCCCCCGACGATCTGATTGGGTCTTACACCCACTATATCGACCAGATGCGCCCAAAGCTCCCCGAACTCTTTGGAACGCTTCCGAAGGCTCCGCTTGAAGTCAAGCCCGTTCCCGAGTACATGCAGCAAGACCAGACCCAGGCCTACTACGTCGCGGGGACCCCGGACGGCAAACGCCCCGGCACCGTCTACGTGAACCTCTATAAGTTCAGGGAGCGCGCCCTCACCAACGTTGAATCAGTCGCATATCACGAAGGCATTCCCGGGCATCACCTGCAGATTTCCACTGCGCAGGAACTTACGGGGCTTCCCACATTTCGCAACTATCTCGATTACACGGCCTACACGGAAGGTTGGGCACTCTACTCCGAGCGACTCGGCAAAGAAATCGGCTTCTATCAAGACCCATGGTCAGACTACGGACGCCTTGAAGCTGATGCCTGGCGCGCGATCCGCCTTGTGGTTGACACCGGCATGCACTCCATGCACTGGACCCGCCAGCAGGCGCTCGACTATTTCCGCGAGCATTCGTCAATGGATGACATTAACGTCCAGGCTGAAGTCGATCGATATGTCGCGTGGCCGGGCCAGGCGCTGGGATACAAGATCGGCCAACTCAAGATTCTTGAACTGCGTTCAAGGGCGCAGACCGCACTTGGCCCAAAATTTGATATCCGGGCATTCCACGACCAGGTCCTCGATTCGGGCGCTCTGCCGCTCGACGCTCTTGAACAGCGCATCAACGCCTGGATTGCACAGCAAAAATCACGCTGACTCTGGTAGCCAGGCCACAGGGGTGCTTTGACCCCAATTTGCACTGGATCGAGCCGCGGGCATGGTGCACAATAATCCGACCGTGATGTCCTTCCCCATGATGCTGACATTGCGTTGCTCGCCGCGTGCGTCCCTATCTCATCAGGGGCTCAGATCCTCGTTGGCTGAACGATGCTTTTCTGCTCGCCGTCGCTAGCGGATTCGCCATCCTGTGGCGAAAACAGCCCCTTTGAGTTTAAGCGAGCCTCAGCCCGCCTGATCCATATGGATAATCGGAATTCCCAAGCGTTCACTCGTTCACCTTGCGCCCTTGGCTCCTGTACTCTGGAACGACAATGAACGCAGCAGCCATCGATCGCGATTTATCGGGCCTTCGTGTCGCCGTACTGGGAGCCGGCAAAATGGGAGGCATCCTACTGCAGGCCTTTCTCAAGCAGCAGATCCTCCGTCCCGACCAGCTTCTCGCCACAGTCGCCCATGCCGACCGCGCGGCTGCGCTTTCTGCGCAGTGGGGTGTCGAGGTTTCCACCGACAACCGTACCATCGTCAGTCAGGCCGATGTCATTCTCCTCGGAGTCAAACCTTTCCAGATTCCCGATCTCGTCGCGGAGATTCGTCCTGCCCTCACCACTGACAGGCTGCTCATCTCGTTCGCCGCATCCGTCAGAACGTCCGCAATCGAGCAGGCGGCAGGCATCGAAATACCGGTCATCCGCGCCATGCCCAATACACCGTCCATGCTTGGCGCTGGAATCTCGGCCCTCTGCCGCGGCCGCTGTGTCGCCGAATCCCACATGGCTGTGGCCACCCGCATCTTCGAAACGGTCGGCCGAACCGTAATCGTTGACGAGAAGCACATGGACGCGGTCACCGGACTTTCGGCCAGCGGTCCGGCATTTATCTACATAATCCTTGAGTCCCTGGCCGAGGCCGGCGTAAAGGTCGGCTTACCGCGCGATGTGGCCACGCTGCTTGCTGCCCAGACCACCTACGGAGCGGCACGCATGGTTCTCGAAACCGGTTATCATCCCGCGCTGCTCAAAGACGCTGTCACGACACCCGCGGGATGCACCATCGACGGAATTCTCGAACTCGAGGAAGGTGGCTTGCGAGTGACCCTGATCAAAGCTGTGATGCGGGCCTCGCAGCGGGCAAAGGAGCTGGCCGCGGGCTAACCCCGTATATCGGAAAGCTGCCCCCCGCATCAGGCAAGTTAAAAAATTCGTGAATAGCGGAATGCGGCAGTTCTCTTTCGGAATCGAAGAGACAGAATGTTGTAGATTGGTCGCTAACGGGCCATGGAACGCCTTGCGCGGCTTAAAAGCTCGCAAAAAGACGAAAAACACCAGAGTCTCGGAGGAATTATGCGCCCCAGATTCTACGCTGGAATTCTTTTAAGCCTCGCCGCCTTCACCATCGCCTCTTGCAAATCCTCCAATAATGTCCAGCTTTCCGGAGCCGGAAGCACATTTGTGTATCCGGTCATGACTCGCTGGATCCAGGACTTTTCCCAGTCCCACCCGAGCGTCCAGATCAATTACCAGTCCATCGGCTCGGGCGGAGGCATTCAGCAGGTCAAGAGCCACACCGTGGATTTCGGCGCTTCCGACGCGCCACTCGCGGACGACCAACTGACCGATATGCCTCCAATCATCCAGATTCCGGAGACTGCCGGCCCGGTCTGCATCACCTACAATCTGCAGACGCTGTCTCAGCCGCTCCAGCTTTCGCCAGAAGCGCTCGCCGGCATCTTTCTGGGGACGATCAAGACCTGGAAAGACCCGCTCCTCGCCAAAGACAACCCCGGCGTCAACCTGCCCCCGCAGCCCATTGTTGTCGTCCACCGGGCCGACGGCAGCGGTACGACGAATGCCTTCACAACCTACCTCGCGGCTGTCAGTCCCGACTGGCAGTCCAGGGTTGGCAAAGGCAACAGTGTGGCCTGGCCCGTAGGGATCGGAGGCAAGGGCAGCGAAGGCGTTACCGGCCAGCTTCGCCAGGCTCCGGGGGCCATCGGCTATGTTGAGCTGACCTATGCCGAGCAGAACAAACTGCCCGTGGCGAAGATCAAAAATCAGGCGGGCAACTACATCGCTCCAACGGCGCAGAGCACTACCGCAGCGATTGCTGCCTTCACGAAGCAGCTGTCGCAGGACCCCCGCCAGCCCATTGTGAATCCGCCTGCAACGGCCGTGGATGCCTATCCGATATCCACGCTGACCTTCCTGATTATTCCCAAAGATGGCCCGGACAAGGACAAGCGGACGGCTCTCAAGAATTTTGTCGAGTACATCGTCACCGATGGACAACCTACTGCCGGCTCGCTGAACTATGCTCCCCTGCCGGATGGAGTGAAGCAGTTCAATCATCAGCAGTTGGGCCAGATGACTGCCGGGGGGCAGCCGATTCAGTAATTGCTCCGGATTAAAAGAGGCGTTCCCAATTGCGAGCGCCTTATTTTCAGGGCTCTTCTTCAGGGCTGTTCTCGGCCATTTGGCCGCAGGTAAAACTCGACACGCATGCCGTCGGGGTCATCGAGCCAGAGAAACTCGCGGTTCCCATAATGATCGATTTGAATGCCGCTGTGATGTATTCCGGCGCCGTCAAGCTGCCTGCAAACCTGCAGCAATTCCTCTAGTGTGCGCACGCCGAACGCAAGATGATTCAGACCGATCCGCTGCTTATCGAAGGCTGGATCCAGCAGCTGCGCCGGGACAAAGAACAAGCGCGTATCGCCGGCCAGAAACATGACCGATTCTTTGCTCGTTTCGGCTGGTGGTCCAAGCAGCGCTTGGTAGAAGCTCCGCGAACGGGACAAGTCTTCCACGAAGAAGACCAGATGGTCCACGAACAAAGGGCGCAAGGCGGTGCTCATCGGATCACATCATCTCTGGCGCTCTGATGCCCAGCCAGCCGAGTGAACGAATTAATTCGCGTTGCGTAACAGCTGCCGTCGCCATGAGGAACTTTTTTCTCGCCGGATCGGGCTCCGTCAGGATGTGGTGCTTCCGGTAGAAGTTGCTGAAGTCCTGTGCCAGCTGAAACGCATGCCGGGCGAGGTAAGCCGGTTCGGCGGTTCCAATACATTGATCAAGCAGGAGTGACGTTTTGGCCGCACGTAGCCAGACCTGCCAGATCTCATCCGCTTCGCCACCTGCCAGATATGGTGATGGGTCGATGTCCGCGACCTCCGCAAGCGCCCGCTCGGCAGTCGTCTCGCCCTTGCGAAAGATGCTGCGTGTCCGCACTACCGCGTACTGAATATACGGCCCAGTCTCACCCTCGAAGCTGAGCGCATCCTTGAAGTCGAAGGCGATCACGGAGTTGCGCGTGTACTTCAACATGAAGTAGCGGAGAGCCCCGACGGCGATTTCTTTGGCGATCTCCCTCCGCGTGACTTGATCCAACTCAGGATGCCGCTCGTCCACTTCCTTCTGTGTTGCCGCAATCAGCTGGTCGATCAGATCGTCTGCCTTCACGCCGAAGCCCTTGCGCCCGGAAACCTCAATGTAGGGCCTTCCGCGATCTTCTTCGGGTACTTCGTAGCCCAGTTCCTGCGCACACCGCGGAGTCAGCGCGACCATTTCGTAGGAAAAATGCGTATAGTGCGCGGCCTGATCGGTATAGCCCATGCCAATGAGTGCTCCAATGACATTTGCCTGGGGATCGGCCTGCCGCGAATCGATTACGTTGTAGATCGCCTGCGCTCCGCCAAACTGGGGATGGTCGGGCTCGCCGCTCTCGGCGGAAATCCAGCAGTCGTGATCGGGATAGGTGAAGAAGCGCCGGTAGCCGAAGTCGCGGCCGAGCAAGCCGAATTTCCAGAGATGATAGGCGATGTCTTTGCCAACGTAAGTGACGGTGCCGTTGGAGCGAATGATAACTTTGGCGTCTTCGTCAGCCGATTTGGGCCTCGAAAAAATTGATACCTCAGACGCTTCGTCGTAATAGTCTGCCGACTCAAGTTCCGAAATATTTTCTCCACTCTCAGTCGTAGTCGTGTTGATTTTTTCCAAGAGCCAGCTCATGCGGCGCATGACCCAGCAGCCTTTGTTCTTGCCCTCGGCTTCGAAATACAGCACACCCTTGGCCTTCAGCTGCTCAAAGGCCAAGTCCCAGAATTTCAGGTGAAGAATCTCACTCTCCCGTGGAAGGAAGTCGTACTCGATGTCAAGGCGAAGCATCGTTTCGAGATGCCGACGCAGCACAGCCGTCGAAATCAGCTCGCCGATCGCGGCAGCCTCATTCCCGCCCCGCTCAATTTCATGCAGCGTGTCCAGCCGGACCTGCTTTCTTGCCTGCTTCTCCATCTCATCCGCCTCGTACCACTGCGAGACACGCGCATACAGGTCCCAGCAGTAGTAATCGATGCGCTCGCCACTCTCAGCAAGACGCGACATCAGCTTCTGCACGTCAGTCATGGACATCGCTTCGAGATGCATCAGGCCGACTACGATATCCGCAACCTGGACGCCGGTGTTGTCGATGTAATTCTGCACATCGACCTTCTGTCCTGCGGCGCGCAACAGCCGCACGAACGTATCGCCGAGAATCGCGTTGCGCAGGTGCCCCACGTGCGCGGCTTTGTTGGGATTGATGCTCGTATGCTCGACCAGCGAATGCAGATGCTCGGCAAACGTCTCAATGTCAGAGCCCCCGGCAATCGCCTGCACAGCCGTGCCCCGGTCCAGCCGCGAATTGATATAACCGGCTCCGGCGACTTCGAATCCGGCGAATCCCTCGATAGCCCCCAGAGCAGCCACGATCTCTTCGGCTATTTTTCGTGGAGCCTTCCTAAGCTTTCGAGCCAGCTCAAATGCAACCGGAGATGCATACTCGCCAAACCTGATCTCCGGTGGCTGATCGATGACGATATTCCCGACCTCGATCTGGTACAACTCGCGCAGCACTGCGCGAAGCCGCTCTTCAAGTTTTTTCTGCTGTCTTAAATACACGTCCGCAGTATCCGAAATTCTCTCAAAATGCCTGATATTCTGGGCTGATTCTACACGTCGGGCTCATACACAGCCGCTGCAACCCATACATCCTGTTAAGATTGTAGGAAGAAGAATCCAGTCGCAAAGGCGCGCATCTACTGCCTCGCATGTCCAACAAGTTCTATCTCACCACCCCAATTTATTATGTCAACGCGCGCCCGCACATCGGAACCACCTACACTACCGTCATTGCGGATGTCATCGCTTGCCGCAAGCGCGCCCTGGGTGTAGACACTTTCTTCCTCACCGGCACGGATGAGCACGGACAGAAAATTCAACGTTCGGCAGAGAAG
>Ga0213872_10001185_pt1 | contig 17711 bp, 17 predicted proteins | sample VelepicomBERX_R2_FD_160071 | JGI IMG/M metagenome (GOLD analysis project Ga0213872, IMG submission 160071) | Rhizosphere microbial communities from Vellozia epidendroides in rupestrian grasslands, the National Park of Serra do Cipo, Brazil - RX_R2 | ecosystem: Host-associated > Plants > Roots >...
GGCAGGGCCTGGATAGGGCGGAAGGTTCGGGTTGTGGTGTCTGGCGCGTTCATAACCCGAAATTATAGCCGGGTCAGCGCGCCGCCTGTTCGCGCACCGGGATCGGCGCGTTGCACAGGTCGACGTGATTGGCGGCGTACTTGTCCCACTCGGTGTGGCGGTTGCGCTGCGCTTCCACCACGGCGGCATAGGTGGCCGACTCGGTGCGCATCACTTCCAGGTGGCTGCGTTCCGCCTCCGGCACTTCCGAAGCCAGGCGCACCGACTTGATCGGCACCTGCTGCTCCGGCTTCTCGTACATGCCCATCGGCGCGGTCCCGCGCGGCAGCGACGACAGCAGCGGCATGCCCCACACCACACGGCCCACCACGGTGATATTGCGGTCCAGCTGGCGCGGCGAATTGCCCGTTACGGCATACAGTTCGGTGCCGCTGCCGCTGTCGACGCCGTTGTCGCGGCCCACGCCGATGGCGCCATAGCAGTGCGCCAGCCAGGTGGTCTTGGCCTTGGGATCGCGGCCCACGGGGAAGCCGTGCGAATGGCCGACCTGCGGCGCGTAGCCGTCGATGTCCTTCTGGCGCACGAACTGGGTGTCGCTGGCCATCGGCACGGCGAACTCGCCCTTGACCTTGGCCTTGGCGCTGCCGATCGATTTGGGATTCTTTTCGTCCGGATCGCCCCACTGCGCCACAAAGTTATCCTGCGAGCGGGTGATGGCCAGGCCGTCGTAATAGTGTTCCTTGGCCAGCAGCTTGATGTTGGCAATGTTCTGCGGCGCGAATTCCGGCGCCAGCTCGATCACCACGCGGCCGCTGGGCAGCTCCATGTACAGCGTATTGTCCGGGTCCAGCGCGCGCCAGTCGGCCGGCTTGGACGCTTTGACGATTTCGCCGACGCTGGCGGCATGGGCTGCAAGGGTAAAGCAGCTTACGGCCAGGGCAAGAGCAGTTTTTGACGGCATCCGGAATCTCCTATGATCTTGATATAGAAACTGGAAATATATGATTGTTTTGCCATTCAGGCAAATTAAGCCGATTTATGGGCCAAGGCCCGTTTCGGTGGTGTATGATTCCGGGCTACCTCAGATGGGATGGATATGGATTTAATGCAATTTATTGACATGATTCTTCATGTCGACAAAACGCTCGAAATGCTGCTGCAACAGTACGGGACGCTGGTCTATGCGGTGCTATTCGCGATCATCTTCTGCGAAACCGGCCTGGTGGTACTGTTTTTCTTCCCTGGAGACACGCTGCTGTTCATCGCCGGCGCCCTGTGCGCCGTGGGTCAAATGAACCTGCCCTTCCTGATGCTGCTGCTGACTACGGCGGGCGTCCTGGGCAACACACTCAATTATTGGATCGGCGAGGCCATTGGCCAGCGCGTGTTCACCCACGACTACCGCTGGCTGAACAAGGACGCCCTGCGCCGTACCCATGACTTCTTTGAAAAACACGGTGGCAAGACCATCGTGCTGGCGCGCTTCGTGCCGGTGGTGCGTACTTTTGCGCCGTTTGTCGCGGGCGTGTCGGACATGACCCATACCCGCTTCCAGATCTATAACATCACCGGCGCCACGCTGTGGGTGGTGGCGCTGACCCTGGCCGGCTATGTGTTCGGTAATAACACCCTGGTGCGCGAAAACTTCACCGCCATTGTGCTGTTCGGCGTGGGCGTGGCGGTGGTGCCGATGGCCCTCAGCGGCTTGTGGAAGCTGTCGCGGCGCGTGCTGGGGCGCTGAAAAATTAAGCAGTCCGCATAAGAATGGCACACCCCGGTGTGCCATTTTATTTTCCCCTCCCTCAAGTTTTGCCGTAGTGCATCCGTTAACCAGAAAGTAATCTCCTACTTTCTGGATTCCCATGCGTAATCTGATCGCCCTCGTTGCCGGCTGCCTCGTCATTGCGACGGCTAGCGCGGCCGATCCCGGTGTGACCCCTTCGGCCAAGAATGCCGCCGTTTTGAAGGCGCTGGAAGCCTCGCGCGCGGCCAGTGCGACCGGCTCTGCCTCCGCGAGTTCCGGCGGCGCCGGCGGCGGCACGCTGCCCGCGATTTCCCCATCGTCGATCTCCAAGCCGCCTGCGCGCATGTCCGAGCGCGAGCGCGAAGACCAGGCCGAGGCCGACCTGTCGGCCAAGATCCAGGCGCGCCTGGCGATCATGAAGGCCAACCAGGCGGCCCGCGTGGCCGCTGCTTCCAAGGCCAAGAAGGCCGCAGCCGCAGCCGCTGCAGCCGCCGCAGCCGCGCCCAAGGTCTACAGCACCCACTGGAGCTATGACGGCGAGACCGGCCCGGCCAACTGGGGACGCATCAATCCGGAATGGGCCAAGTGCGGCGGCGGCAATCGCCAGTCGCCGATCGATATCCGCGACGGCATGAAGGTGGACCTGGAGCAGATCACCTTCGATTACAAACCATCCTCGTTCAACGTGCAGGACAACGGCCATACGGTGCAGGTGACGCTCAGCGGCGGTAACTTCCTCACCGTGGGCAACCGCATGTATGAGCTGATGCAGTTCCACTTCCATCGCCCATCGGAAGAGCGCATCAACGGCAAGGGCTATGAAATGGTGGTGCACCTGGTGCACAAGGATGCGGAAGGCAAGCTGGCCGTGCTGGCGCTGCTGCTGGAGCGCGGCCGTTCGCAGCCGGTGATCCAGACTGTCTGGAACAATCTGCCGCTGGAAAAATTCGACGTGTCCTCGCCGTCGGTGGTGCTGGACCCGATGGACCTGATCCCGGCGCGCCGCGACTACTACACCTATATGGGTTCGCTGACCACGCCGCCCTGCACGGAAGGCGTGTTGTGGCTGGTGATGAAGGAGCCGGTGCAGGCATCGCCTGCGCAGATGGCGCTGTTCAGCCGCCTGTATCCGCTCAATGCGCGGCCGATCCAGCCTGCCTCGGGCCGGATCATCAAGGAATCGAATTAAGCGCTGACCTTATGGCGGCCGGTCCACGTGGCGCCGGCGGCCAGCGGCTGCTGGTTGACGCGGGCCGGTTCGATGCAGATGAAGCGCAGGTACTCATCGTCGGCCAGGTCGTTCATGGCGCGGGCGTCGTCCGCACCGGGATTCCACACCACCCATTCCGAAAAGCCTTCCTGATGCAGGCGTAGCGTGGCGTCGGCCGTGTTCAGCGTGACCGATTCCGGCGCCTGGTACAGGCGGTCCTGCTTTTCCGTGAAGTGCAGGGCGGGGTGCTCCTGCACCAGCGTTTGCAGGTGATGGTTCTCATATTGCACTCCCTGCAGGCCGCTGACGCTGGTGGCGTCCAGCTGGCCCACATCGTAGTAGGTGTGCAGCGCCGCGCCAAACGGGAACTCCTGCGTGCCCGTGTTGCGCACTTCGTAATCGATCTCCAGGCTGTCGCCGCTTAGTACAAAGCGCAGCTGCAGCGCAAAGGCGTGCGGCCAGGATGCCGCCACGTCGGCGGGCAAATCGCCGTCGCTCAGGTCAAAGCGCAGGAAGGAGCTGCCGCCGTCGCCGCCGCTGGCGCCGAGGCGCCAGTTCACGTTGCGGGCAAAGCCGTGCTTGGGGCCGGGGCCGCGCATATTAAATTGCGGGAAGATGACCGGGACACCGCCGCGAATCGGCTTGCTGCCATCCAGTGCGGACTGGCGGCTGACGAACATGCGTTCCTTGCCGTCGGCGGTTTTCCAGGACAGCAGGTGGGCGCCGAACAAGGCCACGATGATCTCGGCGCCATCGGCGGCAACCAGTTTGACTGCCGGCAGCGTGCCGGCTTCCACTTTAGTAACTGCGGCCATTGCGGAGGCTTCCTCGTTCAGGTGAGACGGTTCTTGGACAGCGGCGGATTTTTGGCAAAGTAGCGTTTGATGCCTTTGACAATCGCATCCGCGATCTGGTTTTGGTAAGCCTCATCGAGCAGGCGCGCTTCTTCTTCCGGGTTGGAGATGAAGGCCGTTTCGACCAGGATGGATGGAATGTCGGGCGCCTTCAGCACGGCGAATCCGGCCTGCTCGACGGCGCCGCGGTGCAGGCGGTTGATGCCGCCGATCTCGTTCAGCACCGCCTTGCCCAGCTTGAGCGAGTCATTGATCTGTGCCGTGGTGGACAGGTCGAACAGCACGCTGGCCAGCTGCTTGTCGTGGGTCTTGACGTTGACGCCGCCGATGGTGTCGGCCAGGTTTTCCTTGTTGGCCAGCCAGCGCGCGGCCGAGGAGCTGGCGCCTTTTTCCGACAGCACGAACACGGACGAGCCGCGAGCGCTGGCTTCGACAAAGGCGTCGGCGTGGATCGAGACGAACAGGTCGGCCTGCACCTTGCGCGCTTTTTCCACCCGCGTGCCCAGCGGGACGAAGTAGTCGGCGTCGCGCGTCAGCATCACGCGCATATTGGGATGTTCTTCGATCTTGCCCTTGAGGCGCTTGGCGATGGCCAGCACGATGTCTTTTTCGTGGCTGCCGTTGGCGCCCGTGGCGCCGGGGTCTTCACCGCCGTGGCCGGGATCGAGCGCGATGGTCAGCATGCGCACCATCTTTTGCTGTGGTCCGGCTTTGGCGTCGGCCTTTGGCTCCGGCTTGGGCGTGTCGACGGGAGCGGCCAGGGTATCGGCGCTGGCCAGCTTGGGCGACAGGTCGGCTTTGGGTTCGGTGTCGAGCGGCTTGGTATCGGCAGCTTTACCTTCGGCAGGCTTGCTGTCCGCGCTCCAGTTGCCTTTTTCGATCATCGCGGCGATCGGGTCGACCGGCTTGACCGGATACAGGTCGAAGATCAGGCGGTGCTTGTACTCGCCCGCCGGCGCCAGGGTGAACACCTGCGGCGTGATCTCTTCCTTCAGGTCGAACACCAGGCGCACCACGTTGGGCCGGTTCTGGCCCACGCGCACTTGCTTGATATAGGGGTCATTGGACTGGATCTTGGCGACCAGCCCTTTCAGGGTCGGATTGAGTTCCAGGCCTTCGATGTCGACCACCAGCCGCTCCGGATCCTTGACGATGAAGTGGGTGGCCTTGAGATTGGTGTCGTTTTCCAGCGTGACGCGGGTGTAGTCTTCCGCCGGCCAGACGCGCACCGCCAGAATCTGCGCCGCGCGGGCGGGCAGCGGCGCCAGTACCGACAGCAGCAGCGTCGCACCTGCCTTGAGGACGGTGCGGCGCGGGCGGCTTACATGTTTGGTGCGAAGTGGAGGCGTTGAAGGCATGACTGACCCAGTGCGGACGACGCCCGCAATTCTACATCACGGCCAGCGCCGGACACAGTCAAAAACACGTTGAGGTCGGGCGGCGGCAACACGCCATCCGCCTTCTCCGGCCATTCGACGATGCAGATATTGCGGTGATTGAAATCTTCGCGGAAGCCCGCGTCGAGGAACTCTTCCGGGCTGCTCATGCGGTACAGATCGAAGTGGATCACGCTCACTTCGGCGCCGTCCAGCTGCACGGTATAAGGTTCGGACAAGGTATAGGTCGGGCTCTTGACGGTGCCCTGATGGCCTGCGGCGTGCAGCAGCGAGCGGGTCAGGGCGGTCTTGCCGGCGCCCAGATCGCCGTGCAGATGAATCGACAGGCCGGGCGCGATCGCGCGCGCCAGCGACGCACCCAGGGCGGCGGTTGCGGCTTCGTCGTGGAGATGGGCTGTAAAATGCTGCATTGATTAGAAATCCTCGTGGTTCCCGCCATTGTAAAGCCAATGTCCCTGTCTGAAACCAATTTAGCCGAACTTGCCCTCAGCATCAAGCGCTGGGGCAGGGAACTGGGCTTTGCCGACGTGCGCATCACCGACGTCGACCTGTCGCATGCCGAAGCGGGCCTGCAGGCCTGGCTGGATGCGGGCATGCACGGCGAAATGGACTATATGGCAACGCACGGCATGATGCGCGCCCGTCCGGCGGAGCTGGTGCCGGGCACCATCCGCGTGGTCAGCGCGCGCATGGACTATCTGCCCATGTCCACCGGCGAGGACTGGCGCGAGCGCGAGACGGCGCGGCTGAGCTATCCCGGCGCCGCCGTGATCTCGGTGTATGCGCGGGGACGCGACTACCACAAGGTGCTGCGCGCCCGCCTGCAGCAGCTGGCCGACAAGGTGAAGGCGGAGATCGGCGAATTCGGCTTCCGCGTATTCACCGATTCGGCGCCGGTGATGGAGCTGCCGCTGGCGGAAAAGGCGGGCCTGGGCTGGCGCGGCAAGCATACCTTGCTGCTGAGCCGCGACGCCGGTTCCACCTTTTTCATGGGCGAGTTTCTGGTCGATCTGCCGCTGCCGCTGGACGAGCCGACCGGCGCGCACTGCGGCCAATGCACGGCCTGTATCGATGTTTGTCCTACGCAGGCGATCCTGGGACCGGGCAAGCTGGATGCGCGGCGCTGCATCTCTTACCTGACCATTGAACTGAAGAGCGAGATTCCCGTCGAGATGCGGCCGCTGATCGGTAACCGCGTGTACGGCTGCGACGATTGCCAGACAGCCTGCCCGTGGAACAAGTTCGCCCAGCGCGCGGTGCTGCCGGATTTTGACGAGCGCAATGGCCTGGGCGGCGCGTCGATGGTGGAGCTGTTTGCCTGGACCGAGGAAGACTTCAACCGCAAGCTGGAAGGAAGCCCGATCCGCCGCATTGGCCACGAGCGCTGGCTGCGCAATCTGGCGGTGGGTCTGGGGAATGCGGCGGCGGCCGGTGCGAAAGGCGATGCGGCGATTGTGGCGGCGCTGCAGTCGCGCCGCGAGCATCCTTCAGCGCTGGTGCGCGAGCACGTGGAATGGGCGCTGGCCTGTCACGGCGCTACCAGCAATTCCGCCAGCGTTTGATGCAGCCGGGCCGGTGACACCGGCTTGTGCATTAGCGGCACCCCCGCCGCGCGGGCTTCCCGCAGGCGCAGGGGCGCCGTGTCACCCGTGATCAGCAGGGCGGGCAGCTGGAAGCCCAGCTGCTGGCGCAGGGCGTCAATCGCCTGCGCTCCCGTATGCTGCTCGCGCAGGCGGAAATCGCTGATCACCAGGTCCGGTGGATTGGCGCGCGCCAGCGCCAGGGCGTCGACGATGGATTCGGCCACGTCGCACTGGCAGCCCCAGTCCTGCAGCAGGTGGTGCATGGCGGCGCGCACGAATGCGTCGTCGTCGATCAGTAGCACGCGGCCCTGCAGCATGCGCGGCAGGTCGGGCGCCAGCGCGTCATCGGCGACGACGGTGCGGGCGGTGCGCGGCATGCGCAGGCTGAACACGCTGCCCCTGCCCGGACGCGAGGCCAGCGTCAATTCATGGCCGAGTATGCGCGTCACGCCCTGGGCGATGGCCAGGCCCAGGCCCAAACCTTTCTGGCGGTCGCGCTCCGGGTTGCCCAGCTGGTGGAATTCGCGGAACACTTCCTGCTGCTGCGCTGGCGGGATGCCGATGCCGGAGTCCCAGACTTCCAGCCGCACGCTGCCGCCGCTGGCGCGGCAACCGATCAGCACTCCGCCATGCTCGGTGTAGCGGATGGCGTTGGAGATCAGGTTGCGCAGCACCAGTTCCACCAGCGCCGGGTCGGACACCACGGCGGCGTGGGTTTCGCGCGTGCGGTAGAGCAGTCCCTTGGCATTGGCCAGCGGCCCGAGTTCGTTTTCCAACTTGTTGAGCAGAGGCTGCAGGTGGAAGGCGGCGATCTGCGGCTCCACCACGCCCGCCTCGATGCGGGAAAAATCGAGCAGCGTGTCGAGCATGCCGGCCGAGGCTTCGGAGGCGCTGCGGGCGCTGGCCACCAGCTCGCGCTGATGCTGGCGCAGCTCGGAGCGGGCTAGCACTTCCAGGAACAGGCCCTGGGCGTGGATGGGCTGGCGCAGGTCGTGGCTGGCCGCCGCCAGAAACTTGGATTTAGCCTGGTTGGCCTGTTCCGCTTCGCGGTAGGCGGTTTGCGCCTTTGTCGTTTCGGCGCGCAGCAGTGCGATCAGGTCCGTGTTTTCAAAGCGCAGTTCGATCGCCGCGCGGGTGGCGCGGTTGCTGTTGCGTGCCTGTCCCAGCAGGCTGGCGATGTAGAGGAGGGCGGCCACGCCCAGCGCGTCGTAGGCGCGGTCGTGCAATTGCCAGACGGTGAGCGCCAGCGCACCCAGCTCGAACAGGCAAAACATGACAAAGGCCGGTAGCACAGGCGAGAGGATGGACATGGAATTGCCCACCACCCCGCACATCACCGCCACTACCAGGATGCTGCCGGGGACGGAGGCAGTGTCCAGAGTGACCCAGGCCAGCGCGCCCCATGCTGCGCCGTCGATTGCGTGCAGCAGCATCAGCCGCCAGACAATGTGCCGTGCCTGGCCGGGGAAGATGGGGGCGGCCAGCAGGCGCCGGGCATCCCAGGTGTCGTACAGCTTGGACAGGATGATGGCGGCGCACCATAGCCGCAGCGCTGCCCCGTTGCTGGCGTTGGACATGGCCCAGGCCATCAGCAATGCCAGCAGCACGCCGGGAATGGTGGAGCTGCCCAGATTCCCCAGCAGCAGGCGAATCTGCTCGACACGGATGCGCTCCGCGTGGGCCGAGGCCTGGGCGCCCTTAGCCAACCAGGCCTCGGCTGCGGGCGGCAAAGGCGGCTTCCGAGCGGCTGGCTACCTGCAGCGCTGCCAGCACGGCCTGCACATGGCCGCGCACCGTGTTTTCGGACAGGTTGAGGCGGCGCCCGATCAGCTTATTGGAGAGTCCCTGGCACAGCAGGTCCAGCACTTCGCATTGGCGCGGCGTGAGCTGGTGGCGCGCGGCGTCGGCGGATGTTTCCGCCGCCCCCGCGCCGCTGCCGGCATCGGTCGGCGCCGGTTCGCCCAGCAGCACATGGCGCACGGCGGACAGGATGCGCTGCGGCGGATCGGCCTTGCAGACAAAGTGCACCGCCCCGCGCTGGCGCGCATCGCGCACGGTGGATGGCGCATTGTCGGCGGAGAGCATGATGATGGCGGCATGCGGCCAGTGGCGCTTGAGCAGCGCCGTCCCATCCAGCCCGTTCAGGCCGCGCAGGTGAATATCCAGCAGGACCAAGGTGGGCGCTTCGCCCTTGTGCTGCAGCGCTTCCTCCAGCGATCCCGCCTCCAGTACTTCGGTTGTTCCCAGGTCGGCAAGCAGCACCATGCGCATACCGGAACGGAATAGCGCGTGGTCGTCGATGAGGAATATCCGGGCGGTTGACATGGCGCCCATTTAACCAATACGCCGCGCACCGCACAAGCAGTATTTTTTTCACGCGGCGACCAGTCTGGATGGACTATTTACGCGGGCAGGGGTGCTTACTACCATTGCTGTGCGGGATGCGGTACAGATCCTGAACCCATGCCAATCACTGGAGACCATCATGAAAGTACCTGGCTTACTGTTTGCATCGCTGCTGCTTGCATCCGCTAACGCGGCCTTCGCCGCCACTCCGCTGGAGGTGGTGCACCAGGCTTATGCGGCCTACAACAAAGGCGATATCCCCGCGCTGGTCGACCAGCTGTCGGACCACGTGGAATGGCGCCTGGTCAGCGCCGCACCGAGTGAAAAATTCTTCGGTGTGCGCCATAACAAGCAGGAAGTGACGGCCTTCTTTGCCTCGGTGGGCGCCGCCGACGAGGTCCGCTCCTTCGAGCCGCGCGAGTTCGTCGATGGCGGCGATACCGTCACGGTGCTGGGCCACGAGTTGCTGGAGTCGCGCAGCAGCCACAAACGCTTCGAGGCGGACTGGGTGCATGTGGTGACGGTCAAGGACGGCAAGATCACGCGCTGGCTCGGCTACACCGGCGCCATCCTGCCGCAGCAGCAGGTGGCGGCCAAGTAAGCCCTACCCCAGCGCGCCTGAACTCAAGGAGAGCCGCATGCAAGCGAGCACCAGGCTGATACTCGATTACGCCTACCGCAACGAGGCGGAGCTGGCCGACCGGCTGTACCTGACGCAGCCGGTCGGCGGCGGTCAGGTGGTGGAGTACAGCTGGCGCCAGTTCATGGATCAGGCGCGCCGCATGGCGGCGCATCTGCGCTGGCTGCAGCTGGAGCCGGGCGCGCGCATTGGCCTGCTGTCGAAGAACTGCGCGCATTTCTTCATGGCGGAACTGGCGATCTGGATGGCCGGTTACAGCACCGTCGCGATCTTTCCCACTGAGGGGCGGGAGACGGTGAGCTATATCCTCGACCATAGCGACGCGCGCCTGCTGTTCCTTGGCAGGCTCGATCAATGGTCGCCGCAATGGGCCGGTCTGGCGGCCAGCCTGCCCTGCATCGCCTTGCCTGACGCGGCAGCGGGTACTTCCTGGGACGAGATCGTGGCGCATCACGAACCGCTCGCCGGCTGTCCGCAGCGCGCCGCCGGCGATCTGGCGGTGCTGATCTATACCTCGGGTTCGACCGGCCAGCCCAAGGGCGTCATGCAAAGCTTCGGCGCTCTGACGCGGGCGGCGGAAGGCCTGGTGCGCGCGGGCGGCGGCAGCAGCGCTGATCGATTCGTTTCGTATCTGCCGCTGAGCCATGTGACGGAGCGGGCCTGCACCGAATGCGGTAGCATTGTGCTGGGCTGCCAGGTGTATTTCTGCGAGTCGCTGGACACCTTCGTCGAGGACATCAAGCGCGCGCGGCCAACCGTGTTCATTTCCGTGCCGCGCCTGTGGCTCAAGTTCCAGCTGGGCGTGTTCTCCCGCATTACGCCAGGGCGGCTGGACTTCATGCTGCGCCTGCCCCTGTTGGGCAAGGCGCTAGGCAGTAAGCTGCTGGCGGCGATGGGGCTGGACCAGGTGCGCTTTGCCGTGAGCTGCTCGGCGCCAGTGCCGGCGGAGCTGATCGCCTGGTATCGCCGCCTGGGCCTGAATCTGCTGGAAGGGTATGGCATGACGGAGGACTGCGGCTATTCGCATTTGTCCACCATGCGCGACAGCGCGCCGGGCTTTGTCGGCGTGCCGCTGCCCGGCGTGGAAGTCAAGCTGAGCGAAGAGCAGGAAGTGCTGGTCAAGTCACCGGGCCAGTTGATGGGCTACTTCAAGCGCCCCGACCTGGATGCGGAATGCCTGACGGTGGACGGCTATTTCCGCACCGGCGACAAGGGCGAGCGCACGGCGGAAGGCCTGCTGAAGATCACCGGCCGCATCAAGGAGCTGTTCAAGACGGCGAAGGGCAAGTATGTCGCGCCGGCGCCCATCGAAAACCGGATCAATATGTTTCCGCTGATCGAGCTGTCCATGGTATCCGGCGCGGGCCGGCCGGCCGCCTTTGCCATGGTTGTGCTGGCGCCGGAGGTTCGCGCCGGGCTGGCGGAGGCGCCGCTGCGGCGCGCCGTCGAAAGCCAGCTGGCGCAGCTGCTGCATGAGGTCAACCGCGCCTTGCCCACGTATGAGCAGCTGCGCATGCTGGTGGTGGCGAAGGAGCCGTGGTCAATCGAGAACGGCTGCCTGACGCCCACCTTGAAGATCAAGCGCAGCCGCATCGAGGCGCTGGCGGCGCCCAGCCTGGAGCTGTGGTACAGGCAGGACGCGGCGGTGCTATGGCAGTAGCGCCCTCAGGCCACGTGCTTGATGCGCAGGGCCGACCAGTCGGCGTCGACGGAAATGATGGAGACGGCGTCCAGCCCGATGGTAGCGGCATAGGCGGCGATGGTGTCGCGGTGTACGTCCGATTTCTGCTTTGAGGTGCCCTTGACGTAGGCGACCCACAGTGCGCCCTTTGGCGCCAGGCGGGTCTTGGCTTTCGGCAGCACCTCTTCCAGCTCCTGCTGGCTACCGGCAAACATGAGCACGAAGTCGGCGGGCTTGCTGCCGCTGACGATCAGTTCAGAAGGCAGCGCGGCCACCAGTTCGGGCGCGCGGCCTTTGGCATTGATGACGGCAATGGCGCTCGCCTTCTTGAGGAACATTTTGTCGGCGATGGTTTTTTCGGTCATTTGAGCAGGCCGGCCAGTTCGACGGCGGTTTTGACTTGCATCTTGTCGAAGATGTGGGCGCGGTGGACTTCAACCGTGCGCATGCTGATGCCCAGCTGGTCGGCCACCACCTTGTTCATTTTCCCTGCCAGGATCAGGTCCAGCACTTCGCGCTCGCGCACCGACAGGGTGGCCAGGCGGGCGTGGACGGCAGCCATCTCGCTGGCCTTGCGCGAGCTGGCCAGGGCTTCCTGCACCCGGTCCATCAGTTGGTTGTCGTTGAAGGGTTTCTCGAAGAAATCGAAGGCGCCGCGCTTGAGGGTGTCCACCGCCATCGGCACGTCGCCATGGCCGGTCAGGAAGATCACCGGCAGGCGCTGGGTCAGTTTGCGCGTGGCCAGCTGGTCGAAGACGGCCACGCCGTTCATGTCGGGCATGCGCACGTCCAGCAGTACGCAGTCGCCGTCGGCATCGAACTGTCCCTGTTCCGCATACTCCAGGAACTTGGCGGCGTTGTCGTAGGCGCGCGCGGGAATGGCGCGCGAAGATGCCAGCCAGGATAGCGAGTCGCGCACGACTTCTTCATCATCGACGATATGGAGCATGGTCTCGTTATAAGTTATGTTTGCCCGATATTGTAGTCCGAAATTCAAGCAAGAGCTGCCGGCAGGGTAAAGCTGAAGGTGGTGCCGCCGCCCGGATTGTCCTTGTGGCTGAGCGTGCCGCCATGCGATTCGATGGCGGTACGGCACACGCTCAGGCCCATACCCATGCCTTCCGCCTTGGTCGAGAAGAAGGGCGAGAACAGGCGCTCGGCCACTTCGGCCGGAATGCCGTGGCCCTGGTCGATCACCGCCACGCTGACCTGGGCGGTGGCGGCGTCAAATTCCGCCACCACGTTCAGCACGCGGCGCATCGGCGGCACGTCCTGCATGGCCTCGATGGCGTTGCGGGTCAGGTTGAGCAGCACCTGTTCGATCAGCGTGCGGTCGGCGCGCACCAGCGGCAGGTTATAGGGGATGCTGGTGTGGAAGGCGACATAGTATTTGCGCGCCTGCAGATCGATCAGCGCGCGGATGCCGTCCAACATGGCCTGCACCGCCACGTCCTGGCGTTCAGGCTCGCGCTTCTTCACAAATTCATGCACGCTGCGGATGATCGCGCCGGCGCGCTGCGCCTGGTTGCTGGCCTGTTCCAGCGCCGGTTTCAGCATGCCGCAATCGACCGAGGCGCCGGCTGATTCCGCGCGGCCCACCACGTTCAGCGCGCCGGTGGTGTAGCTGGAGATGGCGGCCAGCGGCTGGTTCAGTTCATGCGCCAGCATCGACGCGATCTCGCCCATGGTGGCCAGGCGCGCCGAGGTTTGCAGCTTTTCCTGCTGCTGGCGATTCAGCTCCTCGATGCGCTTGCGGTCGGAGATGTCGAGGATGGAGCCCATCCAGCCGGTCTGCTGGCCGTCCTTGTCCACCAGCGGCGCTTCGAACACCAGCACGGGAATGCGCTCGCCGTCGGGACGCACGAAGATGGTTTCAAACTGCGGCGTCACGGTCCCGGCCAGCACATTGGCCAGGCGGGCCTGGTATTCGTTCATTGCCTCCGGCGCCCAGTAGGGCATGGGCGGCAGCTTGCCGATCAGTTCTTCGGCCTGCATGCCGACGATCTGGCAGAAGGCCGGATTGACGTAGGTGATGCGGCCTTCCAGGTCGCGCGCGCGCAGGCCCGTGACCAGCGAGTTTTCCATCGCGGTGCGGAAGGACATCTGCAGGCGCAGCGCTCCTTCCGCCGCCAGCCTGCGCGACATATGGCCCCACAGCGAGAGCAGGCTCCAAAGCAGGGCCAGGGACAGCACGATCACCGAGCCGACCAGCAGATTGGGCAGCAGCTGCGGCTCGCTCTTGACGCTGTCGGTGACCAGGGTGATGGAGGCGCCCGGCAGGTCGAGTGCGCGCTTGTGGGTGTACACGCCGTGGCCCGGACCAGCCGCCGCGCGGCGCGCCAGCACCTTGTCGTCACGGTCGACCAGCGACACCTGGTTATCCTGGGCGAACCACCACGGCACCATCTCTTCCAGCAGGGCGCTGGCCTGATAAGTGGCGACCAGGTCGCCGGTGTAGGTATCGCCGGTGAACATGGGCTGGTGATAGTCCATCAGCACGGCCGATGGCGCGGCGCCGGAATTGCCGCTCTGGGTTTCCGGCTGGGTGTAGCTGGCGTTGTGAGTCTTGCGCGCCAGGTCGGCGGTGGCGGCGGAAGCGGGCGACAGTTCGACCGAGGTCAGGGCGGGATCGCTGCTGGCCACCACCTTGCCATTGGCATCCAGCCAGACCACGCGCTGCAGCTCATGGCCGTTGCGCAGCATGCGCATCATGCGGCTCTGCGCGCGTTCCGGCGTCAGATGGCCGGCGGCGATTTCCTGGGCCAGGCTGCGCAGGCTGTCCTCGTCGCGGCCCATTTGAAAGCGGATGGTCTGCTCCACCCACAGCGTATCGGCGATCAGCTGCTCCTGGCGCTCATTGCTCTCCATCTCGCGCGCCTGCCAGGGGAGCCAGATCAGGATCACGAGGAAAAACAGCACCAGCACGATCGGCATCAGCCAGCGCAGCAGGTTGCTGGACTGGAGGCGGCGCAGGGAGAGGTTCAGAGTCGTCATCCGGATCAAGATACAGCGATATCAGGGAGCCTACATTGTGGTTTTCCACAGTTGAAGCCCTTGCCAAGGACGGTGAGAATCGTCCAGACTAGAATAATAGTGCACTTTTTATCCCTTCAGGAGACTCCATGAAACTGAAAACCGTCCTGGTCGCGCTGACCGCTGCCATGAGTTTCAACGCGTACGCGCAGGCGCCGATCGTCATCAAGTTCAGCCACGTGGTGGCGACCGATACGCCGAAAGGCCAGGCTGCCGACCGCTTCAAACAACTGGCAGAGAAGTACACCAATGGCCGCGTGAAGATCGAGGTCTATCCGAACAGCCAGCTGTACAAGGACAAGGAAGAACTGGAGGCCCTGCAGCTGGGCGCCGTGCAGATGCTGGCGCCATCGCTGGCCAAATTCGGCCCGCTGGGCGTGAAGGAATTCGAAGCCTTCGACCTGCCGTACATCTTCCCGTCGAAGACCGCGCTGTATAACGTGACCGAGGGCGAGATCGGCAAGGGCCTGCTGAAAAAGCTGGAGCCGAAGGGCATCACCGGCCTGGCGTACTGGGATAACGGCTTCAAGGTCATGTCGGCCAACAAGCCGCTGCATACCCCGGCTGACTTCAAGGGCCTGAAGATGCGTATCCAGTCGTCCAAGGTACTCGACGCGCAGATGCGCGCACTGGGCGCGAATCCGCAGGTGCTGGCCTTCTCCGAGGTGTATCAGGCGCTGCAGACCGGCGTGGTGGATGGCACCGAGAATCCGCCGTCGAATATGTACACCCAGAAGATGCATGAAGTGCAGAAGTATGTGACCGTGTCGAACCACGGCTATCTGGGCTATGCGGTCATCGTCAACAAGAAGTTCTGGGATGGCCTGCCGGCGGATATCCGCGGCCAGCTGGACAAGGCGATGAAGGAAGCCACCACCTTTGAAAAAGCCATCGCCCAGCGTGACAACGACCTGGCGCTGGAAGCGATCAAGAAAGCCGGCAAGACCGACATCTATACCCTCAGCGTGAAAGAGCAGGCCGACTGGCGCAAAGCCCTGCTGCCGGTGCAGAAGGAGATGGAAGGCCGGATCGGCAAAGACCTGATCCAGGCGATCAACAAGGAAGCAGCTAAGTAATAAAAAAATCCCCGCCTCGACGGGGATTTTTTTGGGCCTTACATCAGCCCCATCGCTTTCGGCAGCCAGAGCGACAGTCCCGGCCAGTAAGTCACAATCACCAGGAACACAATCATCGTCAGCAGCCATGGCATCACTGCCACAGTCAGCTCGGAGATGCTCATCTTCGAGATACCGCTGGCGACGTACAGGTTCAGGCCCACCGGCGGGTGGCACAGGCCTACCTCCATGTTCGCGTCGATCATGATGCCGAAGTGGACGGCGTCCACGCCCAGGCGGATCGCGGTTGGATGCAGGATCGGCGCCATCACCAGGATGATGGACGAAGGTTCCATCACGTTACCGGCCAACAGCAGCAGGATATTGGTGAAGAACAGGAAGCCGACCTGGCCCAGGTCTTTCGCCAGAATCCAGTCCGCCATCGCCTGCGGGATATTCTCGTGCGCCATCAGGAAGGAGAACAGCACGGCGTTGGTGATGATGTACAGGAGCATGGCGCTCAGCGCGGCCGATTTCTTCAGCACTTCCGGGGTCTTCGACAGCGGCATATCCTTGTAGACGAACACCGAGATGAAGAAGGAATACACCGCGCTCATGGCGGCCGCTTCGGTCGGCGTGAAGATGCCCTTGGTGATGCCGCCGATGATGATCACCACTAGCAGCAGGCCCCAGACGGAATCGCGGAAGGCCTTCCAGCGCTGGGCCCAGGTGGCTTTCTTCATGCGCGGATAGCCGTTCTTCTTGGCCAGCACCCAGGTGGTGGTGCACAGCATGATGGTCAGCAGGATGCCGGGGAACAGGCCCGCCAGGAACAGCGCGCCGATCGAGGTGCCGGTCGAAATCGCGTAGATCACTTTCGGAATCGAGGGCAGCATCAGGATGCCCAGCGAACCCGCCGTGATGATCACGCCCGCGCCAAAGCGCTTGGGATAGCCTTGTTTGACCATGGCCGGCAGGATGATCGAACCGATCGCCACCACCGTCGCCACCGAGGAGCCGCACACCAGCGCGAACATGGCGCAGGCGATGATGCCGGCCAGCGCCAGGCCGCCGTGCCAGTGGCCGATCAGGCTGGTGGCAAAGGCGATCATGCGGCGCGCCACGCCGCCGTGGGTGAGGAAGTTACCGGCCAAAATAAACAGCGGGATGGCCATGATCTCGAACTTTTCGATCCCGCTAAACAGCTTCAGTGCGACCGCTTCCACCGGCACGGAAGTGAGCAGGTACATGAACATCAGCACCGTCAGGCCGAGCGCGATGGAGACCGGGATCCCGGTCAGCATCAAGAGGATCAGCAAGGCGAACACGACGCCCACTTTGCCGCCGATGAGGCAGACCGACAGCAGGATGGCGCCGATACCGAGCAGCCAGGCCGCAGCGCGGCCTTTGCTCATCGGGGTTGGCAAATTGATGGCGTTGGCAGCGTTGCTCATTTGGCGCCTCCTTGTGCAGGATGGGCGGCAGCGAACAGCTCATCGTTTTCGTCATCGTCCAGGCCGTCCACGTGGCCCTCATCGTGGTGCGGCATTTCGCCGGTGCGCAGATACGCCACCAGCACCTGCAGGAAGCGGAAGCACATCAGGTAGGAACCCATCGGCACCACCGAATAGACAAACCAGGTTGGCCATTCCAGGTCCGGCGTGGTGGGGCCTTCAGTCAGGTCGTCGACGTTCCAGCCGAGGAAGTGGTAGGTGGCGTAGTGCATGCCGTTCTCCCACACAAAGCGCAGGCCTAGCGTGCCGATGATGCCGGTGAACAGGGCGCCGCAGACCAGGGCCAGCACCGTGGTGTTACGGCGCCAGGCTTCAGGCAGGCGGCTGACCAGTACGTCCACGCCCACGTGCACGCCCTTGCGCACGCCGTAGGCCGCGCCAAACTTGGCCATCCACACGAACATATAGATGGCCAGCTCCTGCGCCCATTCAAAGTGCCGCGACAGCAGCCAGTCCTGCACGCCCGGGATGGGCAGGCTGGTGCCATAACGGTGCAGCACGGAGAAGAAGATGAGCAAGGTGGCGCCGCCCATCAGGAAGGTGATGATCCACTCTTCCAGATGGTCCAGTATTTTCATGAGCATAGATGTTGTCTCTCAGTGGTTTTTATTGAAGCTAGGAAATCAGCTTTAAACATAAAATACATGCAACATG
>Ga0213872_10001186_pt1 | contig 17705 bp, 15 predicted proteins | sample VelepicomBERX_R2_FD_160071 | JGI IMG/M metagenome (GOLD analysis project Ga0213872, IMG submission 160071) | Rhizosphere microbial communities from Vellozia epidendroides in rupestrian grasslands, the National Park of Serra do Cipo, Brazil - RX_R2 | ecosystem: Host-associated > Plants > Roots >...
TTTATGCAGACATCTCATGTCTTACACCTTTAAGTAACTTGGAGGGAACAGCAGAAAATCAGGCGCGCTGGCCTTGAGGGGGACGTTCTGGATGAGCTAGATCGACAGCGGGCAGGAAGCCGCTGTACGGGGAGGTGGGAGCGGCCGCCAGCGGCAGGGCCGGCTGCACAACAGGGAGACAAGGCGCCAGTGCGGCGCCCACGCAGCAGGCCGCGCCGCCGCATTTGAGCGTGCCGTGGCCGGAGTGATGATCGCCGCCGTCCGCTTTGGCCAGCATGGCGGCATGGTCGTGATGCATGCCGCCCGCTTGGGCAGCCGCCATCGGCGCGGCGGCATGGATGGCATCGGCGGCCGGGATTCCATCCGCGCAGGCCATCGCCACCGACGCAAAACCCTGCAGGGGCAGCGCCAGCAACATCAGCCACACAACGATGGAACGGAACAGATTAGCCATCCGTGAATCTTATCACAGTGCGCCCGGGCAGATTCTTAAGCCAGCCGTATATCCGGATTGGCGATCAGATTATCGATCTGGCGCACGGCTTCCTCGCAGGCGGCATTGACGGCGTCGTCCTCGCGCTCGCGCACAAACTGCATGGTCGCGCCTTCAAACACTTCCACCCCGTTGGCGCCGGCGTGGGCCAGATCGCAACTGGCCGTCCATTTGCCGTCCGTGGTGGGCAGCACTACCGGGATGATCTCCCAACCCTTGTAATGAATTTTTCTCATTAGCCGCTCCCGTCTGATGGTCCATCGACAGACTAGCACGAAGCCGCCCCCATTAGCGCACGGCAGACCGCCGCCGGACTGAGTCCTTAGTCGTCGTCGCCGCCGTGCACGGTCACGCGGCCCAGCGGCTGGTCCAGATTCGCCAGATACCAGCTGAGCGACGTCAGCACCGCCACATGGCGCTGCAGCTCATACGGATTCACCTTGTCCAGCGTATCGGCTGGCGTGTGGTGATAGTGGAAGTAGCTGTGGCCATCCACCAGCGGCTCGAACATCGGCACGCCCTCCTTCTCCATCAGGGTCAGGTCCGCACCGGCGGCGCTGTCGCGGCGCATGATGACGTTGGCGCCGATCGGCTCCAGCGCATCCTGCACCGGCTTGAGCAAGCCCACCGTCTGCGGTGACACGCTGGTGATCAGGCCGAACGGACGGCCGCCGCCCGAATCGCTCTCGATACCGGCGATGTGCTTCTCCGCCTTGTCCTTGTAAGCCGCATGGTAGGCCTTGCCGCCACGGGTGCCGTTTTCCTCGTTCATCCAGGCGATCATGCGAATGGTGCGGCGCGGCTGCAGATTCAGCTTCTTCAGCGTCTCCAGCACGCCCATGGCGCCGGCCACGCCGGTGCCGTCGTCGTTGGCGCCGGTGGCCAGATCCCACGAATCCAGGTGGCCCGACACAATCACCACTTCATCCGGCTTGTCGGTGCCCGGCAGGTCGGCGATCACGTTGAAGCTGTCCGCGTCCGGCAGAATCTGCGGGGTCAGGGTCAGGTGCATCTTCAGCGGGCCGCGTGCGGACAGTCGCGCCATCAGCATCGCGTCTTCCGCCGTGACGGCGGCGGCGGGAATGCGTGCGCCGTCCACCAGGCCGGAAGCGCCGGTGTGCTGGACGCGGTAGTCCGCACCGCCGACCGAGCGCACCAGCACCGCGGCCGCACCCATTTCAGCGGCGATCTTCGGACCGGCGAAGCGGTAGGCCGCGCCATGGCCGTAAGCCGGGCCAGCCAGGCCACGGTCCGCCATCTCCTGGTCGAACGGCACGTTGAACAGCACGATACGGCCTTTGACTTCGGCGGCATGCGCCTTCAGGTCGGCAAAGTCCTTCACCACCAGCACCGGCGCGGTCAGGCCTGCGGCCGGCGTGGCGCCGGAGCCACCCAGCGCGGTCAGCACCACGCGCTGGCTCAGGCCCGCCGGACGGCCGCTGTAGTCCACCAGTTCGCCCTTTTCCTCGCCACGTACCCAGTGCGGCACCTTGACCGGCTGCAGCGTCACCTTGGCGCCCAGCTTGCGCATCGCCTCGGCCACCTGCTCCACCGCCGCAGCGGCGCCAGGAGAACCGGACAGGCGCGGCCCCACCAGGTCAGTCAGGTCGGCCAGGCGCTCGAAGGCGTAGTTGTCCTGCATTGCGCTGTCGCGGATGCGTGCCAGGGTGGCGGGATCGTTGGGTGCGGCGATGGCGCCGGCGCTGATCAAGGCGGCGGCAATGGCGGTCAGGGAGGTGGCGACGGCTTTCATGCGGTTCCTAATATTTGTGATGAGAGGAAGGTCCAGCGAAGTCCAAGACGATAGCGCATCGTGGCGAAGTTGTCATCCATATTGATTTGCTATCGCATCTGCACTACCATGGGGCATCCAACCCTGCGAAAGCGCCTATGTTGAAAGGCCAGCTCTGCACGGTCCGCCATCTGCTCACGGCCGACCTGAACACCTTTATCGCGCTGGTGAACGACCTGCCCTCGCGCGGCGACTACTTCTCGACCCATTTCAAGTCGCCGGAGACCATGCGCAAGGAGTTTGTCCAGAACGGCTTTGTCAGCGATGACAGCGAGTTGTTCGTCATCGAGGATCAATCGCACCACATCGTCGGCGTCATCACCCACTTCAAGAGCCGCACCCCGGTCTCGCGCGAAATCGGCTACCGCCTGTTCGACCGTTCGCTGACGGGACAGGGCTATGTCTCGGAGGCCTGCAGCCTGCTGGTCGACCATCTGTTCAACGTCTACCAGTACCACCGGCTGGAACTGCTGTCGGCGCCGGAGAACAAGGCCTCGCTAAGGGTGGCGGAGAAATGCGGCTTCACGCCGGAAGGCACGCTGCGCCAATCCTTCTTTATCGGCGGGCGTTATTGCGACGTTGTCGTATGCAGCCTGCTGCGTCCCGAGTGGGAACGGCGCCGCCGCTAATCTGCTTCCAAATGTTACAAGCCATTACCAGCGAACGCGGTTTGTAAATTTCTGTATTAGCAATGGCGATTTTTACCGCGACCGATATGATGAACTCACGCTGCGGCCAAGCGATCATTCCGATCGAGGCCACCGTAAGGAGAATCACCATGTGGACCAAAAAACTCGTAAGCGTTGTCGTATTGGCTAGCGCTGCCCTGTCGTCGACAGCAGCCATGGCCGATGATCGTGGCCTGAATACCGTGGCCGGCGCCGTGGTTGGCGCGGCTATCGGCAATAGCGCGGGTGGCCGCGATGGCGCCATCGTCGGCGGCGTCCTCGGTGCCGCGGTGGGCAACAGCATCAGCACCGGCGACCGTTATCATCGCGGCGGCTACGTGGAGACCCGTGTCTATACCCAGCCCGCGCCGGTGTACTACGCGCCCGCGCCGGTCTACTACACTCCGGCGCCACGCGTAGTCTATGTGGAACCGCGCCCTTACTACTACCACAGCCATTGGCGCGAACGTGAGCGCGAGCGCGAATACCGCGAAGAGCGCTGGGAACACCGCCACTGGCGTTAATCACCGGTGACGGCGAGGGCGAGGAGCTTACTCAGTCTTCTCGCCCAGCACCGTCGACAGGTACTCCACGATCTTCTTGCCCCGCTCCGTATCGGGGCTTTCCCCCATCATCTTCTGATACAGCTTGCGCGCGGTCTTCTCGCTGAAGGTCTGCGTCACGATCACGTTCGGCGAATGGCACTTCGAGCAGGTCTGCTTGACCAGCATGGCGTTTGGCCCTGGCGGGAAGGGCGAAGGATCGCCCGCCTCATCGGCGGCGTGGCTGAACTGCGCCGCGCCCATGGCCAGCAGCGCCGCAACAATGTGTTTGGTGGTATTCATGTTTACTCCATATTCATCTGGAAGTTCTCCCACATGTAATCCGCCCAGTACTCGTTCATGAACAGGAAGAACTCGTGGGTCAGATTAATGATCTTGCGGGTGCAATAGTCGTAATCGGCGTCGCTTTGCGCCGCCAGCGTCAGCGACAAGGTACCGTCGCGCAGGCGCACAGCGGCGCGCGCGCGGGCAGGATCGACGCGCCGGTGCTCCGGCACGTCGGCGGCGGCCCGGCCCTTGAGCCAGGCCTTGATCTCCTTGTGCATCAGCGAGTTGGCTTCCACATTGGGCAGCAGGTCCAGTAGCGCCAGGCGGCGCTGCTTCGGCTCGCAGCTCAAGGTGAAGGGCTGGCCGTACAGCCAGCCGAAATGGAAGTCGACGCCACTCTTGCGCGGCTCCACGCGGTAGTCCTGGAACACGCCACGGGTGGCGTAGTCCTTCAGAACCGCGTCTGCCGCGACCACGGATTGATCGCTCATCATGCGTGAAAAGTCAGTGGTAGTAAGAAGTCACGCCTGGTTCCACCTTGCCCAGGAAGCCCGGTGGATACTTCTCACGCTGCCAGAACTCCTTCTTGCCCTGCACGTTGAGCACCACCGGCATGCTGGTTTCGGCAGCCAGCTTGTAGGCCTTCTTCAGCGCCGGGGTGAACTCTTCCGGCTTGGTGATGTACATGCCATGGCCGCCCAGCGCCTCCGCCATTTTGTCGTAGCGGATATTCTCCTGGAACAGGTGCATCGGCAGGATCTTCGGCTCGTCGTCCTGCAGATACCAGGTGCCCCAGGCATTGTTGTTGTAGACGATGATGATGGCCGGGATGCGATGCTTGGCCAGCGTCTCCACCTCCATGCCCGAGTAGCCGAACGAAGCGTCGCCCATGATGGTGACGGTAGGATGGCCCTTGTACGCGGCCTGCGCGCCAATGCCCTCCTTCACCGCCACGCCCGCGCCGACGGCATAGCCCACGTCCGCCCCCACGGTGCCGAACTGGTACTGGCCGTTCATGATCTGCCCCGGACGATAGGCGCGCAGCCAGCGCCGCGTATAGCGCGCCACGCCAAAGCCGCCCGAGCCGACCAGGGTCTGCTCCTTGGGGATATTGCCCTTGTAGAGGAAGTCGGCCAGCTCCTTGGCGATCACCGCCGGATGCACCGCGTCCTTGTAGGCCAGCACCTGCTTGTACATGGCCTCGTTCTCGTCCTCGAACTTCTTGCGCGCCGTGCGGATCTCGGCCAGCCAGTCGTCATGCTTCATGGCCGGCGCTTCGCGCGTCAGCACTTCCAGCGCCGCCTTTTCATCGCTGACGATACCCACTTCGATCGGCAGATTGCGGCCGATGTCTTCCGCCGCCGGATCGATGCGGATATAGCGCGCATCCGGGCCGAAAGCATATTCGCCGATATTCGGCATGCAGTACTGACCCACCAGCATCACCACGTCGGCGCTGGCCAGCGCGTCCGGCGAACAGGTGGCCGACAGCGGATGGTCGTCCGAGAACTGGCCGCGCATCGCGCCCGACTCCACCACCGGAATCTGGGTCTTCTCGGCGAAGGCGCGCAGCGCGTCCCAGGCCTTGGAGTAGAACACGCCGGTGCTGGACACCACGATCGGCCGCTTGGCCTGTTGCAGCAAGGCGATCGCCCTGGCCACATGGGCCGGCGAAGGATTCGGCTTGGCGTCGGTGCGGTACAGGCTCTTGTCGAAGTTGTAGGCGATGTCGCCCGGCTTGGTCAGCTTGCCGTCGGCCGCTTCGGCCGCGAAGTCCAGGTGCACGGGACTGGGCACGCCGGACTTCAGCTGGCGGAATGCATAGGCCGCGTACTCGTGGTTGCGGCGCGCATTGACCAGGCGCTTCTGCCACTTGACCATATTCCTGGTCACGCTTTGCTGCTCCATCAGCTGGATGGCAGCCTCGGTGTCTTCCTCGCGCACGCTCTTATTGGAGGACAAAAACAGCACCGGCGTGCGCGCCGCCTTGGCATTGGCCAGGCCGGAAATCAGGTTGGTAAAGCCCGGACCTTCGGTACCGGAAGTGGCCGACACCTCGCCGGTCACGCGGGTAAACGCATCTGCCGCGTGGGCCATGGAGCGTTCGTCACGGCCGGTGTAGACCGGGATGCCGATGGCCGCCATGGCGTGGGTGACGGTGTAGTTGCCCGGGCAGCAGAACAGCGCCGCCAGCCCCTCGGACTGGCAGGCCTTGGCGAACAGGGTGGCGCCATTCATGGGTAGTTTGGGCACTTCGGGCGGAGCCTTGGCGGCCGCGTCAAAGGCGGGCGGCAAGGGTAAGGGCTGGCCGGCGGCCTCCTTGCCGGCAGCGGCGGCCTGGTTCGCCACGCCGGCCGAAGCGGCGCCGGCGGCCAGCAGGCCGGAAGCTTTCAGAAAACTGCGGCGCGACGGCACATGTTCGCCGGCGGGCGCTGCAGGACTGTGAGTGACGTTTTTTGGGTCAGTCTCATTCATGGTGTCTTCCTCGTTTGTTGTTCTCGAGCCCGGGGGGCTCATTGCATTCTATAACTTGATCTAGATCAATTCCCCCTCGGAAAACACTTATCCCAAAAAGTGATCGGTCCTCAACGGCAAATTTTTATTCATGGTAGACTTGTTTATGTGCGGCAATAATATTTGTCGCAATACATCCTGCCAACATTGCAATTTCATCCGCCCGTCCACGCCGGGCCACTCAATCATGAAAAATTTGAAAATCGGTACCCGCCTGGCGGTGGGCTTTGGGCTTATTTTGCTGTTTATGGCGATCGTGACCGCGATCGGCATCGGCCATATGCAGACGGTGGCGGAAGCCACGCGCGACATGATGAGTCAGCCGCTGGCCAAGGAGCGCCTGGTCAGCGACTGGTATCGCGTCATCCACACCGGCGTGCGCCGCACCACCGCCATCGTCAAGAGCAGCGATCCGACGCTGGCGGCCTTCTTTGCCGAGGACTCGGCGCAAGGCACCAAGGAAGTCGAAGAGTTGCAGAAAAAAATCGTCCCGCTGATCGAGGACGGCGAGGAAAAAGCCCTCTACGACAAGATGCTGGACCAGCGCAAGCGCTACCTGAGCGCGCGCGACACCATCGCCAAGCTGAAAAAAGACGGCCAGCTGGATGAAGCCGAAAACGTGCTGAATGAGACCTTTGTGCCGATGTCCAAGGCCTACCTGGCATCGCTGAGCCAGTTGCTGACCATGCAGCGCAAGGCCATCGACAACCAGGCCGTCCAGATTGAAGAGCGCTACCTGAGCAGCCGCCACTTCATGATGGGCTTTGCGCTGGCCATGCTGGGCTTTGGCACGCTGTGCTCGTGGTGGCTTACCCGCGGCATCGTCATTCCGCTGAACCGCGCGGTGGACGTCGCCGTCGCCGTGGCGGACAAAAACCTGCGCAACGACATCGTGGTTGAAACCACCTGCGAAACCGGCCGCCTGCTGCAGGCGCTGAAGACCATGAACGATGGCCTGGTCAGCATCGTGACGGAAGTCCGCCAGGGCACCGACAACATCGCCGCCGCCTCGACCGAAATCGCCAGCGGCAACCTGGATCTGTCCGCACGCACCGAAGAACAGGCCAGCAGCCTGGCCGAAACGGCGTCCTCGATGGAACAACTGACCGGCACCGTGCGCCAGAACGCCGACAACGCCCGCCAAGCCAACCAGTTGGCCGCGAACGCCTCGGAAGTGGCCCAGCGCGGCGGCGCCGTGGTGGCCCAGGTGGTCAGCACCATGGACGAGATCAACGCCTCGGCGCACAAGATTGTCGACATCATCGCGGTCATCGACGGCATCGCCTTCCAGACCAATATCCTGGCGCTGAACGCCGCCGTGGAAGCGGCGCGCGCCGGTGAACAGGGGCGTGGCTTTGCCGTGGTGGCCAGCGAAGTGCGCAACCTGGCGCAGCGCTCGGCCGCCGCCGCCAAGGAGATCAAGGAATTGATCGACAACTCGGTCGAGAAGGTCGATGCGGGCAGCACCCTGGTCGCGCAGGCCGGCGCCACCATGGACGAAGTGGTCACCAGCATCCAGCGCGTGACCGACATCATGGGCGAGATCACCTCCGCCAGCGCTGAGCAGAGCTCGGGCATCGAGCACGTCAACCACGCCATCAGCCAGATGGATTCGGTCACCCAGCAGAACGCCGCCCTGGTGGAAGAAGCCGCCGCCGCTGCCGCCTCGCTGCAGGACCAGGCCGCGTCGCTGGCCCAGGTGGTCAGCATCTTCAAGCTGGACGACAGCCGCACCGGCCTCCCAGGCCGCACCAGCCGCGCCGAGCCGCGCCTGCGCCTGACCGCCTGACGGTCGTTCCCCGCCCCGCTGTTTTTCGCCTCCCCCCGCTAGACCGCCATAACGGCGTCTGGCCGAGGGGGAATCATGACAACAGCAGACACAATCATCGCTTTGGAACTGGGCCACTACCGGCTGCGCGAGCAGATCGGCGGCTCGGCCTACGGCGTCATCTGGCGCGCCAGCGGGCCGCATGGCACGCGCGACGTCGCGCTCAAGCTGATCAACCAGCCGCAGATGGAGCGCGCCGACCCGCTGCTGCGCGAACGCTGGATCGCCAGCGCCGCCAACGAAATCACCTTCCTGCAATCGCTGGAGCCCTGGGACGAGCGCCACATCGTGCGCCTGCTGGATAGCGGCTGGCACGACGGCCTGCCGGTGCTGGCGCTGGAACTGATGACGGGCGATCTTGGCAAGCATGTCAGCCAGCTCAAGGCGCGCGGCCAAGCTCCTGACTTCCCCTCGGTGCTGGACTGGCTCGGCCAGATCAACCAGGCCCTGGCCAAGGTGCACCAGTACGGCTGGCGCTATCTCGACCTCAAGCCCGCCAACCTGCTGTTCGACCATCACCTGAATGCCGTCAAGCTGGCCGACTTTGGCACCAACCGCCAGCTCAGCCAGCTGCACGCACACTCTTATGCCGGCACCGCCAACTGGCAGGCGCCGGAACAGTTCTTCCCCGCCCCCGGCGGCGGCTATGCCACCGGCACGCACAGCGACTTTTTTTCGCTGGGGACGCTGTTCTACTACCTCGTCACGGGCGGACAGGTGCTGCGCTTCTGCGGCGAATGCGGCGAGGCCTACCGCGCGCACCACACCTACGGCGCGGAAGTCCTGCGGCAGCAGCACGGCGGCGCGCTGCCCACGGTGCTGCATGAAGATGAGGAAGCCCGCTTCGCCGCCTGCGTCACGCGTAGCCACCCGCGCGCCCAGGACGCCGCACTGACGCTGCTGCGCGCACTGCTGCACGCCGATCCGGCAGAGCGTCCACGCCATGCGATCCAGATCAGCCGCATGCTGGCGGCGATCCAGAGCAGCGTGCCGGAGCGCGTCATGCCCGGCCTGCCCGCCATGGTCCAGAACCTGCGCCGCCCCGCCGCCGACAACGGCTGGCTTACCATCCAGGAGGCACGATGAACGCCCGCTTGGCCGTCGCCGCCACACTGGCCGCATTGGCCCTGCTCTGTGCCCTGCAAGCACTGGCCTTGTGGCGCGCGCCGGCCGCCTGGCTGCCTGCCGCCATCACCATCCGCCTGAAGGCCGGCGAGAGCATCACGCTCGGCCAGCATGAACTGGCCGCACCGCAGGCCGACAAGTCCCACCTCTCCCTGCGCCGCGACGCGCAGCAGGGCTGGACCCTGCAAAACCTCAGCCCCACCCGCCAGGTCGTCCTTCTGCGCGAAGGCAGCGAGCAGCGCCTGGGCAGCATCCCGCTCTCGCAGGGCCAGAAATTCCAGATCGATGGCGCCGTGTTTGAAGTACTGGCGGCCAGCGACCGCGGCATCGCCTTCTCCCGCGACGGCCACGCCTGGCGCTACGACGGCGCAGTGCTCTATCACGATGGCCGCCAGCAGCAATCCTGCCCCGATGCCCACCTGTCCGCGCGCCTGCTGGCAGGCTGGAACCACTGGATGCCGTCACTGCTTTCGATTGACCGCCCGCTGAGCTTTGGCGGCAATCTGCACTGCGATAACCGCCTCGGGCTGGCCAGCGTCACGCCCGGCGCCGCGCAGATGGCCCGCCGCGACGGCCATATCGAGCTGTCCGCAGGCGCGCCGGATGGCGAACGCGCCACCGTCCTGCTGCACGACAGCGCCGGTCACACCGACCTGCGCCATCAGGAAGCCTTGTTGAGCGGCGTCCGCGCCATCATCGCCGGCCATACCCGCTTCCAGATCGACGCCCACCCCGCCCAACTCACCCTGACGCCCAGCCGCCACATCGCCCTTTCTGCCACAGCCGACCTCAAACTGCCGGAGCAGATCGAATGGCAATGGCAGCAGCGCGACCTGTGGGGCATCCCCCGCGCCAGCGATACCGCCAGCGACACTAGCCGAACCAGCTACGCTGCCTGGACCGCCCTCGCGCTCACCCTCGCCGCCATCGGCGTCGCCGCAGTTGCCGCGCTTGCTGCCGACCATGCCGCCACCGCCAGCGCTCCGCGCACTCGCGGCACCCAGCTCGGCGCCGCTCTGCTGGCCTCCTGCTGCGTGCTGGCCTGCGGCGTCGCTGCGCTGGTGATGCAGCGGCTCGGCCTCACGCCATCCGCCGCCGTCTCTGCGCTGCTGGCCGTAACCGCCCTGCTGCATTGGCTCGCCCTGCCCGGCCGCCTTTCCCTGCTGACGGCAGCAGGCGTCATCCTGCTCGCCATCGGCCTGCTGGCCCAGCTCGAACTCGGCCTCGGCGCGCCGGAATCCTCCTGGCTGCGCTACTACCAGAAGAGCGCAGCAATGCTCGCCATCGGTACGGGCCTGGGCGGCATGCTCCGCATCTGGGCCATCCGCCACGCTACGCAAGGCGCAAGGCTCAAACAACTCACCATCGAATGGAGCCTGCTCCTGCTGGCCGCCCTCGCCCTGGCAGCGATGGCCGCAGAAGTCCTTTGGGGCGACGAAACCGGCGTCTTCGACCTGCAACCGGTCGAACTGACCAAACTCGCCCTGACCGCACTGACCGCGCACTGCCTGGCCCTGCGCCTCAGCTGGAGCGACCAGCCCCAATCACTGGCCCGCCAGAGCGCCCGCTGGCTGCATCTGATCGCGCCCGCCCTGCTCTTCATGACCCTGCTCGGAATTGGCCTGGTCCAGGTCGACGACTTCTCCCCCCTGATCCTGCTGCTGGTCTGGAGCACCGTGATGGCCTTCGCCTACGCCCTCGCCGCCCGCCATCGCACCCTGGCCTGCATCGTCATCGCGGTCAGCGCATCAGCAGCGGCAGGCATCATCTACCTGCGCATGACCGGCACCGACGACTTGATTCGCTGGGGCTTCTACGCCGACCGCTTCCTGGTCTGGCTCAATCCCGCCGAACATCCCCACACCGGACAACAGCTGCTGCTGGGCGCCCACGCCATCACGGAAGGCGGCTGGTGGGGCGCCGACCACTGGCTCGGCCTGCGCTCGCTGGGCCAGTCCGCCGGCGCAGCATTGCGCATCCCCGCGGTGCAGGACGACTTTGCCGCATCGTTCTTCCTCAACCGCCACGGCCTGCTCGGCGCACTGCTGCTGTGGACCTTGCAGGCCGCACTGCTGCTTGGGCTGTTCAGCACCGCCGCCCGCGCCCACGCCGCCGGCGCCAGCGCGCGCGACTTCCGCGCCGCCTGGGCCGGACGCTTCCGCTACTTCGCGCTATGTGGCGGGGCGGCCTTCACGCTGGGCCACTTCCTGCTGTCGTGGGGCACCAACCTCGCCATCTTCCCCATCATGGGCCAGCCCATGAGCTTCCTGTCCGCTGGCGGCAGCCACCTGCTGTTTTTCCTCTGCCCCCTGCTAACGTTTGGGGCGGTCAGCGCGCAATCTTTAGAGGAGAAGTAATCATGCCGATCTATGTCCAACACGAAGTCCTGGGCCGGATACCCGATGTCTTCAACGCCGAAGCGATCTGGCAGGCGCCGGGATTGTCGCTATTCTCGCGCCGACCGCTGCTGCGCGACCTGCTGGAACGCTGCCCGCGCGAGCATAAAGGCCGTGCCGCCACGCGCTGCTTCTCGCACGTGACGCTGATGCTGCCGCAGGAAGACGTCGATGACGACTACCACCTCACGCGCGGCGCACGGGCCCGCGACCTCGCACAAACCCTGACAGCCCTGCACCAGAAGGACTTCGGCGACCTGCTGGGCAATGACCAGGTGCGGTATGACGTGATCGGCATGCCCTCGCTGGCGCCGGGCGAAATCGAAGTCAAGTTCGGCCATGCCGTCTACCTGTCCGCGCCGGATGAAAAGATTCTGTACAACGTCAGCGTTTCGCGCGACAGCGCCATCTGGCAGCCGGTCTGCCCGATCTACCCCAACCAGCGCCTGGCACTGGTCGGCGGCGATGACGGCAACGCCAGCTTTGCCGCACCAGGCTGGCCGTTCGGCGGCGACGGCGCGATCCTCATCATCAACGACGGCCCCGACTCGCCGCCCATCGTGCAGATGCGTCCCAAGGATGCTTTTGACTGCCGCTTCGATCCCCGCACCGGCTACTACACAATCAGATCCGCGCGCGGCGGCATCGATGAAAACGGCGCCATTGCAAGGCTGCTGCTGAAGATCACCCGCGTGGCCGGCGCGCCCCTGCCCCTGCCCATACCCTCGCCAGCGCTGGCGCCGATGGCGGCCGAACCAGCTCCCGGTATCCAGCTCAGCGTCACCAGGCAAGCACCCAAATCGGCGGCCGCCACCGCACCCGCCGTGTGGCAGCCCCGCACCGGCGCGCCCCATGCCCCGGCCAGCGTCCCTTCCAGCGAACGCCTCCGCCACGGCACGCCGCGCGACGGAGGCCCCCCGGCCTACCAAGCCGACCTCACCGCGCTGCCAGCGATGCCAACCCACCCCGCCAACAGGCCCGGCGAAAGCGACGCCACCTACGCCCCGCTGGCCCAGCAGCGCATCAGCCTCGTTGCACTGGCCCTGCCGCGCCTGAGCCGCTACCGAGACACCGGCGCGCACGCGCTGGAGCTGCCCTTCAACCGCAACCTGTCCTTGTCCGCTGACGGCGACAACGCCATCAGCTTCAGCATCAACGCCGCCGATGAACTGCACGCCAGCACGGCGGCAGGCCGCCAGCGCATCAGCGCCCCAACCGCTTTCACGCCGGTGGACGGCCGCGCCATCGCCCTGCTGCCCGCCGCGCAGCAAATGGCGGACCGCTACTGCGCGACGCTATGCCTGCCGCAGCCAGTCAGCGCGCCCGTGGCGACGGGAGTGCGCTTCGTCTTCGGCCGCAGCTCGCCCATGCTGGCCGCCTTGCGCGTGCTGGATTCGCCGCGCTTTCTGCAACGCGCAGATGGCGCATCGAGCGCAGACCGCATCGGCCTGTCGCGCAACGCCTTCAGCTTTGAAGCCACGCCGCAGGGGCTGAAGATCGGCCGACTCGCCGCAACGCAGGCGCTGTATCACCTGGACGACCAGCTGGCCTACGTCGCCAGCATCGGCGAAGCCAGTGCGGAAGCGCCGTATTTGCTGCCGGCCGGGCATCATCTGGTCGCAGGCCATTACGTGCTGCGCTTTGACGCCTGATGCCCGATACAGCCATGGAATCCAGCAAACTGTTAGGCGCCTGCGCCTTTGCGGCGGGACTGGCGATCACCCTCTTCCTCGCCGCCTACCTGACGCCACGCGAATGGTGGCGCCGCCCCAACCTGCGCGCCTTGCTGATCATGATCGGCGGCGCGTGGGGCTTCGGCAGCCTGCTGCTGTGGCTCGTCCCCTTGGCCGCGCAAGACAGCCACCTGCGAGGAGTTTCAGCCTTCGCAGCACCCGCGACGCCTGCCGCCGCAACCACCGACGCAGCCGCGGCGACGCGCATCTCGGCCGCAAATCCGACCAATGCCGCGCGCGTCGCCCACATGATCACCGGCCAGCCTTTCCGTACCCACCGCAGCCTCAATCTGCGCAGCGCCCCCGGCGTGCAAGGCGCCCGCCTGCTGACCGTCCCTGCCGGCGCCACCGTCACGCCGACGGGTGCGCGCAGCGGCGACTGGTGGCAGATCACCGCCCACATCGATGGCCAGGACAGCACCGGCTGGGCCAGCAGCCTGTGGCTGCGCCGGAGCGGCGAATGAGCTTCACCACCGCCAGCGCCGCCCACCAGCTGGACTTCGGCCCGCTACTCGACGTCGCCGCCCGCAGCCAGCCCAGCATCAGCCAGCTGCTGACGCTGGAAAACCAGGACAACCTGATCCTGATCGACGCCCACGGCCACGCCCTGCACCTGCACGACCAACGCGCCTGCCACAGCCGCGTGCCCAACTGGCCGCAGGGCCACGTCCGCCTGGCCGTCCTGGACGGCATGGGCGGCCACGGCCAGGGCAGACAAGTCGCCGGCGCCGTCGCCGCCGGCCTGCTCCAGCTACCCGCCTGCCGCATGCTAGACCAGTTGTGCGAAGGCCTCGACCAGCTGCACGCGCAATTGCAGCCGCGGTTCGCCAGCCCCGGCGACCAGGACAGCTTCCGCCGTCCCGGCACCACGCTCACGCTGGTGGAGATTCCGCCCAATCAGCCGGCACTGCTTTACCACGTCGGCGATTCGCGCCTGTATGAAATCAGCGCCACCACCGCGCAGCCGCTCACCATCGACCACGTGCCTGCCACCGCCTTCGTCCTGCATGGCCTGCTGGACGAAGCCGGCTGGCGCCAGCAAGTCCACCGTGAGCACCGCGCCCACATCACGCAAGCCTTCATCCTCGGGAATGCCTTCGCCAATCCGCAGCAGCTGGACAACGCCCTGCACGCCCTCGACTGCAGCAATCTGCCGCCATTCCTGCGCCACCTGCCCGACCGCCGCGCCCTGGTCCTGCGTCCAGACGCCCTGTACCTGCTGGCCACCGACGGCCTGTGGGCCTGCGCCCGTCCCGACCAATGGACTGCGCGCTGGCCCGCCTTGCTGGCCGATGCAGAAAGCGCCGAAGCCGCCCTCGCCCGCCTGTTCGCCGAATTCAACCAGCATCCCCCGCGCGGCCAGCAACTGGACAACCTCACCGCGATTGCCTTCCGGGCCAGGCAACATGATCGAAAAGACAACGAAAACATGAACACGAATGTGGACGAAACGGCACTTCCATCGTTCGCGCCCGCGCCGTTTGGATAAGCACGCATCCGCCACGCGACACCCCGGCAAAAAATGCGCCGCCAACGTGCTGCGCGCATTGCCAAACAAATAGGAAACCGCATAAACTCATGGTTATCCACCCGGTCCGACAACCATGAAAAAATGCAGTAACCCGCAGCACCCGCACTGCACCTACTGGGTCATGCCGGGAGCGTCAGCTTGTGAAGGCGGCCACGCCCAGGAAGACAGCTCCAGCTACGACCTGCTGAGTGCCATGCGCACGCAACGCACCGCTGCGCCGGCAGCGGCGCCCCATGACGTCCCGCATCACGCCCCTGCACCGTCGGACCAGGCCAACGGCCATCTGCATCCCATGCTGCGCGCCCGCGCCGAACGCCCCCAGCTGCACATCAGCGGCTTTGACCCGCGCGCCGCCGGCGGCCGCCAGACCCTGAAGATCGAATTGCGCGGCATGCCCGAGCAGTGCGCCCCCGAACTGAGTCTGCACCTGCAATCGGACCTGATCCCCAACGGCGCCGCGCGCCAGCAGCTGGCGCGCACCACCAGCGGCGAATGGCGCCCGGCGTTTGTCGAATTCTCCTCGCGCGGCAAGGAACACGGCCAATACCAGATCAGCGTGGAAGTCCTCAGCCGCCATCCGGACATCGCCGCGCGCCGCTGGCTATGCACCTTTGTGATCCTGGTGCCGCGCGACGACGCCAGCCTGACCGAGATCCACCGCATCTTCCTCAGCACGCACAAGAATGTGCGCGTGATGGCGGATGACGCCTCCATCGCCCGCGTCAGCGCGCAAGGCGGCGACGGCATGGATATCGACGTCACCGCCCGCAACGCCGGCATCGCCCACCTGGACCTGAACGCCCCGCAGGGCAAGGTCGACCTGGGCTTCAGCACCATCGCCTGGGACGAAGACCTGATCGAGATCGACGTCCCCGGCACCGCCGCCCACCATCCGCGCCCCAGCCGCGCCGCCTGCCTGGTCAACGCCGCGCCGGAAAACGGCGCCCAGCGCCAGATCCGCCTGTTTGCCCTGGACGAGTGCGTTTTCGGCCGCTTTGAACTGGTCGATCCGGAATCGGACGCGCTGCTGACCCACTACACGCCGGATGGCCAGCAAACCGGTGGCCTGACGCGCCGCCTGTCCGGCCGCCATGCCATCATCCGCCACGGCAGCCGTGGTTTTGAAATCGAGGACGTCTCGCGCTACGGCATCCTGCTGGACGGCGTCTGGCCCGGCAAGCACAAGCCCACCGCGCTGCGCCTCGGCATGCGCATTGAACTGAGCGCCAGTATCAAGGGCATCGTCGCCCTCTCGGTCACCGCCATCATGAAGCACGCCGTGGTCCTGCACCGCATCGACGATGGCGCCCGCGCCGAATGCTTCTACCTGATGGCGCCGGAGACCCATCCCGGCTACCCGATGCCGTCCTACGCCGCCGCACCGGCCGCCGCCGGACTGCCGCTGCTGCTGCACCGCGACGGCGGCTTCTGGCACCTGGACCAGCTGACCGGCAAGGAGACCGCACTGGCGCCCACCACGTCGCTCGATAAGTTAAGCCGCATTGCCGCCCACAACCGCTTCGCCAGCGACCCGTATCCTGAACATTGGATCATCCGCACCGGCGCCAACGATCTGCACAGCACCGTCGCCGCGCAAGACCTCACCACCGCGTGAACGCTCTGCGCCCAAGCCGCGAACAGGGTTCCCTCGCCATTCCGCTGGCCGTGCTGGTACTGCTGCTGGCCGGCTTGCCGCTGGCCGTCTGGCTGGACATGCAGAACATCACAGCGGCCCGCCTGCAAAGCCAGGCGCGCGACCTCAGCTCCATGATCACCAGCATTCGCGGCTACTACGCCAGCAATGTGGTGGGCCGCGTGCTGGCGCGGCACGGCGACCATACCCTGGTCACCCACAACTACGAAGCCATTGACGGCGCCATCCCGATTCCCGCCACCTTGTCGCTGGAACTGGGCCGCGTGATCGCGGACAAGCAGGCCAACGTCAACTACCGCTTCGTTTCCGACTATCCTTTCCGTGGGCGCGCCCCGCATGTGATGGACGCGTTTGAAAAGCAGGCCCTGGCCTCGCTGCGCAGCGCGCCCAACCAGCCGCCGATTCTCGACATCTCCAGCAGCGGCGCCCAGACCCGCGTGCGCCTGGTTTCGCCGGTGCTGATGGAGACCGCCTGCGTCCAGTGCCACAACAACCACCCGGACAGCCCGCGCCGCGACTGGAAGGTCGGCGATGTGCGTGCCATGCAGGAGCTGGAAATCCATGACGACGTCGGCGCCAGCCTGTGGTCCTTCAAGTACAGCGTGGCCTACTTCCTGTCGGTGGCGGCGGCGGGTCTCGGCTTCATCGCCCTGCAGCAGCGCCAGAATGCCACCATCCGCAACATGAACCAGGAACTGGCCAGCGCCAATGAGTTCCTGGCCACCGTGTCGAAGAAGATTTCGCACTACCTGTCGCCGCAGATCTACAAGAGTATCTTCAAGGGCGAGATGGACGTGGCCCTGACCACGCAGCGCAAAAAACTCACCATCTTCTTCTCCGACATCAAGGACTTCACCGCACTGACCGAATCGCTGCAGCCGGAAGCGCTGACGGAGCTGATCAACGAATACTTTACCGCCATGTCGGCCATCGCCATCAAGCATGGCGGCACGATCGACAAATTCATTGGCGACGCCCTGCTGATCTTCTTCGGCGACCCCGAGACCAAGGGTGCGGCGGAGGATGCCAAGGCCTGCCTGCGCATGGCCATCGAGATGCAGCACGCGCTGGCCCAGCTCAACGTCCGCTGGCGCAAGCTGGGTGTGGAAGCGCCGTTCCGGGTACGCATGGGCGTCAACAC
>Ga0213872_10001187_pt1 | contig 17689 bp, 11 predicted proteins | sample VelepicomBERX_R2_FD_160071 | JGI IMG/M metagenome (GOLD analysis project Ga0213872, IMG submission 160071) | Rhizosphere microbial communities from Vellozia epidendroides in rupestrian grasslands, the National Park of Serra do Cipo, Brazil - RX_R2 | ecosystem: Host-associated > Plants > Roots >...
TTGCAACAACAGCTGGGCTTGACTGAGCTACAAGTCATCAACGACTTCACCGCCCTCGCCCTGTCACTGCCGACGCTTACATCTGCGGAACTGAACCAGATTGGCGGCGGCCATGCCGACCCCGATCTGCCCATTGCCCTGCTGGGCGCCGGCACGGGTCTCGGCGTATCGGGGCTGATCCCCGCCCATCTGCCAGGCCAACCGGCACGCTGGATTCCGCTGCAAGGCGAAGGTGGGCACGTATCCTTCTCGCCCTTCAACCATAAGGAAGACGAGATCCTGCGCCTTTTGCGCGAAACATTCGGCCATGTGTCGGCTGAGCGGCTCTTGTCGGGCCCTGGGCTGGTCAATCTCTACCGCGCCCTGGCACGCCTGAACAACCAGACAGATCAAGGCCTGACCGCAGCCGAGATCAGCCAGCGCGGCGTCGCGGGTGATTGTGTACTGTGCCGTGAGGCAATCGACACATTCTGTGGCATGCTCGGCACCGCTGCGGCCAACCTGGCGATTACGCTGGGCGCGAGGGGTGGCTTGTATATCGGCGGCGGCATTGTGCCAAAGCTGGGCGACTACTTTGCGGTATCGCCTTTCCGTAGCCGCTTTGAACAAAAGGGTCGCTTTTCGAATTACCTGGCCGCCGTACCGTGCTTCGTCATCACCGCTGCCAACCCGGCACTACGTGGCACAGCAGCAGCCTTGAAGGCCCGGGCGACCTTGCTGGGCATCCACTAAGACGGCGCTTCTTGCGCCACCGATATATAACCGCGCCGGTACCAGAAGAACATCAAGAGGACGACCAAGGTGTTGGAGAAGATCAAATCGCTGTTGCACGAGTTGTCCAAGTCGGAACGCAAGGTTGCTGAGCTCGTTCTGGCGCAACCGAATTTCGTTGCCCACGCGCCGATCGCGCAAATTGCCGATATGGCCGGCGTGTCACAGCCGACCGTCATCCGCTTCTGCCGGTCGGTCGATTGCACCGGCCTGCAAGATTTCAAGCTTCGCCTGACGCGCAGCCTGGTCTCGGGCGTACCGTATGTGCACAGCGCCGTCGACAGCAGCGACACCGCCCACGATCTGGCGGCAAAGCTCTTCGACAACACCATTTCAAGCCTGATGCGGACCCGGAACGAACTCAACCCGGACGCCATCGAGCAAGCCATCGACGCCTTGGCTGCGGCAAAGAAGATCGAGTTCTACGGGCTGGGTAACAGCGGCATTATCGCGCAGGATGCGCAGCACAAGTTCTTTCGCCTGGGCGTGCCTTGTATTTCGTATTCCGACCCGCATATCCACGGCATGTCTGCGGCGCTCTTGAAGCCGGGCGACGCCGTGGTGGCCATTTCCAATTCTGGCCGTACGATCGATCTGATCCGCTCGGTGGAGCTCGCGCGCGATGCCGGCGCACAGGTAATCGGCATTACACATTCGAACTCACCCCTGGCCAAGCGCTGTAACGTTACGCTCTACGCCGACACGCCGGAAGACCCAGATCTATATTCGCCGATGATCACCCGTATCGTGCACCTCGTCATCATCGACATCCTGGCCGTCGGCGTGGCGTTGCGTCGTGGCCCCGCGCTGATCGACGAGTTGGAGAAGGTGAAGCGCAACCTCAAGGAGCGGCGTGTACGCGGCTACGAGGATAAATAGCCCGGTACCCTACCCGCACCTGGCCGACACCCATGACGTACCTTGCCCAACCCACATGACGACATTGACCCAGCGCCCCGAATGGCAAGCCATGCTGGCTGCCGCAATCACCCAGTGCAATACAAGCATGGCCGATGCCTTTGCGCGTGACCCTGGCCGGGCCGCACGCTACAGTGCCGAGGCCTGCGGCCTGCTGCTCGATTATTCGAAGAATCGGGTTGACGACGCTGCGCTGCAAGCCCTGTTTGCGCTGGCCCGTGCGTGCGATGTGGAAGGTCGGCGCGATGCGATGCTGCGCGGCGACAAGATCAATGCAACCGAGGGCCGTTCAGTCCTGCATACCGCCCTGCGCCTGCCGCGTGAGGTGCAATTGCAGGTCGATGGCGTCGATGTGGTGCCCGAGATCCACGGTGTGTTGGACCGCATGTCAGCCTTTGCCGATCGCGTCCGTTCTGGTGCTTGGCTCGGTTACGACGGTCGCCGCATCACCGATATCGTCAATATCGGCATTGGCGGCTCCGATCTGGGCCCGTTCATGGTGTGCGAGGCGCTAAAGGATTTCGGCAGCCCTGCGCTCAAGATGCATTTCGTCTCGACTGTGGATGGCTGGCAGATCAATTCGACGCTAGCAGGGCTCGACCCGGCCACCACGCTCTTTATCGTTGCCTCGAAAACTTTTACCACGCAGGAAACCCTGACCAACGCCCGCGCGGCACGCGCCTGGGTCATTGCGAAGGCAGGTAGCGATGCAGCCGTCGCCAAGCATTTTGTGGCCGTCTCGACGAACGCCGAGGCGGTGGCTGGCTTCGGCATCGACGTCGCCAATATGTTCCCATTCTGGAACTGGGTCGGCGGACGCTATTCGCTGTGGTCGGCCATTGGCTTGCCGATCATGCTTTATATCGGCCCAACGCATTTCCGCGCCCTGCTCGACGGCGCGCATGCGATGGACCTGCATTTCAAGTCGGCACCGCTTGAACACAACCTGCCTGTACTGATGGCCCTGCTGGGCGTGTGGTACATCAACGGCATGGGCGCCACCACGCAGCTGATATCGCCTTACAACCAGGCACTGCATCGCCTACCTGCCTATCTGCAACAGCTCGATATGGAGTCAAACGGCAAGGCAATCCGGCTTGACGGTGACCATGTCGACTACGCCACCGGACCGGTGGTATGGGGCGAGCCCGGCATCAATGCACAGCATGCCTATTATCAGTTGCTACATCAGGGCACGACACTGATCCCGGCCGACTTCATCGTGGCGGTAGACAGTGCGAAGAGCACGCCAGATCATCAATTCGCGCTGATGGCCAACTTCATTGCGCAGACGGAAGCCTTGATGCGCGGGAAGGATGCTTCTACAGTGCGTGCCGAGCTGATGGCGCAAGGCCTGGGTGAAGATGCGATCGCCGCCCTGCTGCCGCACAAGGTCTTCGAAGGCAACCGGCCGAGTAATACCCTGCTGCTGGACCGACTCGACCCTGCTAGGCTCGGGGCGCTGATTGCACTCTACGAGCATAAGGTATTCGTGCAAGGCGTGGTCTGGGGGCTGAATTCCTTCGATCAATGGGGTGTAGAGCTAGGCAAGCAATTGGCCAAGACGGTCGAGGCTGAACTACGAAGCGATGCGCCCGTCACCCAGCACGATGGATCGACCAATCGTTTGGTCGAACATATTCGCCAGATGCTTAACAGGTCGGCTTAAAGTCGGCAATGGCGCGTTGACCCGATGCGCTCAAGCCGGCTTTGCGCTATAAAGGCAACCTTGCTTCAAATAAGATGGAAACGGAGACATTCATGCAGCACACATTTACGACACGCCTCGGGCTATTTGCACTCAGCCTGTTTGCCGCCGTGTCGGTCTGCGCGACGGATTTGAAGCCATGGTCTGAAGGTGACGACTATGTCCGTCTTGATCCGGTCAATGCGAACAACACGCATCCCGCGACGTTCTCGCCGGACCAGCTGCGCAACCTGCTTGCCCGCTTCTATAAGAAGGAAGGCTCGAAGGAATCCGTTCCCTACTTTACGCAAGACGAGCAGCAACGCTTGAGCGAAATGCTCCAGCCCATCTTCGTCAAGGCCCAGGCCAGCGACGATGTGCTGTTCGGCAGCTCTAACCGTCCTGGCAATTTCCTGCTCACGCCGCGCGTGCTCAATGCCGGTCGTCTATTTGTGGCGGAAGGCTACTTGAATATCGTCATCGGCATGTGTGCCGAAGCCCAGGATATGAACTACCAAGCGCAGCATGGCCGCGCGCGTGCATTGAACCACGGCAGCCGCATCAAGCCGGCGAGCGATCTTTCCTGCGAGCTGGTTGCGCAAAACGGCGCAGAGCGCGTCGACAACCGCCCCGATTGGCTGCGCCTGCCGATCACCCAGGAAACCGTGCAGCCTGTGCCCGTACCCCAGCCCAAGACTGGCACGAGCTTTTTGCCTTTCCTGAAATGGCCTGGCGGCGATAAGCCTGCCGCTGCGCCCGCGCCGGTCGCCACGCCTGCGGTTGCTTCACCCGCTACCGCAGCACCGGTCACCCAGCCGAAGGCGCCACGTCAGGAAGTCCTGCCGCTTGCGCCGACCAATAAGCTGGAAGAACGCATGCAGTTGCTGAAGCGCCTACACGATAATGGTCTGATCACAAATGAAGAATATGATCAGAAGCGCGCGGCACTCCTGAAGGAACTGTGATGAGTTAAGGTTTGCCGTGCTGGCTGCGCCACACGGCAAACTGCGTATTGGGCTCCGCTCAATATGGTGGCAAATACAGTGATACGACGCAGCACTGGGGTTCCCCACCCTTTGAAAAGCAGCCCATAGAGGCTGCAAACCGGCAAAGACCGGTACAGCATTGAATAATCGAGGCTCATGAGAGCCCGAAGCCGGTACCACCGGCATAACCCAGGCAATGGCGTACGCGCCGAAGAGAACACATTGAAGCGCACACCCAATCGCTTCGCTGGCCAAATGCCAGCTCCATCTAGCAAGGCCGGAGCATTCGCGACCTGCATCGGCCCCGGCTACCCCATTGCCCCAGCACAAACCGATTCTGGCACGCAGCGCGTACGGCACGCTGCGCGCTCCCACTATTCCAAATCCTGAATAACGAAACCCACAAGGTACCCAAGATGGCTGAGCACAACGACCTCGATCCGCAAGAAACCAAAGAATGGCTGGACGCGCTGGATGGCGTCCTCCAGGCGGAGGGCCCTGCCCGCGCCCACTACCTGATCGAACAATTGATCGACGAAGCCAGCCAGCGTGGCGCCAATATTCCGTACAGCGCCAAGACGCAGTACATCAACACCATCCCGGTCGAGATGGAGCCGCCCTTCCCCGGCAATACCACCATCGAACACCGCATTCGCGCCTACACGCGCTGGAACGCGATGGCCATGGTCGTGCGCGCCAATAAGGACACCAATGTCGGGGGCCATATCGCCTCGTTCGCGTCGGGCGCAACCCTGTACGACGTCGGCTTCAACCATTTCTGGCATGCCCCGAGCGAGCAGCATGGTGGCGATCTGATTTTCGTGCAGGGCCACTCTGCACCGGGCGTGTATTCGCGCGCCTATCTGCTGGGCCGGCTGACGGATGAGCAGATGGACGGCTTCCGCCAGGAAGTCGGCGGTGGTGGCCTGTCGAGCTACCCACACCCCTGGCTGATGCCGGATTTCTGGCAGTTCCCGACCGTATCGATGGGTCTCGGCCCCTTGATGGCGATCTACCAGGCCCGTTTCATGAAATACCTGCAAGACCGTGGCCACGCCCAGACGGCAGGCCGCAAGGTATGGGCATTCTGCGGCGATGGCGAGATGGACGAACCGGAATCGCTCGGCGCCATCGGCATGGCTGGCCGCGAGAAGCTGGAAAACCTGGTGTTCGTCATCAACTGTAACCTGCAGCGCCTGGATGGCCCGGTGCGCGGTAACGGCAAGATCATCCAGGAACTCGAAGGCGACTTCCGTGGCGCCGGCTGGAATGTGATCAAGCTCGTATGGGGCACCAAGTGGGATGCCCTCTTCGCCCGCGACAAGAAGGGCGTACTGGCCCGCCGCATGATGGAAATCGTCGATGGCGAATACCAGACGATGAAGGCCAAGGACGGCGCCTATGTGCGTGAGCACTTCTTCAACTCGCCAGACCTGCAGGAGCTGGTCAAGGATTGGTCCGACAAGGACATCTGGGACCTGAACCGTGGCGGCCATGACCCGGCCAAGATCTACGCGGCATTCAAGGCTGCGACCGATCATCAAGGCCAGCCGACCGTCATCCTCGCCAAGACCGTGAAGGGCTACGGCATGGGCGGCGCGGGTGAAGCCATGAACATCACCCACCAGCAGAAGAAGCTCGACATCGACGCGATCCGCCATTTCCGTGATCGCTTCGAGATTCCTGTACCGGACGACAAGCTGGAAGAAGTCCCCTTCATCCGCTTCGAAGAAGGCTCGGCCGAACTCGAATACATGCGCAACCGCCGCATGTCGCTGGGCGGCTACCTGCCGCAGCGCCGTCAGAAAGCCTATGCGCTTGAAGTCCCTGCGCTCTCGACGTTCGACGCCTTGCTGAAGGGCTCGGGCGAAGGTCGTGAAATCTCGACGACCATGGCCTTTGTGCGCATGCTGACGCAATTGCTGAAGGACAAGAACATCGGCCGCCATATCGTACCGATCGTGCCGGATGAAAGCCGTACCTTCGGTATGGAAGGCTTGTTCCGCCAAGTCGGTATCTGGAGCCAGGAGGGCCAGAAGTACGTGCCGCAGGATGCTGACCAGCTGATGTTCTACAAGGAATCGAAGGAAGGCCAGATTCTGCAGGAAGGTATCAACGAAGCCGGCGGCATGTGCGACTGGATCGCCGCGGGTACCTCGTACAGCACGCACGGCGTGCCAATGATCCCCTTCTACATCTACTACTCGATGTTCGGTTTCCAGCGGATCGGCGACCTGGCCTGGGCTGCGGGCGATATGCGTACCCGTGGCTTCCTGCTCGGCGGCACCGCCGGTCGCACTACGCTGAATGGCGAGGGCCTGCAGCATGAGGACGGTCACTCGCACCTGATCTCCGCGACAATTCCGAACTGCATCAGCTATGACCCGACCTTTGGCTATGAAGTCGCCGTGATCGTGCAGGACGGTATGCGCCGCATGTATGCCGAGCAGCAGGACGTGTACTACTACATCACTCTGATGAACGAGAACTACGTGCACCCGGCCATGCCCGAAGGCGCCGAAGCCGGCATCGTCAAGGGGATGTATGCCTTCAATAAGGGCGGAAAGGGTGATCTGCGCGTACAGTTGCTGGGCTCGGGCACCATCTTCACCGAAGTCATCGCCGCCACCCAACTGCTGCGCGACGACTGGGGCGTGGAATCGGATCTGTGGAGCTGCCCAAGCTTCACCGAGCTCGCCCGCGACGGCATCGCCGCGGAGCGCGCCAATCTGCTGAACCCAACAGGCGAGCAGCAAGTTGCCTATGTGACGCAGTGCCTCGCCGATACGCAAGGCCCGGTCATCGCCGCAACCGACTATATGCGCGCCTTCGCCGAGCAGATCCGTGCCTATGTGCCGCGCCGCTATGTGGTGCTCGGTACCGATGGCTATGGCCGTTCGGATACCCGCGAGCAATTGCGTCGTTTCTTTGAAGTGGACCGCTTCTTCGTCACCATCGCCGCACTGAAGGCGCTGGCCGACGAAGGCAAGCTGCCGCGTACCAAGGTGGCGGAAGCCTATGCCAAGTACGGCATCGACACCCAAAAGCCGGCACCGTGGACCGTTTGATTTGAGTAAGCGGCCGGGTTGGCACCTATTGCCACCCGGCCGGACGCTGCTGTGTCAGTCATTGCGCAGCGCTCGATATCTCGCTTCTCGCAAGGATAAGAAATGAGCAATCTGATCGAATTGAAAGTACCTGATATTGGCGACTATAAAGACGTCGATGTCATCGAAGTATTCGTCAAGCCAGGTGACGTGGTCCGCAAGGATGATTCCCTGATCACCCTGGAAACCGACAAGGCCACGATGGAAGTCCCCGCCAGCGCCGCAGGCGTGGTGAAGGAAGTGCGCCTCAAGGTAGGCGACAAGGCCTCGGAAGGCGTGATCGTCGCCGTTATCGAAGCCAGCGACAGCGTGACTGCTGCGGCACCTGCAGCCGCCGCGCCGGCCCCTACGCCCGCCGCTGCACCGGCGCCGGTTGCGGCCCCAGCACCCGCAGCAGCACCTGCTGCTGCAGTGCTTGAGCTGAAGGTGCCCGACATCGGCGATTACAAGGACGTCGACGTGATCGAGGTCTTTGTAAAGCCAGGCGACGTGATCCGCAAGGATGATTCGCTGATTACGCTCGAAACCGACAAGGCCACGATGGAAGTCCCGGCCACGGCCGGCGGCACCGTCAAGGAAGTCCGCGTCAAAGTGGGCGACAAGGCTTCTGAAGGCAGCGTGGTGGTGATTCTGGAATCGACCGGTGCTGCACCGGCTGCCCCAGCACCCTCGCCGGCAGCCGCTGCGAGCCCAGCGCCTGTCGCTGCTGCCCCTGCGCCGGTTGCAGCACCCGCCGCAGCCCCCGTCGCTACAACCAGCGCTCCAGTAGACAACGCATCATTCCGTGCGGCGCACGCGAGCCCGTCGGTACGCAAGTTTGCCCGCGAGCTGGGTGTCGACCTGTCGCGCGTCAAGGGCTCCGGCCCCAAGGGTCGTATTCTATCGACCGATGTACAGACCTTCGTCAAGGGGGTACTGAGTGGTCAGGTGGCCGCACCGGCTGGCGTGCCAGCCAACGGCTCAGGCCTTGACCTCTTGCCGTGGCCAAAGGTCGATTTCACCAAGTTCGGCCCGGTCGAAGCCAAGCCGCTCAGCCGTATCAAGAAGATCTCGGGTGCGAACCTCGCGCGCAACTGGGTGATGATTCCGCATGTCACGCAATTCGACGAAGCCGACATCACCGAGATGGAAGCCTTCCGCAAGCAGATGAGCGAAGAGCTGAAGAAGCAGGACCTGAAACTCACGCCGCTCGCCTTCATCATCAAGGCCGTCGTCGCAGCGCTCAAGAAATTCCCTGACTTCAATGCCTCGCTCGATGGCGACAACCTGGTGCTCAAGCAGTATTTCCACATCGGCTTTGCCGCCGACACGCCAAATGGCCTCGTGGTACCGGTGATTCGCGATGCCGACAAGAAGTCGCTGGTCGAGATCGCCAACGAAACCGCTGCACTCGCCGGCAAGGCGCGTGATGGCAAGCTGGCACCCGCCGATATGCAAGGTGGTTGCTTCTCCATTTCGAGCCTCGGCGGCGTCGGTGGTACGGCCTTCACGCCCATCGTCAATGCGCCTGAAGTGGCGATCCTGGGTGTATCCAAGTCGTCGATCAAGCCGGTGTGGGACGGCAAGGCCTTCGAGCCGCGCCTGATGCTGCCGCTGTCGCTTTCCTACGATCATCGCGTGATCGATGGCGCGTCGGCCGCACGCTTCACCAGCTACCTCAGCCAGGTACTGGGCGATATCCGCCGGCTGATGCTGTAAATGGCCTTCGTCCACCGTCTACGTCAGCTCACCCTGGCCTTGCTCGTCGGCACGATCAGTGCCAGCGCGTGGGCGGGTGAGCTCGTCAAGGTTGCATCACGCGACGGCGTAACGGTGGATTACTGGCTGCAGACACAGGAAGGCAATTCGCCTGCGGTAATCGCCGTCCTCTTTGTAGGCGGTGCGGGTACGCTACACCTGACGGAGCATGTGAGCGGCAACAGCGCCACATTTCAACGCGGCGCCAACTTCCTCGTGCGGATCGAGGATGCGCTGGCCAGCGCGCCGATTGCAACTGCACTCGTCGACGCACCGTCGGACAGGCAGTCGGGTATGGATGACACCTTTCGCATGGGTGAGCAGCACGCACAAGACGTCGGCGCTGTGCTCGACGACCTGCACGCGCGGTTCCCCACTGCAAAACGCGTGTTGATCGGCACCAGCCGCGGCACCATATCGGCCGCCTACCTGGCGTCGCGCCTGGGTAGTCGTATCGATGGCGTCGTACTGACCTCACTGGTCACGAATGCGTCGAAGCGCGGTGGTCCCGGCTTGTCGAGCTTTGACTACAGCAAGCTTGCGACACCCGTGCTGCTGGTACAGCATCACGACGACAACTGCCCGGTGTGTCCCTATAACGCCGTCGCCAAGCTGGAAAGTCGGTTTCCGCTGATCACCGTGCACGGCGGGAAACCGGCAGAGACAGATGAATGTGAGCCGCTCTCACATCACGGCTACTACGGCCGCGAAAGCGAAGTCGCCGCCGCGCTGCGCGCCTGGATGCTGCACGAGCCCTACCCCAAAGACATTGAATAAGCGCCACGCATGAGTGCGTGGCAGACAAGGAAAGCCATGAGCAGCACGATCGAACTGAAAGTACCGGACATTGGCGACTACAAGGATGTGGACGTCATCGAGGTATTCGTCAAACCCGGCGACGTGATCAACAAGGAAGACTCGCTGGTGACACTCGAAACCGACAAGGCGACGATGGAAGTGCCGGCCAGTGCAGGCGGCACGATCAAGAGCGTGCTGCTCAAGGTTGGCGATAAGGCGTCGGTCGGTACCGTCGTTGCCGTGATCGAAACCGCAGGCGCCGCCGCTAGCGCTGCCCCAGCCCCTGCGCCAACGCCCTCCGCATCAGCACCGGTTGCCGCCCCTCAAGCCGCAAGCCATAGTGGCGGCGCCGACATCGAATGCGATGTGGTGGTGCTCGGCGGCGGCCCCGGCGGCTATTCCGCAGCCTTCCGCGCGGCTGACTTGGGTCTCAAGACAGTCATCATCGAGCGCTATGCCACTTTGGGCGGCGTCTGTCTAAACGTGGGTTGCATCCCTTCCAAGGCGTTGCTGCACAATGCAGCGGTCATTGACGAAGTCCGCCATCTGGCCGCCAACGGCATCAAGTACCCCGAGCCGGAAATCGACCTCGCCGCCCTGCGGACCTACAAGGAAAAAGTAGTCGGCAAGCTCACTGGCGGGCTCGCAGGCATGGCCAAGGCACGCAAGGTCGAAGTCGTACGCGGCACGGGTAGCTTCCTCGACCCGCACCATCTCTCGGTTGCGCTGACGTCAGGCGACGGGCAGGCGACAACGGGCGAGAAAAAGGTCGTGAAGTTCAAGCATGCCATCATCGCCGCAGGCTCGCGCGTGGTGAAACTGCCCTTCATCCCCGAAGACCCGCGCATCGTTGATTCGACTGGCGCGCTGGAGCTGCGCGAGATCCCCAAGAAGCTCTTGATCATCGGCGGTGGCATCATTGGCCTCGAAATGGGCACGGTGTACTCCACGCTCGGCGCCCGCCTCGACGTAGTCGAGATGATGGATGGCCTGATGCAAGGCGCCGACCGCGATATGGTCAAGGTATGGCAGAAGATGAATGCCCACCGCTTCGACCAGATCATGCTCAATACCAAGACGGTAGGCGTCGAGGCCAAGGCCGACGGCATCTGGGTGAAATTCGAAGGCGCCAGCGCGCCTGCCGAGCCGCAACGCTACGACATGGTACTAGTGGCGGCGGGCCGCGCACCGAATGGAAAGCTGATCGGCGCGGAAGCTGCAGGCGTAGTCGTCAATGAACGCGGCTTTGTGCCCGTCGACAACCAGATGCGCACCAATGTGCCGCATATCTTCGCCATCGGCGATATCGTCGGCCAGCCAATGCTGGCGCACAAAGCCGTGCACGAAGGCCATGTGGCAGCCGAGGTGATCGCTGGGCACAAGGCCTACTTCGACGCACGTGCGATTCCCGGCGTGGCCTATACCGACCCGGAAGTGGCCTGGGTAGGCGTCACCGAAGACGATGCCAAGAAGCAAGGCATCAAGATCGAAAAGGCCGTCTTCCCCTGGGCGGCATCGGGCCGCGCCATTGCCAATGGGCGTGACGAAGGCTTCACCAAGCTGATTTTTGACGCGGAAACCCATCGCATCATCGGCGGCGCCATCGTCGGTACCCATGCGGGCGATATGCTTGGCGAGATTGGCCTGGCGATTGAAATGGGTGCGGATGCGGTCGATATCGGCAAGACCATCCATGCCCACCCTACGCTGGGTGAATCCATCGGCCTTGCGGCCGAAGTCTTCGAAGGCAGCTGTACAGACCTGCCGCCGATGCGGAAAAAGTAACACCCAAGCCAGCTTTTTAGGCGAAATGAAGCGCCCTGGGCATCAAACCCAGGGCGTTTTGCTTTGCAGGTTGATCTATTGTCGTAGAGGCTTATGCTGAGGTGATGAGGATGGGGAAGCCAAAGCATGGAGACATCGAACTTAAGCGACCATGAAGCGGAGCGTGTAGCCGCCTTGTATCAAAGCGGCACGCTCGATGGCCTGGAGGCCGATCATTTCGACTTCATCGTCCGGGCCGCCGGCAAGCTCTGCAATGTACCGCAGGCCTTTGTCGCCTTTATCGACCGCGAAACGGTGTGGATCAAGGCCTCGCTCGACTACCTGCCGTTTCTACAGTTACCGCGCGACAGCACCTATGGTGATCTGGCGCTCGAAGGCGACCAACCCTTCGTCGTGTCGGATCTTGCTGCCGACCCGCGCACGGCGTCGCATCCATTAACCCGCAGCGGCCATGGCTTTCGCATGTATGCCGCAACCGCCATCCGTACACCCGACGGCAACCCGATCGGCGTACTCAGTCTGCTCGATCAACGCCCGCGCGATTTGACGGCGGAAGAACTGGAGTGGCTTTCTCAGCTCGGTCAGCAAGCATCGGCCATCGTCGAATGGTGTCGCCAACGGCGGCAGCTCGAGAGCGCGTTGATCGACCATGAGCGTGCCACACGGCTCGATGCGCTCACTGGCTTACCCAATCGCCCCTGGCTGATGGCCAAGATCGACGAGGAATGCGTAAGGGCGCTACGCTTTGGGCAGCCGCTCGCGCTGATCGTATTCGATCTCGACAAGATGGGAAATTTAAACCGCCAACTCGGACGGGAAGCCGGTGACGCAATGTTGGCCCGCGTAGGTCGCATGCTGCGGCAGGCACTGCGCAATACCGACACGGCCGGCCGCATGGCGGGTGACCGCTTTTGCGTGGTACTGCCCAACACAACGGCGGAAGGCGCCGCCACCTTGGCCGAAACGCTGCGAGGGCGTATCGAACGGAAATCCGACCCGCTAGAGCCGGCGCTCGCAATGACGGCCAGTTTTGGTGTCGCTGCGACAGACCAAGGGCATCGCGGTGAATCAGGCGGATTGGTAGCCGCAACGCTCACGGCACTCGAGCAGGCGCGCCAGGATGGTCGAAACCGGGTCGCTATCGCGGCGCCTCCCCTACCCCGCCAACACTGACACGCGGCGGTGACTTAGTCACCGCCATAATCCACGCTAGCCTCGGGCGGCAACCCGCACGATCTTCATCGTATTGGTGCTGCCCATTTGCCCCACCGTATCGCCCACCGTCACCACCAAAAGGTCGCCCGGTTGGACGAGGCCCTGCTCCAAAAGCTTGAGCTCAGCCGAGACCAGTAGCGACTTCTGGTCACAATCATGCGTCAGCAGCATCGGGATCACATCGCGGTACAAGCTCAGGCGGCGATAACTCGCCACTTCGGGGGTCATCGCGTAGATCGGTACCCCGCAGTTCACCCGGCTGATCCAGAGCGCCGTGGCGCCGGTCTGCGTCAGCGTCACGACCGCCTTCACCTTCATGTGATTGGCCGTAAACAGGGCCGCCATGGCAATTGACTGGTCCACACGGACAAACTCGCGCGAGAGCATGTCACGGTCGAGCCGGTAGTCCGTCGACTTCTCCGCCTCCAGGCACACTCGCGCCATCGCCTCCACCGTTTCGACCGGATACTTGCCCGCAGCGGTTTCGGCCGACAGCATCACGGCATCGGTACCGTCCAGCACGGCATTGGCCACGTCGCTCACTTCGGCACGCGTCGGCACCGGGCTTGTGATCATCGACTCCATCATTTGCGTGGCCGTGATGGTCAGCTTGTTCTTCTCGCGTGCGAGGCGAATCATGCGCTTTTGCAGCGCCGGCACGGCCGCATCACCCACTTCTACAGCCAGGTCGCCACGCGCCACCATGATGGCGTCTGATGCGTCGACCAACTCTTCCAGATTCACGATCGCCTCTGCGCGCTCGATCTTGGCGACCACCTGCGCATGGCTGCCCGACGCGTGCACCAGCGTACGGGCCATATACATATCCGCCCCGCTCTTGGGGAAGGACACGGCCACATAGTCGGCATCGAGCTTCGCCGCGACCTTGATGTCTTCCATGTCCTTAGCCGTCAACGCTGGGGCTGACAGACCGCCGCCCTGGCGGTTGATCCCCTTGTTGTTGCTCAACACACCACCGATACGTACGCGGGTGTGAATCGCACTGCCCTCGACTGCTTCCACGTCAAGTACGATGCGGCCGTCATCCAGCAGCAGTACGGCGCCTGCTTCCACATCGCGCGGTAGCTCTTTGTAATCAAGGCCTGCGCGGTACTCATTGCCCATTTCACACTCGGCATCGAGCACGAAAGGCTGGCCCGGCTCCAGCATCACCTTGTTCTTCTCGAACTTGCCAACCCGAATCTTCGGGCCTTGCAGATCGACCATCACGGCCACCGGCACGCCTTGCTGTTGGGCGATATCACGCACCAGCTGGGCGCGGGCAATATGGTCTTCAGCCTTGCCGTGGGAAAAATTGAGACGGACAACATTGACACCCGCGGCAATCAGCCGCGACAACACTTCAGGCTCGCTTGTGGCGGGCCCCAGCGTGGCCACAATCTTGGTACTGCGTTGCATGGGAGAGTGCTCCTCGGCTTGGGTGGTACGACATGGTTGTTTGTAGTAATTCTACAAGTCGTGCGCCATGTAATCTGCAAACATCTGACTACGAACCATGCTGCTTGGCACAAGCGCGACAGCCAGACTCCTGTGCGTAGCCTTATTCTGCTGAACCCAGCTTCGCAGCCTTCGCAGCCTGCCGCCGTGCAGCAAAGAAATTCTTGAGCAGCTGTGCACCTTCGTCGGCCAGTACGCCGCCCACAACCTCGGTATGGTGATTGAGCTTTGCATAGCCGAACAAATCCACAATGCTACCGGCGGCGCCCGTCTTTGGGTCTGCCGCAGCATAGACGACCCGAGCCAGTCGGGCATGCATGATGGCGCCTGCGCACATCGCGCAAGGCTCCAGCGTGACATAGAGTTCGCAGCCTGGCAGGCGGTAATTTCCCAAGATCGTGCCTGCGGCGCGCAAAGCGCGCATCTCGGCGTGGGCAGATGGATCAGCCGTGCTGATGGGTGCGTTGAAACCGGTGGCAATTACCTTGCCGTGTTTGACCAGAACGGCGCCGACAGGCACTTCGCCTGCGTCCGCCGCGAGCTTGGCCTGGGCAAACGCCAGGCGCATGAAGTCTGCGCGATCAGGCGTACTCATGAAGGGGCTTGTAGCAAAAAGACATACGGGATTCTATCGGGCAAAAGCAACGTTCGTTGCGTTAGCCCGATATTACCGAAGCGCGCCCTATTTTGCCTCTTTCAGCGCCTTTTCAAATGCAGTGGAGTGAATCAGCGGCCGCGCTTCAGGCTCGGTCTTGATCATGGCTGATTCGTGCATAAAGCGCAGCACCGCACGTACGTAGTATTCAAGCCCACCCAGATTGCCGTGGCGCTTGGCGATATCGCTGGCAGTGCCAAACTGGATGCTATTGAGGCTATCGACCGCCGCAATATCGCCCGCAGCAAGGAACTTATGGTACGAGGGGGACTTGAGCGTCTGCTGGAAGGAGGTCCAATTGAAGCCGGTGCCGCGTACCCATGACACCGCCTTCAGCCAGCCCCGGTAGAACCCCACCCACTGCTCGTCGGGGATCGCCGCGAGCGAGGCATTGCTGGCTGCAAAGCCTTCGGTGATGAGGCCAGGGTAGGTTGCGCTGTCGGCCACCACATGGGCGCCCTTGTCTCGCAGGATGCTTGCGTCGGGGTCAGAAAGCACTACGGCTGCCAACTGCCCTTTCTCGAATGCCGCGACGAGTTGATCCGGTGTGCCTTCTTGTAGCTTCGCTTCACCAAACTGCACGCCATTGGCATTCAGGTAGCGACCAAGAATGTACTGCAGCGCGACCTGGTTATAGGGAATACCAATCGGCTGCCCAGCGAGCTTACTCGGATCAAACCCTTGCCTCAGCAGGATCTTGATGCTGCCGTTGGAGGTATGGGTCTCGGCCGTGATCTTGATCGGCGCGCCACTCATGGCCCAGCCGACGAAATTGCCGGTCAGGTCACTCGCCACGTCAATGCGGCCCTCGACCAGGGCTTTCATCTCAGCCTTGCTATCGTCGAAAGGCACCAATTGCACCTGCACGCCGCGGTCTTTCCAAAAACCCATGGAGTCGGCCACATGCAGGGGGGCGAAACCAATATCTGGCAGAAAACCGACACGGATTGGCGCGGCAAGCGCCGTGACCGACAACAAAAAGGCGCATGCCAACTGGGGGAACACGCTGCGAAGGAAGAATGTGAACATGACCACCTACCCGACTGACCTCGATCTATGAAAGCGGATTTAGCATGGCAGCATAAACCCGGCAGTCGGGGAGACTACCTTGCCCTTTTCGTTGGGCAAAGTGCAGTAAGTACAAACTAGGGAAAGCGATGACCGTTTGATGACAAAATGACAACAGCAAAGGCTAATAAACCGCGCAACAGCGCGATCAAGCATAGCCCAGCATCTCGGCAGCATGCCGACGAGTGGTATCGGTAATCTCCACGCCACCCAGCATGCGGGCGATCTCCTCGATACGGCCTTTGTCGTCGAGCCGCGCGATGCGGCTGGATACATCGCGACCAACCAGCCGCTTGCTGACTTGTAACTGATGGTCGCCGCTCGCCGCCACCTGCGGCAAGTGCGTCACACATAACACTTGATGGCGCGTACCCAGCTGCTTCAGCAAACGGCCGACGATCTCGGCAACACCACCGCCGATACCGACATCCACCTCGTCGAAGATCAGCGTCGGCACGGCTGCGACCTGGCTCGTCACCACCTGTAAGGCGAGGCTGATGCGCGAGAGCTCGCCGCCCGATGCCACCTTGGCGATGCTGCGCGCAGGCGCCGAGGCATGCGGCGCCACCTGGAATTCGATTTGCTCCAGGCCGAAGGCGGCTGGCGCATCGAGCGGCAGTAAAGCGATTTCGAAGCGGCTGCCCGACATCGCCATGCGCTGCATCTCGGCCGTCACCGCCTTACCCAACTTGCCTGCCTGGGTTTTGCGCGCTGTGGACAATTGCTCCGCCAGCTTGCGGAATTCCTGCTCCAGCGCACGAACATTGGCCTCCAACGCATCGAGCCCTTCAGACCCACCCAGCTCGGCCAAGCGCGCCTGCCAGCCTTCGAGCTTGCCTTGCAGCTGCTCGGGCTCAACCCGGTATTTACGCGCCATGCGATGGATATCGTCCATGCGCCGTTCGACTTCGGCGAGACGGGAAGGATCGAGCTCAACTCGCTCGGTGTAATGGCGTACGGCGTGCACCGCTTCATCGAGGTTGGCTTCCGCTGTGGCCAGCAGGTCGACTGTCTCGCGCAGCGAGGGGTCAAGCCGAGCCATGTCGATCAAGCGGCTTTGCACCATCGCCAGCATGGATTGAATATTGACGTCGCCATCCGACAGCGTGTCGAGCGCACTCTGGCTACCTTCGATCAGGCTGGCTGCATGGCTCAGGCGCGCGTGCTCGGTTTGTAGGCCAGCCCACTCGTCTGCCGCCAATTCGAGGTTGCTCAGCTCTTCGATCTGCCATACGAGGCGCTCCCGCTCGGCGGCGAATTCGCCGGCAAAACGTGAGGCCTCGGCAAGCTTTTCCTCGGCTCGCTTCCAGGCCTGAAAGGCTTGCCGCACGGAGCGCGACAGCTCCGTCTTGCCTGCAAAGTCGTCCAGCAACTGGCGCTGCGCATCGGGCCGCATCAGCGATTGATGCGCGTGCTGGCCGTGAATATCGACCAGGAATTCGCCGACCTGCTTGAGTTGTGCAAGCGTAGCGGCCTGGCCATTGATAAAGGCCCGCGAGCGGCC
>Ga0213872_10001188_pt1 | contig 17686 bp, 18 predicted proteins | sample VelepicomBERX_R2_FD_160071 | JGI IMG/M metagenome (GOLD analysis project Ga0213872, IMG submission 160071) | Rhizosphere microbial communities from Vellozia epidendroides in rupestrian grasslands, the National Park of Serra do Cipo, Brazil - RX_R2 | ecosystem: Host-associated > Plants > Roots >...
AGCTGGCCTATCCCGAACTCAATCTCGGGCTGGAATGGACCAATTGGGGCCGGCTGCGGCCGGTCCACACCTCGGCGGTGATCTTCGCCTTCGGGGGCAGCGGACTGATCGGCAGCTCCCTCTTCATCGTCCAGCGCACCTGCCGCGCCCGCCTGTTCGGCGGCTGGCAGCTGGGCTGGTTCATCTTCTGGGGCTATCAGCTCTTCATCGTGCTGGCCGCCAGCGGCTATGTCATGGGCATCACCCAGGGCAAGGAATATGCCGAGCCGGAATGGTATGTCGATCTGTGGCTGACCATCGTCTGGGTCGCCTATCTGGTCTGTTTCGCCGGCACCATCATGAAGCGCCAGGAACCGCACATCTACGTGGCCAACTGGTTCCTGCTGGGCTTCATCATCACGGTGGCGATGCTGCATCTGGTCAACAACGCCGCCCTGCCGGTGTCGTTCTTCGACTGGAAGAGCTACATCGTCTATTCCGGCGTCCAGGACGCCATGGTGCAGTGGTGGTACGGCCATAACGCGGTCGGCTTCTTCCTGACCGCCGGCTTCCTTGGGATGATGTACTACTTCATTCCCAAGGCGGCGGAACGGCCGATCTATTCCTACCGTCTGTCGATCGTCCATTTCTGGTCGCTGATCTTCCTCTACATCTGGGCCGGTCCGCACCACCTGCACTACACCGCCCTGCCCGACTGGACCCAGACCCTGGGCATGGTGTTCTCGGTGATGCTGTGGATGCCGTCCTGGGGCGGCATGATCAACGGCCTGATGACCCTGTCGGGCGCCTGGCACAAGCTGGCCACCAATGCCGGCCTGCGATTCTCGGTGATCTCGCTGGCCTTCTACGGCATGTCGACCTTCGAGGGTCCGGTGATGTCGATCAAGCCGGTCAACGGCCTGTCGCATTACACCGACTGGACCATCGGCCACGTCCATTCGGGCGCCATGGGGTGGGTCGGCTTCATCACCTTCGGCATGCTCTACTACATCGTCCCCGTGTTGTGGGGTAAGAAGAAGGTCTATTCCGAGAAGCTGGTCTCGTGGCACTTCTGGATCGCCACGCTGGGCATCGTCTTCTATGTCTGCGCCATGTGGGCCTCGGGCATCATGCAAGGCCTGATGTGGCGCGCCTACGACGCCAACGGTTTCCTGCAATACAGCTTCATCGAAACCGTCGAAGCCATGCATCCCTTCTATCTGATCCGTGTGCTGGGCGGGGTCCTGTACCTCACCGGCGCCCTGATCATGGCCTACAATTTGTGGAAAACCGCCTTCGGCAAGAGCGTGGAGGAGTCGGTCCAGGCCGCGCCCGTCCCGCTGGTCGCGGAATGAGGAGCCGAGCCATGCGCTTCAGCCATCAAACCATCGAAAAGAACGTCATCCTGCTGGCGGTGCTCGCCCTGATCACCGTCTCCATCGGCGGTCTGGTGCAGATCGTCCCGCTCTACACCATCGAGACCACCATCGAGCGGGTCGACGGGATGCGTCCCTACACCCCGCTCGAGCAGATCGGCCGCAACATCTATGTCCGCGAAGGCTGCTATCTCTGCCACAGCCAGCAGATCCGGCCCTTCCGCGACGAGGTCGAACGCTATGGCCATTACAGCCTGGCGGCGGAAAGCATGTATGACCACCCCTTCCAGTGGGGATCCAAGCGCAACGGGCCCGACCTGGCCCGCGTCGGCGGCAAATATTCCAATGATTGGCATCTCGCCCATCTGATCAAGCCGCAGGCGGTGGTGCCGACCTCGATCATGCCGAGCTACGCCTTCCTGGCCAAGCATCCGGTGCGCACCGACAACATCGAGGCCAACCTGAAGACGCTGCGCGCGGTGGGGACCCCCTATACCGACGAGATGGTCGCCCAGGCCAAGGCCGACATCCAGGCGCAGATCGATCCCGACGGCGATCCGAGCGGCCTGCTCGCCCGCTATCCCGGCGCGGTGGTAGCCAGCTTCACCGGGACGCCGGCCGGGACCACCCCGACCGAGATGGACGCCCTGATCGCCTATCTGCAGATGCTGGGAACCCTGGTGCCGTTCCAGAAGACCCCGCTCGAAAATCTGGTGCAGTGATGTTCGAGCATCTCAAGGACCAGCTGCTCCTGCTGCAATACGCCCATGTCGTTTGGGGCTTCGCGGTGTTCCTGGCGCTGGCGCTGTGGGCCTATCGGCCCGCGGGCAAACGCCGCAGCCAGGAGCACGCTGCCCTGATCCTGCATGACGACGAGACCCCTTCCGAACCGCGAGGCCGCCATGGCGCATGACACGGAAAAAGACCCGATTTCCGGGACCGAGACCACCGGCCACGAATGGGATGGCATCAAGGAACTCAACACGCCGCTGCCGCGCTGGTGGCTGTGGACCTTCTACGTCACCATCCTGTTCGCGGTCGGCTATTGCGTGCTCTTTCCCTCGATCCCCCTGCCCTGGGGCGGACACACCAAGGGATTGCTGGACTACACCAACCGCAAGGCCATCGAAGCCGACCTGAAGCGGAACGCGGTGGCCAACCGGCCGCAATTCGCCGCCATCGCGGCGAAATCGGTCGACGAGATCGCCGCCGATCCGAGCCTGGCCGAATTCGCCGTGGCCGGCGGCCGTTCAGCCTTCGGCCAGAACTGCGTTCCCTGCCATGGCGGCGGCGGCCAGGGCGCCAAGGGCTATCCCAACCTGCTGGACGACGTCTGGCTGTGGGGCGGCAGCCTGGCGCAGATCCACCAGACGATCCAGCACGGCGTGCGCAACACCGATCCCGACTCACGCCAGGGCGCGTCGATGCCGGCCTGGGGCGAGGCGGCGAAGAATCCGCCGCAGGTGCTGACCACGACGCAGATCGCCAATGCCGCCGACTATGTGCTGAGCCTCAACCACCAGCCGTCCGACGCCGCCTCGGCCGAAGCCGGCAAGGCGGTGTTCGCCGAGAATTGCGCCGCCTGCCACGGCGACAATGCCGAGGGCAACCAGGAGATGGGCGCGCCGCCGCTGGTCTCCGGCGTGTGGCTCTATGGCGGCGACCGCGCCACCCTGATCGAGACCATCACCCATGGCCGCGCCGGCCAGATGCCGTCCTGGTCCGAGCGGCTCGATCCGGCGACCGTCAAGATGCTGGCCCTCTATGTCCATCAATTGGGGGGCGGCAAATAACATGGCCGAGCATCCGGCCACCGCGGGCGCCAGCCTGTACGAGGCCCACCGCAAGGTCTATCCCAAGGCGGTGACGGGCATCTTTCGCCGCCTTAAATGGACGGTGATGGGGATCTGCCTGGCCTTCTTCTACCTGATGCCGCTGCTGCGCTGGCATCGCGGCGAAGGCGTGCCGGACCAGGCGATCCTGATCGATCTGGCCGGACGCCGGGTCTATCTGTTCGGCCTGGAATTCTGGCCGCAGGAGATCTATTTCGTCACCGGCGTGATGGTGCTGGCGATGCTGGCGCTATTTCTCGCCACCGCTTTGTTCGGCCGCGTCTGGTGCGGCTATGCCTGCCCGCAGACGGTGTGGACCGACCTGTTCGTCATGGTCGAGCGCTGGATCGAAGGCGACCGCGCCGAGCGCATGCGCCTCGACAAGGCGCCCTGGTCGCTGTCCAAGCTGCGCAAGAAGGCGGTCAAGCACGGCCTCTGGCTGGCGATCGCCGCCGCTTCCGGCTGCGCCTTCGTCGGCTGGTACACCGACGCCCCGACCCTGACCCGCCAGCTGTTGTTGTTCAAGGCGCCGATGAGCGATGTCGGCTTCATCGCGCTGTTGACCTCGACCACCTATCTGCTGGGCGGCCTGGCCCGCGAGCAGGTCTGCACCTATATGTGCCCGTGGCCGCGCATTCAGACGGCGCTGCTGGACGAGCATTCCCGCGTGGTTTCCTACCAGGCCTGGCGCGGCGAACCGCGCGGCAAGCTGGCCGACGAGAACGCCGGCGACTGCATCGATTGTATGGCCTGCGTCCAGGTCTGCCCGACCGGCATCGACATTCGCGACGGCCATCAGCTGCAATGCATCGATTGTTCGCTGTGCGTCGACGCCTGCGACGCGATGATGGGCAAGGTCGGCCGCGACAGGGGCCTGATCCGCTGGGAGAGCTTCACCGGCCAGCGTCAACGCGCCGCCGGCCTGCCCGCCGAGTGGCGCCCGGTGCGGGCTCGCACGGCGCTGTACGCCGTGATCATTCTGGCGGTGACCGCCGCCATGATGATCGGACTGGTGATGCGCCGCCCGGTGCGCGTCGACGTCCTGCACGACCGCCAGCCGCTGTTCGTCGCCATCTCGGGCGACCGGCTGCGCAACGGCTATGTGCTGAAGATCTCGAATCAGACGCGGCGCGAACAGACCCTGCATCTGCATGCCGAGGCCCAGCCCGACATGGTGCTGGCCATCGCCGGCGACCAGGAGCAGGCCGGCGGCGCCACCCTGATCCTCAAGGCCGGGCCCGACGGCCAGACCAGCTACCACATCACCGCCGCCCTGCCCCGCGACAAGGCCGGCGCGGGCTCGAGCCCCGTCACCTTCATCCTGAGCCGCCCGGGAGAGGCGGATATCCCGATCACCGATCACTTCTTCGCCCCCGGGACGAAGTAGCCGAGGAGAACGACCATGCATATCGCCCATCGCCCGACCGGCCGCTGGTATCCCTGGGCCCTTGTCGGAGTTTTCATTCCGGTGCTCGTCGTCAATGTGCTGCTGGTCCGGTTGGCCCTGCAGAGCAATACCGGCCTGGTCAGCGACCACGCCTTCGAGACCGGCAGCGGCTACAATTCGGTCATCGAGGCCGGCCGCCGCCAGGAGGCGCTAGGCTGGAGCGCCGAGGTGGAGACCGAGGCGCTGCCGGGCGAGGACGGTCATCGCGTCAGGATCACCGTCGCCATGACCGGCGCCGATGGCGACGCGGTGCAGCGCCTGACGGTGTCCGGCCGCCTGTTCAGCCCGGTCGATCCGCAAGCCGACGTGCCGCTGGTGCTGCTCGAACTGCCGGGCGGGCGCTATCGCCAGGTGGCGCAGGCGCCGCGCGGCGGGCAATGGCAGCTTGAGCTGATCGCCAGCGACGGCGCCAACCGCTACGCCATCGAAAAACGCCTCGTGCTGCCCTGAGGCCCCGATGCCGCGCGATCCCCTTCCCGAGCTATGCCGCCATTGCGGCGCGCCGCTGGCCGCCGGCCCAAAGGACGGCCCCGTGGACGGCTATTGCTGCCGCGGGTGCGCCGCCGCGCATGCGCTGATCGAGCAATCCGGCCTGGGCGCGTTCTATCGCCGCCTGGAGCTCAAGGCGGGAGAACGCGCGCTGAAGCCGGAACCGCACGATGCGGCGGCGCTGACTTTGAATGTGCGCGGGGAGAAGGACGGCTGGGCGCTGGATCTGATGGTCGACGGGCTGCACTGCGCCGCCTGCGTCTGGCTGATCGAAACCCTGTTGTCGCGGCAGCCCGAGGTGACGGCCGGGCGGGTCAATTTCAGCACGAGGCGCCTCGCCTTGCGCTGGCGCGGCGAGCGCGAGCGCGGTCCTGCGCTGGTGGCGCTGATCGAATCGCTCGGATTCCGCCTCACCCCATTCGACCCGAAGAAACTGAGCGCGGCGACCGACCGGACCGCGCGCGAGCTGATCCGCTGCCTGGCGGTGGCGGGCTTCGCCGCCGGCAATGTGATGCTGCTGTCGGTCTCGGTGTGGGCCGGGCATGACGGCGGCATGGGAACCGCCACCCGCGACCTGCTGCACTGGCTGTCGGCGCTGATCGCCCTGCCCGCCCTGCTCTATGCCGGCCGGCCGTTCTTTCGTTCGGCGGCCGGCGCGCTGCGGCGCGGACGCACCAACATGGACGTGCCGATCTCGCTCGGCATCACGCTGACGGCGGCGATGAGCCTGTCCGAGACGGTGCGGCATGGACCCTATGCCTATTTCGACAGCGCCCTGACACTGGTGTTTTTCCTGCTGATCGGACGCGTCCTCGACCATCTGGCGCGGGGCAAGGCGCGCGAGGCGGCCGCCCACCTGCTGTCGCTCGGGGTAACCGGCGCCACCCGCCTGAAACCCGATGGGACCGCCGAGACCATCCCCGCATCCGCCCTTGCCGCCGGCGATGCCATCGTCGTCGCGCCGGGCGAGAAGGTTCCCGCCGACGGCGACGTGATCGCCGGCGGCAGCGATCTCGACGGATCGCTGCTGACCGGCGAGAGCCTGCCCGCCGCCGCCGCTCCCGGAGCCAGGATCTATGCCGGCCAGGTCAATCTCTCCGCCCCGCTGACCGTCCGCGTCTCCGCGGTGGGCGACTCCACCCTGCTGGCGGAGATCGTCCGGCTGATGGAGGCGGCCGAGGGCGGCCGCGCCTTCTATCGCCAGCTCGCCGACCGGCTGACCCGCCATTACGCGCCGCTGGTTCACGTTCTGGCGGCGGCCACCTTCGTCTATTGGCTGGTGCAGGCCGGATCGGACTGGCAGGTCGCCCTGCTGCGCGCGGTCTCGGTATTGATCATCACCTGCCCCTGCGCGCTGGGCCTCGCCATCCCGGCCGCCCAGGTGGTGGCCGGCGGACGGCTGTTCCGCCGCGGCATCCTGCTGAAATCCCCCACCGCGCTGGAGCGCCTGGCCGAGGTCGATATGGTGGTGTTCGACAAGACCGGCACCCTGACCCTCGGCCAGCCCGTGCTGCGTGCCGATCCCGCCCCCGATCCGGCGATGCTCAGCCTGGCCGCCGGGCTCGCCCGTTCGAGCCGCCATCCCTTGTCGCGCGCCCTGGCCGCGGCCTGCCCGGTCGCCCCGGTGATCGCCGGCGTGCAGGAGATTCCCGGCTGCGGCCTGGCGGTGGACGGGATCCGGCTGGGATCCCGCCGCTGGCTGGGAATGAGCGAGGACGGGTCGACTGACGCGGAACTCTGGCTGCGCACCGCCGGCGGACGGTCGGAACACTTCCGCTTCGAGGAATCGCTGCGCCGGGACGCCGCCGCCACCGTGTCCGGGCTGAGGCGCAGCGGCTACGGCGTCGCCCTGCTGTCGGGCGACCGTCCGTCGGCGGTACGCCGGGTCGCCCAGGACTGCGGCATCGAGACGTGGCAGGCCCTGGCGACCCCGGTCTCGAAGGTGGCGCGGCTGGAATTCTGGCGCCGCGCCGGGCTGAAGACGCTGATGGTGGGCGACGGGCTGAACGATGCGCCGGCGCTGGCCGCCGCCTCGGTCTCGCTGTCGCCCGCCTCGGCCGCGGATATCGCCCAGGTGACCGCCGACGTGGTGTTCCAGGGCGACTCGCTGGGGTCCGTGACCGAGCTGCTGGCGACGGCGCGGCAGACCCGCGCGGTCATCCGCCAAAACCTGGTCCTGGCGCTGGTCTACAATCTGACGGCGGTGCCGCTAGCCATGGCCGGGCTGGTGACGCCGCCGCTGGCCGCGGCGCTGATGTCCAGCTCGTCGGTGCTGGTGGTGCTGAACGCGCTGCGCCTGCGCCGGCAACCGAAGGAGACGTGATGATGGGATCGCTGCTGCTGCTCATCCCTTTCGCCCTAGCGCTGGGCGCCATCGGCCTCGCCGCCTTTCTCTGGGCGCTGAAAAGCGGCCAGTTCGACGATCCCGACGGCGCCGCCGGCCGGATCCTGTTCGACGACATCCACCCCGAGGAGCCTCGCAATGTCTAAAATCGCTACCAACATCCTGCTGATCGCGGTGATCGCCATCGGCCTCCTGGCCGTGTTCGCCGCCGTCAATGCGGGCAGCGCTCCCTTCGCCATCCAGATGGCGACCATGACGCTATGGGCGATCGCCTTCGTGATCTTCATCGCCAAGCGGGCCGCGCGGGGGCCGTGATGGAGGCGGCCGCCGCCTCGCTGTTCGGCAGCCTTCTCGACCAGTCGATCGACGGCGCCCTGATCATCGACGAGCAGGCGATCATCCATTACGCCAATCCGGCGATGGCCGAGCTCTGCGGATGGCCGCTGGACGTCCTGACCGGATCGTCGCTCAATTTGCTGCTGCCGGAAGCGATCGTCGGCGAGCACGATGCCTGGGTGGCGCACTATTGCGAACGCGGCGGACACTCTTCCGTGCTGGGCCATGTCCGCGAGATGACCCTGCGCCGCAAGGACGGCGAAACCATCCCCGTCGAGCTCAAGGCCGTCGATCTCTGCCGGCGCGACGGCCACCATTATCTCGGTGCCTTCCTGCAGAACATCGTCGCGCGCAAGGCGATCGAGGCGGACCGCCAGCGCCTGGTCATGACCGATCCTCTGACCGGGCTGGCCAACCGTCGCGCCTTCGACGGCGAAGTGACCCGCCTGATCGCCCAATTGCGCCGCAGCGGCCAGCCGGCGGCGGTGGCCGTGCTCGATCTCGACCACTTCAAGAAAGTCAATGACCAGTACGGCCACAGCGCCGGCGATGCGGTGTTGCGGACCGTCGCCACCATTCTGCCGGCGGTACTGCGCGGCGGCGATTTCGTCGCGCGGGTCGGCGGCGAGGAATTCGGCGTGCTGATGCCCAATACCGCGCACGACCAGGCAATGGTGATCATGGAGCGCCTGCGGCGGTCGGTGGGCGAGGCGGCGACGGCGATCGCCGCGGATCGGCCGGTATCGGTCACTGTCAGCATCGGCGTCGCCATGCTAGACTCGGCGCGGCCCTTCGAGTATTCGTGGAATAGAGCCGACGAAGCCTTGTACCAGGCCAAGGAAAGCGGACGGAACCGCACGATATTCAAATAATTCAATAGTTTTGATTTGGGTCAAGTTCCTGGCGCAACAGCAATCGTATCGTCGATCCATCGGCGGGGATTGCCCCGTCGCAGCCACCAAGGCGAGGAATATTATGACTATCCGCAAGATCGAAACGCCCCTTTTCAGCAATGGCGCCTTCGACGGGCTGCTCGACGCCGCCCGCACCGTGGCGAACCGCTTCGATGCGCAGGTCGATGTCTGCTTCATTCGCCCGATCGCCGCCAATGCCGCCCTGTATGATGCCGGCTTCGGCTTCGCCAATCCCAATCTGATCGAGCAGATCGAGGAAGAGGAACAGGCCGCCACCGATCTCGCCCACAAGCGCTTCAACGCCTGGACGGCGCGCCACCCGTTGAGCCCCAAGGTGCGCTGGAAGGTCGAGGATGGTTCGGTCGGCGCCGTGGTGGCCGAGCGCGGCTGCCTGGCCGATCTGGTCCTGCTGCAACGCCCGCTGGACAAGGGTCCGTCGATCGACGAGGCCTTCGAGGGCGCGGTGTTCGGCGCCGGCCGCCTGGCCATGGTGATCGACGGCGAGCTGCCCGACCGTTATCTCGATCATGTGCTGATCGCCTGGAACCACAGCACCGAGGCGGCGCGCGCCGTCGCCCTGGCCATGCCGTTCCTGCAGGAAGCCAAGCAGGTCTCGATCTTCTCGATCGGCGAGGATGGCGGACCGGCCGCGGATTTCGAGGATCTGCACGATTATCTGGCGCTGCACGGCGTGCACGCCAAGCGCGCCGCCTTCGCCCCCAATGGGTCGCCGGTCGGCGAAGCGCTGCTCGATACGATCGAGGAGTGCAAGGTGACGATGGTGGTGATGGGCGCCTATACCCACGGACGGGTGCGGCAGATGCTGTTCGGCGGCATCACCCAGCGCATGCTGACCAAGCCTGGGATCCCCGCCCTGATGGCGCATTGAAGAAACCCACGCTCCGGCGGTGGATCTCCGCCAGGGCGTGGGTTTGGATCTCAGTTCTGCAGGTTGGCGTAGACCCCGACGGTCTTGCCGTCCTTGACGGCGACGCCATTCCAGCCGGCGCGGACCGGGGTGGCCTGCGGATTGGCGACCAGATCGGCATCCAGTTCCGGATGGGGATGGGTCGGCGACGGGGCGACCGGGGCCAGGACCACGTCGGTGTAGCCCTGGGCTCGCAGGGTGTCGGCCAGCTGAGCCTGGCTCTGCACGCCGCTGACGGCGACGTGAACGGTGGGAACGGTAGTGAACAGGCTGTCGGCCTTGACGGCCTGGGTGCCGGCCAGAGCCAGAGCCAGCGCCATCGCGCCGACGGACAGCAAATTGATGCTACGCATGATGGTGCCTTTCGGTTAATGGGTTCGGAATTCTATTCCGAGCTGCTGCACCGCAATATAAGGATCGCCGCCTGGATTGATAATCCGCCCGTTTCTTCCTACACTGAGAACCTGGGGTTGATAATCGGCGGCGCCATGGACCAGATCGGCAACATGGCCGCCTTCGTCAAAGTGGTTGAGACCGGCAGTTTCGTCAGGGCGGCCCGTCTGCTGCGGCTTTCCTCGACGATGGTCAGCAAGCATGTGCGGGCGCTGGAAGAACGGCTGGGAACGCGGCTTTTGCACCGTACGACGCGACGGATCAGCCTGACGGAAGCGGGGACACTTTTCTACGAACGCTGCGCCGAACTGCTGCTGGCTCTCGAGGAGCTGGAGGATTCGGCAAGCGATATTCACGTCGCGCCGCGCGGATTGTTGCGCGTCAGCGCACCGACCATGTTCGGCGCCTGCCGCATCGCGCCTTTGCTGCCGGCGCTGGCCGAACGCTATCCCGGCCTGTCGGTGGAGCTGACCCTGATCGACCGTCCGGTCGATCCGGTCCAGGAAGGGGTCGACATCGCCGTGATCATCGGCGACGTGCCGCAGATGGGCTATATGACCCGGCTGCTGGCCATGGCGAGAACCGTGGTCTGCGCCGCGCCCGACTATCTCGAACGCCATGGCGCGCCCAGCCACCCCGCCGAACTGGCCGGGCATAATTGCTTCATCCATACCGGGTGGCTGTTAACGCAAGGCTGGGATTTCTCGGACGCCGACGGGCCGCTGCCGCCGATCCGCATTACCGGAAATTTCCGCACCAACGGCTTTTTCGACCAGCATACGGCGGCGCTGGCCGGTCATGGCCTGGCGGTGCTGCCGCGCTATTTCGTCGATCCCGATTTGCGCAGCGGCCGGCTGGTCGCCGTGCTGACCGATTTCGAGGGGCCGCGCATGCCGCTCAGGCTGGTCTATCCCTCGGGGCGCCAGCTTCCCGCCAAGACCAGGGTGTTCATCGACTCCCTGGTCGAGGCGGTGGCGCGCGAGCGGGATCTGCTCGAATGAGTCTCAGGCGTTGGCCGGTTTGGCGGCGCGCGGGGCCTTCGCCTCCGGCGCCTTGAGTTCGGCGCTGGCCAGGGTGAAGGCGTTCAGCGTGCTGTTCTGCACGGCTTCGATCAGGTTGCGCCAGGCAAGGCCGACACGCTCGTAATGCTCTCCCGACAGAGAGAAGCCGGCGCGGATATATTCGTCGGCATTGCGTACGCGCGACAGTTGTTCCAGTTCGGCGGCGCCGTCCAGCAGCACCACCTGGCAGAACTCGACCTCGCGCGCGGCGATCTCGGCAAAGCCCTGCGTCATCGCCTCGCAGGCGCGGCGCCAGGCGGCGACGCCGGCTTCGAGCGGCAGCAACATCTTCAGGGGCGAGGAAACGTCCTTCATGGTGACCTCCTAGGCCCTCACTTACGGGGCACCCTATTTGAGCGCGGCCACGGCAAAATTTCCTTGATTCAAGTCAATGGCTGCTGCGTGGCGGGCGATCATCACCTCTTCGTCGGTGGAAATCGCCCACATTTGCACCGCGCTGCCCGGCGCGTCGATGCGCAAATAGTTGGCGCGGTTGGCCTCGGGATCGAGGCGGGCCCCCAGCCATTGCAGCCGCGCGGCGATGGCGGCGCGGATTTCGGGGGAGTTCTCGCCGATGCCGGCGGTGAACACCACCCCGTCCAGCCCGCCCAGCGACGCCGCCAGCGCGCCGATCTCGCGCGAGGCGCGATAGACGAACAGCTCGACCGCCTCGCGCGCCGCGGCGCTGTCGCTGGCCAGCAAAGCCCGCATGTCGCCGCTCTCTCCCGATACGCCCAGAAGGCCGCAGTGGCGATACAGCAGGTCCTCGATCTCCTTCGGCGTCATGCAATGCTCCTGCTCCAGATAGAGCAGCACTCCCGGATCGATGGCGCCGCAGCGCGTTCCCATCATCAGCCCGTCCAGGGCGGTGAAGCCCATCGTCGTGTCGACGCTGCGCCCGCCTTTCATCGCGCACAGGCTGGCACCATTGCCGAGATGGGCGGCGATCACCCGACCGGCGGCGAGATCGGGCGCCAGGTCGCGCAGGCGTCCGGCGATGAATTCATAGGACAGGCCGTGGAAGCCGTAACGCCGCACCCCCTCCGCGGCCAGGTCGCGCGGGATGGCGAAGCGGGTCGCCACCGCTGGCAGGCCATGATGGAAGGCGGTGTCGAAGCAGGCCACCTGCGGCAGATCGGGCCGCACGGCGAGCAGGGCGCGGATGGCCGCCAGATTGTGCGGCTGATGCAGCGGCGCCAGCGGATTGAGGCGGGCCAGCCGCTCCAGGATGGCGTCGTCGACCCGTACCGGTCCGGAAAAATCGGCGCCGCCATGGACGACGCGATGGCCGGCGGCGGCCAGCCGGTCGCCGTCGAGATGATCGTCGATCCAGTCGAGCAACCCGCCGAGGAAATCCTCATGCTCCCAAAGGCGGCCCGGTTCCCAGCGTCGTTCGGTCAACAGGGCTCCGTCCGGGCTCCTGGCCACCAGATGCGGCGCCGCGGGCAAGCCTTCGATCTGCCCTTTGGCCATCAAACGCAGATCCTCCCCGTCCTTTTCGAACAGGGCGAATTTCAGGCTCGACGACCCGGCATTCAGCGTGACGACCGCGTCGTTCATTTTGCGTTGTCCCTCAGACGCCGGGCGGGGGCGTCCGCCCCCTTGGCTTCGCTCCGTCTTCCCTCCTCGGCCAAGTGCCTCGTCGTCGCTCCGCGGGTGTGCAGTCGCACACCTCTCGCGAATTTCATTCGCTCGTTCATGGCACGATCCCCCGCGCCAGTTCTGCCGCCACGGCGCAGGAGGCGAGCCGGGTGCGCTCGCCGTCGGCGCGGCTGGTCAGGATGATCGGCACCTTGGCGCCCATCACGACGCCGGCGGCGTCGGCGCCGGCCAGGAAGGTCAGCTGCTTGGCCAGCATGTTGCCCGACACCAGATCGGGCACCACCAGAATATCGGCCTGGCCGGCCACCGGACCGGTGATCCCCTTGTCGCGTGCGGCGGCCGGGCTCACCGCATTGTCGAACGCCAGCGGACCGTCGAGCACTCCGCCGGTGATCTGGCCGCGATCGGCCATCTTGCACAAGGCGGCGGCGTCCAGGGTCGACAGCAGCTTGGGATTGACCGTCTCGACCGCCGACAGGATCGCCACTTTCGGCAGGACGATGCCCAGCACCCGGGCGAGGTCGATGGCGTTCTGGATGATGTCGCGCTTGTCCTCGAGGCTGGGCGCGATATTGATGGCGGCGTCGGTGACCAGCAGCGGCCGCGGATAGGCCGGCACGTCGAACAGATAGACATGGCTCATCCGCCGCCCGGTGCGCAGGCCGGACTCGCCCGCCACCACCGCCGTCATCATCTCGTCGGTGTGCAGCGAGCCCTTCATCAGCAAGCCGGCCTCGGCGGCGCGCACCAGCCGGACCGCCTCGGCGGCGGCGGCATGGCTGTGCGGCACATCGACCAGGTGGAAGGCGGAGATGTCGACCCCGGCGGCGTCGGCCGCGGCCTTCACCTTGGCCGAGGGCCCGACCAGGATCGGCGTGATCAGCCCGGCCGCCGACGCCTCGGCGGCCGAGGTCACCGAATGGGTATCGCAGGGATGAATGACGGCGGTCGGCACCGGATCCTTGCCCAGGCAGCGGGCCAGCAATTGACGATAGAGCTCGTGGCGGCCGAGGCGCACTTCGGGCAGTTCGATGGCGGGACGGCGCACCTTGGCGGCCGGCGCCCTGACCTCGGCGGTGCCGCGCACCACCTCGCGCCCCTCCTGGTTCACGCAATGGCAATCGAGCAGGACGATCCGCTTGTCCGGCCGTTTCTCGCGCACCGTGACGGTGGCGGTGACGGTGTCGCCGACCCCGACCGGCGCCAGGAAGCGCAGATCCTGGCCGAGATAGAGGGTGCCCGGACCGGGCAGCCGGGTGCCCAGCACCGCGGAAATCAACGAGGCGGTCCACATGCCGTGCGCCACCACCTTGTGGAACAGATCGCCGGCGGCATAGTCCGGGTCGAGATGCGACGGGTTCACATCCCCCGACACGGCGGCGAACAGGTCGATGTCCTGGCGCTCCAGCGTGCGGACCAGGGAGGCGCTGTCGCCCACCGAGATCTCGTCATAGGGGCGATTCTCGATCATGGCGTCGGTCATCGGGTGCATGGCAGCGATCCTCAGCTCTGGTGGACATAGGTTCCCGGCGCGGCCGCGACGGGCTGCAGGCCCTTGTCCGGCGCGCCCATCGGCGGCGGTGCGACCTTAGGGCCGGAACGCTCGGCCAGCCACGCCGCCCAGGCTTCCCACCACGATCCGGCGCGGGACTCGGCGTCCGCCAGCCATTCCTCGGGGCCGGCAAAACGCCGGCCCTTGGCGCGGCGGCCGATGGCGTAATGGCGGTTGGCATGGCCCGGCTCGCTGACGATCCCGGCATTGTGGCCGCCCGAGGCGAGGACGAAAGTGATCTCGCCCTTGTTGAGCAGATGCATCTTGTAGACCGATCGCCAGGGCGCGACATGATCGGTCTCGGTGCCGACGACGAACATCGGCAGGGCGATGTCCTCGATCGAGACCGGCCGCCCCTCGACGGGATAGCGTCCCTCGGCGAGGTCGTTGTCGAGAAACAGCCGGCGCAGATATTCGGCATGCATGCGATAGGGCATGCGGGTGGCGTCGGCGTTCCAGGCCATCAGGTCGTTGGGCTGGTCGCGCCGGCCGAGAAGATAGTTCCGCACGGCGCGCGACCACACCAGATCGTTCGAACGCAACAGCTGGAAGGCCCCCGCCATCTGGGTGCTGGACAGGGTCCCGTGCGCCCACATCATATCCTCGAGAAAGGCGAGCTGGCTTTCGGTGATGAAAAGCTGCAATTCCCCCGCCTCGGTGAAATCGGTCTGCGCCGCCAGCAAGGTCAGGCTGGCCAGCCGGTCCTGCCCGTCGCGCGCCAGGGCGGCGGCGGCGATCGCCAGCAGGGTTCCGCCCAGGCAATAGCCGCAGCCATGAACCTTGGCGCCACCGGTGATCGCGGCGAGGGCGTCAAGCGCCGCCATGACGCCCAGGCGGCGATAATCCTCGAGAGTCAGATCGCTCTGCTTCGCCCCCGGATTGCTCCAAGAAATGCAGAAAACCGTATGGCCCTGCCCGACCAGATAGCGGATCAGCGAATTCTGCGGCGACAGATCGAGGATGTAATATTTCATGATCCAGGCCGGCACGATCAGGATCGGCTCGACATGAACCACCGGAGTCGCCGGAGCGTATTGGATCAGCTCGATCAGCCCGTTGCGCAGCACCACCTTGCCCGGCGTCACGGCGAGGTCGCGCCCGACGGCGAAACGGCCGGCGCCGTCGAGGTCGGCGGTCGCGCCCAGATCCTCCAGCAGATTGCCGAAGCCCGCGGCCAAGGAACCGCCGCCGCTGGACCACGCCGCCTCGATCACCTCGGGATTGAGCCAGGGAACGTTCGACGGCGACATCATGTCCAACCATTGCCGGGCGACGAAGGAGACGATGCGCTGGTTCGAGCGCTCGGTGCCGCGCACGCCGGACGTCGCCCGGGTCCACCATTCCTCGCTCAGCAGGAAACCCTGATGCAGCACATCGAAGGGAAAGCGCCGCCAGGACGGCGCCGAAAAACGATGATCGCCCGGGGGCGGCTGGATCGCCGGCATATTGCCGGTCGCCCCGGCCAGGCGCCGCCATTGCTCAACCGCCAGGTGCAGCAGGTCGAGCCGTTGCGCCGGCGCATTGGCGAGGTGCACCGCCCAGTCCAGCCCGGCCAGCAGCAGCGCCGCCGGAGAAAGGCCGAGGGTGGCGGCGCCCTCGGCGGCGTGCAACAGCCGGTCCCCGTCCTCGACGGGTGGCGGAAGCCGGGGTTCAGCCGTTGAGCTGCGGATATTGGTCATGGGCGGTCTCCGAAGTGGGATCGCGGGCGAGTTCCTTGCACAGCGCCGCCCCTTCCAGCCGATGGCCGGCGGAATAGAAGCCGCCGGCCAAGTCGGCGGATGCCGGGTGCAGAACCGAGCGGATAGCCCCGCAACCAAGCTTTCGCGCCAACGCCTCCATCGCCTCCAGCATCGCGGCGGCGACAGTGCCGGCGTCGAGGATGTCCAGGGCGACGAAATGGTCGGCGACCAATACCCAACCATAGCGCAGATCCCTCTCGCGTCGGTAGTGGAACAACCCGGAGGCGTGCCTACGGTTGCACCCCTGCGCCACCATCACGCCGCTGCGTTGGCCGCGACGCGGATCGGTCAGGCGGCGAGCCAGGCGCATCCACTGCGCCAGGGTCATGGTCGGAAGGGCCTCGCGGAGCAGGGGATAGATCGCCGCGATCTGGTTCCGGCACAAAGGTTTGACGTCGAACTCGGACAAGGCGGCCTCGGGGAAATCGGGTCTGCGCCCCGACTCTCCGAAATGAAGGCGCCCCTGTCCTTGACGCAGATCAATATGTCGCGCGCGGAATCCTGTCTTATGGGGCTGTCGGTCATTGGGGAGTCATCATGAACAACCGTTTTCCGCAGAATTTCGAGGGTCCTCCGGCGGTCTGCGAAGGATGCGACGCGCGCGCGGTCAGCGTCTGTTCGAGCATCGGCGACCGCGAGCTGCACCGGCTGGCGGCGATCGCCACGGTGGTCGACGCCGATCCGGGGTTCTCCTTCATCACCGAAGGCGACCCGGCCGATCATTTCTACAATCTGACGCGTGGCACGGTGCGGCTGGTCAAACTGCTGCCGGACGGCCGGCGCCAGATCACCGGCTTCGGCTATCGCGGCGACTTTCTCGGGCTGGCGGTCTCCTCCAGCTATGCCTTCAGCGCCGAAGCGATCGAGCCGGTGCGCTTCTGCCGCTTTCCGCGGCGGTCGCTGCGCAGGCTGCTCGACGAATACCCCGCCCTGGAAAAGAGACTGCTGGAGGTGGCGTCGAACGAATTGGTGGCGGCACAGGAGCAGATGCTGCTGCTGGGCCGCAAGACGGCGCGCGAAAGGGTGGCGAGCTTCCTGCTGTCGCTCGACGCCAAGACCACTTGCGTCCACCGCGGCCCCGCCATCATCCTGCCGATGACCCGCGGCGATATGGCCGATTATCTCGGCCTGACCATCGAAACCGTCAGCCGCACCGTCGCCCGCCTGAAAAAAGAAGAGCTGATCTCGGTGCCGCGCAGCGACACCATCGTGCTGCTCGACCGCGAAGGGCTGGAGGACCTGGCGGCGGGCAATGGAGAGGGTTCTTAGCCGAGAAATTCATTTTACAACCTATCGTGGCATTCGTCATAACTGTTACAAGCGTTTACAGCTTACGACAGAGGATGGGGGTCACGTCATGGATGATGTCTTGTCGAGCGCGGAATCTGGGGCCTATACGCGCGAGCCGCTGCGCTTCACCGGTCGTGGCGGCGAATATTTCCAGATCTGGATCGTCAATCTCCTCCTGACCATCGTGACCTTCGGGATCTATTCGGCCTGGGCGAAGGTACGGCGGCTGCAATACTTCTATCGCCACACCGAACTCGCCGGCTCGACCTTCGACTTTCACGGCAATCCGGTGAAAATTCTCATCGGGCGCATCGCCGCGCTGGTGATGCTCGGCGTCTATAATTACTCGGTGCGGCTGCAATCCTGGTTGACCATCGTGGTGGTGGCTCTCGTCGCCGCCATCC
>Ga0213872_10001189_pt1 | contig 17673 bp, 15 predicted proteins | sample VelepicomBERX_R2_FD_160071 | JGI IMG/M metagenome (GOLD analysis project Ga0213872, IMG submission 160071) | Rhizosphere microbial communities from Vellozia epidendroides in rupestrian grasslands, the National Park of Serra do Cipo, Brazil - RX_R2 | ecosystem: Host-associated > Plants > Roots >...
TGCCCAAGGTCGCCCTCGTGGCCTGCATGCGCAAGTTGCTGACCACGCTCAACGCGATGGTCCAAGCCGGTTCGAAGTGGGATCCGGAGCGTCACGGGGCTTGACGTCGGAGACGGTTACTCAGAGGGTCTTGCTGAGCAGGACCTGATCCGACTCGACCTGTACCGCCTGCGTTGCGAGTTCGGGGCGGGTCTTGAGCACGTTGGCCCATTCGCTGTTCAGGTCGATCACGCCGTTGACGTTGGGCGGCTGGGCGCTGTTGCTTGTCGAGCTGGTCGTCGTGGGCGTGCTGCTTGCCGCCGTGTTCGACGTGGTGTTGTCGGTGCCGGTATCGCCGGTACCCGACGTGGCGCTGCTGCTGCCGCTGCTGCTGGTGGAGCTGGTGTCGGCGGTGTTGGCAGCCGGAGCAGGCGCCGGAGCAGGCGCGGCCGTCTGCTGGGTCGTCAGCTGCGAGCCGAGTTGCGCCAGCTGCGTGTAGAGGTCGATCGGCGAGTTGGTGCTGCTGGCGTTCTGCCCGCCGAGGCTGACGACCACGCCTTCCTCCGTCTGCAGCTGCGCCAGGGTGCTCGCCGACACCGTGCTGCCTGTGGTGGACGGGCTGGCGGGCGCGGGCGCCGCGACCGGTGTGCTGCCGTTGTTGCTGACGGAACTGACGGGATCCATGGCGTACTCCTGCAAGCCGCCCACGTAGGCCGCCTGATCTTACGGATTCGGCCGGCCGGCGTCGAACTTGAGCGTCATTTGCGCGCTTTACATTCAACGCCGCCGGACGCCGGGGTCACATTTCGCGCAGCGCCGTCGTCACGGGCAGGCGCGCCGCCCGCAGCGCCGGGTAGAGGCCGCCGATCAGGCCGATGGCAAGCGCCCACTTGATGCCTTCCCAGAGCAGCTGGGGCGTCACGCGCAGCGAGAAGCTGAGCTTGCCGACCGAGCCTGCCGCCATGGTCGAGGCCGAGAAGCCGTCGAACAGCGCCCAGGCGAGCAGGCCGCCGAGCACGCCGCCGAGCAGCGCCAGCAGCAGGGTCTCCAGCATGACGGCGACGACGACCGGCGTGCCGGCGAAGCCGATGGCGCGCAGCGTGGCGATCTCGCGCGCCCGCGCCGCGACGGCGGCGAACATGGTGTTGAGCGCGCCGAACAGCGCGCCCACGCCCATGATGCTGCCGACGACGATGCCGATGATGCGCAGCGCCTTGACGATGCCCTCGGACTGCTGGGCGTAGAAGTCCAGCGTCGTCGAGACGTCCACGGCCAGCTGCGGGTTGGCGGCTACGGCCTTCTTGAGCGTCTCCAGGCCCTGGGCGCCGTCGAGCTGCGCGAACACGGTGGTGCGGCTGCTGCCGCGGCGGTAGGCGTCGGCGACCTGGCTGGCATCGGCCCAGAGTTCGGAGTCGAAGGCGTCGCCGGTGCTGAACACGCCGACGACGGTCCACTCCTGGCTGCCGAGCTTGATCTGCTTGCCGGGCTCGAGGCCGTCGAACTGGCGCTGCGCGCCCGTGCCCACCATGAGCTCGCGCAGGCCCGGCGTGAAGCGCCGGCCGGCGACGATCTTGAGCTTGGGGCGCAGGGTGAAGCCCTGCTCGCCGAGGCCGCGCACCTGCACGCTGCCGAGCTCGTCCTTGGCGCCGCCGCGCAGCGGCACGAAGGCCGCGGCGACCAGTTCCGCCGAAGTCAGCGGCTCGCCCTTGGCGTTGTGCGCGATGCCGGCCGACTGCTCGATCTGCACGATGTCCTCGCGCTGCAGCACCGAGGAGACCTCGTTGCTCGAACCGCCGCGCAGGATGATGGCGGTGCTGTCGTTGCCGCTGGCGGACAAGGCCTGGCGATAGCCCTCGCCCATGGCCAGCAGCGCCACGAGCACGCCGACCACGCCGGCGATGCCGACGATGATGACGGCGGCGCTGCCCAGGCGCTGCGGCAGCGTGGACAGGCCCACGGCCGTGACCGAGCGCGCCCGGCTGCCGGCGCGCGAGAGCAGCAGCCACAGCGCCAGCAGCACGGCCAGCACGATGGCGCCGACCCAGGGCAGCATCACCCATGCCGCCAGTACGGCGACGAGGAGCACGAAGCTGATGATGTTGATGAACACGCGCATCGCTTATCTCCCCGCCAAGGCGTCGACGATGTTCAGGCGCATGGCGCGCAGCGCCGGCAGGGCGCCCACGACCAGGCCGATGCCGAGCATCAGCAGCAGGCCTTCGATCCAGCTCGCCGCGCCCGCCGCGGGCAGGTTCAGCGCGCCGCCGCTGCCGGCCGAGATGACCGGCCCCAGCACGCTGGCCAGGCCCAGGCCGACGATGCCGCCGATCAGCAGCAGCAGCAGCGACTCGGCCAGCACCATGGCCAGCACCGAGCGGTCGCCGAAGCCGATGGTCTTGAGCACGGCCAGCTCGCTGGTGCGCTCGCGCACGGCCTGCATCATGGTGTTGCCGGCCAGCAGGACGAGGGTGAAGAACACCGCGCCCATGATGGACGTGACGATCAGGCTGATGTCGGCGAGCTGCTTGATCCAGGACGCCATGGCAGCCTGCTCGGACTGCGTCTTGGTCTCGTGGTCGGAGTTGGTCGAGAGCGCGTCGATGGCGCGCGCCACGCGGTCGGCCTGATTGACGTCAGCGACCTTGGTCACGTACCAGCCGACGGAGCCGGCGTTGTAGGGCGTCGTATCGTCGAAGAACTTCCAGTGCATCAGCACCATGCCTTCGAAGAAGGCGCCGGATTTCTTGTCGGCCGCGTTCAGGATGCCGTCGACGACGAACTGCCAGTTCTTGCTGCCGCTGCGGTCCGGGAAGATCTGCGACTGCAGGGGCAGCTTGTCGCCGACCTTCCAGCCGTACTTGCGCGCCAGCGCCGCTCCGACGAGCACGCCGTTCTTGGTCTGCATCCAGGTCTCGCGCTCCTGCGGCTTGACGAGCATCTCGGGGAAGAGGTCGAGATAGTTGTCGGCCACGGCGAAGGTGAAGACCTGGTTGCGCGGGTCCTGGTAGGCGCCGCCGAACCAGTTGGCGTAGGTGACGATCTTGGCGCCCGGCACCTGCTGCATCTGCTGCAGCAGCGACGCGGGCAGCGGCTGGATGAAGGACAGGCGGTTCTGCGTCTGCAGGCGCGACGCGCCGTTGGCGCTTTGCCCGGCCTGCTCGAAGGAGATGCGCACGGCGTCCAGCAGGCCGAAGAGCAGGAAGGCCGTGATGATGGAGACCAGCGTCAGCACGGTGCGGGTCTTGCGCCGGAACAGCGCCGCCCAGATGAGGTGGAGGTATTTCATGGCGACCTCGCTGGCGTCAGGCGGGCACTTGCTCGACCAGCTGCCCCTTGTCGAGGTGCAGGATGTGGCGCGCCCGCTCGGCCGCCTTGGGGTCGTGCGTGACCATCACGATGGTCTTGCCGTGCTCACGGTTGAGCATGCCCAGCAGCGACAGCACTTCGCCGGCGGATTCGCGGTCGAGGTCGCCGGTGGGTTCGTCGCAGACCAGCAGCGTCGGGTCGGAGACGATGGCCCGCGCGATCGAGACGCGCTGCTGCTGGCCGCCCGAGAGCTCGGTCGGCTTGTGGCTGGCGCGGTCGGCCAGGCCGACGAGCTGCAGCGCGATGCCGGCGCGCTTCTTGCGCTCGGCGGCCGAGAGCTTGGTGAGCAGCAGCGGCAGCTCGACGTTCTTCTGCGCCGAGAGCATCGGCATCAGGTTGTAGAACTGGAAGACGAAGCCGACCTGGCTCGCGCGCCACTTGGCGAGCTCGCCGGCGCTCATCTGGTCGAGCCGCTGGCCGCCAACGCCGATGCGTCCGCCGCTCGGCGCGTCGAGGCCGCCGATGAGGTTGAGCAGCGTGGTCTTGCCCGAGCCCGAAGGCCCCATCAGCGCGAGGAAGTCGCCTTGCTCGACGTCGAGGTCGATGTGGTGCAGGACTTCGACCTTCTGTTTGCCGCGCTGGTAGACCTTGGAGAGGTCTCGGATTTCAATCAGCGTTGTCATGGTTCCGTCTCTCCTCAGTTGCGATCCGCGCTCGTGACGCGGCGTCCGGTCTATTTGGAATCCTGCGTCGCAGTCTCGACGACGGCGGCGGCGCCGTCGCTCAGGGTTTCCGGCGGTGACAGCACGACCTGCTCGCCCGCCTGGAGGCCGTCGATGACGCGATGGCCGTCGACGCGCACGTGGCGCTGGCTCACATGGCCCTGCGCCAGCACGAAGACGACGCGGTCGCCGCCGCGCGTGACGATGGCTTCGTCCGGGACGACGACGCCCGCCGGCACGGCCGCGCCGCTGGCGGCGGGCTTCTCGGCGCGCAGGAAGCTCACGCGCACGCCCATGTCGGGCACCATGCGCGCGTCGCGCTGCTCCAGCGCCACGCGCACCTTGACGGTGGCCTTGCCGCGGTCGGCCGTCGGGATGATGGCGATGACGTGCGAGGGAATCTTCCAGTCCGGATAGGCGTCGAGCACCGACTCGCAAGGCATGCCCGGCACGACCTGGCCGATGCTGGCCTCGTTGACGTCGACCTCGACTTCGATCGAATCCATGTCGACCAGCGTACCCACGCCCGTGCGCGTGAAGCCGCCGCCGGCGGACAGCGGCGAGACGATCTCGCCGACCTGCGCCGCCTTGGCGATGATGACGCCGGCGAATGGCGCCCGCACCGTGGCGTAGTCGAAGTTGACCTCGGCCTGCGTCTGCTGTGCGTGCGCGGCCTCGGCGGCGCGCTGGCGCGCCTGCAAGGTGGCGACGTTGACGGCGACGGCGTTGTCGGCCTGCTCGGTGCTCTGGCGCGAGACCATGCCCTGCGCCGCCAGCTCGGCCGCGCGCTTGGCGTCGGCGCGGGACTGGTCGAGCTGCGCGCGCGCCTGGTCGACCTGCGCATCGGCCGAGCGCGCGCTGGCGCGCGCGGCCTCGAGGCCGGCGCGCAGGGCGCTGTCTTCCAGTCGGGCCAGCACCTGGCCCTTGGCGACGTGGTCGCCTTCGTCGAACAACACCTGCGTCAGCGTGCCCGTGATCTGCGTGGACACGGTGGCCTCGCGCTTGGCGACCAGGTAGCCGGTGGCCTGCAGCACGGCGCCGTTGCCCGCCGCGCCGCCCGGCGAGGCGGCCGTGGCGATGCGCACCGGCACCGCCTTGTGCCCTTGCCACCACCACGCGGCCCCGCCCGCCAGCAGCGCCAGCACCAGCACGCCGCCGGCCACCGGCATCAGCCATGCGGGCAGGCGGCTGCCCTGTTCGCGCGCGTCGTCGGCGATGCGCAGTTGGTTCAACAGGTTCGCGTCGATGATGGCCTCCGGTCGCGCCGCACGGGCGGCCGTGTTGCGGACTGACTTGCTACTTACTGGTTGGTCTGCTGGGCCTGGTCCGGCTTCTTGGGCGGCACCAGGCGAGCGAGTTCGTCCTCGCTGATGACGTCGAAGCAGCGCACCACCTTGTGTACGCCGCTGATCGTGCGGATCAGCTCGGTCGCGCGGGTGGCTTCGCGCTCGGTCACGCGGCCCATGAGGTAGACGTTGCCGCGCTCCACGACGACGTAGAAGGCGCTGGAGATCAGGTCCTTGGCATCGATCAGCGTCGCCTTGATCTTGCTGGCGATCAGCACGTCGTTGGAGCGGCTCGAGATGGAGCTCGCGGCCATCACGTCGAGTTCGTTGATGACGGTGGTGACGTTCTCGACGCCGTTGGCGATCTGGCCGGCCCGGTCCCGCGCCTCGGGCGTCGTCGCCTCGCCGGTCAGCAGCACCACGCGGTTGTAGGCGTTGACGCTGACGTGGACCTTGTCGCCCAACTGGTTCTTGATGTTGGTGCTGGCCTTGAGCTCGATGGTCTCGTCCTCGAGCTGGGTGCCGGCCGTGCGGCGGTCGGTCGCGACGAGTGCGCTGCCGATCATGGCGCCGCCGACGACGAGCGGGGCCACGCAGGCGCTCAGGCCCAGCGTGGCGGCCACCAGGCTCAGGATCAGGAGGGTGGGGCGGGTCTTGTTCATCATGAGGGTCCTCATCATTCAGTACTGCCAAGGAGTTGCATGTCCACCGCGTCGCACAGGCAGTGCGTCAGCAGGCGCAGGCCTTCGGCCACGCGGGCCGGGCGGCTGGACGGGAAGCGCAGCGGCACGTCAGTGTCGAGCAGGCGCGCGCGCCAGGGCTCCTCGGCCGGCGCGCTGCCGGTGAGCGCGATCACGCTCATGTCCTGTTCGTGGGCGGCTTCGAGCACCGCCAGCCAGGACTCGGCCGGCGCGCCATGCACGTCGAAGACGACGAGCACGTCGCCTGGATGGCCGAGCGTCTGGATCTGCCGGGCCGGGTCGGTCAGCTCGTCGAGCGTCAGCGCGCCGAGGCCCGGGCGCTCCTGCTCGAAGCGGCCGACGAGCAGGGCCGCGAGGTAGCGCGCGTCGAGCGCGGCCGTGCCGAAGCCGCAGCACAGCACGCGCCCGCCGGCAGTGATGGCCTCGAAGAGCATCTGCGCGGCCGTCGACAGCGGGCGCGACAGCGGTTCAGCCGACGGGTAGAGCAGGTCGGCGCTTTCGAAGAACTGTTGTTGAATGCGAGGCTCGAGCATGACGCGGCGGATCATATATGGAGCCCCTCGCCCAATCGCGCCACGCTGTACGCGGGCGTGCCTGGTCGGTCCCCCGGGGGGACGACGATGTTGGCGGCCTTGCGCCGCAAACATCGTCAGGCGGGCCGGCTTGGGAGCGGCCCGGCGCTCGGTCCCGGGAAACAAGGCGTTACGCATCGAATGCGGCTGGCAGCCACTCGATCGTTTCGCCTTCGATCGCGACGACGTCGAAGCGGCAGGCCGGTGGCGTGGCGAAGCGCAGCAGGTAGTGCTGCGCCGCATAGACGAGGCGGCGCTGCTTGGCGGGCGTGACGCTGGCCGCAGCGCCGCCGTGCCGGCGGTCGGCGCGCTCGCGCACTTCGCAGAAGACCAGCGTGCCGTCGCGGTCGCGCAGGACGAGGTCGATCTCGCCGCCGCGTGCCGAGGGCCCGCGCGCGACTCGATAATTCCGCTCGACGAGGCGCAGGCCCCGGGCCGCGAGGAAGCGCAGCGCGCGCGCCTCGGCGGCGGCGCCTTCCTCGGTCTTGTTCATTTCGGGAGCTTCGCGCTTGAACATCGATACCTCGCGGCTGCAAGAGGCTGCCGCCGCCGCAGCCGGCGGCCAGCAATACCCGGCCGGCGCACTCTATGTGGTGGCGACGCCGATCGGCAATCTGGCCGACCTCAGCTTGCGTGCGATCCATGTCCTCGGTCTGGTCGACGCCATCGCCTGCGAGGACACGCGCGTCAGCGCCGGCCTGCTGCGCCATCTGGGCCTGCACAAGCCGCTGCTGGCCCTGCACCAGCACAACGAGCAGGGCGAGAGCGCGCGCGTCGTCGCGCGCCTGCAGGCCGGCGAGCGCATCGCCTATATCTCGGACGCCGGCACGCCGGCGATCTCGGACCCGGGCGCCGTGCTCGTCGCGGCCGTTGCGGCGGCGGGCCTGCGCGCCGTGCCCATCCCCGGTGCGAACAGCGCGGCGACGCTGCTCAGCGTGGCCGGCGACACCCAGGCCGAAGGCTTCGACTTCGTCGGCTTCCTGCCGACCAAGGCGGCCGAGCGGCGCGGCCGGCTGCAGCAGCTCGTCGGCCTGCCGCGCAGCCAGGTGTTGTTCGAGGCGCCGCACCGCATCGCCGCGCTCGTCGCGCTGCTGGCCGAGCTCTGCCCCGAGCAGACCGTGACGCTCGGGCGCGAACTGACCAAACAGTTCGAGACCGTCCACACCGCGCCGGCCGCGTCGCTGCCGGCCTGGCTCGCCGCCGACGCCCAGCGCGAGCGCGGCGAGTTCGTGCTGGTCCTTCATGCTGCGGCGCGCAGCGCGGCCGACGCTGCCGAACTGCCGGCCGAGGCGCTGCGCGCGCTCGACCTGCTGCTGGCTGAACTGCCGCTGAAACAGGCCGTTAGCCTCGCCGCCGCGATCAGCGGCGCGCCGCGCAACGGGCTTTACGAGGCAGCATTGAAGCGCCGCGAAAGCGCAGGCTGACAACAAGGTTTCAGAGAGCAGCGGGCCGTCACCCATCTTTACGATGAGCCCGGGCCCGCGGCCTGCGGGAAAATGCTGACGCATTTGTCATTCTAAAGTCAGCTTCTCGCCCGGGCCCCCGGCCTAGAGTTCTGCCCATGCGGAGATTCCAGCCTTTGCGCCGCCCGCCCGCGCGCGCCCTTTTCCCTCTGTCCGCGCTCACCGTCGCCCTGCTGCTGAGCGCTTGCGCGGTGGGTCCTGACTACCAGCGTCCCGAATTGCCGGCGGCACCGGCCCAGTTCAAGGAAGACGGCGCCTGGCGCCCGGCCGTGCCGGCTGCGGCCGACGCCAAGCAGCCTTGGTGGCAGGCCTTCGGCGACGCCGATCTGAACGATCTGGTGGTGCAGGCCAACGCGGCCAACCAGACGCTGCGCCAGGCCGAGAGCCAGCTGCGCAACGCCCAGGCGCTGGTCCTGAACGCCGGTGCGCAGCTCTGGCCCATCGTCGGCGTGACCGGCCAGGCCGGACGCCAGCGGGTGTTCTCGCCCAACGTCGCCCAGGACACGCGCGGCGCGGCGGTCCAGGCGAGCTGGGAGCCGGACTTCTGGGGCCGCGCCCGCCGCGGCCTCGAAGGCGCGCAGGCTTCGGCCGCGGCCAGCGATGACGACCTTGCCGCCGCCCGCCTGTCGGTGCAGGCCGCAGTCGTCAGCAGCTATGTGCAGCTGCGCATCGACGACGCGATGCTGGACCTGCTTGACCGCACCGTCGACGGCTATCGCGAATCGCTCAAGGTCGCGCAGGCGCAGGAGCGCGCCGGCGTGGCCACGCCTGCCGATGTGGCCCTGGCGCAGAGCACGCTGGCCTCGGCCGAGGCGCAGCGCGTCGACATGCGCCTGGCGCGCGCCCAGGGCGAGCACGCGCTGGCCGTGCTGTTGGGGCGCCTGCCGAGCAGCTTCTCGCTGCCGGCCAAGCCGCTGGCTTTCAGCCTGCCGGCGATCCCGCTGCTGGTTCCCTCGCAATTGCTCGAGCGCCGCCCCGACGTCGTGGCCTCCGAGCAGCGCGTGCATGCGGCCAATGCGCAAATCGGCGTGGCCAAGGCGGCGTGGTTCCCGAACCTCTCGCTTTCGGCCAGCGACGGTGTCACCGCGCTCGGCCAATGGGCCGGCGCGCCGCTGCACGTCTGGTCGCTGGGCGCGAGCGTCGCGGCGCCGCTGTTCGACCCGGGCCAGCTGCGCAGCCTCAACGACCAGGCGCGCGCCGCCTACGACGGCGCCGTGGCGGGCTATCGCCAGACGGTGCTCGCGGCCTTCCAGGATGTCGAGGACCAGCTCGCGGCCCAGCGCGAGCTCGCCCGCGAGCGCGTGTTCGAGCAGCAGGCGCTCGACGCCGCCGTCGAGGCCGAACGCGTGCTCGCCCGCCAGTACGCCGTCGGATCGGCGAGTTATGTCGCGCTGGTCGACGCCCAGGCCTCGAGCCTGGCCGCCGGCCGCAATGCCCTGCAGCTGCAAGGGCGCGAACTGCTGGCCCATGTCGCGCTGATCCGCGCGCTCGGCGGCGGCTTCGGAACCGAACAATGAACGAACAGACCATGCAATCCACTGCTTCCCGCGGCCGGCCCTGGGGCCGCGCCGGCTTCGCCCTTGCCGCCGTCGCCTTCGCTGTCCTCGTCCTGCGCATGAACCAGAGCGCCGCCGCCGACGAAGGCGCGGCCGCCAAGCCCAAGGCACCGGCGGTGCCCATCGTCAGCGCCACGGTGCAGCAGGAAACCCTGCCGGTCGTGCGCACCGGGCTGGGCCAGGTGCTGGCCGGCACGAGCGTGACCGTGCACACCCGCATCGACGGCGAGCTCGAAAGCGTCGACTACCGTGAAGGCCAGGACGTGCGCAAGGGCGCGCTGCTCGCCAAGCTCGACGACCGCATGATCGTGGCGCAGCTCCAGCAGGCCCAGGCCACGCAGCAGCGCGACGAAGCCCAGCTCGCCAACGCGCTGGTCGACCAGCGCCGCCTGCGCACGCTCGTGCCCGAGAAGGCCGCGACGCAGCAGCAGCTCGACACGCAGGACGCGCTCGTGCGCCAGCTGCAGGCCTCCATCGCCAACGACGCGGCGCAGGTCGCCGCGGCGAAGGTGCAGCTGACCTACACCCGCATCACCGCACCGAGCAGCGGCCGCGCCGGCGCGCGCCTGGTCGACCCGGGCAACATCGTCCACGCCGCCGATCCGGGCGGCCTCGTCGTCATCAACGAGGTCGATCCGATCCAGGTCCAGTTCACGCTGCCGCAGGAAGACTTCCAGGCCGTCAATGCCGCGATCAACGCGAGCAAGGGCCATGCGCTGGCCGTGCAGGCGTCCGACCGCGACTCGCACGAGGTGCTCGCCACCGGCCAGCTCTCGCTGCTCAACAACCAGATCGACGTGAGCACGGGCACCGTGCTGCTCAAGGCGCGCTTCGCGAACCCGCAGCACAAGCTCTGGCCGGGCCAGACCGTTGACGCGCGCCTCGTGCTCGGCACGCAGGCCAACACGCTGACGGTGCCGGTGGCGGCGATCCAGCGCACGCAAAAAGGCCTGATGGTCTACGTGGTCGACGCCGGCAACACGGTGCGCGCGCAGCCGGTGACCATCGAGTCCAGCGACGAGAAGATCGCGCGCATCGCCACGGGCCTCAAGCTCGGCGAGCGCGTCGTCGTCGACGGCCAGTACCGCCTGTTCCCGGGCGCCGCCGTGCAGGAGCGGCAAGCTGCTCCGGCCAACGGCGCCAACGGCGCCAGCGCGGCAGCGCGGCAGCGCGGAGCGAACATCCCGTGAGCATTTCCACCCACTTCATCAAGCGCCCGATCGGCACTTCGCTGCTCGCCGCGGCGCTGCTGCTGATCGGCCTGGCCGCGTGGCCGCTGCTGCCCGTGGCGCCGCTGCCGCAGGTCGACTTCCCGACCGTCCAGGTCACCGGCCGGCTGCCCGGCGCCAGCCCCGAGACCATGGCCGCGACCGTGGCCCAGCCGCTCGAACGCCAGTTCTCGCTGATCCCGGGCCTGGCCCAGATGACCTCGACGAGCTCGCTGGGCCAGTCGCAGATCACGCTGCAGTTCGACCTCGACCGCAATATCGACGGCGCCGCGCTCGATGTGCAGACGGCCATCAACGCGGCCACCGGTCAGCTGCCCAAGAACCTGCCGAGCCCGCCGAGCTTTCGCAAGATCAATCCGGCCGACTCGCCGATCATCATCTACGCGGTCCAGTCCGACGTGCTGCCGCTGATCCAGGTCGACGACTTCGCCGAGAACATCCTGGCGCAGCAGATTTCGCGCATCAAGGGCGTCGGCCTCGTCAACGTCTTCGGCCAGCAAAAGCCCGCCGTGCGCGTGCAGGTCGACCCGGCCAAGATCCGTGCCCTGGGCCTCTCGCTCGAAGACGTGCGCGGCGTGATCGCCAACACGACGGTCAGCAGCGCCACCGGCACGATCGACGGCGCGACGCAGTCGTTCAACGTGGAGACGAACGACCAGATCCTTCACGCCGAACCGTGGAACGACGTCGTCATCGCCTGGCGCAACGGCGCGCCGATCCGCATCCGCGACATCGGCGTGGCCATCGACGGCCCCGAGAACACCAAGTACGCGGCCTGGGGTTTCCAGGGCGCCGGTGCGCCGGCCGGCTCCAGCATCAACAACGGCCGCTCGATCATGCTGGCCATCACCAAGGAGCCGGGCGCCAACGTGATCGACACCGTCGACCGCGTCGAGGCCGCGCTGCCGCGCATCCGCGCCGCGATCCCGCCCTCGGTCTCGATCAACAAGCTGATCGACCGCACGCAGACCATCCGAGCCTCCGTCAAGGACGTGGAGTTCACGCTGATCCTGTCGGTGCTGCTCGTGGTCGCGGTGATCTTCATGTTCCTGCGCGACGTCATGGCCACCATCATCCCGAGCGTGACGGTGCCGCTGGCCATCCTCGCCACGGCGGCGGTGATGTACCTGCTCGGCTACAGCCTGGACAACCTCTCGCTGATGGCGCTGACCATCGCGGTGGGCTTCGTCGTCGACGATGCCATCGTGATGCTCGAGAACATCTATCGCCACGTCGAAGAGGGCATGCCGCGCTTCGAGGCGGCGCTCAAGGGCGCGGGCGAGGTCGGCTTCACGATCGTCTCGATCTCGGTCTCGCTCGTCGCGGTGTTCATCCCGCTGCTGCTGATGGGCGGCATCGTCGGCCGCCTGTTCCGCGAGTTCGCGGTGACGGTGACGCTGACCATCGCGGTCTCCGTGGTGGTGTCGCTGACGCTCACGCCGATGCTGTGCTCCAAGTTCCTGCGCAACACCCATGACGTCAAGCACGGCAAGGTCTTCGAGCTGTTCGAGAGCGGCTTCGACATGATGCTGGCGGGCTACCGCCGCGGCCTCACGCACGTGCTCAAGCACCCGTTCATCACGCTGATGAGCTTCTTCGCCACGCTGGCGCTGACGGTCGCCCTGTTCGTCTACATCCCCAAGGGCTTCTTCCCGCAGCAGGACACCGGCTTCATCTTCGGCCAGGCCGTCGCCGGCCAGGACATCTCCAGCGGCGCCATGTTCGAGCACATGGAGCAGCTCGCCGACATCGTGCGCCAGGACCCGGACGTCTCGGCCTTCGGCGTGTCGATCGGCTCGTCGACCTTCAACCAGGGCAATATGTTCATGGGCCTGCGCCCGCTGGACGAGGGCCGCAAGGTCACGGCCGACGAAGTCATCGCGCGGCTGCGGCCCAAGCTGGCCAAGGTGCCCGGCGTGACGCTGTACATGCAGGCCGGCCAGGACATCAACGTCGGCGGCCGCCAGGCGCGCACGCAGTACCAGTACACGCTGACCGACGTCGACCTCGACGAGCTCAACGACTGGGCGCCGCGCCTGACGGACCGCCTGTCCAAGCTGCCCGGTCTGACCGACGTGACCTCCGACCAGCTGAACTCGGCGCCGGTGGCCCGCATCGTGATCGACCGCGAGCGCGCCGCGACCTACGGCCTCACCGTGGCGCAGATCGACGCGACCATCTACGACGCGATCGGCCAGCGCCAGGTGGCGCAGTACTTCACGCAGCTCAACAGCTACAACGTCGTGCTCGAAGTGCCGCCCGAGTTGCAGCGCGACACGCAGCTCTTCGACAAGCTCTACCTGACTTCGCCGACGACGGGCCAGCAGGTGCCGCTGTCGAGCTTCGCGAAGTGGGACACCTCGCACACCGCCTATCTCGCGGTCAACCACCAGGGCCAGTTCCCGGCGGTGACGATCTCCTTCAACCTCGCACCGGGCCACGCGCTGGGTGACGCGGTCAAGGCGATCGACAAGGCGCAGGCTGAAATGGGCGTGCCGGCGACGCTGTCGGGCAGCTTCCAGGGCTCGGCCCAGGCCTTCGGCGATTCGCTGCGCAGCCAGCCCTACCTGATTGCTGCCGCGCTGATCGCCGTGTACATCGTGCTGGGCCTGCTCTACGAGAGCTACATCCACCCGCTGACGATTCTCTCGACCCTGCCGTCGGCCGGTGTCGGTGCGCTGCTGATCCTGATGGCCGGCGGCTTCGACTTCACCGTGATCGCGCTGATCGGCATCATCCTCCTGATCGGCATCGTCAAGAAGAACGGCATCATGATGGTCGACTTCGCCCTGCACGCCGAGCGTGACCGCGGTCTGGCGCCCAAGGACGCGATCTTCGAGGCCTGCCTGCTGCGCTTCCGTCCGATCATGATGACGACGATGTGCGCGCTGCTCTCTGGCCTGCCGCTGATGCTCGGCCACGGCGCCGGCTCCGAGATGCGCCGGCCGCTGGGCTTCGCCATGGTCGGCGGCCTGATCCTTTCGCAGATCCTGACGCTGTTCACGACCCCGGTGATCTATCTCTACCTGGACCGCGCTCACCACTGGTACGTCAGGACCCAGCAGGCGCGCGCGGCCCGCAAGGCAGCCAGGAATGGCGGGAAGGCGGCATCCTCATCATGAAGGTTCTGATCGTCGAGGACGAACGCAAGGCGGCAGACTATTTGCGCCAGGGCCTGAGCGAGCAGGGCTGCAGCGTCGACATCGCGCATGACGGCGTCGACGGGCAGCATCTGGCGGTCCACCAGGACTACGACGTCATCGTGCTCGACGCGATGCTGCCGGGCCTGGACGGCTTCGAGCTGCTGCGCTCGCTGCGCGCCGTCAAGAACACGCCCGTCATCATGGTGACGGCGCGCGACGCCGTCGAGGACCGCGTGCGCGGCCTGCAAAACGGCGCCGACGACTACCTCGTCAAGCCCTTCTCCTTCGTCGAGCTCTACGCGCGCCTGCAGGCGCTGACCCGCCGCAGCCGCGTGCTCGACGCGACGCTGCTGCGCGTGGGCACGCTGCAGATCGACCTGATCGCGCGGCGCGTCACGCGCGAGGGCCAGCGCATCGACCTCACGGCCAAGGAGTTCGGCCTGCTCACGCTGCTGGCGCGGCGCCAGGGCGAGATCCTGTCCAAGACGACGATCGCCGAGCTGGTCTGGGACATGCACTTCGACGGCAGCACCAACGTCATCGAAGTCGCCATCAAGCGGCTGCGCAACAAGATCGACGCGCCCTTCGAGCGGCCGTTGCTGCACACCGTGCGCGGCATGGGCTACCTGCTTGAGGAACGATAGGACGGCGATGCGGCGGCCCGCCTCGATCGCCTGGCGCCTGGCGCTCGCCTTCAGTGTCGCGGCGCTGCTGGGCTTCACGGTGAGCGCGGCCATGCTGCGCTCGGCCTCGCAGAGCGCGATCGAGCGCCTGCAGGCGCTGCAGGCGCACGACCGCATCGAGGACCTGCGCTACCTGCTCGAACGCGGCCGCGCCACCGACCTCGCAGCACGAGCGCGCGACAAGATCGAGACGCTCAGCCGCGATGGCCGCACGCGTTACTGGCTCTGGTCGGACACCGATCCGCAATGGCGCTACGGCAGCGGCGCCGACGTGCTGGCCCACAGCATGACCGGGACGACGGACGTGCCCCACGTCGAGGAGATCGACGGCCTGAGCATGGCGCTGCGCGCCGTCAACCTGCCGGCCACGCAGGTTCGCCCGCCGGTGACCCTCATCGTCGGCGTCAATCGCGAGCCCTATGTCGCATCGCTGGCGCGCTTCCAGGCGCGGCTGCTGCTGCTCAGCCTGGGTGGCGCGCTGCTGGTGGCCGTGCTCGGCTTCTGGGGCGTGCGCTGGAGCCTGCGGCCGATCGCGCGCATGGCCGCCGACGCCCAGCGCGTCGGCCCCGACAACCGTGGCCAGCGCCTGCAGCTGCCGGCACTGCCGGTGGAGCTGGCGGACCTCGGCCGGTCGTTCAATGCCGCATTCGACCGGCTCGACGCCGCCTACGCGCAGCTGGAAGCCTTCAACGCTGATGTCGCGCACGAGCTGCGTACGCCGTTGGCGACGCTGATCGGCCAGACCCAGGTCGCGCTCTCGCGCCCGCGGCCGGCGGCCGAGATGGAGGAGCTGCTGCACTCCAACCTCGAGGAGCTGGAGCGCCTGCGCACCATCGTCGCCGACATGCTCTTCCTCGCGCGAGCCGAGCAGGGCGCGCGCGCCGAGCGCCGCGCCGATACCTCGCTGGCGGCCGAGCTCGCCAAGACGGTCGACTTCTTCGATGCGCTGCTCGAGGACGCCGGCGTGACGGTCCATGTCGAGGGCGATGCGCGCGCCTGTGTCGAGGTCTCGCTGATCCACCGCGCGCTGTCCAACCTGCTGCAGAACGCCATCCAGCATTCGCCGGCCGGCAGCCGCATCGAGGCGCGCATCGACCGTGGCGAAGGCTTTGTGCGCGTCGCGCTGAGCAACCCCAGCGACACCATTCCGCCGGAACACCTCACGCGCCTGTTCGACCGCTTCTACCGCGTCGACGCCTCGCGCCCGAACAGCGACTCGAACCACGGCCTGGGCCTGGCCATCGTCAAGGCCGTCGCGGCCATGCACGGGGGCAAGGCCTTCGCGCGCAGCGAAGATGGGCTGACGACGGTGGGGTTTTGCGTATCCCTAGAATGACCCGATGATCTCCATCGAACCGACCCTGGCCCGGCTGGCCACCGCGAAGGCGCAACTGCTCGACCCCACCGGTCTCGACGAAGCCACGCTGGCCAAGGCCTTGCGCGTCATCACCGAGCACCGCGTCGACGACGCCGACCTCTACTTCCAGCACACGCGCGCCGAGGGCTGGAGCCTGGAGGAGGGCATCGTCAAGAGCGGCAGCTTCTCGATCGATCAGGGCGTCGGTGTGCGGGCTGTCGCGGGCGAAAAGACGGCGTTTGCCTATTCGGACGACATCTCCGAGGCGGCACTGCTCGATGCGGCGCGCACGGTGCGCGCCATCGCCGCAAGTGGCCAGAGCCGGCGCGTCAAGGTGCCGGCGAGCTCCCGCCTCGCCGTGAGCCGCGAGCTCTACGGCGCCGCCGATCCGATCGCCAGCCTCGACAGCACGGCCAAGGTCGCGCTGCTCGAACGCGTTGAAAAGCTCGCCCGCGCCAAGGATCCGCGCATCGTGCAAGTGATGGCCGGGCTGGCGGCCGAGCATGACGTCGTGCTCGTCGCGCGCGCCGATGGTCTGCTCGCCGCCGACGTGCGTCCGCTGGTGCGCTTGTCCGTTACCGTGATCGCCGAGAGCAACGGCCGGCGCGAGGTCGGCAGCGGCGGCGGCGGCGGACGCTTCGGCCTGGCCTACTTCGATGACGAGCGAATTCGCAGTTATGTCGATCAGGCCGTCAGCGCGGCGCTGACCAACCTCGAATCGCGCCCGGCCCCGGCCGGCGAGATGACCGTGGTGCTCGGCCCGGGCTGGCCCGGCGTGCTGCTGCACGAGGCGGTGGGCCACGGCCTGGAGGGCGACTTCAATCGCAAGGGTTCGAGCGCCTTCAGCGGCCGCATCGGCCAGCGCGTCGCGGCCAAGGGCGTGACGGTGCTCGACGACGGTACGCTGCCGGACCGCCGCGGCTCGCTCAACGTCGACGACGAGGGCGCGGCCAGCCAACGAAATGTGCTGATCGAGGACGGCATCCTCAAGGGCTATATCCAGGACGCGATGAACGCACGCCTGATGAAGGTGGCGCCGACCGGCAACGGCCGCCGCGAAAGCTACGCCCACGTGCCCATGCCGCGCATGACCAACACCTACATGCTCGGCGGTTCGCACGATCCGAAGGAAATCATCGCCAGCATCAAGAAGGGCCTGTACGCCACGAACTTCGGCGGCGGTCAGGTCGACATCACGAGCGGCAAGTTCGTGTTCTCGGCCAGCGAGGCGTTCTGGGTGGAAGACGGCAAGATCCAGTACCCGGTCAAGGGGGCGACGCTGATCGGCAACGGGCCTGATGCGCTGACGCGGGTCTCGATGATCGGCAACGACATGTCGCTGGACACCGGCGTGGGTGTGTGCGGCAAGGAAGGGCAGAGCGTGCCGGTGGGCGTGGGTCAGCCGACCTTGCGTATTGACGGGCTTGTGGTCGGCGGTACGGCCTGATTCGAGCGACGAGAGCGGCCCCGCAGGCTGCCGGGTACAGCCGCGCCGGTCGGCCGCAGGCCGACTCCCTTCGGTGCTCGTCAGCCGGCGAGCGCCACGCAACTCGCTTTGCTACGCGCCGCTCGAACAGGCGTGTCGAGTCAGTTGTTGAAGCGCGCTAAAGCGCGCCTCGCCGGCCTCCTGCGCTCTCAGCGGCACCGATGCACCCGGCAGCCTGCGGGGCCGCTCT
>Ga0213872_10001190_pt1 | contig 17646 bp, 21 predicted proteins | sample VelepicomBERX_R2_FD_160071 | JGI IMG/M metagenome (GOLD analysis project Ga0213872, IMG submission 160071) | Rhizosphere microbial communities from Vellozia epidendroides in rupestrian grasslands, the National Park of Serra do Cipo, Brazil - RX_R2 | ecosystem: Host-associated > Plants > Roots >...
ACCAAACCCGTCACGCTGCAAGTGCGCATCAATAAAATCGGCCGCAATGAAGTCAGCGAAAAGCAATCGATCGGCGTGACGGCAACGGGCACCGTCAAGCGCTCTGAATGGAAGCTGGATGCCTACAAAGATCTGGTGTCGGACGATATTACCTTCCAGATCCAGGTCGAAGCCGCCATCGGCCCCGACACAGATGCAGAGCAGGAAGCCTTGCTGAACGCACAGGGTAACTAATCATGTGATCAATACGCTGACTCAACGCCCGGCGTAGCCGGGCGCATACGTATGGTGGAACATCACCGTATTCCTGCTGATTGATTCCACTTCCCCCGCCCGCTTGTGCCCTTCGGGTACGCCGCCGCGAGAGAGCCTCGCTGACGCTCGTAAGTGAATCAAGCGTCGTTCTCGCGAATCGACTTGACCAAGGCCTTGCTGACTTCACCCGCGATATCGTCCTGAATCATCAGCTTGTCGTGCCAGCTGCGGTCATAGGTTTCCGACCACACTACAAAGCCGTCGCTGGCACGGGTCAGCCGTGCGGCGACGCGCACCGTATCGCCGGATTTCCGCACGCTGCCGTCGAGCACATAAGCCACGTGCAGCGCCCGGGAGACATCGGCCACCGTTACGCGTCGTTCCTTGAAGTAATTGGATGATGCAGGCGGCGAAACAGCGAGGCCCGGTACCTTGCTCAGCTTATCGATCAATTCCTCCGCCATGCCGTCGGCAAAGGGCTCTTCGCTCATCTGGTCGGTCAGGTCGAGAAAGGGGAGGACAGCGATCGAGCGGGCAGGTGTCTGCACGGTGGGGGGGGCTGGCGTGGTACCCGCTGCGGCGTGGCGTGCCAGAAAGGGTACAGCCAAGCCCGAAGCCAGCAGCACAAACAACAAGGCCAGCGCAAGGCGGCGGCTTGGGCGACCAAACGGGCGTTGCGGCGAGGTCTGCACGTACTCAGGCTGGGGCGATGTGTCGACGGACGAAACGGCCGAACTGGCCACTTGAGAGACCGAGGCGATCAGTCGGTATCCGCGCCGGGGGACCGTGGCGATATAGCTAGGGTGCTTCGGGTCGTCCCCGAGCTGGCGGCGTAAGGCGGTGATGGCCTGGTAAACCGAATCGGGCGTCACGATCACGCCTTGCCAGACCTGCGACATCAGCGTATCGATGCTGAGCACCTCGCCGGCTTGTGCGGCAAGGCAGAGCAGTAGCCGAAGCGGCCGGTCCTCAAGCCGGATGAGCGTGTCGTCGCGCGATAGCTCGCCAGTGGCCGGTTTGAGTGTCCAGTCACCGATCTGGATGACCGTCGCGGATTGCAGGTCGTTTGGCATGACATCCCAATGCTTGCCTCAAGAGGGCCTGACTATATAGCGACTCAGGCGCATTTGGCATCATTGCGGCGTGCGACACGACATGAATCGCACACACGCCGCATCGGGCCGTTCCCCGCGTGGCCTGTGGGCAAAGTCTAGCGGGGACGAGGTGCCTTGTGCGGCCGCTTGCCGGCGGGGATGCGTGGGCGACGCGAAGTGGGTGCTTTGGGGGGCTTGGGCGGTGCGGGGGTCTTGGGCACGGTCGGGGCGCTGCTGGCGACCTTCGGCTTCTTCAGCTTCTTGGGCTTTTTCAGAATCTGCCCGCGCGGGTCGGTCATCGGCACGCGATGTTCCGGCTCGAAATCGGGCTCCTCGAAGCGCGGCAGGGTCTGGCGAATCAAGGTTTCGATGGCAGCCAGCTGCTGGACTTCGTCGGCACTCACCAGCGAGATCGCTTCGCCGGTCGCGCCTGCGCGGCCGGTACGGCCGATGCGGTGCACATAGTCTTCCGCGACGATGGGCAGGTCGAAATTCACCACCAGCGGCAAGTCGTCGATATCGAGACCGCGTGCCGCGACGTCGGTAGCGACGAGGATCTGGACTTCGTTCGCCTTGAAGCGTTCCAGTGCGCGCAGGCGGGCGGGTTGGCTCTTGTCGCCATGGATCGAGTCCGCACTCACGCCCTTTGCCTGCAAGGTATCGACCAGTTGGTCCACGCCCTTGCGGGTTTTCACGAAAACCAGCACCTGACCCCAACGTCGATCGGCCAACAAGCGGCAGAAGAGCGCCGGCTTGCGTTTCTTGTCGACGGGAATCGCCGACTGCTTCACGCTGCGCGCCGCCGTATTGCGCGGGCTGACGTCGATACTGACTGGGTCAGCCAACAGCCCGCCTGCCATGGTGCGAATCGCGTCCGAGAAGGTGGCGGAGAACAGCAGCGTCTGCCGACGGCGAGGCAGGGCCGCGAAGACCGAATCCAACTCGCGCGCAAAGCCAAGGTCAAGCATGCGGTCGGCTTCGTCGAGCACCAGCGTCTGCACTTGGTTGAACTTGAGCGCGTTGTGACCGTAGAGATCGAGCAGTCGGCCGGGCGTTGCCACCAGCACATCGACCCCTTTGCGCAGCTTCATCATCTGCGGGTTGATGCTTACTCCGCCGTAAGCGGCCAGATAGCGCAAGGGCAGGTGCTGGCCGTAGGCACGAAAGCTCTCGTACACCTGCTCTGCCAGTTCGCGCGTCGGTACCAGAACCAGTGCCCGTACCGAGTTGCTCGCGACTGGGCGCGTATCGGCGGCTAGCCGGTGCAAGAGCGGCAGCGCAAAGCCGGCGGTCTTGCCCGTGCCGGTCTGTGCAGCGGCCATCAGGTCACGCCCAGCCAACACAGCGGGGATCGCCTGCTGTTGTACCGGCGTGGGCGTACGGTAGCCGAGCTGTTCCAGCGCGCGCAATAAGGGGTCGGCAAGGCCAAGAGAGGCGAACGTCATAAGGGGCGGGAAGGACAATACGAATAAGCCGGAAGTATAGCGCGTCGGGCCGGCCTAGTTCGGGATCTCCCCTGCGGCCTGCAGCTTGATCCAGGCCGCACCGAAGCGCTGCGCCAGCACATCGCTGTTGGGGTATTTGCGCGAAAACAGCAGGTAGGTGGGGTCGCTGTGCACGGGTTTGGGGTCGAAGGTCAGTTGGCTCTTCACTGCAGGCCGGTCGGCATGGTCGATCAGATAGAGGCCGACGTCGCGGTCGAGCAAGAAGACGTCGATATGGCCGCCCGCCACGCGAATCAACCCGAGCTCGTCGTTGGGCGCAATATCGGGCGCCAGTACGTGGTCGGCCACCAGCTTATCGAAGGCTGGGCCATAGCTGTAACCCAGCGATACGCCTGTCTTGATTGCGGCTAGGTCACCCAGTGTTTGCCATTCAACTGGATGATCTTTGCGATGAAACAGCACAACCGTGGTCCTGACGATAGGGCCGGCCAAGACGAAGTCACGTGCGCGATCGGCGGTTTGCAGCCACATCGGCGTAGCCAGGTATTTGCCGGCGCGCGTCAGCTCCAGTGCGCGGTTCCATGACATGAACTCAAAGCGAACCTCAACCCCTGCTGCCGCAAAGGCCCGTGACAGCTCGTCCATGACCGTACCGTTGTGAGGCAGGGCGGCGCCCGAGTAGGGCGGCCATTCGCCGGTCGCAATCGTGACGGTTTCCGCGCGGCAGGCGCAAGCCATCAGCAAAAGCAGGAGCAACCAGACTTTCATAAGGAGTGCCGCAATACGGAAGGCGATGATTCGTCTTAGACCCATTCGCGTGTGCGCAAGGCCTGCGCCGACTATCGGCAGCACGCTATCCGGTCTGGCATCGGATGTTCGACCGATGTTGCGACTTGGCGCGCATACGCATACTTCATCCCGTCACACGTAGACCCCAATCAACGAATAGCAATCAACGAATAGGAGAAAGTCATGCGTCACTACACAACTCTTGCACTCGCCCTGGCCCTGCTTGGCACGACCGCAACCACCAGCGCCGTTGCCGCCACCGCGGTTGATCCGACCCCTACCGTGGTGCTGGTGCACGGCGCCTTCGCCGATGGCTCCGACTGGAGCAAGGTCATTCCCCTGCTGCAGGCAAAAGGCATCAAGGTGCGCGCCGTGCAGAATGGCCTGAATTCCCTGGGCGACGATGTTGCCGCTACCCAACGCACGATCGATTCGCAACCCGGTAAAGTCGTGCTGGTGGGGCACTCCTGGGGTGGCATGGTGATCACCGAAGCCGGCGCCAACGACAAGGTCAGCGCGCTGGTCTATGTGGCTGCCTTTGCCCCAAGCGTCGGCCAGTCTGCCGGCGAGGTGGGCAAGGACTACCCAACGCCACCGGGCATCACCAAGCTGGTGCCGGATGTCGGCGGTTACCTCTCGATCACGCCCGAAGGCATGCGCGATGATTTTGCGCAGGATCTGCCGGCAGCACAAACCGCCGTAATGGCCGTTACGCAGGGGCCGATCCAGGCCAAGGCGTTTGGCGACAAGACCACGGTTGCTGCCTGGAAGACCAAGCCATCCTGGTACATCGTCAGCGAGAACGACCATATGATCCAGCCTGACCTGGAGCGCGCCCTGGCCAAGAAGATCGGCGCCAAGGTCACCAGCCTGCCAACCAGCCACGTGCCGCAGCAATCGCGCCCGGCTGACGTTGCGCGCGTCATCATCGACGCCGTCGAGGCCAGCAGCAAGTAAGTCCACGGGCACGCCGCGGTCGGTAGTTGACACGGCGTGCCCCAAGCTGCCGCACCGCGCCAGTGCTGCACGCAAGCCGACGACGCAGTACGATGCCACCATGAACTACCTCGCGCACATCCTGCTTGCCCGGCAGAGCGACGCCGCCATGGTGGGGGCCTTGCTGGGTGATTTCGTCAAGGCAAACGGGGGAGATGCCTACCCCGCCGAGATGGCCTTCGAGATCACGCTCCACCGGCAGATCGACCGGTATACCGACGAACATCCAGTTGTGCGTGCCGCCTGGCGTGAATTCGACCCTGCCCGCCGACGCTACGCCGGCATTCTGCTCGACGTGCTGTACGACCATCTGTTGACGCAGCGTTGGGATCAATACTGCGATACGCCGCGTGACGCCTTCATTCGGCGTTTCTACCAAGCCTTGCGCGCACACCACGCGCTGCTGCCCGATACCCTGCGCCAGATTGCGCCGCTGATGATCGACGAGGACTGGCTGGGCCGCTATCACGACTTCGCAGGTGTCGAATGGGCCATTGCGCGCATTTCGCGCCGCCTCAGTCGCAACGGTCATCTGCTGCGCGACGGCCTTGCCGACCTGCATACCCATTACGCGGCTTTCGCCGAAGGCTTCGACGCGTTCTTTCCCGAGCTGATTGCCTTTGTGCAAGATCGCCGCGCGCAGGTGGGCCAGCCGCCCGAGGCTTGACAGCCGCTCTGCCCATGCGAATATCCGGTCTCGGGCACCCGGTGTGCCGGCCCGTCCAAGCCAGGGGCTGCGGGCAAGACTCTCATCCTGAAGGAATCGTGCAATGCGTGAGCAGGTGCAAGCCTTGTCCAGCCGGGTCGCCGGCATCGTTGGGACCGCCACCGTGCTGGCGCTGCTCTATTTCGGCCGCGACGTACTGATCCCGATCACCCTGGCACTGATGTTGAGTCTCCTGATCGCGCCGCTGATCCACGCACTGCGGCGACTGGGGCTTGGGCAGGCGGCGTCGGTTGGTCTGGCCGTCGTGGCGCTTGCCTGTGCGCTATCGGCCGTTACGATGATGATCGGCGGGCAGGTGGTGCGCATGGGGCAGAGCCTGCCGCAGTACGAAAGCACCATACGGGGCAAGTTGCGCACGTTGGACGACATGACGCTGGGCAGGATTGGCGACCTGTCGGGGCAGGCGGGGCGCGTGTTCAGCCAGCTTTCCGAACACGAAGGCAGTAGCGTATCGCCGACCAGTCTCTCGCAGGGCGGTGCAACTAGTCAGCCGATCCCGGTCGAGCTGCGTGAGCCGCCGCCGCGGCCCATGCAACTGCTTACGCGGGTCTTTTCCACCGTCTGGGAGCCGATCGAGACCGCCGGCATCGTATTCGTGGTACTGATCTTCGTGCTGCTTGAGCACGAAGCGTTGCGCGACCGATTCATCCGCTTGATCGGTGCGGGCGATTTGCGGGCAACTACCAACGCCGTCAACGATGCCAGTAAACGGCTCTCGCGTTTCTTTGTGTCGCAGTTTGCCGTCAATGTCGCCGTCGGCGTCCTGGTCTGGCTCGGCCTGGCTGTGATCGGCCTGCCTCAGGCGGCGCTCTGGGGCGCCATGGCAGCGATTCTGCGCTTTGTGCCCTATGTCGGGGTGTGGATCACGGCGGCGGGTGCCACCTTGCTGGCGGCGGCTGTCGTGCCGGGCTGGTCGCTCGCCATCATGACGTTGGGCCTCTTTTTCGTGATTGAGATGATCGTCTCGCAAACCGTCGAACCGCTCCTCTATGGCCACAGTACCGGTTTATCGCCGTTGTCCGTTGTCGTGGCTGCCATCTTCTGGAGCTGGATCTGGGGCCCGGTCGGGCTGATCGTCTCCACCCCGCTCACGCTGTGCCTGGTGGTCGCCGGTCATTACATCAAGGGTCTAAGCATGCTGGAGATTCTGCTGGGCGAAGCGCCTGCGCTCAGCATGTCGCAGAATTTCTATCAGCGGGCGCTCTCGGGCGACGCGCAGGAAATCATCGCCAGCGGCAAGCAATTCCTGAAACGGCAGTCCTTTGCTGCCTATTGCGATACGGTGCTGTTGCCTGCCATGCATCTGGCACGGACTGATTTCGAGCAAAAGGCAATCAATCAGGCCGAGCAGCGCAAGGTGGGTGGTGCGATCGTTGCCGCCATCGAGGCCTTGGCCGGTAGCTGCAAACAGAGCTTGCGCCATGCGCGCATGTCGGTGCTGGCTGACGTGAACATCGGCCGTCAGCTGCGCGACCGGCGCGAGAAATATATGGGTCAATGGCAGGGCCCGCTCGATGCGCCGGTGGGGTCGGTGGTGCTGGTGGTCGGCATGGGCGGGGCGGCCAACGAGCTGGCTGCGGAGGTGTGCGTGCGAGTGCAGCGTGCGCAGCAGATCGATGCCCGGCATCTCTCGCTCGAAGAGCTCGAAAACCCGCCGCCAGGTGCGTCGCCTGACATCGCCGCCATGGTCTGCTTCGTGAGCGTCGCACCGTCTACCGAGCTGGCAAGGCTGGAAATCGCTGCGGCAGACGTCCGTCGGCGCCTGCCACATGCCCGCATCCTGGCGCTGCTGCTTCCTAGTCCATTTCAGGATGCCGCGGTGCAGGAGGCCCTCCCGGCAGGGGCTGACCAAACGGTGCATTCCTACGCCGACACCTTGCAATGCAGTCTCGACGTCTTGCATCGTACAGAGTGAACCGCCGAATCAGCATCTTGGAACCCCACACCTAGGCGCGCACGATGATCTGGTTCCCGATTGTAATCGTCGCCGTTCTAGCAGGGATGATCGCAGCCTTGGCCTGGGCCATCGTGCGATTTCACGGCAGCCTCGGTGAACACCATTTGCGCGGGCGTTATACCTGGGCGGAAGAGCTCGACGCCATCGGCGACACGGATCATTCGGCCGCCGACGACTAGCCGTGCTCCCCTACGATGCCTTGTCGGGTGCGGCCAAGGCAGAGAGATGTACGTGCCGCAGCACCCAGTGCCCCTCGGTGCGCGTCCAGATCATCGTAAACGGCGTACGCGATACACTGGCGCTTGCGCCCCTGGGCGAAATTGAGCCGATACGTACCCCGGTCACCACGGCGGTATCGCCGAATTGCTGTGCAGCGACCTCTTCGGTATGCAGATCAATCACCAGCCCCGCCCTGAAGAGCTGGGCGAAGGCTTGTGCGTCCAGGCGATGCGGCTCGCTCTCCCCGATACCGACCTCGGTAAAGCCTTCCGGCGCGAGATAGCGTGTGACGCCAGGCTGATCCTGCGCGGAGAGATGCGCGTAGAAATCGGCGACCACTGCCGTGACATCGTCGGGCGTTGCAGCGTGTACCCGCGTAACCAGCAGGCAAGTGAAGGCGAAAAGAACCAGCAAGGCGCGCATGATGGGGTGTCCGGTTGCGTGAAAGAAAGGTTGAGCCATGCGATCAGCGTGCCAGCTCAAAGCCCGTGGCGACCAGGGCCGCTTCGCAGGCTTGCTGGTCTTGCAGCGCATTGCCGCCCGAGATGCCGATGCCGCCGACGACCTGGCCTTCGAGCAAGATGGGGTAGCCGCCGCCGACTGCCACGAGGCGTGGGCGATGCGCGAGCTGTGCAACATCCGGATTGCTGATGATCTGGCTCCAGACATGGGTGCCGAGGCCAAAGGAGGCGGCCGTCCAGGCTTTGTCGATGGCCACGTCGGCGGTCAGGAAGCGGGCGTGGTCCGAGCGCTCGAATGCCTTCAGGTGGCCGGCGGCATCGGTGACGGCGATGGCGACTTCGATACCGAGGTTGGCGCAGGCCTCGCGGGCGGCGGCGATCAATTGCAGGGCTGCGTCTTGCGAAATCGAGGCGGCGATATGGGTCTTGGCTGGGGTATGCATGGATAGGGCTCCAAATAGCTTAGGGTTGCCGATATGGCTTTACGGTGGAGTGGAGTCTAGAATTACAATCTAAATTTGATAAGCCAATAATTGAATCAATAGTTTCAAATGAAAATTGAAAATATCGCCGATCTGCAGGTGCTGGTGCATACCGCGCGTACGGGCAGCCTGACGGGGGCCGCTGCTGTGCTGGGCATCACGCCGGCGGCCGCCAGCGCCACGCTGAAGCGCCTGGAGAGCCAGCTCGGGACGCGCCTGTTCGAGCGTTCGACGCGCGCCATGCGGCTGACTTCGCATGGGCAGACCTTGCTGGAATACGCCTCGCGCGCGTTTGATCTGGTGGCGGAGGGCGAGGCCCAAGTCACGGCCGACCAGGCGGGTCTGGTCGGTACCATTCGCGTATCGGCCCCCTCAAGCCTCGCCCGCACCACCTTGATGCCTTGGTTCAACGAATTTCTGGCAGCGCACCCCGGCGTGCATCTGGCCCTGAGCGTGGGCGACCGGACGCTGGACGTGGTCAAGGATGAAGTCGATGTCGCGATTCGCTATGGCGAGCTGGCCGATTCGCGGCTCGTCGCGCGTAGCTTGGCGGTGAGTCGGCCCATCATCACCGCGGCCCCAAGCTATTGGGCGCGCCATGCCATGCCAGCGACGCCAACCGATTTGCTGAACCACAATTGCCTGGTATTTGGCCGGGGAGGACGTACCTACCGGCAGTGGAAGTTTGCGCAGCACGGTAGTTGGACGCAGGTACGGGTCAGTGGCGACCGCAGCGTGGATGACGCCTCGCTGGCGCACGAATGGGCACTGGCAGGGGCCGGTGTGTTGCTCAAGACGCCCATCGAGCAGTTGAAGGACATTGCGAGCGGGGCCTTGGTCCAGGCGATGGCGGATTGGGAGACCGAGCCTTACCCGCTCAACGCCTTGCTGCCGAGTGGGCGCTTTGTACCGCAGCGGGTGCGCGCCCTGGTTGATTTCCTGGCTGGGCGGTTCGCCACCTTGGGCCAGCAATAATCTTGGCAGTACATTGGGCGAGCGCTTTTTATGCGTTCACCGCCGATAGGCCCGCTATGGTCGCAGCCTGATCAACCCCCAACTGCTGCTCGAGGCTCGCCCAACCGACGGGGGTGACCTGCAAGAGCCGCGATCCCTTAGCGCGCTGCAGCCAACCGTGTTGGCAAGACCGATCGAGCATGCCAGCGCCCAGAGGGCCTGCCAGATGGTATTCCCGCTCCGTGCAATCCAAGCACTGACGGGCGAATCCGCTGGTGCGGTTCGGTAAGGCTGCGAGATCGAGCCCGATGTCGGCAAACCAGGCGGCGCCGGCTTCGCTGATATGAAACTGCTTGTCGGCGGCAGGGGCAAGAAAGCCCAGGGCTTGCAGCCGCTGCGTCACGGCAACACCCAGTCGGCCAGCGAGATGGTCATAACAACAGCGCGCCAATTGCAGGCGCTGCGCGGCGGGGCTGAGCGGCTTGCGGCGCGCGGTCGCGTTGAGACCGATCGCGGCCAGATGTTCCAGCGCGTGGGCGACATGGTCGTCGGCCAGGCGGTAATAGCGGTGCCGCCCCTGGGCTTCGACGCTGATCAAGCCGCCCGCCAAGAGCTTGCCCAGGTGCGCGCTGGCGGTCTGCGCGGTGATGCCTGCCGCATAGGCCAGTTCGCCTGCGGGGCGTGCCCGCCCATCAAGCAGATACATCAGCATGGCGGCCCGTGTCGGGTCCGCAATCAGGTAGGCCGGTGACACGATGCTGGTCGGTTGGTCCATGGTCTGGCCCTCAGGTAGAGGGCATCACAATATCACTGACACGCGCTCGATGATTCGACCAGCATCGAAGCATTCCTGTGCCACGCCGGCCTAGACTCTGGCTTGCGGTGATGTCGGCATGGGCCGGCAGCCACCCCAATCTGGAGGAAATGCCATGGACCAAGGCGCAAGCCTGCGTCGCCGCGTGCTGCTGGCGACCAGCGTCAGTTACGCGATCGTGCTGCTCGATGCCTCGATCGTCAACGTGGGGCTCGACCGCATTGCGACTGCGTTTGCAGCACCGATCACCAGCCTGCAATGGGTGGTCAATGCCTATACGCTGGCCTTTGCGAGTCTGTTGTTGAGCGGCGGCACGCTGGGCGACCGTTGGGGGGCGCGTAACGTCTATATCGCCGGCCTCGCGGTGTTCACGGGCGCATCACTTGCCTGCGGGCTGGCGGCTGATATTCCCGACCTTGTCTGGGCGCGCATCGGGCAAGGCGTGGGGGCGGCCATGCTGGTGCCGTGCTCGCTCAAGCTGATCAACCACGCCTGTCCCGATCCAGACCAGAAAGCCCGTGCGGTGGGCATCTGGGTGGCGTGCGGTGGCATCGCCCTGGCGGCAGGGCCTTTGTTGGGGGGGTGCTGTTGCACCAGTTTCAATGGCGCAGCCTGTTTCTCTTGAGTGTGCCGGTCGGCCTGCTTGGTATCGTCCTGACCTTGCGCATTGCCCGCGACCCGATGCCATCGCAGCGGAAGCCGCTTGATCTGCCTGGCCAGCTCAGTGCTATTGTGGCGTTGGCGGGTTTGGTCTTCGTGCTGATCGAGGGGCGGGTGCTGGGTTGGGGCGCGCGGCCGATCTTGCAGGGTACTGGTATCACGGTACTGGCTTGGGTGATCTTCCTCGCCGTGGAAGCACGCACCGCGTACCCCATGCTGCCCTTGGGCTTCTTTCGCAGCAGCGTCTTTACAGCATCCACGTTGGCGTCGATGGCTTCGGCATTTGGCTTTTATGGCCTCCTGTTCGTGTTCAGCCTGTATTTTCAGCAGGTACGCGGCTATACCCCATTGCGAGCCGGTATGGCCTTTCTGCCCTGGACAGCCCTGGTGGGGGTTTCCAGCGCGATGTCGCGGCGCATCATGGCGCACTTCGGTACGCGTTGGCCGACAAGCCTGGCTTTTGCCTTGATGGCAACGGGCACGCTGAGCCTGCTGCTGTTTACCCCCTACCCGAGCTATGTGCAGATGATTGTGCCCTTGATGACCATCGGGCTGGGCCTGGGCTTTGTGACCCCTGCGGCCACGGCGCCCGCCATGGGGACCGTCGATGCGCCACGCGCCGGCGTTGCGGCCGGAGTGTTGAATGCTGCACGACAGCTTGGTGCTGCAATCGGCGTAGCAGTGTGCGGCTCACTGGTTAGCGCTCAAGCGACGATGACGGCCGGGCTCCGTGCCGTGCTGTGGGTGACGGCATCGGTCGCTTTGGCTGCGGCCGCGTACTGGTGCCTGGCGCTGGCGCCGGCCACGCGTACACGGCTGCAGTTGCACGCCGATCGCTGAACAATCAAGCCTCGACTTCGGGCAATGTGCCCTTCACCGGCTGGTACTGGCCCTTGCGGTAGGTGAGCGTGACGTCCCGCTTGTGTTCCACCCCTTTGGCATCGACAAAGCGGCTGTGGACGACGATAGGCAACCAGTTGGGCGCTGTTTGCCCGGCGTCGGCGTGGGGCTTCAGGTCGAGCTTGTTGTCGACCTCGCGGCAGGCTGGCTTTTTCTCGCCCGCCTCCTTGTCGGTCGCGTCGGCGTCATCGCCACAGGCGCCGAAGCCTTCCTCGGTATAGGTATCCTGAAACGACAGCACGCGCGCAAAGTGCTTACCATCCCAGGCGAACAGTTCGCTGTTACCGATGGTGAAGCCCTGCCACGTGCCTGCACCTGATAGCAGCACGCCGGGGTGATCCTTACCCAGCGTGATGAAGGAAACGCTTGCGCCGCTCCCCATGGAGCCGAACTGCCCAAGCGCCTCCAGATGTCCCTGTGGCTGCCAGCTGGTCTTATTGGCCCCACGACAGGCACTCAGCAGCAAGACGGCTGTCTCGCGGCTGGCGGCGTGCGTGATATCCAGCCGCACCGTATGGGGCGGCAAGGGGTCCTGCACTTCTGCCTGGTCGAGCTGCGCACTCTCCAGAATCAAGACCCAATGTTCTGTGCCGCCCAGCGTGATCTTTTGCCGGTCGACCAACGACTGGAACGATCCCGACCAATCATCCTCAAGCGGGTTGCTGAACACCGGGTTGCCCAGGGCGCCATGCTCCCCGCCGGTGATCCCGTCCGTCGCGGTCACCAAATTTTCCTTCCCATAGAGGGCGGCCAGTACCGATTCATCGTGGGTCGGGTCGTCGATTGTAGGCTCGCCGGGTCGGCAGGCGGCCAGATCCACCTTGGGCTGCACGGGCCTGGATGCCGTTGCCACAGGCGGCTTGGGTTGCCCGAGCATCAGGTAGGCACCGGCTGCGCCCAGTGCGGCGCAGGCCAGCAAGGCACCGATCCAGATTTGGCTGCGTTTATTCATTGGGTTTTCCTCCCTTGGCGCCGCGCCGCATTGGGGGCGCTGCTGTTTTTCGCATGACTTCGATTGCGACCTAAGTTTGGGCTCAGTCTGCTGACTTACGCTTGCCGCGCACTGTCCGTAGCCGCCCGTCTGGCTTGGCCCATACGCCGATAGACGGCCAGCACATCACGAAGTGGGCAGGCACATACCGGTCAATGAACCCGTACTATAAAAGGAAAGCATGTCATGTATGCACGTAAGCTGGCTCAGTCTCTGAAATCTGCCCTGATGGTCGCCGCGCTGCTGGGCACTGCTCAGTTGGCTTTTCACGCCCCGGTGATCGCACAAGCCGAAGCCGCAGAATCCAAGCTGGGTGATCTGTCGAAGTTCCGCGCCATTGCTGTCGACACGGCCGCCATTGTCGACAAGGGCAATCTGCCCGCCGCCACCGCACGTATCAAAGACCTGGAAACCGCCTGGGACGACGCCGAAGCCAGCATGCGGCCGCGTATGCCGCGCGACTGGCACGTAGTCGACAAGGCCATCGACCGCTCGCTCGACGCCCTGCGCGCCACGCAGCCTGACGCCAAAACCTGCAAGAAGTCGCTGGCGGAATTGCTGGAGATCATCGACCTCGCTAGCGGCAACTAAGACTGCTTGCCGACCCAAGCCCGGTCTGGCTTGGGTTGCTTGATACCCCCACACCCGATACGCCATCACCGGCGTATCGGGTGTGTGCGTTTTCAGGGCGCGATTACGTAAGGCGTTACAAATCTCTGTTTGCTAATCAATAACCATATGGTTATGATTTATTCACGCCTCGCATCAACCGCGTGGCGATAGCAGCAACTTACTGAGGCAGGAATTTGCAATGCATGCCGAACCGACGATTGTTCTCAAGGCTTTGTCCGACCCGACGCGGCGCGCGATCTTCGAGCGCTTGAGCCGGGGCGGCGAGATGACGGTGCATGCGATGACCGACCCCGCTGGCGTATCGCAGCCCGCGGTGTCGAAACACTTGGCGGTGCTGAAGGAGGCAGGCTTGGTGCTGGGTCGGCGCGAAGGACGCGAGACGTTCTACAGCGCGGAACCCAGAGCCCTGGCCCCGCTGATCGACTGGATCAGTTTTTACTCGACTTTCTGGCATAGCCGATTTGATCGTTTGGAAGACCTTTTGAAGAGGATGGACCAATGATGCTGACCGAAGACGTAAAAACGCTGGTTGTAGAACGAGATATCGCCTTTCCGCAGGAAAAGATCTGGCGCGCACTCACACAGCCGCATTTGATCGCCGAATGGCTGATGAGCAATGACTTCGCTCCCAAGATGGACCACCGCTTCAGCCTGCGCGCAGAGTGGGGCTCGGTGGATTGCCAGGTGCTGGAGATCGAGCCGACCCATGTTCTGTCATACACCTGGGATGCGATGGGCCTCAAGAGCGTGGTGACCTGGACGCTGACACCGACCGGTAGCGGGACACGCCTACGCATGGAGCAATCCGGCTTCCGGCCCGAGCAACAACAGGCCTACCAGGGCGCCCAGTACGGTTGGCAGAAGTTCTTTACGAATCTGGAGCGCGTGGTGGGAGGTCTGTCATGAGCCGCGCCTACGCCTCGCGTTATCAGCCGGTGCTGGTTGCCTTGCATTGGCTGGTGGCGGTGATGATCATCGGCCTTTTGTGCCTGGGTTTCTTTGTGCTCGCCGATATGCCGAATACCGACCCGAAGAAGCTCAATATTCTGGTGTGGCATATGTCGGGTGGCATGTTCGTGCTGGTGCTGATGATCGTGCGCGTCATCATCCGGGCGTGGAGTGCCCGCCCGGCGCCCGGGGCGGCGCCGCTCGACCGGGTTGCTGCGCTGGTACATCGTGGGCTGTATGCGATCGTGTTCCTACTGATCGCGAGCGGGTGGCTGACCGGGTGGGTTATCCAGAGTGCCTTTCAGCCCCACGGCAGCCTACCTGCCTCGTTCGCCGCGCTACCCACGTTTCGCGCGCATGCATTGCTGGCGACGCTCTTGGCCTTGCTCGTCATTGGCCATACCCTCGCGGCGTTCTACCACCAACTGGTGTTGAAAGACGGCCTGTTCCATCGCATGGGCTTTGGTCGGCGCATCCTTACCCCAGCCGAAAAATAGGGGCTTGAGCAGTGCGGGCGAGGCCATCCATTTACGGTGCGGTGGCCTCCGTCATGAGCCAGCCGCGGAATGCGCGCATGGCGGGGGTTTCGTCCTTGCCCTTTGCCCGCGCCAACCAATACCCGCCGACGTCGATCTCAAGCGCGAACGGACGCGTCAGTCGGCCTGATGCGACTTCACTATCAAATAGGGCTGCGGGTAGCAAGGCAACCCCTAGCCCAGCCCCGGCGGCCATTGCAAGCGCCGGCGATGAATCGAATTGTGGCCCACGCAAGACCGGGCAGGGCACGCCCGCCTGCGTAAACCAGCAGGGCCATTCGTCGGGCCGATACGATCGCAGCAGGGGCTCTCGCACCAGATCATGGGGCGAGGCCAACCGTGCTGCCGTATTGGGTGCACACATGGGGGTCAGCGGCGTGCGGAAGATCGGCGTGGCTTCGACCCCCAGCCAATTGCCGTCGCCAAATCGAATCGCGAAGTCGATGCCCTCGGTCGCCAGCTCCACACGGTTGTTATTGGTGAACAGGCGCAAGTCGACGCGCGGATGGGCCGCATGGAATGCCGCGAGGCGCGGCATCAGCCAACCCACGGCAAAGGTGCCGACGACGCTGACGGTCAACAATTCTGCATAGCTACCATCCGCAAACTGGTTGAGCGCCGAAGCCATACGGTCGAACGATGCGGTCAGGATCGGCACCAGCGCCGCGCCTTCATCCGTCAGGGCCAAGCCGCGCGGTACACGGCGAAACAAGGACACGCCAAGCCGCGCTTCCAGGCCGATGACATGCCGGCTGACGGCCGCCTGCGTGATGCAGAGCTCCGCCGCCGCACGAGTAAAGTTCAAATGCCGCGCCGAGGCTTCGAAAGCACGCAATGCATTGAGGGGCAGATGCAGGCGGTCCATGGCAGGTATGACTTTTTGTTATGCGAGAGGCAAGTTTACTTCGTTTGTGGGCTTGCCAGTGGCTTCCTATCATGGCGCCCACACTCAGGAGGAACCACCATGCAACGACGTCAATTTATCGCCGCCTTCAGCGGCCTACTCTGTGCAACGGCCGTAGGAGAAGTGCTGACCACGCAGCCGCCCACTGGCCCAACCACCTCGAAAGACGGGCAAGCGCGGTGGGGTGCCGCGCTAGCGGCGCTAGAAGCGCAAAGTGGCGGACGGCTCGGTGTGGCGGTGCTCGACTTGGAATCGGGCCAAACCCTGGGCTGGCGGGCCGACGAACGCTTCGCCATGTGCAGCACCTTTAAATTCCTGCTCGGCGCCGCAGTGCTGGCGCGGGTCGACCGGCATGAGGAAACCTTGGCTCGAGCGATTCCCGTCACCGAAAAAGACCTGCTGCGCTACGCACCCTTCAGCAAAACACGCATCGGGGCGACCGCAACTGTCGCCGAACTCTGCGAAGCCATGCTGACGCTGAGCGACAATACGGCGGCCAATCTGCTGCTGGCCAGCGTCGGTGGGCCGGGTAAGGTCACCCGCTTTGTACGGGCGCACGGTGACGCGACCACCCGGCTTGATCGATACGAGCCAGCGCTGAACGACTCCAGCAAGGTCGACGACGATCCGCGCGATACCACCACGCCCAAGGCGATGATCGCGACCATGCGGCAGATTCTGGTGGGCGATGTACTGAGCGATGCGTCGCGCAAGCAATTGATCGACTGGATGACCGCCTGTAAAACGGGTGATAACCGCCTGCGGGCAGGCTTGCCGATGGGTTGGAAGGTCGGTGACAAAACAGGCACCGGCGATGGTGGCACCGCCAACGATATCGCCATCATCTGGCCTAATCGTGGCACGCCGATATTGGTCACGAGCTACCTGACGCACGCTAAGCTGAGCGACGCTGAATGCGACCGTACGCTGGCGAAAGTGGGGGCTGAGGTGGTCAAAGCCCTGGCGGCATACAACGGCGTGTAAGCCCCTGGCCTGTCTGGCTTGACGCCTGGCAGGCCGGGCTACAGAACGCGCTGTGATGTATGCCTAGTTCAGTCGGTACTGCAGCATCGGCCGTGTACCCACATCGCCGATGTTCCATTTATAGCTGCCAAAGCCCAAGGTCGGCGTGGACGTCGCATTCTGCGCCACCACCACTGCATTACGCGGCAGCGAAACGCTGAGCGTGCCGTTCACAGCCATGCCGAGTTGGCTCAGGTCTTTCTTGTCCTTGGCGCTGATGACGGGTGAGGCGATCGTCACCAGACCTGATTTGTCGGCCGTGATATTGAAGACCTCCAGCATTTGCAATGGTTGGCCTGCCTTGCGTACTGCGTGGATATCCAGCTGATAGCGCGCATTCCCCAAGTAGGATGCGCTACGGACGTCGGCAACCTTTTGCGGCAGTGAATCGGCCTCATGCTTCAGGCTGGCTTCGTCTTGCGGGGAGAGATGGCCAGTTTGCTTGAGCGCAGCGGCGGCCATCGGGTGAGCGGCGGTGCCTTTATAGTCGAAGGTATAACTGCCGTCGGAAGCGACGTTGACGGACGAATCGAATTTCTCGGGAATCAGACATCCGGCCAGCAAGACGGTCGATGCGATCATGGTAAGCAGTTTTTTCATATATCCAATCGGTATCAAAATTAATAACGCGCTGATCTTATCTCGCGCGGCATACCGTGCCGGTGGCCAAATTCACATTTGATCAGGAATATATTGGTGATTGGCAGGACAATCGCGGGACGGTGTTGAGGCCATCGCGGCCCGGCCTCCTACTGACTAGGGTGACAATGCGATGGACAGTCTCTTTCGGTTTCCTGCTGCGGTTGCACGTGACCCTGAAGTCGATACATGGATGTGTACGCATCCGGGCGAGCTGGG
>Ga0213872_10001191_pt1 | contig 17643 bp, 22 predicted proteins | sample VelepicomBERX_R2_FD_160071 | JGI IMG/M metagenome (GOLD analysis project Ga0213872, IMG submission 160071) | Rhizosphere microbial communities from Vellozia epidendroides in rupestrian grasslands, the National Park of Serra do Cipo, Brazil - RX_R2 | ecosystem: Host-associated > Plants > Roots >...
GCCAACCCTGTGTCCGTACCCGAAGGCGGGGCCGAGACCTACAACTACACCGTGGTGCGGCAGTTCAGCATCATGGCCGTGGTGTGGGGGATAGTCGGTATGCTGGTCGGCGTAATCATCGCCGCCCAGATGGCCTGGCCTGAACTGAACGTAGGTCCCTACTTTCATTTCGGTCGCCTTCGTCCGCTGCACACCAATGCCGTTATCTTCGCTTTTGGCGGTTGCGCGCTGTTCGCAACCTCCTATTACGTGGTCCAACGTACCAGTGGCGTCCGCCTGATCTCAGACAAGCTCGCCGCGTTTACGTTCTGGGGCTGGCAGGCGATCATCGTCTCCGTTGCCATCACTTATCCGCTTGGTATTACGGCGGGTAAGGAATATGCCGAAATGGAATGGCCGATTGCGCTTGCAATCGCCGTCGTGTGGGTCTGCTACGCCATCGTGTTCTTTGGCACCATCGCCAAGCGCAAGGTCAAGCATATCTATGTGGCCAACTGGTTCTATGGCGCCTTTATTCTCGCCGTTGCGCTCCTGCACATCGTGAACCACCTGTCGGTGCCGGTTTCCATGTGGAAGTCCTACCCGATCTATTCGGGTGCGGTCGATGCGATGGTGCAATGGTGGTACGGCCACAATGCGGTGGGTTTCTTCCTGACCGCAGCCTTCCTCGGCATGATGTATTACTTTGTGCCGAAGCAAGCAGGCCGTCCGGTGTATTCCTATCGCCTGTCGGTCGTGCACTTCTGGGCGCTGATCTTCACCTATATGTGGGCTGGTCCTCACCACCTGCATTACACCGCATTGCCCGACTGGACCCAAAGCCTGGGTATGGTCTTCTCGCTGATTCTGCTGGCGCCAAGCTGGGGCGGCATGATCAACGGCATCATGACCTTGTCGGGTGCATGGCATAAGCTGCGTACCGACCCGATCCTGAAGTTCCTGATCACCGCGCTCTCCTTCTACGGCATGTCGACCTTTGAAGGCCCGATGATGTCGATCAAGACGGTGAATGCGCTGAGCCACTACACCGACTGGACCATCGGCCACGTGCACTCCGGTGCCCTGGGCTGGGTGGCGATGATCTCCATCGGCTCGATCTATTACCTCGTGCCGCGCCTCTTTGGTCGTGAGCGCATGTACTCGGTCAAGCTGATCGACGCACACTTCTGGATCGCAACCGTGGGCGTGGTGCTCTACATCGCCGCCATGTGGGCTGCGGGTGTGACGCAAGGCATTATGTGGCGCGCAACCAATCCGGATGGCACGCTGACCTACGCATTCATCGACAGCGTGAAGGCAAGCCACCCCTACTACGTGATTCGTCTCTTGGGCGGCGCGCTGTATCTGAGCGGTATGGTGGTCATGGCCTACAACGTGGCGCGTACGGTGATGCAGGGCAAGCCGGTTGATGCCCCAATTCCTGCGCTGGCGCACTAAGGAGTCCAAGCCATGATGGAAAAAATCCAGAAACTAATTGAAGAGCACGTTGGCTATCTGATCATCTTCACGATCATGACGATCAGCGTTGCCGGTCTCGTCGAGATCGTGCCCCTGATGTTCTCGAAGTCGACTACACAGCCGATCCCGGGCGTGAAGCCCTACACCGCGCTGCAAGTGGCGGGTCGCGACATCTATATCCGCGAAGGCTGCTACCTGTGCCACTCGCAGATGATCCGTCCCTTCCGTGCGGAAACCGAGCGTTACGGCCACTACTCGGTCGCGGGCGAATCGGTGTACGACCACCCATTCCAGTGGGGTTCCAAGCGGACAGGTCCCGACCTCGCCCGCGTCGGCGGCCGCTACTCGGATGAGTGGCATCGCGTCCACCTGAACAATCCGCGCGACGTGGTGCCGGAGTCGATCATGCCAGCCTTCCCGTGGTTGGCCGACAACAAGGTCGATGCAGAAATCATGCCGAAAAAGCTTGCGGCACTGCGCACCGTGGGCGTGCCGTATACGGATGAAGAGATCAAGAATTCCAGCAAGGAAGTCGAAGGCAAGACCGAACTGGACGCCTTGGTGGCTTATCTGCAGAGCCTGGGCCGCGCACTCAGCACGATGAGGTAATGAATATGGACTTGACCGATTTTCTCCGTGTCTGTGTCACGGTTTCGGGGTTCGTCTGTTTCCTGGCGATCGTGCTGTGGGCCTATGGCAAGCCGGCGCAGGATGGGTTCAATGCCGCGGCCAACCAGCCGATCGAGGATGACGATTCGACGGCTGATCTTGGAGTGAATGTGAAATGAGCGACTTTTTCAGCGATTTTTGGAGTTACTACATCACGATCATCGTGATCGCGTCGCTGGTGTGGCTGGGCTACGTGCTCTACACGCAAAGCCATCTCAAGGTCCCCAAGGGCGAAAAGCTCGAGACCATGGGCCATGTGTGGGATGAGGACCTGCAGGAGTACAACAACCCGCTGCCGACCTGGTGGATGGGTTTGTTCTACATCACCATCGCGTTTGCGGTGGGCTACCTCATCGTGTATCCGGGGCTGGGTAACTACCCGGGCACCAAGCACTGGACCAAGATTTCCCAGTACAACGATGAAGTTGCGCAAAAGAACCAGGAAATTCAGCCGCTGTACGACAAGTACCTGAAGGTGGATGTGGCGACGCTCTCGAAGGACGAAGAAGCACATAAGTCCGGCCAGAGCCTCTTCATGACCTACTGCTTGCAGTGTCACGGCTCCGATGCACGTGGTGCCAAGGGTTTCCCGAACCTGACGGTGGCCCAGAACGACAAGTGGCTCTACGGCAATACGCCGGAGAAGATCGTCGAGACCATCAGCAACGGTCGCAATGGGCAGATGCCTGCCTGGGGGGCCGCATTTGGTGAGGAAAAGGTCAAGGACGTTGCCAACTACGTGCTGAAGATCGCTGGTCGCAAGGAAGGCGATGGACCTGGTGACTACGATGCCGTCCGCGCGACGCGCGGCCAGGCGACGTTCGCCCAAGTCTGCTCTGCATGCCACGGCCCGGAAGGCAAGGGGAGCCAGACTATTGGCGCACCGAACCTGACCCGTAAGATCTGGCTGTATGGCGGCACAAAGGCCACCATCATCGAGACCATCACCAACGGCCGTACCAACCATATGCCAGCATGGAAGGAAACGCTGGGCGAGGGCAAGATTCATTTGCTCGCGGCCTACGTCTACGGCCTGTCGCACAACGGCGGTACCACGGCTGACCAGGGTTCAGGCGAGAATCGCTGATCCTGAATAAAGAGGGGCATGTGACTGTGTTACATGCCCCTCTTCAAATCAGTGGGTCGCGCAAGAATTGACCCCCAATGAATTGACTCACCAAGACCCCCGTCTTGCGAGACCGTTTCCGATAAGGTCGTCCTTACCGAAAACCGTTTCCCCAGAGCTATCCATGACCCAATCGTTCAAGAAGATACCGATCAAAGTCATCCCGGCTACACCCCCTGACACGCAGGTTGAGATGGAAACTGTCGCGCTGTATGCAAGCGCGAAAAAGGTCTACCCGCGCTGGGTGACGGGCCGATTTACGCAGTGGCGTTGGTTCTGGTTGGTGGCGACGCAGTTGTTCTTCTACGGCGTGCCTTGGCTCAATCTGCATGACCGTCAACTGCTCTTGTTCGATCTGGTCCATCGGAAGTTCTATATCTTCGGCTTTGTCTTTCTGCCGCAAGACTTTGTCTACCTGACTGCATTGATGCTGATGAGCGCCCTGGGCTTGTTCGTCTGGACATCGATCGGCGGCCGACTATGGTGCGGCTATTCCTGCCCGCAGACCGTCTACACCGAAATCTTCCTTTGGGTTGAAAAATGGGTGGAAGGCGATCGCCTCAAGCGCATGAAGCTCGATAGCGGGCCGATGGATCTGCGCCGCCTGCGCATCAAGTACACCAAGCACGCCATCTGGATCGCGATCTCGCTATGGACAGGCTTCACTTTCGTGGGCTACTTCACGCCGATCCATGTGCTGAGCGCGAAGGTACTGTCGTTCACCGCCGGCTCTTGGGAAGTATTCTGGATTCTGTTCTACGGTTTTGCGACCTATGGCAACGCGGGTTGGATGCGCGAACAGGTCTGCAAGTACATGTGTCCGTATGCGCGCTTTCAGAGCGCCATGTTCGACCCAGATACGCTGATCATCAGCTACGACGCCGAACGCGGCGAGCCGCGCGGCTCGCGCCGACGTGAAGAGGACTACAAGGCCGAAGGCAAGGGTGATTGCATCGACTGCACGCTGTGTGTGCAGGTCTGTCCGGTCGGGATCGATATCCGCGATGGCTTGCAGTATGAGTGCATCGCCTGCGGGGCCTGTATCGACGCCTGCGATTCGATCATGGACAAGATGGGCTATGAACGTGGGCTGGTTCGCTATACGACCGAAAACGCCCTTGCGCACAGATACCCCGAGTCCGAAATTGCCAACCATGTCTTGCGGCCGCGCGTCATCATGTATTCGGCGCTGCTGTTGATCGTAGTTGGGATCGTTGCTTGGTCGCTGATCGTCAAGGTGCCGCTCGCCGTCAATATTGCTCGCGACCGCAATACGCTGGTGCGCGAGACGGACGATGGCATGCTCGAGAATATCTACCGGATGCAGATCGAGAACACTGACGAGAAGGCGCATCGCTATGTGGTCAAGGCCACGGGCCTCACCGATATGGTGGTGCTGGTCGATGGCGGTGAGATGATCGATATCCCGGCGAACAGCGCGAGCCAGGTCAGTATCCGCGTGGATGTTGACCCGCAAAACGCCACGCGCGGTGCCAAGAAGATCTACTTCACGGTGCAATCCACCGACGATATGCGGATCAAGGACACCGAAAAGGCCAGCTTTATCGGGCGTTGAGCCCAGTAACGAAAGAGATTTGTAATGAATACGATGACGAATACGACGCCGAACGGCGAAGCGCGCAACTGGTATCAGCAACCCATGATGTGGATGATCGTGGTGCTGCTGGTGGGGACGGTAATCGCCTGTATTGGTCTCTACTACATCGCCGCGAAGACCGACGACGGCCTGGTGAGCGAGCACTACTACGAAGATGGTCAGGCGATCGGCAAGGAAATCGCGCTTGATACCCGTGCTCGAGACTTGGGTTTGTCTGCGCAGGTCATGATCGGCGATGATGGCCAACATATCCGTGTGATCTTGCAACCCACTACGGTACAGCCGGCATCGCTCGCGCTGAAGTTCACCCACCCCACATTGCCGGGCGGGGATCAGCTAGTGACGCTGGCATCGGAAGGCGGTGGTGCCTATCAGGGGGTCTTGCCCGTACGTTTGCTATCACACCGCTGGCTGGTGCAGCTCTCAGTCGATGATTGGCGCCTGCAGACCGAGGCGCCTGCATCATCGGGCGTGGTGCTGGCTTTGCAGCCGATGCCGGCAGCGCACTGAACCGGCCCGATCCGGGCCGGCAGAACCAAGAGGAGACGCGATGCGCTTCCTTTTTTTGTTGGCGCAGCGTCGGCTTGGGGGCGCCGTGGTTTAGTCGAGATAGCCCGCGAAGGCGGCGAGCGCGATGATCAAGGTCACGGAAAAGGCGATATTTTTCGCGAGTTTGCCTGGGAGCCAGACGCCGGCACCGGCGGTGGTGATGAGCAGTGGCGCAAGTATATGTCGTGTCATGTTTTGGCCGTGCGATTGAACGAATGCCTACCCTCAGTTCAGATCAGGAATGCCAAGTGTTGCAGGGCATCGTACCCGAACCCTGATCCGCCACGCAATGGCTTGATCACACAGGGTTTTCAAGGCTTTGTGCGGGATTCCTGCTTTCCCCGAAACGAATAGTCGAGTAAACTAGTCGACCTTTTGGCACCCATTCCCCATGCCATGTTTGCACGTCTCCGAGAAAACATCGCCGTCGTGTTCGATCGCGACCCTGCCGCTCGCTCAACGTGGGAAGTGCTGACGTGTTACCCGGGACTGCATGCCTTGACGTTTCACCAACTGGCGAACGGCCTGTGGCGGCGTAAATGGCTGTGGCTGGCGCGCTTTGTATCGCATAGCAGCCGCTTTTTCACCGGCATCGAAATTCACCCGGGCGCGACGATTGGGCGGCGCGTGTTTATCGACCACGGTATGGGTATCGTTATCGGCGAGCATGCGGTGATCGGTGATGATTGCACGCTTTACCAGGGCATTACGCTGGGCGGCCTTGGCCTCGCTTCGAAGCCGGGCAAGCGGCATCCGACACTGGCGCAAGGTGTGGTGGTGGGCGCAGGTGCCAAGATCATTGGGCCGATCGACATTGGTGAGGGCGCCAAGATCGGGCCAAATGCGGTGGTGATCAAGGACGTACCGCCAGGCGCGGTGATGGTGGCGAACCTTGCGCGCATGGTGGATAAGCCAGAGAAGGAAGCGCGCGAAGAACAGGTCGGCAAGATGGGTTTTTCGGCCTATGCGGTGTCGGACAATATGAATGACCCGATGGTGAAGGCGCTCCACGGCCTGATCGATCACAGCACGAACGTGGATAGCCGCATTGAGTTGATCTTGAAGCACTTGGAACGTTTGGGTGTGGACTGTGCCGAAGACAAGGCAAAGACTGAGAGCTTCGATGCCGAGCACCTCAACAAGATCGTTGAGTAGTTGAGTAGATTAGTCGGATAAATGGTTGACCATATTAGTCAGGTATTTTATCCTGTGAACATGTTTATTGGTTTGGGGTTCGCTCCATGCGTTTGACCACCAGAGGCCGTTTCGCCGTTACTGCGATGTTGGATCTTGCCATGCGGGAATCCAGTGGGCCGGTCACGCTTGCAGGAATTTCCGAGCGCCAGCGCATTTCGCTTTCTTACCTTGAGCAGCTCTTTGGCAAGCTTCGTCGCCGTGAGCTGGTCGAGAGCGTGCGTGGCCCGGGCGGTGGATACTGCCTGGCGAAGTCGGCTGGTGGCATCAGCGTGGCCGACATCATCATGGCGGTCGACGAGCCGCTCGATGCCACACAGTGCGCTGGCAAGGAAAACTGTCTCGACGACCGTCGCTGCATGACGCACGACCTGTGGACCGAGCTGAACCGGACCATCTATGCCTACCTCGCCTCGGTCACCCTGGCCGAGCTGATCGAAAAGCAGCATGCCAAGCATGTTGAATGTTCGGTGCTGAAGGACAAGCGGCATTCGATCATCGATCAGATTCACGTATGAGCACCACCCGAGAAGCCAACGGAGCGCAGTCAATGAAATTGCCGATCTACCTCGATTACTCTGCTACCACGCCGGTGGACCCGCGCGTTGCGGAGAAAATGATCCCCTGGTTGACCGAACACTTCGGTAACCCGGCGAGCCGTTCTCATGCCTTTGGCTGGGAAGCGGAAGAGGCGGTCGAAAACGCACGTGAAGAAGTCGCCAAGCTCCTCAACTGCGACGCGAAGGAAATCGTCTGGACTTCGGGCGCGACCGAGTCGGACAACCTCGCCATCAAGGGCGTGGCGCATTTCTACAAAGACAAGGGCCGTCACCTGATCACCATGAAGACCGAGCACAAGGCTGTGCTCGACCCGATGCGTGAGCTGGAGCGTGAAGGCTTCGAAGTGACGTACCTGACGCCGCTGTCGAACGGCCTGATCGACTGGGATGCCTTCGTGGCCGCAGTTCGCCCCGATACCATCTTGGTGTCGATCATGGCGGTGAACAATGAAATCGGCGTGATCCAGCCGCTGGAACAGCTCGGCGAATTCTGCCGTGAGCGCGGCATCATCTTCCATGTAGATGCAGCGCAAGCCACCGGCAAGATCGAACTTGACCTGTCGACGCTGAAGATCGACCTGATGAGTCTGTCGGCGCACAAGACCTACGGCCCGAAGGGCATGGGCGCGCTGTATGTACGCCGCAAGCCGCGTATCCGCCTTGAGGCCCAGATGCACGGCGGCGGTCACGAGCGCGGCATGCGCTCGGGCACGCTGGCCACGCACCAGATCGTCGGCATGGGCGAAGCCTACCGCATTGCCCGCGAAGACATGGCGAAGGACAACGAGCGTATCCGCATGCTGCGCGACCGCCTGTGGGCTGGCATTTCGGATATCGAAGAGGTCTACCTCAACGGCGATACCGATGCCCGCGTGCCGCAGGTACTGAATGTCAGCTTCAACTTCGTCGAAGGCGAATCGTTGATTATGGCGCTGAAGGATCTCGCTGTGTCGTCCGGTTCGGCCTGTACCTCGGCCTCGCTGGAGCCGAGCTACGTGCTGCGTGCCCTGGGCCGCAACGACGAGCTGGCGCACTCGTCCATCCGTTTCTCCATCGGCCGCTTTACCACGGTGGAAGACATCGACTACGCGGTCAAGCTGATCCACGACAAGATCGGTAAGCTGCGCGAGCTGTCGCCCTTGTGGGAAATGTTCAAGGATGGCGTTGATTTGAATACCGTTCAGTGGGCTGCCCACTGATCCACTGAGCACTGAAGTTTTAGGAGTACTGTCATGGCATACAGCGACAAGGTAATCGACCACTACGAAAACCCGCGTAACGTGGGTTCCTTCGAAAAGGGCGACGAGACGATTGGCACCGGCATGGTCGGTGCACCGGCCTGCGGCGACGTGATGAAGCTGCAGATCAAGGTGGGTGCCGATGGCACCATCGAAGACGCGAAGTTCAAGACCTATGGCTGCGGCTCGGCGATTGCATCGAGCTCGCTGGTGACCGAGTGGGTCAAGGGCAAGACGCTCGACGAAGCGCTCTCGATCAAGAACACGCAGATCGCCGAAGAACTGGCCCTGCCGCCGGTGAAGATTCACTGCTCGATCTTGGCAGAAGACGCCATCAAGGCCGCTGTGGCGGACTACAAGGCAAAGCACGAGGCTTGATCATGGCATTGACGCTATCGGAAAAGGCTGCGCGCCACGTTTCGAACTTCCTCGCGAAGCGGGGCAAGGGTGTGGGTGTGCGCCTGGCGGTACGCACGTCGGGTTGTTCCGGCATGGCCTATAAGCTGGAATTCGTTGACGATCCGATTGCGGATGATCTGGTCTTCGAAAGCAACGGCGTGAAAATCTTCACCGACCAGAAGAGCCTGTCCTACATTGATGGCACTGAATTGGACTTTGTGAAGGAAGGCCTCAACGAAGGCTTCAAGTTCAATAATCCAAACGTGAAGAACGAGTGCGGTTGCGGCGAGAGCTTCAACGTTTGACCGATACCAAGGAGGAGGGACGCAGGACGAAGGGCAATGTTCGTCTTGTCCCTCCTCCTCGTTTGTACAGTCATGACTTTTGATTTCTCGCTCGATTATTTTCAGATGTTCGGCTTGCAGCGCAACTTTCGGGTCAGCGTCAGCGATCTGGAGGCCACCTACCGCAGCCTGCAGTCGCAATACCATCCCGACCGTGCTGCAAGTTTGTCTGACGCAGAGAAACGCCTGGCGCTGCAGGCAGCTACACAGGTCAACGCGGCGTTCCAGACGCTCAAGTCGCCGGTGGCTCGTGCGCGCTATCTCTTGAGCCTCTCGGGCGTGGATACGCAGGAAGAGACGAATACGGCGATGCCGACGGACTTCCTGATGCAGCAGATGGAATGGCGCGAGTCGATTGCCGAGGCGCGAGCAGGCAAGCAGGTTGATGCACTGGAGGCATTGAGTCGGGAGCTGGCATCTGAAGCGGCTGCGCTCGTTACCATGCTGGCTGGCTTGATTGACGATAAGCAAGATTACGAACGCGCAGCGCAAGCCGTGCGCAAGCTGCGTTTTATGGAAAAGCTGGAGCACGAAGTCAGCGACGCGATCGACGCCATGCTGGATTAAGCACATTGGCGTCATACGAATTTAATGCGGCCCGACCGCAGTAACACAACAAGACTTATGGCTCTCTTTCAAATCGCCGAACCTGGCCTTGCCGCCGAACCGCACCAACATCGGCTGGCGGTGGGCATCGACCTGGGGACCACCAACTCCTTGGTCGCCACCGTGCGCAGTGGCGCGGCATCTGTATTGCCCGACGACCGTGGCCGCCCGCTGGTGCCGTCTGTAGTGCACTACGGTAGCGAAGGAGAGGTCACGGTGGGCTACGCCGCACAGGCGCGCCAGAGCGAGGACCCACGCAATACCATCGTCTCGGTGAAGCGCTTCATGGGTCGCGGCGTCAAGGATCTGCCGGACTCGGCGGCCACGCCTTACCGATTTGTCGAAGCGCCGGGCATGCTGAAAATTCGCACCGTCGCGGGAGACAAGAGCCCCGTCGAAGTCTCGGCCGATATTCTGCGCAATCTGCGCGTGCGTGCCGAGGAAAGCCTGGGTGGCGAGCTGGTGGGTGCCGTGATTACCGTGCCGGCTTATTTTGACGATGCCCAACGCCAGGCCACCAAGGATGCTGCACTGTTGGCGGGGCTCAACGTGCTGCGCCTATTGAATGAGCCGACTGCTGCAGCCGTCGCATATGGTCTCGACAATGCGGCGGAAGGTACCTATGTCGTCTATGACCTCGGCGGCGGTACGTTTGACGTGTCCATCCTCAAACTTACGCGCGGCGTGTTCGAGGTGCTGGCGACATCGGGCGACTCCGCGCTGGGCGGGGATGATTTCGACCAGCGCATCTACTGCTGGGTGCTGGAACAAGCCGGTCTGACACTCCTGGGGGATCACGATACCCGCCTACTGCTGACGCGTGCACGCGAAGCGAAGGAAGCGCTGAGCGACCACGACTCGACTCGCATCACCGTGAGCCTCGCCGATGGCGAAGTGGTGGATGTGGTGCTGAGCGCAGAGACGTTCCAGCAGATCACCGCACCCTTGGTGCAAAAGACAATTTCCCCGCTGCGCCGCGCGCTGCGTGACGCCAAGTTGGGTGTCGACGACGTCAAAGGCGTCGTGATGGTGGGGGGGGCGACGCGCATGCCCCATGTACGCCATGCGGTCGCTGATTTGTTTGGTCGCGAACCGTTGACCAATCTCGACCCGGACAAGGTCGTCGCGCTAGGCGCTGCCATGCAGGCCAATGCGCTCGCCGGTAACAAGGGCGACGACGAGTGGCTGCTCCTTGATGTGATCCCGCTCTCGTTGGGTCTTGAGACCATGGGTGGCCTCGCTGAAAAGGTGATTCAGCGTAATAGCACCATCCCGACTGCCCGCGCGCAGGAATTCACCACCTTCAAAGATGGTCAGACGGCCATGGCGATCCACGTCGTGCAGGGTGAGCGCGAGTTGGTGTCGGACTGCCGCTCGCTGGCGCGTTTCGAGTTGCGCGGCATTCCGCCGATGGCGGCCGGTGCGGCGCGTATCCGCGTGACTTTCCAGGTAGACGCCGATGGCTTGCTGTCGGTTTCGGCCCGTGAGCAATCGACGGGTGTCGAGGCCAGCATCGTGGTGAAGCCTTCTTATGGCCTTGCGGACGACGAAATCGCGCGCATGCTGCAGGACTCGATGTCGCACGCACAGGACGATATGGCGGCGCGTTCGCTGGCTGAGGCGCGGGTCGAAGCCGAGAGCCTCATCAACGCAACCCAGGTCGCGCTGGCAACGGACCGTGATTTGCTGACCCAGGCCGAGCTGGGTGAGGTCGAAGCCGCGCAAGCGGCCTTGCGGACGGCCCATGCCGGGCGGGATGCCGCAGCCATTCGCAACCTGACCGAAGCGCTGAACCAAGCCACGAGCGAGTTTGCGGCACGCCGCATGGACCGGGCTGTACAGCGTGGCTTGGCGGGCCACAAGCTCACCGAACTGGAGTAGGGCATGCTGTTTGTCGTGTTGTTCAATGACCGGCCAGAGGCATTTGCAATTCGCGAGCGCGAAATGGCGGCCCATCTGGCCTACCTGAAACAGCACGAGCAATCGGTCAAGGTGGCGGGCTCGTTGCGTGAATCGCCCGAATACAAGCCGATGGGCGCGTGCTGGATCGTCGAAGCGGCCGATAAATCAGCCGTGAAAGCATTGATCGAAGCCGACCCCTTCCATGAAATGGGCTTGCGAGCCAGCTATCGTATCCTGCATTGGTCGAAGGCTTTTGACGAGCCGGCTACGGTGTAGAGACGGATCACACCGAGGCTTTCTCACACGCAAGGTCAATGAATCCCCGCCATCGGGCTTTGTCCCGACGGCTTGAACAAACAGGCAGTGAACCATGCCCACGATTACCGTACTTCCTCATGATGACCTGTGTCCCAAGGGCGCCAGCTTTGCTGTCGAAACCGGGACGACCGTATGCGATGCGCTGCTCGCGCAGCATATCGATATCGAGCACGCTTGTGAAAAGTCCTGCGCCTGCACGACTTGCCATGTGATCGTGCGCCAGGGCTTCAATAGCCTCGCCCCGGCAGAGGAAGAAGAAGAGGACCTGCTCGACAAGGCATGGGGGCTGACCAGCCTGTCGCGCTTGTCTTGCCAAGCGGTGGTGGCGGGGGTCGACCTGACGGTCGAGATTCCCAAATACACCATCAATCATGCGCGCGAGAAGTACGATAAAGACTGGGACGTCTGACAGAACGGGCAGGCAGGTTCGACTATTGGTCAACGTAACATGGGCTGCGTTTCAACCGATGCGTGATCTGACTGCACCATGAATCCGTTTGACCATGACGCCCACCCGATCCGTGATTTTCTGATCAAGCTGGCTGTGCTCGCGTTCTGGGCCTGGTTCGTTTACCGGCTCGACGGCTGGATGGGCCTCTTGGTGGTCGGCGTGGTCGGGCCAGCAGTGATCTTGCCGCGTTACCTGTTTGCTGCTGCGTCGGCCTGCTTTCGCTGGGCACGATGGCACGTTTGGCGGCACGAAGAAGGGCAGCGCATCGAGTTTTTCGGCTACCGCTTGCGTAGCCGTGTAGTCGATCAAGCGACTTGGCTCTGCGCCGACGACCTTGCCGCCGCGCTGCAAAAGCAGTCCTGGCCGGCACACTACTTCACCGGCAAAGTCGCCCCCGCCGAGCTCTGGCAATCGGCGCCAGGGCAGCCAATTTACCTTAACGAAGCTGGCACACGAACCTGGCTGGCTTGCCAGGCGACCCCCGATGCAGCCAAACTGGCGCTCTGGCTGGAACGCAATGTGTATTTCACCATGCCCAAACCGCGCAAGGAATCGACTGGGCTCCGCTGATCGGGTCTGCGAATATGCTGTTTGGGTAATTGTTTCGCTTCCAATTTTCCACCGAGTCGTTACTCTGATCGCACTTTTGATCGACCGTCCTCCCAAGGCAATTTATGTCCGTATCATCGTCTCAGCCGCTTCGCCAAACTGAACCCAGCTTGGCAGGCGACAGTGCGCGGCATGCGCAAGGGTTTGCCGCCCGTCCCATAGACCTCAATGGCGTGCAGCTCTTGCTGGCGGAAGACAATGAGATCAATAGTGAAATTGCCTGCGAGCTGCTGTCGAGCCTGGGCGCACGGATTGATGTTGCGCAAAATGGTGAAGAGGCCGTCGCACAATTACTATCCAGCCCCGATACGTATTACCAAGCCGTATTGATGGACGTACAGATGCCGGAAATGGATGGGTTCGAGGCAACGCGCATTCTGCGTGCCCACCCGACGTTTCAACATCTGCCCATCATCGCGATGACGGCGCATGCCTCGGCTGAGGAGCGCGCACGTTGTTTGTCGGCGGGCATGAACGACCATATTGCCAAGCCCATCGACCCCGCTTTGCTGTTCGATACGGTCAGCCGCTGGGTGGGTCGAACGGTCGCGGCGACCACGGCACACCACGCAGGTGCGCCGTTGCCCGACGTCGAGGGTCTCGACACTGCAGAAGGGTTGTCGCGCACCATGGGTGATGCCTTGCTCTATCGTGACTTGCTGCAGCGATTTGTGCATGAACACGGCGATACCGCCGCACACATCCGGCAGGTCTGCATAAGCGATCGCGAGACTGCATACCGTACTGTTCACACGCTGAAGAGCGTCGCTGGCCTGATCGGTGCGATGCCGCTGGAAGGGCTTGCTGCTGCCTTGGAGCACGCCATCGAAACAGGCGAGGGCACCCAAGTGCTGACCACGCATGCGGACGCGCTGGCACATGTGCTCGGCCGACTGTGCGCCGCGTTGTGCACCTTCTTTACGTCGGATCGTGGGCAAAGCGCGGCATCCTGACGGATAATGGCGGGATTGCCGCCTTACTGGATATGTTTGCCATGCCCGAAGTCAAAGCCACTCCCGCTATTGCCATCAAACGCTGCGCCAAATGCGGTTCCGCAGGCGATGTGCAAAAGGCTGGGTCGAACCGGCACTGGGTACAATGCGCGAAATATGGGCGCAATGGCAATTGCAATGTGATTGGCGACCAAGCCGATAATCGCAAGGGCGCCATCGCCAACTGGAACGCGATCAACTAAGTCGGTAGAACGTTCGATCACGCCGGCGAGCGTTGGCTGATCGCATTTTTTTGTCTTCTCATCGCTCGTTTTAAAGCCGGAATCCATCGCCGGTTTCTGCTGTTCGCCCCCCGGATTCTGCAGCGTGTCGCACTGGGGGCGTCTTGAATCAGATGCTTCGCTAAGGTTCGATCAAACACCGCGTACCCATCAATCGGTTCATCCGAATCGGCGCGGTGTCAGACCAGGGAGCAAGCATCATGGAACACGACACGAACGAGACTCAAACCGTTGAAGCCGGCGCACGCAATACGGGCGATCGCCCCCGCGTGATCTTCTGCATGCCAGGCAGCCGCCTGCGCACCTTCACACTGTTCTTCTTTCTCCTGGCGCTCTGCGCAACGGTACTCACCATCTCTGGCATGTCGGCAGGGGTGATGGACGTGAATATTGATGGCACGCCCTTGCATGGGGCTGGCGGTGTGGTGATCGCGATGGGGGCCCTTGTGCTGGCCTTTCTGGTGATGGTGGTGGCGCTGGTGGGTACGGCTGTCGCTGTGGCAATTACGGTCGCGCTGGTGCTGTGCATTCTGGTCGCAGTGCTGGTGGCCATGGTGGCACCCCTGCTGGCCCCAATCATCGTGCTGGTTGTCTTGATCAAGTGGTTGGGCAAAAAGTCCTGATCAGCAGCGGCAACGTTGGTTGACAGTTGCAGTCACCCGGAGCCCAAAAGGGCTCCGCGCATTTTCGAATTGAAAATGTTGAATTGAAAGGGAAAATGGCCAGCACGATGTGCTAGCCATTTTTTGGGGGGGAAATTCAGCCGAATTTACGGACGGCAAACAGCAGTGGGTTGGTCAACCGCGCCCGCTCGGCCTGGAGCGCCTTTTCACGCTCGGCGAGCAGCTTCTCGCGGCGGGCGACCTCGGTTTCACGTGCATGCATTTCAGCCTGGGCTTCGATCAGCGAATTGGATTTCTCCATCGCTTTGGCAAGCGCATCGTTCCAGGTCTGGTTGGCGGCGACGGCGGTATTGTCGTTATCGGTGGTGACGAGCTGTGGCGCATTGCCGGCCTGAACCACACGGCCGTAATGCTGCTGCACCCGCTCTTGCAGGGTGCTGGCACTACCACCGGTTGTTGTTCCGAGCCACATGGCCTTGTCCTCGCCGTCAGACGCAATGAATGCATTGCGTACTTCATGACAAGGTAATCGGCAGAGAAATCGGAAACTTGAGCGACGTTCTGTTGAACGCCGCTTCGGTCGGTCAGGATCGTTGCGTCTGCAAGGCGGCGACGATTTCGCGCAAGGCCGCCACTTCGGCCTCCAACTGGCTGACGCGTGCCTCCAAGGCGCTCGACGAGCCGCTTGCCGGTGGCGGCGCCTGCGTAATGGTCGGCTCACCGCACAGAAGATGGGCCCAGCGCGTCTCACGGGCGCCAGCTTGACGAGGCAATTCGATCACCAATCCACCTTGGGTGCGGTTGGCCAATTCGTCCAGAAAGCCTTCGACCGCAGAAATATCGGCAAAGCGGTGCAGGCGCTCGCAATTGATGCGTAGTTCACCCGCGGTCTGTGGGCCGCGCAAGAGCAATACGCAGAGTATGGCAATCGATTGCGTGGGGACGCCCAGTACGCGGTCTGCGTTGTGGGCGTAGCGCGTGACGCGGCTGCCGCTCGATTCGATGATGAAGCTCTGGCTACGTAAGCCTGCCAGCGCCTCGGCGACGTCGGCTTCGCTGACGTCCATCACCGGGTCGCGGCTGGTCTTTTGCGAGCAACCGGCGGCGAGGGCGTTCAAGGAGAGCGGATAAGTATCAGGTACCGTGCGTTGCTTTTCGATCAACACGCCAAGCACACGGGCTTCGAGTAGGGAAAGTTGCGGTATGGCGCTCATCGGGCGGCAGTCGGCGAGGGAGGGGGGCTTATTATGCCCGCTCTTGCCGGGCTATGCAGAAACCCAAGCAGCGACGGCCAGACAGACGCGCAGGATGATCCGCCATACGGTCGTCGAAATCGCTGCAAAGTGCATCGGAATCGGCCATCTTGATAGTGTGGTGAGGGTGCGCGGCAATACGCGCAACGCACCCTTCGCCGATGCGCTACGTCATCAGGATGACGTGGATATGCGGACTCAGGAGACTGTCCATGGCCTTCCACTCGATGAGCGCCGATCAGGAATCCGTCGCCTTCCTGCTTTACCTCTACATCTGGCCGTTCTGGATGTTCAAGGACGTCAGCAAGGGCAATCTGCTGGAGCAGGCCGCCGCTTACCGCTACAACCGCGAAAAGCGTATTTATCTGCCGGGCTATATCGCCCGCTGGATGGTGATCGCGGCAGCATCGCTCAGTATTATCGACCTCTTTGAAACGCTGCAGCGATCAGGCATTCTGCTGGCGGGCGTTGCCTTGGTATTCGAAGGCGTATCCGGCGTCTTTGCCAGTTGGGCGTTGGTGGTGGCGGTTCAGATCACCGTCGCTTATGTGTTTTTGTGTCGCTGGCGTCATTTTTAGCCCCTTTTCATCCTGAGCCGCGTGCAGCAGATCATCCACCTCCATCGCACCGCCCCGCCCAAACCCACCTTGGGTGCGCCCTGCAATGGTTGTGGCGTGTGTTGCGCGGCAGAGCCGTGCCCGGTGGGGATGGTTGTGTTTCGACGCCGAAAAGGGGCTTGCGCGGCGCTTGTGTGGAAAAGTGACAAGGAACGCTACCAATGCGGCTTGGTCGAATCCCCGGAGCGATACCTGACCGCAATGCCGGCGGGCTGGGCGCATGCACTCAAACCTTGGTTGCTGCGCTGGATCAGCGCCGGATCGGGCTGTGATTCCGATGCGCTGCTGGACGACGCCTCTACCTGATGTGGGCGTGCCGAATTGGCCGCTGAGCGGTCGCTTATCGGACTGGTAACCCCAAGACGGTGTTCCATACTGTGACCATGAACGCTCCGCAACGGCTCGCACGCTTATTCATCGTGGATGATTCTCGCGTCATCCAGCAATTGCTCGGCGATATGTTCGGCGAGATGCCGGGCGTGGAGATCGTCGGCCGCGCAGAGACCGCGCACGAGGCCATCGACGGCATCCTGGCCACGCGACCCGACTGCGTGCTACTGGATATGCAGCTCAAGCAAGGCGACGGCATGGAGGTGCTGCACGCGGTGCACCCGAAAGAGCCGGGCATCGTCTTCCTCGTCATGACCAATAACGAGGGTGAACGCTACCGCCGCGCCTGCATGGCAGCGGGGGCATGCCATTTTCTTGATAAGACCAATGAATTCAGCAAGATCCGCTATGTGATCGATGGCCTGGACTTGAGTCGGCCATCTTAGGCACATAGGGCGATGCATCCCTAGGTATTCGCTACCTTGTTGGCGCCGGTATCGGCATAGTAGGTCATGCGCTTGCGTGGGTTCAGGTAGTTGAACACC
>Ga0213872_10001192_pt1 | contig 17637 bp, 15 predicted proteins | sample VelepicomBERX_R2_FD_160071 | JGI IMG/M metagenome (GOLD analysis project Ga0213872, IMG submission 160071) | Rhizosphere microbial communities from Vellozia epidendroides in rupestrian grasslands, the National Park of Serra do Cipo, Brazil - RX_R2 | ecosystem: Host-associated > Plants > Roots >...
GACCTGCAGGAAGCTGGCAAAGGCCTCCTCGATCAGGAAGGTCTGGATATCCGGCTCCGGGAAGCGGTTGGAAGCCGTGATCTGAACCGTACTGTCGTCCGCCACCAGGTCGAACTCCAGCATGGATCCGGTGAACTTCTGCTGGCTCATGCCGAGCGTGACAGCTTCGCCCAGCGTGCGGCTGGTCATCATGGCGTAGCCGACGAGGCCGATGGAGGCGATGGTCTCGCGCTCGCCGATGATCAGCCCGAGGCCGCGGCCGGGGGCCGCTTTCACCGCGCGCCGGATCATGGTGCTGCCCTGCTTGAACGACACCCGGCAGGCCGGGTTGGCCAGGTCCTCCACGCTGAACCCGAGGCCCATGCACAGCCGGTTCGCGTCGATGCCGACGTCGGCGGCCGTGGCTGCCAGGCAACGCAGCAGGTAGACGGGGATGTTGGCCAGCGTATAGCGGTCAACGGGGGTGGAGTCGGTCATGGTGATGTGCATTGTGGCGCGAATCGGCGGCAATGTGCAGCGATGATAGGGGTTGCTACCACCCGACCGTCGCGCCGTGGCCTCACTTCACCCCATGTGCGGCCAGGATGCGCCTGATCGGGCTTGTTGCGCCGCCGCTATAGTGCGAGATTGCCATGCGTATCGCATGGTACTCATCCGCGGGGAGCCTGGCTTGTCGAACGCAAAACGTATCCTCTCCTTGAGCGCGGCTTTTGCCGCCGCCCTGAACGGCACCATGGTGATGCCGCTGGTCGTGATGGCGCTGAACCATGTGGACGGCGTGTCGGAATCGATGGCCACCGTGATCGCCAGCCTGGAGATCGCCGGCATCGCGCTCTACTGCCTGATCGCACCGCGGCTGGCGTCCCGCACGCCAAGGACACTGGCGATCGCCGGTGTGGTGGTGCTGGCCTCGGGTGAGGCCCTGACCCATGTGCTGAACACGGTGCCCTTGCTGTGCGCGGCACGTTTGTTGACCGGGCTCGGTGAAGGGGCGCTGTTCAGCATCATCACCGCCGAGATCGCATCCGAAAAGCAGGCAGAGCGGATCTGGGGCCAGATCAACGTCATCGGCGGCGTCTGCATGGGCTTGCTGCTGTTCGGCTTGTCGGCGCTACCCCCTGTGCCGGGCCGTGGCAGCATCTTTCTCTGGCTGGCCGGCTTTGTGCTGCTGATGGCGCCGCTCATCCTGGGCGTCGGCCGGCAGCGGGCCGCGACCCATGCCGCCGTCACGGGCAACCGGCTGCCGCGCGGGCAGATCGCGCTGATTCTCTTCGTGGTGCTGCTGGTCTACGGCGTGCAGGCGGGGCAATGGGCGGTCAGCGGCTATGTGGGCGATCTGGCGCATATCCCGCCGACCCGGGTGGGGCTATTCCTGGCGATTTCGTCGGTGGCGGGCTTTGCCGGTGCGGTGGTGCCGTCATTGACGCGCAACCCGGCCCTGCGGCTATGGTTCGTGATGGCGGGCTTTGTCGTGATGGCCGTGTCGGTCTATTGGTTCTTCAACCTGATCGGCGCAGCGCATTTTCTGCTCGGCCAGGTGTTCGTCAATGTCGGCTTCTATATGGTGACGCCCTTCGTGACCGGCCTTTTGACCGAGAACGACCCCGATGGTGCACTGGTGCTGCGCACGCTGGTGGTTGCGCTGATCGGCGCTGCGGCGGGCACGGCACTGGCCGGCGAGCTGTTGGTACGCAGCGGGCCGGCGTGGTTCAGCCTGTTGGCCATTGCTGCCGTGGGGGCGGGCGCGCTGGGCGCCCTGCTGGTGTTCTACCGCCTCCACCTGCTGCATGGTGCGGCCGGTGGGGACGAGTCCGGCAGCTTGGTGCTGCCGGAAGGCCACATCACTGGTACGCGACCGTAGCGATGTCCTTGATGAACTGGCCCTGTTCCAGCGCAGTGACGAACGCGTCGGCATAGTCCGGGTAGTGGATCTTGCTGTTGCCGGCGGCGTCGGTCAGCAGGGTGCGCGCCCCGACCTTGAAGTGCCCCAACCGGTCGCCGGCGCTGATCAAGGCTGCCGGTGCAAAGAAGGTCCAATCCAGGTCGTCGACGGTTTTCAGCAGGTTGAACGCTTCGCGGTGGGCAAGCGCATAGGGCTTGTACTGGTCGGGGAAGTTGGGCGTATCGACCAGTTGCATGCCGGGGGCGACTTCCAGGCTGCCTGCACCACCCACCACGGCCAGACGGCGGATGCCCGACGTCCGCGCGGCGCCAACCAGCGCGGCGGCAACCTGCTTCACCGCACCGGCGTTGTCGGGTGCCGGGCCGTAGGCGCTGGCGATCGCGTCGTGCCCGGCCACTGCGCTCGCCAGGGCTTGCGCGTCAAAGAGGTCGGCCACGGTCAGCGTCATGCCCGCCAGTGCGGCGGGGACAGCCCGCTCGCTGCGGACAATGCCGGTGACGTGATGGCCGCGGCGCAAGGCCTCGGCGGCGATGGCGGTGCCGATGTTGCCGGTGGGGGCGATCAGTGCAATCTTCATGGTGTATCTCTCCAGAGCCGGTGTGATGCCGGCGGTTGATCTTCAGTGACGCCAGTCTAGAGTCTTGTTTTGCTCGGAAAAACATCGTAAAACGACGATATTTGTTGCAGGGATCGATCGAATCGATGGATAGACTGACGGCGATGCGGGTATTCGTGGAGGTGGCCGGCGCAGGTAGCCAGACGGCAGCGGCCGACCGGCTCGACATGTCGCGCGCCATGGTGTCGCGCTATCTGGCCGAGATGGAAGCCTGGCTGGGGGCGCGGCTGTTCCAGCGCACCACGCGGCGACTCAGCCTGACCGATGCGGGCGAGGCCTGCCTGGCCCGCAGCCGGGCCGTGCTGGAGCAGATCGGCGACCTGGAGTGCAATGCCGGCCAGCGTAGTGCCGAGCCGCGCGGCCTGATCCGCGTCACGGCGGCCATGTCGTTCGGCCAATACCATCTGGCCGGGGCGATCGCCGACTATGTCGCGCGCTATCCCGAGACGCAGGTCGACCTGCTGATGCTCGATCGCACGGTGAACCTCGTCGAGGAGCGCATCGACCTGGCGATTCGCATCACCACCGAGCTCGACCCGGCACTGGTGGCGCGGCGCCTCGGGCCCTGCCGCTCGGTGCTGTGCGCGACACCGGCCTATCTGGCGCAGCATGGCGCGCCGCAGACGCCCGACGAACTGGCGCAGCACAATTGCCTGACCTATGCCCAGTTCGGCCGGGGCAACTGGCCGCTCACGCATGGGGGCGAGCCGCTGCCCACGGCGGTGCGCGGCAATATCAGCGCGAACGAAGCAACGGTCCTCCTGCAGGCGACGCTTGCCCATGCCGGCATCTCCATGCAGCCCACCTACCTTGCGGCGCCCCATCTTCGCTCGGGCGCGCTGGTGACGGTCCTGCCGGACTATCCGCCCTTTGAAATGAGCATCTACGGGGTCTACACCTCGCGCCGTTTCATGCCGCCCACATTGCGCACGTTGCTGGATTTCCTTGCGGCGCGCATCGGGCCGGAGCCGTATTGGGACGCGGCCGTCGCATAGATACCCGCGCGCTGTCCCCCGCAAACATCGATGCACAAATCCCGGTTATGCTGTAACGAGACCTCTCTATTGACCCGATGGAAGCACTGACGATGCGTGTTTGGTGGCAGTGGCTCGTGCTGCTGGCCTTGTTGAGTCCGATGGTGCGCGCGCAAGGCAGCTTGCGGGCGTGCGTGTCCGACGTGGCGCAACCCCCGTTCGTGTACTGGCCGGGCGGGCCGGATGCCGTGCGCAATACCGCACCGCAGGTGCAAGGTTTGGCCGTGGATGTATTGAGGCTGATCGCGGGGCGAATTGGCATCGAAACGAGCACCGTCGCCGTGCTGCCCTTGCGCCGCTGCCTCGCGATGGTTGCGGCCGGGCAGATGGACCTGGTGGCCAACGTCCCGACGGCGCAGATCGACCCGAAGCCGTTTCTGGTGACCGAATCCTATTTCACGCTGACGAGCGAATATTTTTACTGGAAGAAGCGATTTCCGGACGGCGTCAGCATCAAGACCGTGGAAGACCTGCCGCATTACCGGGTGTGTGGGATCGCTGGCTACAGCTATGAAGGCTACGGGCTTGGCGTCAACCAGGTCGACATGGGCGCGCCCGATTACCGCGCGCTGGTGCGCAAGATGGCGTCGGGACGGTGCGAGCTGTTCATCGACAAGCGTGAAACGGTTGAAGGGCTTCGGCTCGTCGATGCCGAGCTGTACGCAAGCCTGACAGGCGGGGAGTTCGGCATCGGTACGCTGCCTGAGGATCTGCCGACAGGCTTGCATTACGCATTCAGCAGGCAGATGCGGGACGGCGCAGGGTTCCTCGCCCGTTTTAATGCTGCGCTCGCCGATGCAAAACGGCGAGGGGAGATCAACCGCCTGGCGGCAAACTATCTGCATTGAGGGCGCATGGTGCTCAGGCCGCGGGGCTTACCCCATATGGGGGATTCGTGCCCGGGCCGCACCGGGCATAATGCTGCCGGGTCGACCTGTTGTATTTGGGTACACGGGCCGACATGTGGTGTGTCGCGTTTATATTTGTTTTGATACTTTAAAATCCATACCGATATCGCGCTTGCACCGGGGTAAGCGCTGCGGAGGAGGATACATCCGCGATTGACGAAGGCCGAGCATTGCTCGGCCTTCATTGTATGAGGACCAAGTTATGGACCATGTCGGAATGTCCAGGCAACATACGTACAATGACGGGCGATGCCGGCAATGCATCCAGTCAGTCACGGGTTTTGCTCGTCCTGATAATAATGGCCGCGTATTCGAAAATAAACCTGCTTGCATGGCTTGATATTTGAATCAATAAGAAATCTTATCTTGATCCAAGATATCGCCATATAATCTTAGTCGGCGCTGTATGATGCTTAAATATTCTGATATGTATCCAATTCTCCCGACGCAAGAGCTGGTGTGGTTCAAGGGACTTCTGATGTCGTTTTTGTGGGAGGTACGTTGTGAACTATTGCACGTTGAAATTTGAGGTGTTAATATTTTGATGGTTAATTATTCTGCTTGGTGGGTTGGCGGAAGATGTTGGAGTTGGGTGAGAGAATCTTGTTGTCGTGATTTTTGAGTAGAAAATTCATGAAATTATCTATTTGCTTGTTTTTCTTTTTTGCGTCGATCGTTGGTTTTGCAGATGGAGTTCCGCGCATGTGGCGCGTGACCAAGGATGCCAAATCGGCATATCTGCTTGCCATTACGCACAACGGCACCGCTGTCGAGCATGATGATTATCTCGAAGAGGTGATTGAGCCGGCATTTAAAAAATCCGATACATTTCGATATGAATCGGTTAATTTCTACATTGGGAAAGATACTCGCTGCGTCGACTTCGCAAGTACCCAAGAAGAGATAAATCACTCCCCAATTATCACTCAGGCCCGAGCATTGGCGGCATCAGGCTACGCTGATATCTTGCGAAATGGACAGAATAATAGCGGCAACCCCCCGTGGTCAGGCGACATTGATAAGTTCGCCGCAGATACGGTTGCCGGCTGGAGTGATTTTGATTTATTTTGGGCTATATTTATAAATAAATTCGGATTGAAAGCGTCCGTTCCATCAGGTTCTCACTCTAAATGGAGTCCGATTGTTGATGATCTGCTTTTGAGCTTGAATGAAAAAGACAAAAAAAATCAAAGAACATCAGATAATCCAGAGCGAATTAACTTTCTTCTTAGGGCGGGCGACGATCATGCGATTGAATCCCAAGCAGATATTGTAAGTGCTTACTGCGCCGTTAAAGGGCAACGCTGGAATATATTATCTGAAGCAATCAAAAAATTGTCGACTGACCAGCAATTCATGTTGGACACAACATTTCGAGATTCAATAATTTCGACAGAGTCGGATGATTTTCGGGCATTACTCCAAAGCGGCGGGAATATCGAATTTACTGACGTCCGACAGCAGTCATCAACTTTGGTAGAGTTCTTACTTTGCAACAGAAGTCACTCATGGGTAAAAAGCATCAATGGACTTTTGGAAAAGTACAATCAACCGTTCATAGCACTCGGAGTTGCCCACTTCTTTGATATAAGGCGAGAAGATTTAAAGTGCGGAGGCCTATTGTCGGACTTGCAGCAAGATGGATTTCAAATTGAACTTGTGAAATAGTTGTTGTAGTGATACTGGATGTGAAGGATGTCCAAGTATCGTTTTGGCTGTAACTTTGTTAAATAAGAAAGGGTAGTAATGCGTCAACTTAATTCTAAAGAGATTGCTTATGTTGCAGGTGGTGAGGCTCCTGCCGCTAATAGTGATGGTAAGTCCAATAACAACTCCGGCACAAGCCAGATTGCGTTTGGCAGCGGTTCCTTTGGTACGGGGGCAGTAACTGTCGGTAATGGTTTTGTTAATACCGTCGTATGTAATGGTCCTGTTTCATCTACAGCAGGAACGGCTGGCGCAACGTGCACCGTTGTCACAACGCTTACAAATAACGGATGCACAACAACGACCAGTACGTCGAATGTCGGCTCCTCTACCACTACACAAACCGGGAATTGTTCAAATAATACTGGTGCTTCCAATTCAGGCAGTTCGAACTCAGGTAGCTCCAGTGGGTCATCTAGTTCGACGGAAGGAAGTGGTGCCAGTGAAGGGAGCTCGGGTGGCTCTGGTGGCAGTACAGGCGGTGGCGGTGGTAACATCAATGGCAACGAAGAAGAACATGCCAATAAGGACTAAATGACGTGAAGTGAGATTCCGCTGCGGTTCGGAATCTCACTTCGATTGTTGGCTAAAAATCTTGCGTTGATAGTGCTCGTGTTAATTGATTAAATAAGATGAAATATATTGGCAAAATCTAATTTATTCAGAGCGGAAGTAATGAAATCGCAAGGGCATCAAGCCTTTGGCGATGTTATATTGACCCATCCAGTCTCCCATTTTGCCCTGGTTGGAATTGGACTCGTGCTGTTGCTTGTGATGTGCAGTGTTTTTATTATTGGTCAATATACTCGGCATGCAACGATTGATGGCGTGCTTGAGCCGACTGGTGGGTTGGTCAAAGTGTATCCCCAACAAGGCGGGGTATTAAAGCAAACACTCGTGCGTGATGGGCAGCGCGTTCATAAGGGCGATGTCCTGCTTATATTTACCTCTGAGCATGACGGCGCTTCTGGCATTGCCATTGAGGGTCAGAGTGAGGGACATGTACGAGAACGGCTAGACTCCCTGCATCAAGAATTGGACAGTTTGCTCGCCTTAAGTCGGGTTGAGGCAGCAAATGCGCGTGAGTCGCTAAGTGCACTACACAGCGCTCGTCAGAACCTGAATGCGCAGATCAAAAATCAGACTGAGCGGGTCGGGACGTCACAAGGTGTGCTGAATCGTTTTGTCCAACTACAACAATCTGGATTTGTATCCGAGATACAGATCCAAGCTAAGCGTGATGATCTGACTGATCAGCAGGTTCACTTGCAGTCTATGCAAAAGGACCTCATCAGCAATGAGGCAGATATTTCTCGTCTGGATCGAGATATTGCCAGTTTCCCCCTCAAGGCAGCCGTCACGCGGGCGCAATTGGAGCGAAGTATTGCCGAGGCTGAAGCAAACCTTGCCGTCCTACGAAACGCGCATGAATGGTCGGTTACCGCACCATGTGACGGCTTGGTAAGTTCACTAGCCGTAAATATAGGCCAAAGCGTGGCGGTCAATACCTTACTCATGATGATCGTACCGAGCGATGCACCTTTGCAGGCGACGTTGTACGCGCCAAGTCGCTCGCTTGGCTTTATCCGCACAGGGCAGGATGTACGAATCAAGCTGGATGCTTATCCATTTCAAAAGTTTGGGCTCGTAACCGGTCGTGTGCAGGAAATTGCAAACACGCCATTGCTTCCAGGTGAGATATCCCCGTTAAACAGGCTCATTGCGAATGATGAGAATGCAGAGCCGCTCTATGCAATTAACGTTGTACTCGAACGGCAGGAGATTGAGGCATACGGCCATGCAGTGCGACTGCGCCCAGGCTTGCAGCTAAGTGCAGATATTCAACTGGATACTCGGCACTTGTATGAGTGGATGCTGGAGCCGTTGTACAGCATGAAGCGCGGTTAAGTGTGGGGAGGAAAAGAAATATGATGGAGCCGCTTAGGAAACTTCGGTTTGGATTGGGTAGCCAGCTTCCACTGATTTTGCAAACTGAAGCATCGGAATGCGGGCTCGCCTGCATTGCGATGATCGCCTCATTTCATGGGTATCTCACGGACCTATCCGAACTGCGCAAGCGGTTTTCGATTTCGCTCAAAGGCGCAACCCTCGAACAATTAATCGAGATCGCAGATCAACTTGGCATGGTCTCACGGGCACTACGGCTCGAACTAGAAGAGCTTGATCAGCTTCAAACTCCGGCGTTATTGCACTGGAACCTGAACCATTTTGTAGTGCTCAAAGAGGTGCGCGGCAATTGGGTGTATTTGCATGACCCTGCAATAGGTGAAGTCAAACTGACGCTCGCACAAGTGTCTGACTACTTCACAGGCGTGGCCCTTGAGCTGTCACCTGGCATCACCTTTCGACGCAAAGCTGCCCCTGCCCCCGTCGAGTTGACGCAACTAGTTGGCCGAGTGGTTGGCCTTAAACGCGGACTGTTACAGTTGTTCGTCTTGGCGTTAGCGCTGGAGGGGCTCGCACTCGCCTTTCCGATCCTTACACAATGGATTACCGACGAAGCAATTGTGGGTGGCGACAGCGACTTACTCATGCTGCTGGGAATTGGTATGGTGGCGATCGGACTATCAACGGCCATCATTGGCGCAGTGCGAGCCTGGATTGGGCTGTACATCAGTACGCACTTCAACATGCAGTGGATGTCCAACGTGATGGGCCATCTCCTCCGGCTGCCTGTAGACTATTTCGAGAAGCGCCACTTAGGCGACATTGTCTCGCGCTTCGGCGCGGTTCGCGCCATCGAGCACAATCTGACGAGCGCCGTCGTCGATGCAGCGCTGGATGGACTGCTCGCGCTGGGTACACTTGCCATGATGTTGGTGTACAGCGCAAAGCTTGCAGCGATCACCTTTGGCGCAGTGTTCTTGTATGCCTTGCTGCGCTGGGCAAGATACAACAGCATCAAGATGGCACAGACGGGGGTCATCGCTAAATCCGCCAAAGAACAATCGTACTTTCTTGAAACGATCCGCGGCGTACGTAGCATCAAGCTCTATAACCGCGAGAATGAACGTCGCACCGCATGGGTGAATCTCTGGGTGACTGCGACGAATGCTGGCCTTACTCTAGCCAAGCTTAATCTATTCTTTGGCACGAGCTGGTCATTTCTCTCTACGTTGGAACGCGCTGGCGTTTTTTGGATGGGGGCGCATGCGGTTATTCAACACCGTATGTCGCTCGGCATGTTATTCGCCTTCTTGGGCTACAAAGAACAGTTTGCCGGGCGTATCAATCTACTGATTGATCGCTTCATCGACTTCAAGATGCTTAGCATCCAAACAGAACGCTTGGCAGACATCGTGCTGTCCGAGCCCGAAGAAACATTCACGCATCGCAAGCATGACGTGCCCGAGGACTTGACCCTAGCCTTCGAGCGCGTGAGTTATCGCTATTCCTCGGACGATCCTTATGTGCTGAACGCGGCAACGCTGGTTGTGAAGCCGGGGGAGTGCATTGCCATTGTTGGGGCATCCGGGTGCGGCAAGACAACTGCTCTTAAGCTGATGCTTGGCATCTTGCAGCCTTCGTCTGGTCAAATAAAGCTAGGAGGACCGGACGGCGTATCGCTCAAGCAATTGGGTATGCGTCAATACCGCAGCCTTATAGCAACGGTGATGCAGGATGATCAGCTCTTTGCAGGATCGCTCTTCGACAACATCTGTTTCCTCGATGCAAAGCCCGATGAGCAATGGATGCGGGAGTGTGCACAGCACGCAGAAATACATGATGAAATTCTGTCCATGCCAATGGGCTACCACACCTTAGTTGGCGACATGGGGACGGTGCTATCGGGGGGGCAAAAGCAGCGTATCTTACTTGCGCGTGCGCTATATCGCAGACCCAAAATCTTGTTTCTTGACGAGGCCACTAGCCATCTTGATGTTGAGAACGAATCGCGGATCGGCCAGGCAATCGCGTCACTGGAGATTACTCGGATCATGATTGCACATCGTCCGCAAACCATTGCGATAGCAGATCGGGTGCTTAGGTTAGAGTCTGGGAAATTTGTACCCGTGCCCACCAATTCGCGCGGCGCAGACTCGGCGCATACGACTGCAAAGCCAAATGTCGTAACGCCCTTCCCTGCACTTCATGACTATACCGCGGCCAATTCGAGCTTTCTGCGTGCGGTCGCGGGCGGGAGCTTAGAGGGCACAGCAACGCACTCCGCGCCTGCGCCCCAAGCGTAGGCAGGACTGTCCCGGGTCCGGTAGGCACTTTGGCCCGATGATTTGAGCATTGGAGGAGCCACCGAAAAATCAGGTAATCCAGCGGGTAAGGGGATATGCGGGTCGGTCTTTCAACGGTTTGCTAAAGCTGCGATGGATCCCAATGTTCCGCCAGCTTGCCGTTCTCGACGCGGAACATGTCAAACCAGGTCGAGGTGTAGGTCTTGCCGGGGTGCTTGGCGTCGGGCAGTTCCTGCACGAAGCTGATGATCACGAGGTTGCCCTCGGCCACGATGGAGACCAGCGGCCCCTGGATGGTAGCCGCGATCGGCTTGGGCTTGAGCAGCGGGGTGAAGAACTTCACGAAGCCCGCGCGGGTGCTGTCCACGCTGGCGTTGTGCTGGATATAGGTCTCGGCCAGGTATTTGTCGGCCAGCTCGATATGGCCACCCTCAAGCACTTCGCGCCAGAAGTCGTAGACCAGCCGCTTGTTGGCGGCGAGTTTCGGGTCGGGGCTTTGCAGCAGCCTGGCTTGGTCCTTGACGGCTTCGACAGGTACGCCTGCCCACGCACAGAGCGGGGCACACAAAGCAAGGGCGATGAGTGCGGTTCGCAAATTCGAAAGCATCCTGATCTCCTCTGGTGGTTTACGTTTTTCAGCCCGTCGCAGCGTTTGGCAATCTCGTCGATTTGTCGCGCGGCATTCGACGAAATGCGGATTCCGACGTCCGAAATGTAGCCTGCCGCGACGAAACCCGCCGGGTTGATTCGACCGGTTCCTGCCGTGCCATTGACCTCGTCTCGGTTGTTGCATTCCATGGACGCTCGCACCGGCGCAATTGGTGACATCCCTTGCATTGCGCTACGATGCCTCGCGCTATGGGGAGGCGGCTGGCCATGGATTCCAGTTCATGCCTACCCTTGTCATCAAGACAAAAACGGATGCCGGCCGTCGCCATGCCTGCCGCCATTCGCCACATATTTGGGAAGGAAGCGTCGTGAAGTTTTCTATGCGTTGCGTTGCGTCAGCAACGATGCTCGGCAGCCTGCTGACCGGTGTGCTGCCCGGAATGTCATTTGCGTCGGAGGGGCAGCCGATCGCGCCCGTCCGTCCGGTGACCGATACCTACTTCGGTACGGAAGTCGTCGATAATTATCGCTACTTTGAAAACATCAAGGATGCGGAAGTCCAGAGCTGGATGAAGGCCCAGGCGGGCTTTACGCAGACGACACTGAGCCAGTTGCCGGGCCGCGAAGGCCTGCTCGCCCGCGTGCATGCGCTGGCCAACACCGATACCCGGCGCGTCGGCTTCGTGCGGCGCGGGCAGCGCTATTTCTACGAATTGAGCCAACCGGGCCAGCAGCAACCCAAGCTCTACTACCGTGACGGCGTGCAAGGCGAAGAGCACTTGCTGATCGATCCGGCCAAGGTGGGCGAGGGCAGCAAGACGCACTACGCGCTCGATTTCTACACGCCGTCGAACGACGGCCGCTATCTCGCCTATGGCTTGTCCGCAGGCGGGTCGGAAAACAGCACCCTGCACGTGATGGAAGTCGCGACCGGCACCGTGCTGCCCGAGGCGATCGACCGGACCAGCAACAGCGTCGTGTCCTGGCGCCCGGACAACCGGTCGTTCTTCTACCTGCGCTTCCTGAAGCCGACACCCAACACCCCGCCGGCCGAGATGGAGTACAACGCACGCACCCATCTGCACGTGCTGGGCAAGAGCGTGGATGGCGAGCAGGATGCCGCCGTGTTTGGTCGGGGCGTATCCAAGGCGGTCGACGTGCCGGAAGGGGAGGGTACCTATGTCATCACCGGCCGGCAATCGCCCTTTGCCGTGGCGGTTGCAAACCACAATATGGACGACAACCCGTCGACGCTTTTCGTCGCGCCGCTGGACAAGATCACCGGCAGCGCCACGCCCTGGCGCAAGCTGGCCGAGGTGGCCGATGGCGTGACGGAACTCCGCATCCACGGCGACCGGCTGTTCTACCTGTCGCAGAACGGCGCGCCGCACTTCCGGCTGCTGTCGACATCGCTGGCCCATCCCGATGTGAAGCACCCGACCGTGGTGGTGCCGGAGAGCGATGCGGTCATCACCGGCTTTACGCTGGCGCGTGAGGGCATCTACCTGCGCGAGCGGGCGGGTGCCGTGTCGCGCATCCGGCTGGTGTCGTTCGATGGCAAGACTACACGGACGGTGCCGACCCCGTTCGAAGGCACGATCTACAGCGAAGTGGCCGATCCGCAGGAATCCGGCGTGATCTTCGACCTGCAAAGCTGGTCCCACCCACCGTTGATGATGGGTTACGACCCGGTGGCCCAGGCGACGACCGACACCGGCTTGATCCCGCCGTCCAAGATCGACGCCCCGCAACTGGAGTCGAAGGAAGTCCAGGTGGTGAGCTACGACGGCACGCGCGTGCCGCTGTCCATCGTCTACAAGAAGGGTATCGCACTCGACGGCAGCCATCCGACGATCCTGCGCGGCTACGGTAGCTATGGCGTGTCGGAAGAGTCCTATTTCAGCTCCATCTCGGTGGCCTGGCTGGAACGCGGCGGCATCATTGCTGTTGCCCACATCCGGGGCGGCGGCGAGAAGGGCGAGGGCTGGCATCGTGAAGGGCAGATGCGCACCAAGACCAATACGATCTTCGATTTCATCGCCTGTGGCCAGTACCTTGTCGATCAGCATTACACCTCGCCCAAATTCCTGGCGGCGAATGGCGGTAGCGCGGGCGGCATCACCGTCGGCGGCGCGTTCACCTGGCGGCCGGACCTGTTCGGTGTGATCCTCGACCAGGTCGGCATGTCGGACACCTTGCGCTCGGAAACCGAACCGAACGGCCCGCCGAATACGGTGGAATTCGGCTCCACCAAGGATGAGAACGGCTTCCACGGCTTGTATGGCATGAGCCCGTATGCCCATGTGCGCGACGGCGTGGCTTACCCCGCGATCATGTTCCTCACCGGGGCAAACGACCCGCGTGTGGCGCCGTGGCACATGGCCAAGATGGCCGCGCGCGTGCAGGCCGCCACCAGCAGCAGCCATCCGGTGCTGTTGCGCATCGACTACGATGCCGGCCACGGTATCGGTTCGAACCGCGCGCAAATTGAGCACGAGATCGCCGATATGTGGTCCTTCGCCTTGTGGCAGATGGGTGACCCGGCCTTCCAGCCGGCAGCCAAGTAAGACAAGCCACGTTTGACCCAAACCGTGACACCGCACTGCGGTGTCACGGTTTATTATTTGTTGGTCGGGGCCGCGCGGCGCCAGGAACAACCAGAAGGAAACAGCAGTGATTGCAGAGCTACAGATCGTCGATATTGAAGTCGGCGAGGGGAAGGAAGTCGTCAAAGGCGCATTGATCAAGACGCAGTATCGCGGCTTTCTGGAAGACGGCACCCCGTTCGATTCGTCTTACGACCGGGGCCAGCCCTTCCAATGCGTGATCGGTACCGGCCGCGTCATCAAGGGCTGGGACCAGGGCCTGATGGGCATGCGCGTGGGCGGCAAGCGCAAGCTCATGGTGCCGGCGCACCTTGCCTATGGTGAGCGGCAGGTTGGCGCCCACATCAAGCCGAATTCAGATCTGATATTCGAGATCGAGCTGCTTGAGGTGCTGACGCGCGACGATTGACGGTCAGGTTGAGCCCGTTTTTTGCCACGCGGGTAGGCTGGCAAACCGTTATGATAATGTTCTAATTTGTTCCAGGGCTCGCGGCACATGATTTACCTGCATTACTCCCCCAGCACCGCCAGCATGGCACCGCATATCCTGCTCGAAGAGCTGGGCGTGCCGTATGAATTGGTTCTGATCGACAAGGAAGCCGGTGAGCTGGATTCGCCGGCCTATCGGAAGCTGAACCCGAACGGCCTGATCCCGGTGCTGCGCGATGACGACCTGGTACTGTTCGAAACGGCGGCCATCTGTCTGCATCTGGTCGACCGCTTTCCCGCTGCGGGCCTCGCCCCTCAGGTTGGCACGCCGGCGCGGAGCGAGTGCTACAAGTGGCTGAGCTGGCTCTCCACCACCGTGCAGCAGGCGCTGATCCTCTATTTCTACCCCGAGCGCTGGGCCGATACGCCCGACGCCATCGTGCAGGTCAAGGCGCATGCCGAGGCGCGCGTGCTCAAGCTGCTGGAACAGCTCGATGTACGCCTCGCATCGGGCAGCGAATGGGTGCTGGGCGACACGTTCAGCATTGTGGATATCTACGCCATGATGCTTTGCCGCTGGACGCGCAACTTCCCGCATCGCAAGGCACGCGACTTCGTGCACATCGCGCCCTGGCTCAACCGCGTCCTGGCCCGGCCGGCCGTGCAGCGTGTGTTCGCCCGTGAGCAGATCGGCCAGCCCTGGGTGTAGCCAAGTCAGCAGCAGTCAGGTTTCGAGCAGGGCTCGATACACCGTCTGGATCTCTGCCACCACGGCGCGAATGCCCGTGTCCCCGACATGGCGCCGGTGATAGGCCACGTGGGCTTCGTAGCTTGGGGCCCGCAACGGCGGCGTAAAGCGCGCCAGCCCTGCGGCACCGGTCCAGTGGGTGGCAAGGCTCTGCGGCAGCAGGGCGATATGGTCCGAGTCCGCCACGATAGCCGGTACCACCAGGAAATTGCTGACCGTCAGGCCCACATGACGGCGGTGTCCCATGGCTTCCAGCTGCGCATCGAGCATGGTCCGCGTCGCCCCCGTGGCCGAGACGATGATATGCGGGTAGCCGCAAAACGCATCGAGCGTCGGGGAGGCCCCCATCGGGTGCCCATGGCGCATCACGCCCACATAGTGTTCCGTACCGAGCGTCTCGATATGGATGTCGTCCGGCTGTAGCGGAAAGACCGAGAGGGCGATATCCACCTCGCCCCGGCGCAGCCTTTCGAGCTCATCCTGCCCCTCGCGCCATTCCTGGCAGGCGAGGCGGATGCCGGGTGCGATGGCCGCGAGCCGGCCGACCAACCTGGGCAGGCCGATGGCGGCTGGGTAGTCGGCCAGGGAAATGCGGACGATCTGCTGCAGCTCGGCCAGCGGCGACGCCGGGAGCGCAACGAGGCGCGTCACATGCTGGATCAATGCCGCGAGTTCCGGCTGCAATTGCTTGGCTTTGTGCGTGCGCACCATGGCCTTGCCCTGTCGCGCCAGCAGGGCGTCGCCGAACAAGGCGCGCAGCCGGTCGAGCGCGTGGCTGACCGCGGGTTGCGACATGTGCAATTTGGTCGATGCGCGCGTGACGCTGCCTTCGCTCAACAGCGCGTCGAGGATCACCAGCAGATTGAGGTCGATCGACCTTAAATTCTTGATGTGCATGATTGACTATATCAAACATGCATTGGATTGATGAATTGTTTTTCCCTAGATTGACGGTGTGGCCGGCGACAGACGGAGGTCCGGCTTGAAATCCACCGTATGATCAAGGAGAGCATCATGACCAAGATTGCATTGCTGGGCGCCGCCGGCGCGATTGGCCGCAGTGTCGCAGCCAGCCTGCGGGCGCAGGGGCGCGCTTATCGCGTCATCGGTCGCTCGCGTGCCGCCCTGGCGGAAAGTTTCGGCCACGACCCGCTGGCCGAGATCGTAACCTGGAACCCGGACGAACCAGCGTCGGTACGCGCCGCCCTGCGCGGCGTCGACACCATGGTCTACCTCATCGGCGTGAACTACTGGCAGTTCGACCTGCACCCCAAGCTGATGCGACAGGCGCTGGACGGTGCGATCGCCGAGGGCGTCGCGCGGTGCCTCCTCATCGGCACCGTCTACCCTTACGGCCTGCCGAGGACCGCGCGCGTCAGGGAAGACCACCCGCGCGAACCGCATACCTTCAAGGGGCGCATGCGCCTGGAGCAGGAACAACTGCTGATGGCCGCCCACGCCGCCGGCCAGATCAAGGCAACGGTGCTGCGCCTGCCCGATTTCTACGGTCCCGGCGTTGAGAAAAGCTTCCTGCAGGATGCCTTCAGCGCTGCGGTCAAGGGGACGACCGCCAATCTGGTCGGGCCGATCGATACCCCGCATGAATTCGTCTACGTGCCCGACGTCGGGCCGGTGGTGACGCGCCTCATCGACCAGCCGGGTGCCTATGGCCATGTCTGGCATCTGGCCGGCGCGGGCGTCACCTCGCAACAGCGCATGGTCGAGGAGATGGGGCGGCAAACCGGCCACAAGGTCAAGACGCGGGTCGCAGGGCCGTGGCTGGTGAAGATGATGGGCTGGTTCCAGCCGTTCATGCGCGAGCTGGTCGAAATGCACTACCTGCAGACCCACCCGGTGCTGCTGGACGACTCGGCTTTGACGGCATTGCTGGGGACGGTGCACAAGACGCCTTACGAAGCGGGCATCCGCGCCTGCCTTGCGGCTTTGCAAACGACGCCCGACCGCAGCGCGGCGCTGACGGCATGAGGGTGCCGGAATGGGCCCGATTGAAAGTCGGGCTCATTCTGAATGACATTCTATTGATCACCTATTCAATTCGATTAAATCGAAAATCATTATCACTTCATTTTTCCGGCAAATGAGTGTTACTGAAAATTGTTATCAATCAAAAGGATAGGGTGATTTGAATTATTCATTTGATCTGAATACAAATTCTGTATCATGCCGGCTGAATTGAAGAAACAGGTGAATACAGATGACGGAGCAGGCATTCCCGCTGGGGATCGATTCGGAAGGCACGCCGGAGAAACAGCGTGTCGCCCATCGCACCTCGCTGATCAGCGGCGGCGTCAACATCGTGCTGGCCGCGCTGCAGATCTTGATCGGTTTCTGGTCGCATTCGCAGGCCCTGGTGGCCGACGGCGTGCACTCGCTGTCGGACCTGGTGGCCGACATTGTGGTGCTGGTGGTGAACAAGCACAGTCACGCCGCACCGGACGAAGATCACCATTACGGACATGCACGCTATGAGAACTTCGCCTCCCTGCTGCTGGGCGTGATCCTGCTGCTGGTCGGCCTCATGATGCTCTGGCGCGCGGGCGAGCGGCTCACCAGTGGCGGGGCGGCACCCAGCGTGCACGTCGCAGCGCTCGGCATCGCGCTCTTGACGCTGGTGTCGAAGGAGGGCCTGTTCCACTACATGCTGCGCGAGGCGGAACGCGTGCGGTCTGCCATGCTGGTGGCCAATGCCTGGCACGCGCGCTCCGATGCCGCCTCATCCCTGGTGGTGGCGGTCGGTATCGTGGCCAACCTGCTCGGTTATACCTATTTCGATGCGATTGCCGCCGCTGTGGTCGGCTTCCTGGTGGCACGCATGGGGTGGACCTTTGCCTGGCAGTCGGTCAAG
>Ga0213872_10001193_pt1 | contig 17637 bp, 14 predicted proteins | sample VelepicomBERX_R2_FD_160071 | JGI IMG/M metagenome (GOLD analysis project Ga0213872, IMG submission 160071) | Rhizosphere microbial communities from Vellozia epidendroides in rupestrian grasslands, the National Park of Serra do Cipo, Brazil - RX_R2 | ecosystem: Host-associated > Plants > Roots >...
ACGGATCGCCCGACCAGCCAATGCAGAATCACCACCCAAAGGATTAATAGGAAAAACGTCGCGTGGACGTAAAGATCAATTCCCGCAAACCTTCCGATCTTCCAGGACCAGCGCATTCGGCCTCCGCGTACCAGCCTACTGAAAATGAATGAGGTTGCTTTTTGTCAGCGGCTAAGACGCGCAGGCTCGTCTCAAACGCGGGCTACCGGTTCGCACTCGGGATGCCCGCATGCGCACTGCACCTCCGGTGTGTCGGCGAGTCCCTCACAGTAAGCTCCGCAGAAGTCGCTGCCCTCCTTCGCGGGGCAGTGACAGGAGGGATGCTCACATTTCTTCTCGTCCTCAGGCATGGAAATCTCCTCGGTATGGACGCGCCGGACCGGCTAACGCTGACCCGGTAAACTAGCCAGCACTCTGCGCCTGTACCTCATCTGAGAGAGTCTCAAAGAACATCTGCAGTGCAGCCGTGGCGTTATCCGCTTCCGCGACAATCGGGTGAACGCCCCGTTGGATCAGCAGGCGCTCCTGCACGGCATTGCGCTCGACCATCACGATGTAGGATGCCGGCGGCTTGTTCTTCTCTTCCGAATGCTGTTCCCAAAGCTCCTGCAGCTTAAAGAGCAGGAAGCGGATGTTCGGGTCGCTCAGGCTGTAGCCGACGAACAGGAGCGGGCGTGCCAGGCTGTCGGCGCGCAGCCGGATGTCCAGCGGTCCTTCCAAACTCATGCGGCTGAGAAAACTCGATTCAGTCAGCACGATGGAGTCCGGGTCATCGAAATCGCCGTGAAACTTGATAATTTCGACCTCATCCGGTTTGCGTTCGACAAGGTCGCTCACCCCGATCACCTTTCGGAACGCGCGCCCGCGCGCCGCAAAAGCGCATTCAATCCACGAATCGTAGTTGGTTGTATAAATGACCGGAAAGTTCAATTTGACAATCCGTTCGTGAATCCTGGACCGGCTGATATCGAGACCGTCGGGATGCCACACTTCCTGCATCCAGCGGAGCAACTCGTTCCGGCCTGTTCCTTGCCGTGCAAGGAGAAAATACTCGGCCAGGATGGGAAAGTCGTAATCATTCCAATCCTTCAGGTCGAGCTGTTTGCCGAGATAGGCTTCCAACACATCGAAGAGCGGCAGCCCGAGACTGCACGAAAGACCCGCGCCTGCAAACAGAATCGCTTTGCGCGCGGCCACCGCCGACACCAGCGCTTCGGGAATCTTCATCACAACACCGCGTAAAAGGAGACGAGAAAACGCGCTTTTCCGTCACGCTGGTTCTGCCCTTCGAGCGGATGCAGGATCCGGTTCTCTTGCAGACGATGCTGCTGGGGAGGCCGCTGGATCTGGTAGGCTTCGGCTGCACATGCAAGATCCGGCTGCTATTTTCGTGAATAGAGCCTGCGGTTCCTTGCCGGCTGCACCACTGCAATGCGTAATACTGTCCTGACACTACTCGTTTCAATCGTTCTTGCTGCCCAACTCGCTGCAGCAGCATTCGGCGAGACTACGGCGAACAAGCCTGCCGAACCCGATGACAACGACGTCTTTCATAATCTGCATTTCCGCAATCTTGGCCCGGCCGCGGCGGGCGGACGCGTCACAGCGGTAACGGGCGTTCCTGGGGATCCCAACATTTACTACGTAGGTGCCGCGGCGGGAGGCGTATACAAGACCGATAACGGTGGCATTACCTGGAAAGCGATCTTCGAGCACGAGGTGACCGCATCAATCGGCTCCATTGCCCTCGCGCTATCGAACCCGAATTTTGTGTGGGTGGGTACCGGCGAGGCGAATATCCGCAACGACGTGATGGATGGAGCTGGCGTCTACTTCTCTTCCGATGCTGGGGAGTCCTGGAAATTCATGGGGCTGCGCGACGCCGGGCAAATCTCGCGTGTCCTGGTGGATCCAAAGAATCCGGAGAATGTTTTCGTTGGGGCGCTCGGCCACGCGTGGGGACCCAATAGCGAACGCGGCGTGTTCCGCACATCCGATGGCGGCAAAACCTGGAAGAAGGTGCTCTATGTGGATGACGTGACGGGTGTCGCCGATCTCGCCATGCAGCCCGGCAACCCCGAGGTGCTTTACGCGGCGATGTGGCACGTGCGCCGCTACCCATGGACGCTGGAGGACGGGGGCGAAACGAGCGGCCTCTACCGCACCACCGATGGCGGCGAAACCTGGAAGAAGCTTACGGAGGGCTTGCCGAAGGGACCGCTGGGACGTATGGCAATCGCTGTAGCGCCCAGCAACCCCAACCATCTGTATGCGTTGGTGACCACGAAGGACGGGGCTGTTCTCTATCAATCGACGGATATGGGAAACCACTGGAACGAGGTCAGCAACAATCATGCGCTGGATGTGCGCCCGTTCTACTTCTCGCGCCTGGCTGTTTCGCCTGTTGATGAAGACCGCCTCTACTTTCTGTCGTTTCAGCTAATGGAATCCGATGATGGCGGCAAGACCGCGCATGTGGCCGACCATGGCGTACACCCGGACCATCACGCAATCTGGATCGACCCGCATGATTCCGACCGCATGATTCAAGGGAACGATGGCGGCGCATTTCTTACGACCAACGATGGAAAATCGTGGCGCTTTCTCGATTCGCTGCCCATCGAGCAGTTCTATCAGATAGCCACTGACTCCGAGACCCCCTATCACCTCTGTGGCGGTCTTCAGGATAATAGCGCCTGGTGCGGGCCGTCGACGAATCAGGCGCGCAGCGGTATCACGAATGCCGATTGGTTCGCCGTGCTTGGCGGCGACGGCGAATATTCGGTGCCGGCGCCCAGCAACCCTGACATTATTTACTCCGACGCGCAGAACGGCTATATTGAGCGGCTTGATAAGAAGACGCATCTGTCGCATTTCGTCCGTCCCTATCTGCCGAGTGTTGAAGGTGCTTCCCCGGCTGACCTTAAGTACCGCTTCAACTGGACGAGTCCGATCGCAGTTTCCGCGACAGATCCCAACGAGGTGTACCTGGGCGCCAACGTTGTATTCAAAACAATGGACGGCGGCAAAACCTGGAATGCAATCAGCGGAGATCTGACGCGCAACGACAAGAGCAAGCAGGTAATCGCCGGTGGCCCCGTCAATCACGACATCAGCGGGGCCGAGACTTACGGCACAATTCTTGCCCTTGCGCTCGCTCCGACGGATCCGAACGTGATCTGGGTTGGAACGGATGATGGCTGCGTGCAAGTTACGCGCAACGGCGGCAAACAATGGACGCGGGTAGACATCGACATATCCGGTGCTCCGCAGTGGGCCCGCGTGTATCAGATCGGGGTGTCCCCCTTCGAGGCAGGCACTGCATTCGTCGCTTTCGATGCGCACGAGCTTGATGACCGGCATGCCTACGTATACAAAACCAGCGATTATGGCCGCACATGGCAAAAGATCACCGACGGTCTTCCGGACTCGCCCGTTTTTGTTGTGCGTGCAGATCCAAATCAGCGCGGCTTTTTGGTGCTGGGGAACGACCAGGGCATTTGGTATTCGGCCGACGCGGGCGGGCACTGGAAGCAACTAAAAGCAAATTTCCCGACCGCTCCGGTTTTTGATCTGAAATTCGTTAAGGAGTCTCGTGACCTGGTGGTGGCCACACACGGCCGCGGCGCGTTTATCTTCGATAACCTCCGGCCGATCGAGGAGATGACGGCGACAGCGCAAGCCAGCGACTTTCATCTATTCTCCGCAAGCGATGGGTTCGAGATGCTTCATTGGGATGGGGACGAAGGCAATCCGGTAGCGTACTCCGCCCCGAATGCGCCCCGCGGCGCAACTGTCGACTACCTGTTGAAAGCCAAGCTGGAGCCTTCCGACGAGCAGAAGCAGCGGCATGAAACTCCCGTGAAGATTACCGTCACCGACCGCGAGGGCCACCTCATCGCCACTCACTACGGGCCTTCCAATGCGGGAGTGAACCGTTTTGTGTGGGATCTGCGTTACAGCGGCATACGGCGGCTGGAATCCACTATTTCGCCGGAACCGCCCGAGCCCGGCGAACCGGAAGAGAGCCGGTTCTTTACGACTGGTCCGCGAGTACTTCCCGGCGAATACACCATCGAAGTCTCAGTCAACGGCCAGACGCAGAAAACGACCACGCGGGTTTACGCCGATCCCAATCTGCACCTCAGCGCCGAAGACCTGCGGGCGCAGATGGAAGCCGCGCTGACGCTGCGCCGTGAAGTCGCTGCTTTGAACGAGATGATTGAGCGCATTGACGGCATGCAACACCAGATTGCAGATTTCAAGAAAGATGCCAGCAGGGATCCGGCGATGCGTGACCAGTACGCTCCCCTGTTGCAGCAGGCGAACGCGCTAGATGACAGGCTGAAGGCTGCCAAGGCTGCTGTTTTGAATCCGAATGTTCAGCACGAAGTTACGGAGGATGACATCCATGCCCTGACCGATCTTCACTCGCATATTGAAGGCCTGGCCGGCGAGATGGCAGATGCTTTCGATCAGCGGCCCACTCCCATGTTCCGCGAAGAGATGGAAAAATATGGCAAACAACTCGATGAGCAGCTTGCCGCATTCAATCGTCTGTTGAAAACCGACGTTGCTGCCTACAACAAGGCGGCATATGGCGCCGGAGCTCCAACGGTCTTCGCCGGCACGCCGATCACCACGGGGCAGGTAGTAGGCGTACAGGGAAAATAGCGTTCGGTCCGTTTTGGTTGGGCTTGATGAAAACATTGGCTGACGATAAATTCTCACTACCTTCACGGGTAAGTTCGGGAGTGCCCTACTGTCGCAGTGCCGCTTTCATCGGCTTCCTCCTTGCAAGCACCGCCTGGGCGCAAGCCGGCCCGGGTAATGAAGTTTGGGACCGGCTTCTTCAGGATGCATACGCGGACCATGTGAAGCATCTTCGCGATGTGCTCCCCGAGCATTCAGCGCTGCCGCCAACGGCGGACCTTTCCAAACCGCAGACGGATCCCCGCGAGGCGGGCCGACTTTGGGAGGATCGGTTCACAGGCAGCATGGGAGTCAGGGAGCACATCGATCCCGGACTACGAGTGCCTTCGGAAGCGACCTCCATCTCTCTCACAACAACGGAGTATGCAACTCCGGGCTGGGCTCTGCCCGTACATGAATGCGATGCAATCCTCGTGGGTGTTCCGACAGCGGGTTCAGTTCACATCTCATACAACCAACGTTTTGTTTATTCCACCTTTTTCGTCAGAGTCGAAAAGGTTCTGAAGGCGAAGAACAAGAACGAATTTCGGGAAGGCAATCAAATCATCACTGCCGAACTGGGAGGGACTGTTCGTTACCCGTCCGGTCACGAGGCAACGTTCATCCTGGCGGGGAGAGGATTCATCGAGACAGGGAAGCAATATTTTCTGTTTGTCTGGAAACCAATCCGATCCGATAAGACCTACATGACGGCCGAAGCCTATGTTATCGAGGAGGGCAAGGTGTTTCCCGTGAATCTCGATTTTAACGAATCGTGGTACGAAAAAGGAGTGTCGCTTCCCGATTTCAGAGCCAAGCTAAAGGCCGCTCTGGAAGAAGACACAAACGCCAACTGACGGGATACAGGGCTGAGGCCAAGCATCGGGTGGGAGCATCGAGGGGAAACAAAACCGAAAACCGCCGCTAGATAGATCCGTGTGGCCGGACACACTCAGGCCTGCTCAAAGACGCACACCAAGTGTTGCGGCGTCGAATCCGCTTCGCGCTTCGATTAGCCGACCGCTCGACAGTAAGACACCGACTCGTTGCCCGGCTGCTTTTTCCGCTCCGGTTCTGCGGCCGCCAACCCCGCTGTGGCCCACTGGCCGGGCGGTAGGCGTACAGGTAAAATAGCGTCCGGTCCCATCGCAGTCTACGGGTGTAGACTTTCTATAGGCTAGCATGTAGAATGTCTACACACCGAATGCCTTCTGAAAAATATCAAAACCGTATCGAGCTTCTCCAGGGCACGCTCGACATGCTGATCCTGCAAACGCTGCAATGGGGACCGCAGCATGGGTATGGAATTGCGAACGCGATTCGCTGCAATTCCGGAGACTTGCTCCGTGTAGAGACCGGTTCGCTTTATCCCGCCCTGCACCGGCTGGAAAAGCAAGGATGGCTGAAGTCCGAGTGGAAGCAGACAGAGGCCGGGCAGCGGGCAAAGTTTTATCGAGTAACGCCTGCAGGTAAGAAACAACTTGTTTCGGAACGGGATCGCTGGGCGCAGTTGGTCGGCGCGATCGCCGGCGTGCTGAATCCGGCAACAAGCGAGGAGTGAGGTATGCCTTTCTGGCCCCAGCGCAAGCGCAACCGTCGCGAGCGGGATTTTGACGAGGAGATCAACTGCCATTTGAGAATGGCCGTTCGCGACCGAATGGAACGCGGCGAATCCATTCAGGATGCGCGAGCCGGAGCCCGGCAGGAATTCGGCAACGTGGGTTTGATCAAGGATGTGACGCGTGAAATCTGGGGTTGGGGTTCCGTTGAGCGCCTGCTGCAAGACGTCCGCTATGCGGGTCGACTTTTACGGAAGAGCCCTGGCTTTGCAGCCGTCGCGATACTCTCGATCGCTTTGGGAGTTGGCGCGAATACCGCGATTTTTAGCTTGATTGACGCAGTGCTGCTGAAATCGCTGCCGGTCCGGAATCCCAACGAACTGGCGGCAGTGGGCGATCCTTCTCGTACGGGCGGCGTGTCCAGCGGTGGCGGTCGGGTGGACATGTTCTCGTATCCGTTCTTTTTGCGCTTTAAGGCGCAGAATCAGGCATTCAGCGACGTCTATGCGACGGGACGCTCGGAACATCTCGACGTCCTCCTGCCGAACGGAACGGCTGCCACGAGCAATGCCGGCCCCAGCGCCCGATTCGTGACCGGCAATTATTTCTCCGTCCTGGGTGTGCCGGCCATCCTCGGCCGGCCGTTCACTGAGGAGGAAGTGCGTGTGCCCGGAACGGCGCCGGCTGTCGTGATCAGCTTCGGGTACTGGGAGCGGCAGTTCGGGCGCGACCCCAATGTGATTGGCCAGAAGCTGATTGTGAACGGCTCGAAATTCACCGTCATCGGAGTAACCCCGCCTGACTTCTCGGGCGATATCGTTGGACGTCCGACCGACATCTGGTTTCCGATTACGATGCAGGCGCAGGCGAATCCGGGTCACGATTACCTCAAACAGGCAGGCGTGAGCTGGCTTTTGATTATGGGCCGGCTAAAACCAGGCGTCCCGCTTGCGCAGGCGAGCGCTGAAACGCAGGTGCTTGGGAGGCAGTTTTTCGCGGAGCTCAACAAGAACGATTCAACTGCCGAGGAACTCCAGGCGCTGCTCAAGAAGAAGATCGAGGTCACCCCTGGAGCGAAGGGTTTCTCGCGGCTGCGGCATGATTTTTCCCGGCCACTTTTGACGTTGATGTGCATTGTGGGCGTGGTTTTGCTGATCTGCTGTGCAAACGTCGCGAACCTGCAATTAGCGCGAGCCGCCAGCCGGGGACGCGAAATGGGGCTGCGGCTTGCCGTCGGTGCAGGGACCATGCGGCTGGTTCGTCAACTCCTGACGGAAAGCCTGCTGCTTTCGATTGCCGGAGGTGTGGTCGGGCTTTTCTTTGCGTTCTGGGGATGCCGGTTGCTGTTGCAGCTTGTGTCGGCAGACAATCACGTATCACTTGACGTGCATCTCGACGCTGCAATTCTTCTGTTTACGATCGCGACGGCCGTGCTGGCGGGATTATTGTTTGGCTTTGCTCCCGCTTTGCAGACCAGGCGGCTCGATCTGGTCTCCAGCTTGAAGGAGAGCAAATCCGGGCAGTTCCAGGGATTCGCACCGCGCTTCGGAAGGGCACTGATAGTTTGTCAAATTGTTTTTTCCCTGTTACTGCTGGTGGGGGCCGGATTGTTCATCCGCACGCTGCAGAATCTGGAGAGAGTGGATGTGGGCTACACGCGGACAGGGCTCGTCGTCGCCCGGGTCGACCCTATCAGTGGCGGGTATGCCGACAAGGATGTGAATGCGCTCATAAGGCGGCTACTCGGTAAGCTTGAAACGTTGCCTGGAGTTGAATCTGTCAGTGTCTCCGAAAACGGGCTCTTCAGCGGCACCTACTCCTCATCCAATATCGATGTCGAAGGCTACGTTCCGCATACTCTGGCGGACAAGTCGAATGATTCGGACCGCGTCGGGCCGCACTATTTCGAAACAGTGGGTACACCCGTCATCGTGGGGCGCGGCATTGAATCGCAGGACGCAGAGAATGGTGCCAAAGTCGCAGTCATCAATGAGAAGATGGCGCGGTTCTACTTCCCCAACGAAAATCCGGTGGGCCGGCATCTCTTCGACGGAGAAGGCGCAAAGAGATTCGCGATTACGATCGTGGGCGTTGTTGGTGATGCGAAGCAGAGTCAATTACGGCTGCCCGCTCCGCGACGATACTACACACCAATACAGCAGCACAGCCCTGACGACCCGGTGGCAATTTTGAATTTCGAAATTCGGACTCGTGGATTGCCGTCTTCTGCTGTTCTCAAAGAACTGCGCCCGGCAATTAAGAGCGTGAATGCTAACTTGCCGATTCTCGACACAAATACCGCTGACGATCTGATAGGCCAGGATCTGGACCAGGAGAAACTCGTCGCCAGGCTCTCCGGTTTCTTCGGGTTACTGGCGCTGGCGCTTTCCGGAATCGGGCTGTATGGAGTAATGTCCTATCTCACGGTCAGGCGGCGTACTGAGATTGGAATTCGCATGGCATTGGGCGCCAGGCGATGGACGGTCATCGGAATGGTGCTGCGCGAGACCTTCCGGCTGGTTGCCGCCGGCATCGCGATAGGCCTGGTGCTCTCGCAGGCGGCTGCCGCGATCCTCGAAAAGAGCTTGTTCGGGTTATCTGCCTTTGATCCGCTGACTGTAACTCTTGCCGTTCTGGTCATTATTCTCGCCGCGGTAATGGCGACCTACCTTCCAGCCTGGCGAGCTTCGCGGATCGACCCGATGATTGCTTTGCGTTACGAATAGCGCCATTTCGATAAATAGAACGGCGTCAGATCCACCAGCGCTCCGGGTGTGAACCAGGCTCGGCCAGTTCGCCCAAAGCAGAGGCGTTTATGTGCTCCGGGCGGCAGACCCAGCATTGCCAGTCGCCTTGCTCGAGCATCTCCTCGAAGACGAAGCGCTTGGGCTGGTTCTCGCGGATAAAGCCGGATATGATGACGAGGCCGCCCGGCTTGGTCACTCGCTTCAGCTCCGAGGCGATGCGATCGAGCACCCGGGGCGTGATATTCGCGATGGTTACATCGGCCGTAGACTCGCAGACTGCATCGGCGGAGCCGATGAACAGGGGAGCGCGCACATGTAAGCGTGCGACGGTGAGTGCGTCGAAGTCAATGTCGCACCCGACCATTTGGCCTGCTCCAAGAAGTCCCGCCGCGGCGAGCAGGATACCCGAGCCGCAGCCGACATCAAACACCGCATCGCCGTGCTTGAGATGCTTCTCGAGCGCCTGGATGCAGAGTTGCGTGGTCTCATGCCGTCCGGTTCCAAAGGCCGTGCTGGCATTGATTTCAAGCCGGAAGCGGCCTGCCGGAGCAGGGGTGGAGATCCACGGCGGCGCAATGTAAAAGCGCTCTCCGGCAAGCACGGGTTCCCAGTCGTCCTGCTGGAAATGCGCCGGGTCAATCGGTTCTTCCGGCCGCACGGTGCTCGGGTTCCCGCCGAAAGCTGCGGCAATTTCGGCGGCGCTGACCGTGTCCTCGAAAAACGCCCGCAAGCCATCCGCTTCTTCGACAATTCCGCAGGTACCCCGTTCCCACAGGTCTGCGATTAGAGTATCTTTATCACCGGTGCCGGTTGAGAAAAAAATCGACCACAAGACTCCAGTTTAGTGGCGAGCGGAGGGAAGATGACGGAACAACTTGCAGAGGCCTGGCGGATCAACAATCGAATCAACCTGTTTCTGCTTGAAAACATCAGCGACCAGGGTATGAAGAGCACCACCTCTGCGCGCGGAGGCCGCGACGTCGCGCGGCAGTTCGCGCATATGCACAACAACCGTATTGAGTGGCTGGAAAATCACGGCCCACGCAACGCGGCGGAGGGTCTGCAGCAATTCGACGCCAAATACAGTCCTGGTAAGGAGGAGTTGAAGCGCGCCCTTGTGGCGTCAGGCGACGCTGTCGAACGCTGCCTGACCCAGGCGATGCAATCTGATGGGAAATTGCGGGCCTGGAAGTGTGGTGTACTTGCGGCCTATGGCTACCACGTTTCGCATGAGAGCCACCACCGCGGCAGCATTCTGTTGACGCTGAAGCTGACCGGAAACAGGCTGGACCAGGCCGTCGCCTACGCCATCTGGGACTGGAATAACCGGTAAGCTCCAGCGCACGGGCTTTGGGATATACTCGGAACCCGGCGCCGGCGGAGGTTGCCGGCTGAACGCGGCCGGAGGTGATCGTGGTTTCTTACAAACGTGTTTTTCGTGGCATTTCGCACGGAATTGCGCTGGCTGGCTTGACCTTTTTCGGCTTTGGCTCGATCGTCCTGGCCGGCGCCGATCCTTCCGCTTACGTGCGAGTAAGTCAGGTCGGCTATGAAGCGGGCAACACTCCTTTTCGCGCCTATCTGATGTCGACGGACGTGGAGCCGGGCGCCACGTTCAGAGTAGTCAACTCCCACGGCAACGCAGTCTATTCAGCCGCGGCAGGCCCGCTCCTCGGTACCTGGAGCAACAGCAAGAGCTTGACGTACCAGGTTTATGCACTGGACTTCAATGCTCCCGAAGGCGACACCTACACAATCTCGGTTTCCGGCCCGGTGCCGACTACTTCTCCCCGATTTGCGGTTGGCCGTCCGGCTGTGCTTTACCCCGGGTTGCTTCTCAACACCAGGTTCTTTTATGAAAGCGAGCGCGACGGACCGGACTACATTCGCAATGCATTGCGCACCGCGCCCGGGCATCTGAACGATGAGCAGGCCAAGGTTTACCTGACTCCGCCTCTGGATGACAACGACCTGATTGCCACCTCTTCCGCGCCGCTTGCGGCGACCGGCGCAGTGATCGATGGCTCCGGCGGGTGGTGGGACGCGGGCGACTACATGAAGTATGTCGAGACCACCAGCTACACGGTTGCGCTTCAGGAGATAGGCATTCGGGATTTCCCAAACCAATTAGGACCAGGCGCGCCGCTGAATCCGCCTTCCCCGCCAGCTTCGATTTCTTACGCAGGGAACGCCGCGGGCTCCCCCTCCAGCTCAGACTTTACGAGCGAAGCTCAATTCGGCATCGAGTTCCTGATGAAAATGTGGGACGACAAATCGCGGACCCTTTACTATCAGGTGGGAAACAGCCAGGATTGGGTCAATTACTCCTTCTTGAGCGATTACGACATCTGGCGTCTGCCTCAGGCGGATGATGACTGGGACGGTTGCAGCTCTGATGCGACCTACATTTGCCACCGGCCGGCATTTGTTGCGGGACCGGCCGGGTCAAAAATCAGCCCAAACCTGGCGGGCCGTCTCGCAGCGGACTTTGCGGTTTGCTATCAGCTCAATCGAGAGCGCGAGCCCGGTCTGGCGCACCAGTGCTTGCAAAATGCAGAAGACATCTTCGAACTCGGGGATACTTCGCTGGCGGACCCGGCTAATTCGGTCGGCGCCGGCACGTGCACATCCGGCTGCCTGCTGACGATCATTCCATTTGACGGCTACCCGGAAACTGTGTGGGACGACGATATGGAACTCGGCGCAGCCGAATTGTACTTCGCCCTGTGGTCCGCTCAGAAACGAGGCGACGTACCGGCCGGCCTGCCGCATAGCGATCCAAGTTACTACCTCAAGCAAGCCGCGCAGTTCGCGCAGAACTATATCACCAGGATCTATAACACCGGCAATACCGATACGCTGAACCTCTATGACGTAAGCGGTCTGGCTCACTTCGAACTGTACCAGGCGCTCGCTCTTGCCGGAAGCCCGACCGGTCTGGCGGTTACACGGGCCGGCATTCGGGAGCAATTGCTCAAACAGGTGGGCGACGCAATCAGCCAGGCGAAAAACGATACCTGGGGCTTCGGCGATGCGTGGAACGCCGACACCACCTCGCACGGCGGAGGACTCTCCGTGATGGCGAGTGAGGCCTATTACCTGACACATGTTCACGAGTATGAGGTCTACTCGCAAAGATGGATGGCGAACGTCCTGGGCGCCAACGCGTGGGGATCTTCCTTTATCGTCGGCGATGGGTCGGCGACGTTTCCGAATTGCATCCAGCACCAGGTCGCGAACCTCGCAGGGGCATTGGATGGCACCTCAAACGGAACGCCGGTGCTGTGGGGCGCCGTTTCTGAAGGACCGGCGAGGGCCGCTACTTCAGGAATTGTCTCGGGCATGATTCTGTGTCCGGCAAACGGGGCCGATGCATTCAAGATCTTCAATGGCAATAGCGGCGCGTACAACGCAGATAATGTTGCGGTGTACCAGGACAATATGCAGTCCTACAGTACAACTGAGCCTGCCATCGACCTGACCGCCACCTCGTTTCTGATGTGGGCATGGCGGTTGGCTGGCGCTCCCGTTGAATGGTGGGAAGCACTAAGGCGTTGAACGCCAAGCGCGCGACGTTTCGCGGAGCCATTGAATGAAGGCTTTCTGCGCAGTGCCGGCGGCATGCCGCCTGACGCGCACATAGCCGATTCTGCGGTGGGCCTCTCGCTCCAACGGTAAGAACACGCAAGGCGCATCGGCGGTTACCGCCATATGCGGTACAAGCGACACGCCGAAGCCTGCGCCCACGAGCGGCAGAATGCTCGAGAACTGGTTTGTCTCGAAGATGGACACGAAGTTCGTTTGCGACCGGCTGCAAATGGTCAAAGCATTGTCTCGGAAACAATGCCCTTCTTTAAGCAGCAGCAAACGTTCGTCATTGAGTGCCGGGAGACTGACTTGCCGTGCGGAGGCGAGACGATGTTTCTTGCAGACCGCGACGTAGATCGTTTCGCGAAACAGATCGCTGCAGACAAGATCGGGATTATGCAGTGGCGGGCTGACCACAGCGAGGTCCAATTCGCCCGCCTGCAGCAGTTCGACCAGTTTCGGCGTGATCTCTTCTACCAGGCGGAGGTCGACGTCCGGGAACTTCTGCGCGAAATCGCCGATTTGCGGCGCCAGGAAGTACGGCGTAACGGTCGGGATGCATCCCACCGCCAGCCTGCCGGCCACGCCGCGCCGGAGCGATTCCACCGCCGTCTTCGCGTTGTTCAGTTGGCGCAGAATCTCGGTTGCCTGCGGAAGCAGGGCGCGTCCTGCTTCGGTTAACTGCACGCCGCGCCCGAGACGGTCAAATAGCTTCGCGCCGAGACTTTGTTCCAGGCGGGAGATCTGCTGGGAAAGCGACGGTTGTGCTACCCGTTCCTGCTCGGCCGCTTTCGTGAAACTTCGCGTCCGGGCGACTGCGCAGAAATAACGGAGCTGATGGATTTCCACGGTTCCTGCCTATAGACAAATCCTATCGCAGCCATAAGGCTCTGACCCTAGGATCGGGCCTTCAGCCGGCATACATTCGAGGGAGGGAAGACCACAAAAGGAGACGCTTTTGATGCCGACAGAAGAACCAGTACGCAAACAGTGCCCGGTGATGACAACGAATTCGGGCCGTCCGGTTGGTGACAATCAAAACTCCGTCACGGTGGGCCCGCGGGGCCCGGTGCTGATGGAAGACTATCTACTTTTCGAAAAGATCGGCTGGAGCGGGAACGCCTCACCCATGGCATAAACGCGCGACACTGCCACCTGGCGGCAACCACATTGCCGCGGTCGGCTTGGACAGCAAGCGGCTGGTGCTCGATGATCGAGTTCCGGCGGGCGGGCGCGGCGCAATCCCAAGTAGAAGGAGAAGACAATGAATTCTAAACTAAGCGCAGTTCTTGACATCACTCGTGGCGTGAAACCATCGCATTCGTTTGACGCCTTCGCAGCCCTGGCTTCCGACCAGCCGCTGACCTACGAACCCGTAGATGCGGGCGAGGTCGAAACGGCGGTGACTCACGAATCGGGCCATGCTGGCATGGTCAGGGGCGGATTCGACCTCTCGAATCAGGTCGCGGTCGTCACTGGCGGCGGCCGTGGAATCGGTCGCGAGATCGCTCTTGCACTTGCCGCCGCAGGGACATCGGTCGCCGTGACAGCACGTTCGGCCGATCAGGTTCAGACAACAGCCGACATGATCACCGTCGCGGGTGGCCGTGCCATGGCTGTGCCCGTCGACGTGACGGACGAGACGGGTGTGCAACAAGCGATCGCCTCGATACAAGACAGCCTCGGAGCGGTGACGCTCCTGGTCAACAATGCCGGCGTGGGAGGACCGATTGGCCCGACCTGGGAGGTAAACGCCACGGAATGGTGGCGAACGATGGAAGTTAACCTTCGCGGCGTTCTTCTCTGGACGAATGCTGTACTGCCAGGCATGGTGGCACATCGTCGCGGACGAATCGTCAACATCGCCAGCAATGCAGGCGCGTATCGCTGGCCCAACGTATCCGGGTATTCAGTTTCTAAAACCGCAGTGATCAAGTTCACCGAAAACCTCGCGCTGGAGCTACGGAATAAGGGGATCGCGGTGTTTGCGGTTCATCCTGGTATTGTCGCCATAGGGTTAACGGAGTTGGCCCTAAATAACGAGTCTTCACCCGACTCTCCAGCCGGCAAAGTCGCAGCCTGGTTCCGTGAGGAAATCGCCGCAGGACGCGACCTTCCGCCGGAGCGCATCACCAGACTAGTCGTCGAACTCGCCAGCGGTCTTGGTGATGTTCTCAGTGGGCGGTACATAGACGCGCACGATGATCTGACGGAATTGCTGGCGCGCGCTGACCAGATCTTCGAAGGCGACCTGTACACGCTACGGGTCCGATGATGTCGCGCGCCAGAAACACGGAATAGAAAGAAGCATTAGAAATTTCGAAGGAGAACATATGAACCAGGTTGAGCGCATCGCGATGACCAGCGCAACCGCACGTAGTGCAATCGAAGCCGGTGGGCTCGACCGATTGCTGCCCTCATGGTCAATTCATGGCGCATTGTCAGCAGCCGCAGCGTGTTCGCCCAATAAGGCCGCCATTCGGTTCCTTAGAACTGGTAAACCCGGCGAGGAAGCCGAGACTACCACCTATCACGAATTTTTAAACAGCATAGAACGGGCGGCAGGTCTTTTTCAAGAAGCTTCAGATGGACCCGCCGTAGTGTCTGTGCTGGCTCCGCTGCTTCCGGAGGCGATCATCGCGATGTGGGGAGCCGCGATTGCCGGTGTATGCAATCCGATCAACCCATTCCTTGAGACGCGGCATATAGCTTCGATCATGAACGCGGCACGGAGTACCGTGTTGGTGACGTGCACGGATGCAGAGGGGGCCGGCGCGTGGAACTGCGCGGAAGAATTGGTCGCCGCCGTCCCGACCCTCCGTAGAATGTTCGTCATCCATCGGCCGGCGAACCGCGCGCAAGCGGAAGATTTTACCAACGCGCTTCGGCTTCACTCCCGCCGGACCTTCGAATCCGCCGGCATGGACGATCCTAATCGAGTCTGCGCCTACTTCCATACGGGCGGCACGACGTCGGCGCCAAAGTTAGTGCAGCATACCCAACGCGGGCAACTGCTGAATGCGTGGATTAGCGCGTCGATGCTTGGACCGGAGCAAGATGAAATTATAGGACTGGGGATGCCAAATTTCCATGTGGCTGGCGCGATCATAATGAGCCTGCGCGCTCTGATCATGGGCCAAACTTTGCTGATCCTCACGTCAGGGGGATTTCGCAATCCTGAGGTGGTAGCGAATTTCTGGGAGATCGCGCGATCGAACCGGATCACCTCGGTCGCTGCGGTACCAACGTCGTATGCGGCGATCTCGGCGGCTAAAGGCGCCGCGTCGGACGGGCATTGCATTCGCACGTTTTCCACGGGTGGTGGCGCAATGCCGCGCGATCTCGCCCGTGCCTTTGAGGAGCGGTTTGGCGTTGTTCTCAAGGAACTCTGGGGGATGACCGAATTCCAAGGAATCTTGTCGTCGAACCCGTATGGATTGACGCGTCCGCGAATTGGTTCCGTGGGTTTGCCGAATCCGTTTCACAAAGTGAAAGTTGTACTACTCGAGAACGGCCGCTATCAACGAGAATGCGCGAACGGGGAAAAGGGAACACTCGTCGTTTCCGGGCCATGCATGACGCCCGGTTATTTGGGCATCGATCCAAGTGACGGCTTGCTTGTGCGAGATATGCCTGGCCAGGAGGGCTGGCTCAACACCGGCGACTTGGGCGCGTTAGACCCGGACGGCTATGTTTGGATTTATGGACGCGAGAAGGATGTGATCATTCGCGGTGGGCACAACCTGGACCCTGGAATGGTGGAGGAGGTATTGAATCGTCATCCCTCCGTTCAGGTCGCTGCCGTAGTAGGGCAACCTGACCCTATGAAAGGAGAACTTCCCATCGCCTACGTCCAGTTGAAGAACGAAGCGAAGGTCAGCGCGGAGGAGTTGCTCGCGCTGTGCGCGAAGGAGGTACCGGAGCGGGCCGCAGTGCCTGCCCAGGTGGTGATCCTTGACCAAATGCCCGTCACCGCCGTGGGTAAGATCTTTAAGCCGCCACTTCGGCTGGACGCAATGGTGCGGGTAGCGCAGCAGACTGTGGCTTCGGTATTGGGTACGGGGTCGGGCGTTAAGGTGGAGGCCGTGGAAACCACAGCTCGCCCCACAATAATCCTTCGATTGCCGCTTGGACTCGCTACGGAGTCTTGCGAAAAAGCGCTTCAGCAGGCGTTTGCCGGCTATTTGTTCGAAACACGGATTGTTTTAGAGGAAACGGCTCAAGCAGCCTAACCGAGCGTGCTGTTCACGCGAAAGGAGGCTCGCAAATGACGGGCAAAGTCGCAACAGCGCTGCAGTATGCGGCCGGGGCAGCGCTGGGACTCCTGATTGACATTGCTGTCGTTCTGGTTGTGCTGTACGGTACAACGCCAACTGGATGGGGTCACTAAACGCAAAGTGTTCGAAAGTGCAAGTCGCCGCGGCGCGGAATTCGCTTCAACCCCGATTGTCTCGCTCACGCCGAGCGCAATGCAGGGGCACCGCGAGCGCGCCATTTCCGTGGGTTTCACCGGCTATAGCAGCGAGCCAATCCGCTTGGAGGTACTACGCAGAGAAGTGGAGCGCCTGCTTAATCTCGCGGGAGCACATTCGGAAAAGTCGTTACCGCGCTTGCCTTTGTTTGACGGCTGAAACAGGTTGCCGCAATTGCAGAAGAGGAAGCGATGTATCGATACAAAGATGGAAGACTGAAAAACAAATGTGCTCTTGTGATCGGGGCAACGAGCGGAATCGGCCAAACTTGTGCCGAGATGTTTGCAGAGCGGGGTGCCCGCGTCATAGTGACCGGTCGTCGAGTGGTTGAAGGTGAAGCTGTGGCACGGAACATAGTTGCCGCGGGAGGGGATGCGGCTTTCCTGCAATGCGATGTGACCAAGCCAGAGCCGGTTGCAGAAACCGTCCGGCTGGCTGTCGACCGTCTGGGAAGGCTCGATATCCTGCTTAATAACGCTGGAGGCTCGAGCAGCGCCGACGGCCTCGTGACAACCGGCTCTCTAGACGAATTCTGGGAAAAAATGCGGGTTGATTGCTTCGGCACATTTCTCACCCTTC